>Ga0207657_10003214_pt1 | contig 17495 bp, 21 predicted proteins | sample KBSC33metaG_FD_184316 | JGI IMG/M metagenome (GOLD analysis project Ga0207657, IMG submission 184316) | Corn rhizosphere microbial communities from Kellogg Biological Station, Michigan, USA - KBS C3-3 metaG (SPAdes) (version 2) | ecosystem: Host-associated > Plants > Roots > Rhizosphere > Soil ... | reverse complement strand
GCCTGGCCCGAGATCCGGCTTGCGATCGAGCTCGACAGCCAGCGCTTCCACGGCGACTGGGCCCAGGCAGAGGTTGACCGCGAGCGCGATCAGGCGCTCGCCCTCGCCGGATGGGAATGCCATCGATTCGTTCGCCGGGCGGTCGTCGAGGATCCGGCGCGGGTCGCAGGCCGGCTGGAGCAGCTGTACGCGCTGCGAGTCGGAATAGGGTTGCGGAATGACGGAAGCGATCGAGCCCCCGGAGCGGCCCGAGCCTGAGAGTGGGTCCGGCGCCGACGAGGCGAGGCGGGTGGCCGACTCGAGCTCGCTGCTGGTCCGCTGGATGTCGATCGGGGATGCGAACTCGGGCGGGTTCATCCACGGTGGGACGGTGATGCGTCTCGTCGACGAGGCAGCCGGGCTGGCGGCGATCAAGCACTCCGGGCGCAGGGTCGTCACCGCCGGCATGGACCGGATGACCTTCAACACGCCGGTCTTCGTCGGCGAGCTGCTGCGCTGCACGGCGTCGGTGAACGCGGTCTGGCGGACGTCGATGGAGGTGGGTGTGCGGGTCGAGGCCGAGAACCCGTTCACCGGCGAGGCCCGGCACACATCGACGGCCTACCTGACGATGGTCGCGCTCGACGAAGGCCGGCCGGTGCCGGCCCCGAAGCTGATCGCCGAGAGCGACGAGGAGAAGCGCCGCCAGCGCGAGGCCGAGGTCCGCCGCGCGAACCGGCTCGCCGAGCGGGATCAGATTCTCAAGGGCCGCTGAGGCTTCCGGAAAGCGAAGCGCCACCCCAAACCGATTCAGGGTGGCGCTGGTTCCGGCTCCGCAGTGAGCCGGCGCTCGTGTAGGTGGTTCTACGCCTTGGTGACGTTGACCGCCTGCGGGCCCTTCGCGGAATCCTCCATGTCGAAGTTGACCCGGTCACCCTCGTCGATGCGAGCACCGCCGACGATGTTGCTGATGTGGACGAAGGCGTCCTTGTCGCCACCCTCGTCAGGCGCGATGAAGCCGTAGCCCTTCTCGCCGTTGAACCACTTGACGGTTCCACTTGCCATTTCGCATTGCCTCCAATGCCGTTTGTTCTGCGGCCCGATGAAAAGCACTGCGTGGCAGTGGTCCTCGTCTTCAAGCACACATTTCTTCGTACACGGCCCGGCGATTCCCCCGGACCTCGCCGAATCGTAGAGCCCCGGCGCCCATCTGGTCGCTAGGTTCCCCGATGCCTTGAGCGGGTTCGAGCCACTCGACGACGGACGCCTCGACCGGATGAGCGACGAGGAGCTCGTCGCCTACGTCGTCGACGCCTTCTCGGCAGGCAACTACGAGGCCGGGCGCCGCGCGGCCGGGATCGTGACCTGGCGGTTGGAGCCGCTCGTCCGGGGGCGGGTCGTGGCGAGGGTCCCGACCAACCACTGCGACGACGTCGTGATGAACGCCCTCGAGTCGTTCGTGAAGTCGGTCTTCCGCGGCAAGGTGATCCACTCCGTCCGCGCCTTCATGGCGACGATCGTCCAGCGCCGGATCGCCGACTTCCATCGCGACCGCGAAGGCGATCCCGAGCAGCTCCCGCTGGCCGGCGAGCACGTCGGCGAGGAGGACTCCTACGGCGCCGAGGAATCAGTCGAGGACGAGACCGGTCTGATCGCTGCCAAGGACGCGATCGACAGGGTCCTCGCAAGCCGCAGCGATTTCCACCGTAAGGTGATCCTGCTCTATGGCCCGGAGCCGGTCGGCGGAGAGGACCTTCCTGCAAGAGAGGTCGCCGAGCGGATGAACAGCGACCACGGCGAGACGGTCAGCGAGGCGAACGTGCAGCAGATCTGGCGTCGCTTCAAGGTCGACGTGGATGCGGAGCTGTCGGCGGGGGAGGATGTGGAGGCCTCCGATGAGTGAGATCGACCGACTGATCGAGGAGTTCGCCGCCGATTACGAGGCCGGCCGCGCCGTCGATCCGGCGGCGCTGCTCGGGCGCGCCGGGCCGGACGAACGTCAGGAGCTGGCCGCGCGGCTCGACAGCTACCTCATGACGGCGCCACCCCGAAAGTGGGATCCCGAGGCGTACGAGGGCTCGCCGGCACAGCGCGCCGTCGATCGCGTCTACGAGTCGCTGGAAGAGGTGAACGTCACCTGGCAGGTGCTGCTGCCCGACCTCCGCAACCGGGCGCAGATCAAGCGTCAGGACCTGGTCGAGCGGCTCGCCCGCGCGCTCGGCTTCGACTCCGGCCCCGAGGTCGCGAAGGTCGGCGACTACTACAACCGGATGGAGCACGGCCAGCTTCCCGCGAGCGGCGTCGCCGCGAAGGTGACCGACGCGCTGGCGACGATCCTCGATACCGGCGCCGGACGGCTCCGTGCCGCCGGCGCCCGGACCGACGCGGCGCCGGGCGGGCCGCAGGCGGCGTTCGCCCGGACCGCGACGCCGGATGCCGAGTTCGCCGAGGAGCCGCTGCTCGACGCCGACGCCGACGAGATCGCCCCGGCGCCGGCCGCGCGCGACGAGATCGACGCCCTCTTCCTCGACGGCTGACCGACGGCAGCCGCCGCCCTCGGGCTGGCTAGGATCGACCCATGGAGGGGGTCACCGACCGCGCCGAGGAGCTTCTCGCCGAGGTCCCGGGGTGGATCTGGGACGGGCGCTCGCTGCCGGTTCCGGTCGAGGACATCGCCGACAGCCACTGCGGCCTGCTGGTCCGCGACGTCGACGACATGACGGCGGCGCCGGGCTGCCCGCGGCTCGACGGCGATCAGACGATCTCGGGGCTGCTGCTGCCGGGCCGCGGTGAGATCTGGGTCAACGCCGAGGAGGCGAAGCAGTGGCCGCCGCGGCGGCGCTTCACGATCGGCCACGAGCTCGGCCACTGGGCGCTCCACCAAGACGAGCAGACGGCGCTCTTCTGCCGGCACGGGTCGGTCGATCCCGAGGACAAGAATGACCGTCCCCCGATCGACCCGATCGAGGAGCAGGCGAACTGGTTCGCGGCGTCGATCCTGATGCCGGCGGGGCTCATCCGGGCCCATTACGAGCGCACCGGCGGCAACTTCGCGGCGCTCTGCGCGATCTTCAAGTGCTCGGGGGCGGCGATGGGTCGCCGCCTCCATCAGGTGATCCCGCGGCAAACCGGGTAGAAGTCAGACGACGATCTCGCGACCACCGAACATCCTCTACATCCACTCGCACGACACGGGCCGCCACGTCCAGCCGTACGGGTACTGGGTGCGGACCCCGCACCTGCAGATGCTGGCCGAGCAGGGCGTCCTCTTCAGGAATGCGTTCTGCGGATCGCCGACCTGCTCGGGCTCCCGCGCGGCATTGCTGACCGGTCAGCAATGCCACAACAACGGGATGCTCGGGCTCGCTCACCGGGGCTGGTCGCTGAACGACTACGGCCAGCACTTGATCCACCCGCTCCGCGAGGCCGGCTACCACTCGATCCTGGTCGGCGAGCAGCACATCTCGACGGACCCGAGTGTGATCGGTTACGACCACGTCGTCGAGGTCGACACCCATCATGCGGCCGAGATCGCGCCGGCCGCGAACCTGATGCTGCGGGAGACGACCGAGCCGTTCTTCATGTCGGTCGGCTTCTTCGAGACCCATCGCGAGTTCGAGCTGCCGAGCTCGGTCCGCGACGCGCTCTACGCCCAGCCGGCGCCGAACCTCCCCGACACCCTCGCGACCCGCGAGGACATGGCCTCCTTCAAGGCCAGCGCCCGCTCGCTCGACGAAGGGATCGGCTCGGTCCTGAACGAGCTTCACCGCGCCGGCCTCGACGAGAACACCCTGATCGTCTGCACGACCGACCACGGCCTCGCCTTCCCGCGGGCGAAGGCGACGCTGTTCGATCGCGGGACCGGGGTGATGATGATCATGCGGGGCCCCGGCGGCTTCCTCGGCGGCAAGGTGATCGAGTCGATGGTCAGCCATCTCGACGTCTACCCGACGCTCTGCGAGCTCGCCGGGGTGCCGACGCCGGCGTTCGCGCAGGGGGATTCGCTGCTGCCGCTCGTCACCGGCGAAGCCGACGCGATCCACGACGCCGTCTTCACCGAGATGACCTTCCACGCCGCCTACGAGCCGCAGCGCGCGATCCGGACCGAGCGCTGGAAGTACATCCGCCGCTTCGACGGCTACGACCGCCCGGTGCTCGCCAACTGCGACGACAGCGCCACCAAGGAGCTCCTGGTGTCGGCCGGCTGGGGCGATCAGATCGTCCCGCGCGAGGAGCTCCACGATCTCGTGCTCGACCCCAACGAGGGCCGCAACCTCGCCGACGACCCGGCCCACCGCGGCGTCCGCGCCGAGCTCGCCGGCCGGCTCGACGAGTGGATGGAGGCGACCGACGACCCGCTCCTCGCCGGACCGGTCGAGGCGCCTCCGGGGGCGATCGTCAACCGCCAGGACCAGGTCTCCCCCGCCGAGCCCGCCGAGCCGGGATGGACGCCGGCGGAGCCGAGCGGGGCGGTGCGATGAAGCCGGAACGCTCCTACCTCGTCTGCTCGACGCCGCGATCGGGGAGCACGCTCGTCTGCAAGGCGCTCCGCGACACCGGGGTCGCCGGCCGTCCCGAGGAGTACTTCGAGGCGCTCCGCAGCACCGGCCGGCCGCGCCGTCCCGAGGAGTACTTCGCCGGCGTCGACGACCGCTCGATCTTCGACGAGCTCGGCGAGCCCGAGGACGGCGGCCAGCCGCCGGCGGCCTGGAGCCGCAACGCCTACGACCGCTACCTCGAGTGGGCGATGGAGCAGGGAACGACCGAGAACGGCGTCTTCGGGGCGAAGCTGATGTGGCAGTACCTCGGTGACTTCGTCGGGCTGCTGCGCGGCATCCCCGACTACCGCGGTCTGCCGCTGACCGAGATCCTTCCGGCCGCCTTCCCGGAGCTGACGTTCGTGCGGGTCGTCCGCGCCAACAAGATCCGTCAGGCGGTCTCGCTCTGGAAGGCCGTGCAGACGGCGAGCTGGAGCGACCACGGCGGCGATCAGGCGCCGAGCGAGGAGGCCCCGTATCGCGCCTACCTCGAGGAGATGAAGCCGCAGCTCCGCTTCCACTATCGGGCGATCAGCCACCTGCTCGACCAGATCCTCGTCGCCGAGGCGAACTGGGACGCCTTCTTCGAGCACACGCGGATCAGGCCGATCCTCGTCCTCTACGAGAACTTCTACGCCGACTACGCGGCCAGCACGTTGAACATCCTCGACCGGCTCGGGCTCGAGCCGCCCCCCGAGTTCGCGCCGGAGCCACAGATGCGCCGCCAGTCGGACGGGATCAATGACGACTGGGCGCGACGTTTCAGCGAGCTGCGGCTCGGGACCGAGTTCGACCTCGTCCCGGCGCAGGGAGGGGAGCGGTAGGAGGTTGTGGCTCCGCGGCAACGCCGGTAGGTTGAGCCCGCCAGGCACCCACCCCCTAACAGTCGGGAATGTTGGTGCCGATAGGGGGAACGTGACAACCGGAACGGTGCTCCGAGCAGAGGAACGGGAGGCGCTTCTGCGCGTCGTCACCGCGGCCCTGGCTGCCAACGATCTCGACTCGATCCTCGAGTTGACGGCAACCGAGTCGCGGCAGGCGGTCGGCGCGGCGTCGCTGTCGATCAGCCGCTTCGAGAACGACCAGTCCCGCTACCGGGTCCTGATCAACGTCGGCGACCTCGGGCCCGGCGAGGAGACGTTCCCGGTCAACGAGGTCTACGAGGTCTCCTCCTATCCGCGGCTGCGGGAGATGGCGGAGACCGGGCGTCCGCACTTCTCCTCGGTCGACGACCCCGACATCGATCCGGCGTCGCTGGAGATCCTCATCCAGTTCGAGAAGACCTCGGACATGAGCGTGCCGATCGAGGTCGAGGGGCGCCGCTGGGGCGGCATCTGGGCCTCGACCGCCGCCGGCGATCCCCCCTTCCGCGCCGCCGACGTCCGCTTCCTGGAGGCGATTGCGGCCCAGATCGCCGCCGTCGTCAGCCGCTCGGAGATGTTCTCGCGGGTCTCGCGGATGGCCTACGAGGACCCGCTCACCGGGCTCGCCAACCGCCGCGCCTTCGAGGAGCGGCTCGAGCGTGCGACCCAGCGCTACGCGGCGGGGGCGGCGGAGCTCTCGATCATGCTCTGCGACCTAGATCGCCTGAAGATGATCAACGACACCAACGGCCATGCCGCCGGCGATGTCGCGCTGCGGCGGGTCGCCAGCGCCCTCGTTCGCTCCGCGGCCGCCTTCCCCGGCGCGTTCGTGAGCCGGATCAGCGGCGACGAGTTCGGCATCCTCCTCGAGGGCCGGCCCGGCGACCGGGCCGAGGGCGGCCACCCGGCGATAGCCGAGCTCGCCAACGGCGCGCAGCGGCTGCTCTCGGAGGGAACCGACGATCCGCTCTCGGTCTCCTGCGGGGTCGCGATGGCGGCTCCGGACATGGCGACCCCCTCGCAGCTCCTCGCCGCCGCTGACGCCGCCCAGTATCTGGCCAAGCGGCGCGGCGGCAACCGCGTCTGCACCGCCGCCCAGGTCGCCGCCGAGAGCGAGGGGGAGTGGGTGCCGATTCCCGACGGCGGCTTTCGGCCGCGCTTCTGGGAGACGGCGGAGGAGATCGCGCGGACCCTCGACTCCGAGCTCGCCGAGGCGACGACCCTGGACCGCCTCGAGGTCGTCGCGACCGCGTTCACGGCCGCCGGCGATCTCGCCCGCTGGGCGATCTCGCACTGCCCGACCGGCGAGTCCCGGCTCCGCGACGCCGCCCTCGGCGACAACCGCGACCGGCGGCGGACCGGGGTCCGGGTCGCCCCGAGCGACCTCGAGTACGAGTCCTACGAGCTCGACGACTACCCGGCGACCGCGGCGATCGTCCGCGCCGGCGGCGGCTCGTTCATCGCCAGGCTCGACGATGCCGACAGCGATCCGGCCGAGCGCGACCTGCTCGTCCGCGACGGCTTTCAGGGTGTGATCGGCGTCGCCGTCGGCGATGGGGACGGCGTCTACCTGATCGAGATCTACGCCGACCTCGGGGAGGCGCCGTTCGAGGAGCTCGACGCGCCGCTGCGTCTCGCGGCGCGGGCGGCCGTCTCGCCGCAGCGCCACAACGGCAGCACCCGGACCGCGGGGCGCGGGTTCACCCGGGCGCTCGACCTGGCGCTGGCGCTGCCGACGCGCCTGACCGAGGCGATGGACGAGGAACAGCTCTGCGAGGGATCGGTCGAGCAGCTGCGCGACGCGTTCGGATGCCCGGTGGTGCAGATCATCAGCGTCGTCGGCGACCGGATCGTCCTCCGCGCCGAGCGGGCGCCGGAGGCGACGCCGGCGGGCTGGACGCAGTCGGCGCAGGCGGGGCTGATCGGCCGCGCCCTGATCGAGGACGCTCCGGTGCTGAGCGAGGACGTCTCGCGGGAGCCGAGCTACCGGGCGACGCTGCAGACCCGCGGGATCCGCAGCGAGCTGATCGCGCCGATCCGGACCGCGAAGGGCACCTGGGGCGTGATCAACCTCGAGGACACCGAGGTCGCCGCCTTCGACCGCGACGACGCCTCGCTGCTCGCCGCCTACGCCGCCGTGCTCGGCACGATGCTGAACGCGATCGACCTCTACGCCAGCCTCGACGGCGCCTACCTCGGCACGGCCGAGGCGCTCTCGGCGGCGCTCGAGTCGAAGGACACCTACACCGCCGAGCATTCCCGTGCGATCGCCGACAACGCGGTCGCGGTCGGCGCCCAGCTCGGGCTCGAGGGCGAGGATCTGCGGATGCTCCGCTACGCCGCCGCCCTCCACGACATCGGCAAGATCGGCGTCCCCCGCGAGATCCTCAACAAGCCGGCGCCGCTCGATCCCGACGAGCAGCGCAAGGTCCAGGAGCACACCGTGATCGGCGAGCGGATCATCGACCCGATCGAGTTCCTCGCCCCGATCCGCCAGGTCGTCCGCCACGCCCACGAGCGCTGGGACGGAAGCGGCTACCCGGACGGCCTCAGCGGCGGCGACATCCCGCTCGGCGCCCGAATCGTCTTCGCCTGCGACGCCTACGACGCGATGACGACCGACCGCCCCTACCGGAGCGCGATGCGCGACGAGGACGCCCGCCGCGAGCTGCGCTCCGGCGCTGGCGCGCAGTTCGACCCGGAGGTCGTCGAGGCGCTGCTGCGGATCACCGCCGCCCGCAACGGCGTCTGATCGAATTCGTAGGCCGCTTTGGGCGTTCCCCACAGGGAGACCCGCCGGACCGACCGAGCCGCTGGGCCACAGGGAGGGGGCGGCGTCTGGTCCCCCGACCGCCCCACTCCCCGCGACCCCACGGCGCCGCCTTCGTGGCGGTCGTCGGTTCAGTCGTGGCCGGGAATGGATTGCTGACGAGACCTCGCACCAACCCGCCTCCGATCCGGTACGTCCCGTCCCGAGCCCCGCTCAGCGATTCGCGAGCAGCGCCTCGCGCGGGATGTGTGCCTTGTCCATGTCGACCCGCTTGCCGACCAGCGGGATCCCCTCCTTGCGGAGCAGCCGACGCTGGCGATCGCCCTTCGCGAACGTTCCGTCGGCGCGGACGATCCGGTGCCAGGGCAGCTTCTCGGTCGTCGTCGCGAGGACCCGGCCGGGCAGCCGCGGCGCCTCCGGACAGAGGTCGCCGTACGTGGTCACGAACCCCTCCGGCACCGCCCGGATCAGCTCGACGATCGCCTCCTGCCGCTCCGTGCCGGTGGGCCCGTCCTGCTTGCGCTTGCGCTTCGCCATCTCCCGCTCCTCCCCGTTTCCGTTCGCGGTAACGATGGCGCAGCGGGGCGCACCTGTGGGACGTCGTTCGTGCCGGTTCGTCACAGACGGGTGCCGATTCGCAGGCGAGGCGGCTTGACGGCGCCCATACAGTGGTCACGTCCATCAAGAGCGGCAGAGGGATCCGGCCCGATGACGTCGCAGCAACCGGTCGCCACCTCCGGGTGAAGGCACGGTGCTAACGCCGGAGTCGATGGAGGTGATCGAGTTGACCAGATTCAGCGAGCCGTACCGGACGATCGTCGTCGAGCCGAGGCGGGAGCCCGCGGCCCCGGCGCGCGAACCGAGGCGACCGCGCCGCCGGCCCGAGCCCGAGCCGGCGCCCGAGCCGGCGAAGGCTCCGGCAAGACGATGAGGGCGGCGCGGCCCTGGGAGGGCCAGGTGCCGTGCGGGCCGGTCGCCCATCGCCGGCGGTCCGTCCACGGGATCAGGACGTGGCGGCCGGTGCTCGGCCCCGGCGGCGCGCTGCTGCTCGGGAGCGTCGCCATGCGAAAGCGCTGGTTGCCCGCCGGCAAGACGACGTGGGCCAGCTGCGGCAACCGGCGGCGGGAGGCTCATCCGGCCGCCACCCCGGCGCCGGCGGGAGGCTGCACGTGCGGGCTCTACGCCCTCCACCCGGCGACGGCCGCGACCAGCGACGCGCTCGCGCCGGTCGCCACCGGGCCGAAGCTCGAGGTCGCCGGAGTCATCGAGGCCTGGGGGACGATCCACATTCATCGCGAGGGCTTCCGAGCCCAGTACGCACGGCCGGCGATCCTGCTGTTGATCGGCGCCGGTCGCGACTCCGACTACGGGCGCTTCGTCACCGACCTCGCGATCGCTCACCGCGCGCGCGTCGTCGAGCTGGAGGATCCGGCGGCGATCGAGTCGTGGTGCAGCGAGAGCGGGCTCGGTATGAGCGCGGATCAGGTCGATGCCCTGCTAACCGGCGGCGAGCCGGAGCCGGGGGTCGGCTAGCGCCAGACGAGATCGGGATCCAAGCCGATGCGGTCGACCTCGGCCAGCGCGTCATCGAGCGGTCGCGCCTCGCCCCAGGGGAACTCGACCTGCGGTGCCATCGGGACCCAGGGCGGCCTTGGGATCAGTCGGTCGGTCGGTCGCCGTCGCCAGGTCGGCGCCGCCGGCGTCAGGATCGGCATCCAGAACCGCGCGATCCGGGGGACGCGCCGATGCCACGGATCCGGCGAGCCGTCGCCGTGGACCACGCCGCACGAGACGTGACCGAGCGTCGAATCCGCAGGCTGGACGCGCTGCGAGCAGGTCCGGGTCAGCGAGGGCGGCAGCGACCAGAGGCGATCCCAGAGGTACATCGCCACGCAGCAGAGCGGGTAGCCGTAGTGGCGACCCGCCCGCCAGTCGCGGCGCAGCTCGCGGAGCTTCGCGGTCAGCGCCGGGCCCATCGGGGTCCGGTCGTCGCCGGATCCCGGTTCCTGACGGCGCCCGGCCGCTCACCTACGGAAAGACGACGGCGCCGGTGTCGGCGTCGGTCAGGGTGATCGCCAGCGCCGGGCAGGACTCGGCGGCGGCGATCAGCTCCTCGTCGGATCCTTCGCCGATCACGACGGCGGTCTCCTCGAGTGCGAAGACGCCGGGAGCGATCGCGACGCAGTCGCCATGGGCGCTGCAGGCTCCTTCGTCGATCGTCGGGATCAGGGTCATGATGTTGCCTCCTCGGTTGGTGATCGATGGGTGTCGGTGGTCTCTGCGTCGGTCGGCTCGTCGCTTTCGATCAGCCGCCGCAGGGCGGCCAGCTCGCGCGGGCGGTCGACGGTCAGCGCCGCGACCGGACGGCCGGCGCGCTGGTAGAGGACGTGGAAGTCGCGGGCGCCGGGCTCGCCGCTGACGCGGGCCTCGTCGGCGAGCTCGGCGTGGCCGACGTACTGGATCCGGGTCCCGTACTGGTCGCTCCAGAAGCTCGGCAGCGCCGGCGGCCGCGGCTCGTCGCCTAGGATCGCCGTCGCCACCGCAACGCCCTGGCGGCTGGCGGCGTCCCAGTGCTCGGTCCGGACGTGGTCGCCGTGGCGCTGGTCGAAGGGCCGCGAGACGTCGCCCGCCGCGTAAACGTGAGGGATGCCGGTGCGGCCGCCCGCGTCGGTCCGGATCCCGGCCGGGTCGAGGCCGCTGCCGGCGACCCAGTCCGCCGCCGGGGCGACGCCGACGCCGACGACGACCGCGTCACAGGCCAGCCGCTCGCCGCCGGTCAGGCTGAGCTCCTCGACACGGCCGTTCCCGTGCGCCGCCTCGAGCGTCGTCTCGGTCATGACCCGGACGCCCTCGTCGCGATGGGTCGCGACGATCCAGCGCCCCACCTCAGCGCCGAGGACGTGTGCGAGCGGCAGCCCCAGCGCCTCGACGATCGTCACCTCAACTCCGGCGGCGCGAGCCGTGGCGGCGACCTCCTGGCCGATGAATCCGGCGCCCACGATCACGAGGCGGGCGCCGGGGCGCAGCTCCGACCGGAGCTTGCCGGCATCGGCGAGGGTCCGCAGCGGGAACGCGTTTTCGAAGCCCGCGAACATCGGCAGCGACCGCGGCGCCGCGCCGGTCGCGATCACGAGCTCGTCCCAATCGAGCTCCGTGCCGTCGTCGAGCTCGACTCGCCGGCCGCCGGCATCGATCCCGCTCGCCCGCCGGCCGAGCAGCAGCTCGACCCCGTTGTCGGCGTACCAGTCGGCGTCGCGGAAGCGGACGGCGGCGCCGTCGACCGTGCCGGCCGCGACGTCCTTGGAGAGCGGCGGGCGGTCGTAGGGCGCCTCAGGCTCGGCGCAGACGATCCGGACCGGCGGCGCGTAGCCGCGCTTGCGGAGCGTCTCCGCACAGCGCTGGGCGGCGAGCCCGCCGCCGACGATGACGACGCCGCGAGCCGACCCACGCGGGCCGCTCACGACGCCGTCTCCGTCTGCGGACGCGGCGGCAGCCGCCGCTGCGCCGGCGCCGGGGGGACCGCCGGCCGCGGCCGCGCCGCAGCGCGGCGCTTGCGCCGCCACGGCTCGGTCATCCGGATCGCGAGGAGGACGGCGATCACGGGTGCCGTCAAGTACAGCCACCAGCGCAGCCACGGCGTCGAGGCGTCGGTGCCGGCGCCGAGCGTGTGCAGCACCGACAGCACGTAGACCACGATCGTCGCCCGGTGCGCCTTCCGCCAGAGCCGCGGCCCGATGCTCCTACGGGCGTAGAAGCTGAGTCCAAGCGCCGCCGCGAGGTAGCCGGCGCCGATCCCGAGGCCGACCCAGAGCGGCCGGTAGTCGATCGATCCGGGGATCAGGATCCCCTTCAGGCCGGGATGCAGGAAGGCGTCGCCGAGCAGCGTGATCCCGTGGACCGCGATCGCCAAGAGGCCGCCGAGCGCGAGCTGCTCGTGGAGGGCGACCAGGGTCCGGGCCCGCCCGGGCTTCCGCATCAGCTTCCCGGACATCAGCAGCCCGAGCGCGACCGAGGCGGTGATCAGCCCGAGCGCGACGAGCCCGGATGCACGGCTCGCGAGCCACCAGATGTGCTCGTGGACGGCCGGGGTCATGCCGCCGCTCCGTTCATGAGGGCCGCCGGGATCCGGACGGTGAGACGCGACGAGAGCTCGATCGGCCCGACCGGCTCGGCCCCGCCGTCCTCGTGGAAGAGGACGCCGCCGTGCTCGGCGACGAGCTCGCGGGCACCCTCGGGGCCGGACAGGAACGCGGCCTTGGCGAGCGTCTCCGCCTCGACCCCGGTCGGCGCCAGCGCGGTCACGCCGACGAGGCCGGTCCAGGCCGGCTCGCCGGTCCGCGGGTCGATCAGGTGGTGGGCGTAGCGGCCGTCGGCGCGGCGCCAGACGCGGACGTTGATTCCCGACGTCGCCACGGCGCCGCGCTCCATGTAAAGGCGGCGGTCCTGCTCGCCGGTCAGCGGATGCTCGACGAGGACCTCCTGGAGCTCGGGCTCGGCGCCGCCGACCCGGAGGTCGCCGCCGCAGCCGATCACGAACCGCCGCTGGCCGGCGAGGCGTTCGGCGATCAGATCGGCGGCGAGGCCCTTGCCGATCCCGCCGCTGTCGAAGCGGACGCCGATCGGACGGCGGATCACGCCGGCCTCCTCGTCGACCTCGATCATCGCCCACTGCCGCGCCGGGCTCGGCCGCGCCGGGCGCCGCTCCGGCGCCATCAGCAGCGCCGTTCGCAGGTCGGCCGGCTCGGTCCCCTCGCGGGACTCCGCGTATCCGGCTCCCTCGATCTCGCCGACCAGGGTCGGATCGACGAGGCCGCCGGTCCGCGCCGCCGCATCGATCCCGGCCGCGACCGCGTCGCGGAGCAGCGCCGTCGCGGGAACGACGTCGCCGACGTAGGAGTTGAGGGCGCAGAGCTCGCTGTCGGGGCGGAAGCGCGAGAGGCACTGCTCGAACTCCTCGATGAACACCTTCGCCTCGGCGACCGCATCGATCGGATCGACGCCGGCCGGGCCGGGCGGGCCGACGATCATCCGGATCTCCGAGCCCATCGCGCGAAATGTCACGTCGGCGCTGCTCATGAGGTCGAGGTCACAGGAGCGGGGGCGGGCGCCGGGGCCGGAGCCGCGGCCGGCGCCGAGGTCACGACCGGGGCGGTCGATGCCGAGCCGCCGCTCGCCGGGCTCGACACCGGGACCGGGGCGCCGCTCGACGAGGAGCGCGGCGGCAGGTGGACGACCTTGGTCTTGACGACGCGGCGGTTGACCACCGGCCGGGCGACCTTCGCCGCCTTCGGGTCGTTGGCGGCCAGTGCCGTCTTGCCGAGCGCCGGGTCGTTGCCGCTGTTGAGCTGGAACGCCAGGAACTCGAAGAGGACGGCGAAAGTCGCGAGGCCGAGCAGGACGGTCGGCAGGATGCCGGGCTTCTTCTTAGTCATCGCCGCTCTCGTTCTCGTGCTCGCTGCCGCCATCGTCGCTCTCGTAGGAGCTGCCCGAACCGGAGCCGCCGCCGCTCGACCCCGTCGTCGGAGGCGTGGAGCCGCCGCCGCCCGAGCTCGCGCTGCCGCCGCTCGTGCCGGTGCTCGGCGCCGAGTAGCTCGAGTCGCTGATCGGCGTCGCCGCGGGCGCCGGCGTGTAGGTCGGGGCGGACCCGGCGGCGGGGGCGGTCGATCCCGCCGAGCCCGAGCCGGCGGCGGAGCCGGAGCCCGCCGCGACGTCCTCCGAAGAGCCCTTCGGCCGGACGTGGATCGTCCGGTGGACGACCTGGGTGTGGACCTTCGGCTTCGGCTTGTCGGCCGTGGTCTGGCCGGAGGCCGAGGGGGGCGGGCCGTCGTTCGAGCCGAGGGCGTAGCCCGCCAGCCCGCCGAGGCCGAGGACGGTTGCGCCGGCGGCGATCTTCATTCTCACGTTGCTGGCCACGATCGATGTCTCCTTCGGTGGCTTGGATGCGATCGCGGCCACTCTCGCGGGCGGCCGGGAAACCGCCGGAAAGGTCCGGGTAAAGACTTGGACAAGCTTCTCCGGCGGCTCTGGATGCCACCGGGAGCCGTGACTACAGTGGCCCGGAATGGCGGCTCCGGCCACACCCGCGAACGGCGCAGTGATCCTCTTCGTCGAGGACGAGGAGGCGATCTCCTCGCCGTTCGCACGCGTCCTCGAGCGCGAGGGCTTCGAGCCGGTCGTCGCCGCGACCGCGGCCGAGGCGATGGAGCTGGCCGAGAGCGTCGGTCCCGACCTGGTTCTCCTCGACCTGACCCTCCCCGACGGCGACGGGCGCGACGTCTGCCGGGCGCTCCGCCGCGACTCCGACGTGCCGATCGTGATGCTGACCGCACGCGGGTCGGAGCTCGACCGCGTCGTCGGGCTCGAGATGGGCGCCGACGACTACGTCGTCAAGCCATTCAGCGGCGCCGAGGTCGTCTCACGGATCCGGGCGGTACTGCGGCGCAGCGGCGGCGGCGCGACAGGCGGCCGCTTCGAGCCGGCGTTCGCGGTCGGCGACCTCGAGATCGACGTCGCAGCCCGGACCGCGACCCTCGCCGGCGAGCCGCTCGAGCTGACCCGCAAGGAGTTCGACCTGCTCGCCGAGCTCGCCCGCAACGCCGGCCGGGTCGTCACCCGCGAGGACCTGATGTCGCGGGTCTGGGACGTCAACTGGTTCGGCTCGACGAAGACGCTCGACGTCCACATCGGCGCCCTGCGCCGCAAGCTCGGTGACGATCCGGCCGCGCCGCGCCACATCGAGACCGTTCGCGGCGTCGGCTTCCGCTTCGCGGAGGGCTGAGCGGTGACGACCCGCCGCACCCTGCTGCTCGCCGTGGCCTACGTGCTGCTGCTCGCGGTCGTCGCCTTCGGCGTGCCGCTGGCGATCAGCCTCCGCGACCGCGTCGACGCCGAGGTCCGCGGCCAGGCCCGCAGCCAGGCCGACCTGCTCGCCGCGAGCGCGCCGGAGCTGCTCGGCGCCGCCAACCGGCGGACGCTCGACCGGCTCGTCGCGACCTCGGCCGGGTCGGTCCGCGGCCGGGTCGTCGTCACCGACCGGAGCGGGAAGCTGATCGCCGACAGCGCCGGCGACGGCGAGCTCGGCGCCGACTTCGCCGGCCGGCCCGAGATCACATCGGCGCTCGCCGGCAACAGCTACCAGGAGACCCGCCACAGCGACACGCTCTCGACCGACATCCTCGCGACGGCCGTGCCGATCCTCCACCGCGGCCGGGTCGTCGGAGCGGTCCGGGTGACCCAGAGCGTCGAGGCGGTCAACGACGCCGTCCGCCGCTCGGTGATCGGGATCGTCCTGCTCGCGCTGGCGGTCCTCGCCCTCGGGATCGTCGCCGGGGCGCTGATCGCGCGCCGGATCGCGCGGCCGATCGGCCGGCTCGCCACCGCGGCGGACGACGTCGCGGCGGGCGATCTCGATGCGCGTGCTCCGGTCGAGGGGACGAGCGAGCAGCGCTCGCTGGCGCAGAGCTTCAACGAGATGACCGGCCGGGTCGGGCGGATGCTCGACAGCCAGCGTGAGTTCGTCGCCGACGCATCCCACGAGCTGCGGACGCCGCTGACCGGCCTGCGGCTGCAGCTCGAGGAGATCGAGCACCTCGCCCGCTCCGACGAGGAGCGAGCGGCTGCCGCGGTGGCCCTGCATGAGGTCGATCGGCTCGCGGCGATCGTCGCCGAGCTGCTGGTGCTCAGCCGCGCCGGCGAGCACGAGCTGCCGGCCGAGCGGATCGACCTCGGCGACGCGGCCGATCGCGCCGCCGGGCGCTGGCAGCGGGCCGCCGATGCGAAACGGATTCGCCTCCTTCGCCGCAGCGGCATCGGATCGACGGTGAGCGTCGCCGCCGCCGACCTCGACCGGGCGCTCGACTCGCTGATCGAGAACGCGATCGTCTACTCACCGACCGGCAGCGAGGTCGAGATCGTCGACGGCTCCGGCGCGATCGCCGTTCGCGATCGCGGGCCGGGGCTCGCGCCAGGCGAGGAGGAGGCGGTGCTCGACCGCTTCTTCCGTGGCCACGCCGGCCGCCAGGGTCCGGAGGGCACCGGCCTCGGACTGCCGATCGCCGCCGAGCTCGCCGGCCAGTGGGGAGGCGGCGTCGCGATGGCGAACCGCCCCGGCGGCGGCGCCGAGGCGCGGCTCACGCTTCCCGTCGTCGACCGCGAGGCCGCGGGGGTGCGCTCGTGAGCACCCGCGCCGCATCGATCCTGCGCTGGAGCCTCCTCGCCCTCGCCGGGCTCGCCGTCGCGATCGGCGTCGGGGTCGCCGCCGCGGCGTTGACGAGCAACCAGATCGGCCTCTCCGAGGAGCCGATCCGTGCCGGCGAGGCGCTGGCGCCGAGCTCCGCTCGCGACGACCACAGCGGTGGGCGCGGACGTGATCACCCCGAGGACGGGCCGCACCACAGCGGCCACGACGACTCGTCGATCCCGACGACCACGACGACCACGACGCCGACCACCACCGTGCCGCCGGCGACCACCACCGCTCCCCCGACGACGACACCGCCGGCCTCGACGTCCGACGACTCGTCCGCGCAGGGGGACGGCGACGACGACTGACTCGGCGCCCCCGCCGTTGTCACAGACCACGATCGGCAGCCAGTACTGAGGATATCGGGGCCTCCCGATGCGAGGGTGGCGGTATTGGCACCTTCCCGCCAGACGGCCGGGATGGGGGCCCGGAGTTGGCCTACGGGGGAAGTGGGTCTGACTCCGGGCCACCCATCCCGGCCGCTTTCCGTGCGCGCCGCGTGATCACCGCGCTACGTGAGCGTCACTCCACCCACCAGTTCGGGTCGACCTCGCCGTCGCCGTCGTGACGGGCGCCGAACGCGAGCACCTCGATGCCCTCCGGGCCCGGCGTGAAGCTGCGCCAGACCTGCGGGGCGACCCGGATCGCGTCGAGCGGCCCGATCTCGATGATCTCGTCGTCGAGCTTCATCCGGCCCGAGCCGGCGATCACGACGTAGACCTCCTCGGCCTCGTCGTGGCGGTGGCCGAAGCCTGGCGGCGTGTTCGGCGCGACCCGGTGATACGTGAAGCCGGTCCGCTCACAGTCGAGCTCGTCCTTGGCGAAGCGCAGCTCGGCCACCTCGCCGAAGCCGAACTCCGGGGCGGAGTCGTGAACCTGCTTGAGGTTGCGATGGGTGAAGTCGGACACGGGTTCCTTTCGGTTGCGGTTCTGGCGTAGGGAAGAGACCGGGACGCGGGCGGTAGCTAATCGCAACCCGCTCAGCGGAGCTGAAAGAAGCCGATGTCGGGCGCGCCGCTCAGTACGTTTACGGTCGAAGGATGGCCGGAAAACGCGACGGAGGTCGCGACCGCGCAGGGCACGTTCGTGACCAGCGACTACTT
>Ga0207657_10003212_pt1 | contig 17497 bp, 16 predicted proteins | sample KBSC33metaG_FD_184316 | JGI IMG/M metagenome (GOLD analysis project Ga0207657, IMG submission 184316) | Corn rhizosphere microbial communities from Kellogg Biological Station, Michigan, USA - KBS C3-3 metaG (SPAdes) (version 2) | ecosystem: Host-associated > Plants > Roots > Rhizosphere > Soil ... | reverse complement strand
CGCCCAGGAGGGTCTGATCCGGGTCCGCTCCTGATTTCCGGCGAGCGGGCAGTTTGGTGCGCGTGGATCGGGCCGAGCGGGCGGTTTGGTGCGCGTGGATCGGGCCGAGCGGGCGGTTTGGTGCGCGTGGATCGGATCGAGCGGGCGGTTCGGTGCACGTGGATCGGGCCGAGCGGGCGGTTGAGTTCAGAACGTCTCGGACGCAACCGCCCTCTCGGCGTACTGCAGGCGGACGCAACCGCCCTCTCGGCGTACTTCAGGCGGACGGAAGTGCCCGCTCGGCGAACTAACGAGTGCGACCGACCAGGTGGGGGGCGCCGGAGGTGGGGTTCGTCAGGGAGAAGTCCAGGCCCTGGTGCGGGCCGTCGTCGACGACGCGGGAGCCGAACGCCACCGTGCCCGGCAGCAGGATCGGCTTCTTGAACTCCACCTCGACGGTGACGGCATCGGGCAACCGATTGGCGATCGCCGCGACGCACCGGGCCTTGCTCCACATGCCGTGGGCGATCTGGCGCCGGAACCCGAACGCCTTCGCGGTCAGCGGGTAGAGATGGATCGGGTTGTGGTCGCCCGACACGGCGGCGTACCTGCGGCCCAGGTTGCCGGGGAGGCGCCACTGCACACCGTTGCTCGGCACCACCTCGAGCGGCACACCGGCGGTCGCCGCCGCGTCGCCGTTGCCGACGCGCAGGTACGTCGAGGTCGACTCCCAGACGACGGTGTCGGCGCTGGTGACGGTGGTGACCAGGTCGAAGACCGTGCCCTTGGGGTGGCTACGGAGACCGGTGGCGGTCGCCGTCACGTCAAGCACCTCGCTCGGCGCGATCGCCCGGTGCTGCGTGATCGCGTTGCGCAGGTGCACGGTGCCGATCGCAGGGTAGGGGAACGACCCGTCGGTCATGATCCCCATGTGCAGGGGGAAAGCCAGCATGTGCGGGTAGGTCAGTGGCAGCATCTGGCTGGGCGCGAAGCCGCAGACCTCGGAGTACGCCGCGACGTGCCTGGCGTCGATCCCGGCTGCGCGTCGGGTGAGCCGCAGGTCCGGGAGGTCGCCACCGGTCTTGCGGATCCCGGGGATCAGGTTGATCACGGGCAGCGCCGGCAGTGCAGCCCTGAGCATCGTCGGCAGCGCCGACCCGGTGCCCTCGACGGTGCGCTCGGTCGTCATCGGCTCAAGCTCCCAGCATCATCTGGCCGCAGACCCGGACCACGTTGCCGTTGACGGCCGTCGATCCCGGGCTGGCGAACCACGCGATGGCCTCGGCGACGTCCACGGGGAGGCCGCCCTGGCTCATCGCGTTCATCCGCTGACCGACCTCGCGGGTCGCGAACGGCACTGCTGCCGTCATCTGCGTGATGATGAAGCCCGGCGCCACGGCGTTGACGGTGATGTCGTCCTTCAGCTCCGGGGCGAGGGCATCGACGAAGCCGATCACACCGGCCTTCGACGCCGCGTAATTGGTCTGCCCGACGTTGCCGGCGATGCCGGCGATGGAGGAGACCCCGACGATCCGGCCGTTCTCCCGGATCAGGTCCTGGTCGAGCAGCTCGCGGGTGATCCGTTCGGGTGCCACCAGGTTGACGGCGACGACCGAGCTCCAGCGGTCCTCGGCCATGTTGGCGAGCTTGCGGTCGCGGGTGATGCCGGCGTTGTGGACCACGATGTCGACACCGGAGAACTTCTCCTTCACGTGCTGGGCGATCCGTTGAGGTGCGTCCTTGCCGGTGATGTCGAGGGTCAGCTGGTCGCCGTCCAGCTCGTGCATCAGTGACACGAGCTCGCTCGCGGCCTGCGGTACGTCGATGCCCAGCACGGTCGCGCCGTCGCGGTGCAGCACCCGCGCGATCTGCTCGCCGATGCCGCGCGACGCGCCGGTCACGATCGCGACCTTGCCCTCGAGCGGGCGGGTCTGGTCAGCCACCGGCGCTGACGTGGTGGTGCCGGTCAGGCCGAGCCGGGCGACCTGGCCCGAGACGTAGGCCGACTTGGGGGAGAGGAAGAACGCGAGAGTCGACTCCAGGGTCGACTCGGCACCTGGGGCGACGTACACGAGGTTGACCGTGCTGCCGCGGCCGATCTCCTTGCCGAGCGAGCGCGTGATGCCCTCGAGCGCGCGCTGGGCGACCCGCTCCTCCAGGCTCTCGGTCTGGGCCGGGTTGGCGCCGATCACCACCACGTGGGCGCACGGCTTGAGGCTGCGGAGCAACGGAGTGAAGAACTGCTGCAGGGCGACCAGGCCCTCCGCCGTGGTGATGCCGGTGGCGTCGAAGACGATGCCCTTGTACTTCTCACCCTCGGCCGCCACGGCCGTGCTGGCGATGCCCAGGCCGTCCAGGGTCGCGGTGACGACCTCGACGAGGCGGCCGGACCCACCCACGACCACCGTCCCCTCCACCAGCGGGCCTCCCGCGGAGTACCGCTCGAGCTTGACGGGGTCCGGAAGGCCCAGGTTCTTGACGAGGAGCCGCCCGATCGGGCTGGAGGAGAAGGACTGGTAGCGGTCGGTCATCGTGGTCCTCGGGTGGGTCGGAGTGGTCGAGAGGCCGGTTCACGGCGGCGCCGGGAGGACCGGCACCGCAAAAATGTAACTTTGGGTGTAACTCGGTGTCCAAGAAAGGTGACGTGCCCCTCACACCGTTTGCATTCCCGATGTTACGCGCCAGTATTGAACGGTAGCGTCGCGCTTCCGCGCGGCAACGTCTGGCCCGATCAGGAGACCTCGCATGCAGGAAAGCACCCGTCGTGTCGCCGTTCTCGGTGGCAACCGGATCCCGTTCGCCCGCTCGAACACCGTCTACGCGAACGCCTCCAACCAGGAGATGCTGATCGCGGCCATCGATGGGCTGGTGGCCCGCTTCGGCCTCGAGGGCGAGCACGTGGGCGAGGTCGTCGCCGGCGCCGTGCTCAAGCACGCCCGCGACTTCAACCTGACCCGGGAAGCCGTCCTGGGATCGCGGCTCGCGCCGACGAGTGCCGCCTGCGACCTGCAGCAGGCCTGTGGCACCGGCCTGCAGGCGGCGATCTACGTCGCCAACAAGATCGCGACCGGCCACATCGACGTGGGCATCGCCGGCGGCACGGACACCACCTCCGACGCGCCCGTCGCGATCTCCGACAAGCTGCGCAAGAAGCTGATGAAGGTCAACGCGGCGCGCGACACCCTCGGCAAGATCAAGGCTCTGGGCGACATCCGCCCCGGTGACATCGGGTTGGAGATCCCGCAGAACGGCGAGCCGCGCACGGGTCTGTCCATGGGGGAGCACGCCGCGCTCACGGCGCTGGAGTGGCAGATCACGCGCGAGGAGCAGGACGAGCTCGCGGTGGCCTCGCACCACAAGCTCGCCAGGTCCTACGAGGAGGGTTGGCAGGACGACCTGGTCACCCCGTTCCGCGGCGTCCAGCGCGACAACAACCTGCGCCCGGACTCCTCGCTGGAGAAGCTCGCCACCCTCAAGCCGGTCTTCGGCAAGGGCGCGGCCGCGACGATGACGGCCGCGAACTCCACCCCCCTGACCGACGGTGCCTCCGCGGTCCTCTTGTCCTCCGAGGAGTGGGCGGAGCAGAAGGGCCTTGCCCCGCTCGCGTACCTGACCGAGTACGAGACCGCCGCGGTCGACTACGTCCATGGCGGTGAGGGCCTGCTGATGGCTCCGGCGTACGCCGTGCCGCGGATGCTCGCGCGTGCCGGCCTGAGCCTGCAGGACTTCGACTTCTACGAGATCCACGAGGCGTTCGCCTCGCAGGTGCTCGCGACCCTGAAGTCGTGGGAGGACCCGGTGTTCTGCAAGGAGCGTGTGGGCCTGGACGCCCCGCTGGGATCGATCGACCGATCGAAGCTGAACGTCAAGGGCTCCTCGCTCGCCGCGGGGCACCCCTTCGCCGCGACCGGTGGCCGGATCCTGGCCAACGCCGCCAAGCTGCTCGCCGACAAGGGCCAGGGCAGGGCGCTCGTCTCGATCTGCGCCGCTGGCGGGCAGGGCGTCGTCGCGATCCTGGAGCGCTGATCACGCCGAGACGGCTCAGATGATCAGAAAAGTGATCGTCTGAGCCGTCTCGGCGCACCATCGACGCGCATCTGAGCCGTCTCGACGATGTCGCTCAGGTCTTCCTGGCCAGGGAGACGGCGGAGCTGACCAGGAGGTCGCGCACCTGGTCGCCGGAGATCCGCGAGATCGCCGGCATCCCCGGGGAGCCCTCCTTGACCACCAGGCCGATCCGGGCGAGCTGCATCGCCCCCAGCCCGGTGGCGTACATGTAGTTGGCCATGAGCACGGTGTCGCCCGGGCGGAAGTCCCCGGCCGCGACGCCGTCGTCGAGCGTCTGGGTGAGGGTGCGCAGGCAGGAGGTGATCGCGCGGCCCAGCCGCAGGAGGGCGCCCTCGCTGACCTGCTCGAGCAGCTCCGGGCCGGGGCGGCGCATCAGGGTCTGGGCGCAGTCGATGAAGGCGGGGTACTCGAGGCCGTAGTCGGCGAAGGCGCCGACGACAGCTCGCAGCCGCCTCTCCGGACTGCGCGGATGCTGGGCCGCGGCCGCTTCGAGGCGACCGCGCAGCTCCTCGAGGTAGCTCTCCACCGCGAGGGCGAACAGCTCCTCCTTGCCGCTGAAGTGCCGGTAGATGATCGCCCGGTTGATGCCCACCGCTCGGGCGATGTCGTCGATCTGGGCGTCGCGCACCCCGGACTCGTCGAAGAGCCGGCGCGTCTCGGCCAGGATCTGCTCTTCGCGGACCCGCCGGCGCGCCGCGGCCGCCGACTGGCGGTTGGGTGTCCGGACCGCACGCTTCGTGGTGTCCTCGAGGCCGGGGCTCATGCCGTGATTCTAGTGCAACTCCGGTTTACACACGTGTCTCAATCACGTGAGTGCGCCGGACCCGCCAGCGCCCGGACCGTCTCGATCGTGTCGGCCTCCTCTGCGGTCTTGTCGGCGCGGTAGCCCACCACCCGCGCGAAGCGGAGCGCCAGGCCCCCGGGGTAGCGGGTCGAGCGCTGCAGACCGTCGAAGGCGATCTCGACCACCTGCTCGGGCCGTACGTGGACGACGTGACCGTCACGACGGGTCTCCAGGGTGAGGAACCGCTCGGTCTGCCAGCGCAGGGTCTCGTCGGTCATCCCCTTGAAGGTCTTCCCGAGCATCACGAAGGAGTCGCCCTCGCGGGCGCCGAGCCAGATGTTCGACAACCAACCCCGCCGCCGGCCGCTGCCCCACTCCACGGCCAGCACCACCAGGTCCAGGGTGTGCCGCGGCTTGACCTTGACCCACGCCGAACCGCGTCGGCCGGCGGCGTACGGCGCATCAGGATCCTTGAGGATCACGCCCTCCTGACCGGCGCCGACCGCCTCGGCGAAGAAGGCCGCGACGGCTGCGGGGTCGTCGCTGAGTAGTCGTGTCGTGCGCATCGTGGCTGGGACGACGTCGTCGAGGCGAGCCAGCCGGGTCGCTGCCGGCTCATGGACCAGCGAGACGCCTTGGTGGGCAAGCAGGTCGAAGAAGAACGGGTGCACCCGGTCGGTCCGCTCGGCGGCGGAGGTCCGCGAGGCCGTCTCCTGGAACGCCCTCGGCGACCCGTCATCGGCGAGCGTGAGGGCCTCGCCGTCGAGCACCAGGTCGCCGCCGGGCAGTGCCCGGACGGCCTCGGTCACATCGGGCAGGCGTGCTCCGATCTCGTCCAGGCTGCGGGTGAAGACCAGCACCTCGGCGGAGCGCCGGTGCACCTGGATGCGGATGCCGTCGAGCTTCGTGTCGACCACGACCGCGCCATCTCCTACCTTGTCGACCGCGGCTGCCACGTCCGGCGCGGACGACGCGAGCATCGGCCGGACCGGCCGGCCCACCTCCAGGTCGAACGCGGCGAGGGCCTCCTCGCCACCGCTCAGCGCGGCGAGCGCCACCGGGCCAGTGAGGGCGCTGAACATCGCGGCCCGGCGTACCGACGCGACCGGGACACCGGCTGCCTCGGCGACGGCGTCCAGGACCACCGAGTCCAGGGCACCCTGCCTCACCTCACCGGTGACCAGCCCGCGCAGGTAGCCCTGCTCGTCGGCGGTCAGCCGGGCGAACAACGAGGTCACCGCGTCGCGCCGCGCTGTGCCCGACCCGGGGCCGGCCAGCCCCGCCATCTCCTCGAGGGCCGCGTCGACCTCCGCCACGCTCACGCCGGCCGAGGTCGCCGGTGGCGGCAGGTCGGTGAGGCCGCGCCAGCCGACCCCGGTGCGGCGCTGACGCAGGGTGCCGGACAGGTACGCCGTGACGAGCTCGACCTCGTGCGGATCGGCCTGCGTGAGGAGCGCGGCGATCAGGCTGCGCTTGGTCGTGCGAGCGCGCGTCGCCGCCACCGCGCGGGAGACCGAGACCAGCCGGGCGAACTCCATGGCGCGAGCCTAGGGTGGCCCGGTGACATCGGCGCCCCTCACCCGGACCTGGCGCCCGGACTGGCCGTGCCCGGTCGGGGCGGTGCTGGCAGTGCACCGCCGCGGGGCCGGTGATCCGACGTACCGGCTGCGGCCGGACGGCTCGGTAGCGCGGGGGATCCGGACGCCGGCCGGCGCCACGACACTGGTGGTCCGTGCCCACCCCACCGTGGGTGAGGTCCTCGCCGAGGCGTGGGGGCCGGGCGCGCAGTGGGCCCTCGAGCGGCTGCCGCGGATGCTCGGCGCCGACGACGACCCGTCGGGGTTCGTCCCGCCGACGGTCCTGGACCGTGCCTGGAGGCGGCACCGGCACTGGCGGCTCGGCGCGACGGACCTCGTCCTGGAGTCGCTGGTGCCCACCATCATCGAGCAGAAGGTGACCGGGCAGGAGGCCTTCGCGGCGTTCCGACGGCTGGTACGCCGGTTCGGCGAACCAGCGCCGGGCCCCGTGCCCGACCTGTGGGTGCAGCCCGACCCGGCGACCCTGCGGACGGTCCCGTCGTGGGAGTGGCTCCGGCTGCCCGTGGACGGCGGACGCTCGCGCCCCGTGGTCGCGGCCGCGCGCGTGGCGGAGTCGCTCGAGCGGGCGGGCGCGACGTCGTACGAGGAGTTCGATCGCCGGCTTCGAAGCCTGCCCGGAATCGGCGTCTGGACGAGCGCGGAGGTCCGGTCGCGGGCCCTGGGGGACGCCGACGCGGTCAGCTTCGGTGACTACCACGTCCCGGCCGACATCGGCTGGGCCCTGGTGGGGGAGCCGGTCGACGACGACGCGCTGCGCGAGCTGCTCGAGCCCTATCGGCCCCACCGTCACCGGGTCCAGCAGCTGGTGACGGCTGCCGGTCTGGGACGGCCCAGGCGGGGTCCGCGGATGGCTCCACGGACCCACCTCCCCGGGCGGGCGTAGCGGCGGCCCCTGCGTAACTCCCACGTCGCCGCGACGTTGCGCAGGGTGCACCAGTCCGCGACCCGACCCGGGAGGGCACCGTGACCACGATGGCCGTCGGCAGGTCCGGCATCGCCGCCGCCCGGACGCGGACCCGCGCGGGCGTCGAGACCGGCGGCAAGCTCGTCGTGCTGGCGATCGAGTCGGTCACCTCGGCCGCGAGCGACATCGTGCACCGCAGGTTCTCGTGGACGGAGTTCACGCTGCAGGCGTGGTTCATGACCCGGGTGTCCCTGCTCCCGACGATCCTGGTCGCGATCCCGTTCGGCGTGATCATCTCCGTGCAGATCGGCGCCGTCGCGAGCCAGGTGGGAGCGACCTCGTTCATGGGCGCGGTCAACGGCATCGGCATCCTGCGTCAGGCCGCTCCCCTGGTCACCTCGCTGATGATCGCCGGTGCCGTCGGCTCGGCGATCTGCTCCGACCTCGGCGCGCGGGCCGTCCGCGAGGAGATCGACGCCCTCGAGGTGATGGGCATCTCCCCGGTGCAGCGCCTGGTCGCCCCCCGGGTGCTCGCCTCCCTCGTCGTCGCCCTGCTGCTGACGGTGGTCGTGGCGATGACCGCGATGGTGACGGCGTACGTGCTCAACGTCGGTGGTGGCAAGGTCAGCTCGGGTGCCTACCTCGACTCCTTCGTGGCGTTCAGCCAGCCGACGGACCTCGCGCTCGCGGAGCTCAAGGCACTCGTGTTCGGCTTCATCGCCACGATCGTGGCCGCGCACAAGGGCCTCAACGCCTCCGGTGGACCCAAGGGCGTCGCCGACGCCGTCAACCAGTCGGTCGTCCTCAGCGTGATCCTCCTGGCGCTGGTCAACGTCGCGATCACGCAGGCCTACGTGATGCTCGTGCCGCAGGGAGTCGCCTGATGGCCCTGCAGACCAGTGCCCGCGCCGAGCTGTCCGACGTCGTCGTCAGGAGCGTCGACGGGGTGGTCGCTGCGCTCGCCCAGACCGGCGACTTCGCCACCTTCGGGGCCCGCACGCTCTCCGCCGTACCGACCACGGTGCGGCTCTACCACCGCGAGGTGCTGCGCCAGCTCAAGGACATCGCCTGGGGCAGCGGAGCCCTCATCGTCGGCGGCGGCACGGTCGGCGTGATGGTGCTGCTGGCACTCTCGGCGGGCACGTCCCTGGGCATCGAGGGCTTCAACGGCCTGGAGATCGTCGGGCTGGCCCCGCTGACCGGCTTCGTGTCGGCCAGCGCCAACACCCGCGAGCTCGCCCCGCTGATCGCCGCGCTCGCACTCGCCTCGCAGGTGGGCTGCCGGTTCACCGCCCAGCTCGGGTCGATGAAGATCCACGAGGAGGTCGACGCGCTCGAGGTGATGGCCGTCGAGCCGATGCGATACCTGGTGACCACCCGCGTGATCGCCTGCGGGGTCGCCATCATCCCGCTCTACCTCATCGGGCTGATCGGGTCCTACCTCGCCTCGATGCTGTCCGTCGTGGTCATCTTCGGGCAGTCGCCCGGCCAGTACGACCACTACTTCTCCACGTTTATCCTGGGCCGGGACGTGCTCCTCTCGGTCGTCAAGATCATCGTCTTCGCGATCGCGATCACGCTGCTGCACTGCTGGTACGGCATGCGCGTCGGCGGGGGTCCGCAGGCGGTGGGTGAGGCGACCGGTCGCGCGATCCGCGCGAGCATCGTCGTGGTCGTGATCCTCGACATGGTGATGACGCTGGTCTTCTGGGGCGGCAGCTCCGGCTTCCGGATCTCAGGGTGAGCCCGGTGCACCGCGAGCTGCGCCGGCACGACTACGCCCGCCGAGGCTTGGTGGCGCTGGTGGCGGGCGCCCTGGTCCTGACGATCGTGTGGCTGCACGCATCCGGGGCGATCGGGGGTCCCGACCACGTGTCCGCCCAGCTCGGCGACGCCGGCGGGTCGCTCGCTGCCGGTGCGGACGTGAAGATCCGCGGGGTTCTGATCGGCACCGTCGACACGATCACGCGCGGGCCCGAGGGCGGGGTCCGGGTCGGGATCGCGGTCCGAGGCAAGCGGCTCGACCAGGTGCCCGACAACGTCGTCGCCCGGATCCTGCCCGCGACGGTCTTCGGCACGTCGTACGTCGACCTCGTGACGCGGGGCGCGCCGTCCCACGCGGCGCTCCGTACGGGTGCCGTGATCCCTGCCGACCGCACCCAGGGCACGCTCGAGCTGCAGCAGGCGCTGGACGACATCGACCGGCTGGTCAAGGCGGTCGGACCGGCCGACCTCGCCTCGGCCATCGGCTCCGTCGCCCAGGCGCTGGACGGACGCGGCGCCCAGCTGGGTACGACGATCGACCGCGCCAACGACTACCTCGCCCGGCTCAACCCGAAGATGCCGCTGGTGCGCGCGGACATCCGCACGCTCGCCGCCGACCTCGAGCTCGCCGCGGAGGTCTCGCCCGACCTGCTCGCCGCGACGGCCGACGCGCTGGTCACCGCGCGCACGGTCGTGGCCCAGAAGGTGGCGATCTCCACGCTGCTCAGCGGGGGAGCGAGCCTCGCCACCCAGGCGAACGCGTTCCTGCGCGCCAACCGCGACCCGCTGATCCGGTTCCTCGACAACTCCGCGAGCCTGCTCGACGTCGTGCACGCCAACCGGCACGCCGGGGTGAGTGGAGCGATCCGCACCAACACCATGCTGGGTCAGAAGATCGCCACGATCGTGCACCGCGGCTACATCGACTCCGTCACGACCTTCCTGACCGACGTGCCGCCCTACTACACGGCAGCCGACTGCCCGCGCGTCGGGACAGCACACGGCGACAACTGCCCGGGAGGCCGCTGATGGTCACCGGACTGCGCGCGATCGTCGTCAAGCTGGCGGTCTTCGGCGTGGTCAGCATGCTGCTCGCGGTGGTGCTGCTCAACACGATGCTGCACGGTGTCGGCGGCGCGACCAGGAGCTACCACGCCCAGTTCACCGACGTCGCGGGCCTGCGGGTCGGTGACGACGTGCGGGCGGCGGGCGTCCGGGTGGGACGCGTGCAGGGCATCGACATCGCGCACGGCGGCGCCGAGGTGGCGTTCGAGCTGACCACCGCGCAGCCCCTCCTCGCCACGACCAAGGTCGTGATGCGCTACCAGAACCTCCTCGGCCAGCGGTACCTCGCCCTCGTGCAGGGGCCCGAGCGCGGACCGCTGCTGCCCGCCGGCGCCACCGTGCCGCTGGCCCGCACGAGCCCCGGCTTCGACCTCACCGAGCTGCTCAACGGCTTCCGGCCACTGTTCGACGCGCTTCGCCCGCAGGACGTCAACGCGCTCGCCACGTCGGTGATCAAGGTCCTCCAGGGTGAAGGCGGGACGGTCGAGTCGCTGCTCGAGCAGACCGGGCGGCTCACCAGCTTCCTGGCCGACCGCGACCAGGTCGTGGGGGAGGTGGTCAGCAACCTCACTCCGGTGCTCATGGACCTGGCCGGTCGTGGGCAGGAGCTGCAGAGCACCGTGAAGGAGCTGCGCGCCCTGATGACGGGCCTGGCGCGGGACCGCCGGTCGATCGGCTCCTCCCTCGACGGCATGAGTCAGCTGATCGGCTCGACCTCGCAACTCCTCGAGCAGGTCCGCGTGCCCACCGTGCGTGCGGTCCACCGCTTCCGCACCGTGATGGACCTCTTCATGGCGAACCGGAAGGACTTCGTGGGCGCGATCGGCTCGTTCGGCTCCACGTTGGCCGCACTCGGGCGCGCCAGCTCCTACGAGAATGCCGTGAACATCTACCTCTGCACCGTGATCGTGAACGTCGGTGGAGCGAAGCTGAACCTCAACGGGGGCGACCAGGGTCCGTACTCCGAGGTGTGTCGATGACGGCCCTCAGCAGCCGGGACCCCTTCCGGATCGGCCTGGTGGCGATCGCGGTGGGAGCGCTCGTCGGGCTGCTCGTGGTCATGACCACGTTCGTGTCGTTCGGTGCGCGCTCCTACACGGCGCTGCTCGAGCAGACCGCAGGCCTGCGCCCGGGTGAGGACGTCGAGGTGTACGGCGTACCGAAGGGTGAGGTGAAGTCGATCGAGCTCGCCGGCGACCACGTCCGGGTGCGGTTCGTCGTCGACAAGGACGTCGAGCTCGGCGAGCGTACGACGGCGGCGGTGAAGGTCGCGACGCTGCTCGGCACGCACTACCTCGCGCTCACTCCTGCGGGCTCGGGGCGCCTGGACACGATCCCGTTGGCGCGCACGACGGTGCCGTTCAACCTCCAGGACGTGCTCGAGCGGGGCACCGCGAGCCTCGACCAGCTCGACCCCGAGCTGCTCGCCCGGGCGCTGACCGAGACGAGCAAGACCCTGTCGGCGACCAAGGAGCAGATCGGTCCGGCCCTCACCGGCGTCGCGCGGCTCTCCGAGGCGGTGCAGAGGCGCAGCGACCAGACCGGAGCGCTGCTCGCGGCCGCCCGGGGCGTCACCAGCCAGCTCGCCGCCAGCAGCACCGACATCGTCGGCCTGATGAGGCAGGCCAACCTCGTCATCGCCGAGATCACCCAACGACGGGCCGCCCTCCACACTCTCCTGGTCGAGACCACGACCCTGGCCGAGAACCTCGGCGCCGTCATCGACCAGACCAGGCAGGACATGGGCCCGGCGGTCCGGCAGCTCAACGCGGTCCTCCAGACCCTGCGCGACGAGGACGCCACGCTCAAGAAGGTCGTCGACACCATCGCGCCGACCGTCCGCTACTTCGCCAACGCCACCGGCAACGGCGCCTGGGGCGACCTCTGGCTCAAGGACCCGGCCCTGCCTCCCGACGACGCCGGCTGTCGACTGGGAGGCTGCTGATGTCGCGCCCGCTCAAGCCCTTCCTGCACCTCGTGATCGTCCTCGCCACGCTCGTCGGGCTGTCGGGCTGCACGCCCGTGCTCGGTGGCACGATGACCATCTCGGCCCTGATGGCCGACTCGTCCGGCCTCTTCGTCGGCAACGACGTCGGGATCCTGGGCGTCCCGATCGGGCGGGTCACCTCCCTCAGGCCCGAGGGGACCCACGTGCGGGTGACGATGTCGATCGACCGCGACCACCCGGTCCCGGCCGACGCGGGTGCCGTGGTGGTCGCCCGATCGGTGGCCACCGACCGGTACGTCGAGCTCACGCCCGTCTACCACTCCGGGCCTCGGCTCGCCGACGGTGCGGTCATTCCCGAGCCGCGCACGAGGACGCCGGTCGACTTCGACCAGGTGCTCGAGGCCCTGGACACGTTTGCCGCCGGGATCGCCGGTTCCCAGGACACCCGCAACGCGATCGCCAACATCCTCGAACAGGGCTCCGAGGCGGTCGACGGGAAGGGCGAGCTGTTCAACCGGGCGATCACCTCGCTGGGTGGCGCGGTGAGCTCGATCTCCGGGCAGCGCCGGGACATCGCCGGCACTGTCCAGGGCCTCGACACCCTCACCGGCACGATCGCGGCCAACCAGAGGCTCGTCGCCGAGTTCGTGACCCAGGTCAGTCGCGCCAGTCGGCTCCTCGCCGACGAGCGCACCAACTTCAGGTCCGCCCTGCGCGCGTTGAGCCGGGCCGTCGAGCTGGTGGCCGACTTCGCCCACCAGAACCGCCAGCAGCTCGTCACGACCCTGGACCGCGGCAGTGGGCTGATGAGCTCGCTGCTCACCCGGAGGGACAACCTCACCGAGATCCTGCGGGTCATGCCGTTGACGCTCCAGAACCTGCAGCGGATCCTGCACCACGGCCGGCTGCGGGTGCGGGTGGACCCGACGGTGCTCACTCCGTTGGGTGGGTTGATCGACACCACCTGCAGGGCCACGCCGACGGACTTCTGCGCGAGATTCGGACCGTCGCTGCTCAACTTCGAGAACCTGGTCGACCTGCTCACCGGGAGGAGACAGTGACGCGCCCGCTCGCCGCCCTCGCGGGTCTCCTCGTCATGCTCGCGGTGAGCGGGTGCGGACCGACCCTGGAGGACCTGCCCCTGCCCGGGACCGGGGTCAGCGGCGACACCATCACGGTGAAGGTGAGCTTCGACGAGGCGCTCAACCTGGCTCGCGGAGCGCAGGTGCGGGTGAACGGCGTCCGCTCCGGCACGGTGCGCTCGGTCAGCGTGCAGGACTTCAAGGCGATCGTCCTGCTCGACGTACGCACCTCGGCTCGCATACGAGAGACGGCCACGGCGAGGCTGCGCTACACCACCCCTCTCGGCGAGCTCTTCGTCGAGGTCACCAACCCCGACCACGGACCCGCCCTCCGCGACGGCGCCACCCTTCCGGCGGCGAGTGCCACGACCGCACCGACGGTCGAGGACGCCCTGGCGGCCGCGTCGCTGCTGGTGAACGGCGGGGGTCTCACCCAGCTGCAGACCGTGACCGAGGAGCTGAACACGGCAATCGGCGGTCGTGAGGACACGGTGCGTGAGCTGCTCGGCCGGGCGAACACCTTCCTGACCGAGGCCAACGCCACCACGGCAGACCTCGATCGGGCCCTGACCGCGCTCGCCACCGTGTCGAGGGTGCTCGCGGCGAACCGGTCCACCATCGACGCCGCCATGACCGACATCCGCCCGGCGGCGCGGGTGCTGCGGCAGAACACCCCCGGCCTCACCCGGCTCCTTGCGAAGGTCACCGAGTTCTCGGCAACCGCCAACGACGTCGTCGGCGCGACCCGCGCCCAGATCCTGCAGATGGTGCGGCAGGTCTCGCCCGTGCTCGACGAGTTCATCGCCAACCAGGACGACCTCGGGCCTTCCTTGCGAGCGTTGGTGAGCCTGAACGACGACATCAACGCGGCCGTCCCCGGCGACTACGCGAACATGAAGCTCGAGATGCAGATGGACAAGATGACCCCGCCGAACCCGCTGGGTCCGCCCGGCAGCAACGCCGATCCCGGGACCACGAGCGGATCCGGCACCGGCGTCGGCGGCCTCGGCGGCCTGCTCGGCATCCTGGGGAGCCAGCGTTGAGGGCCGTCCTGCGCGACCGGCTCTGGCAGAGCCTGTTCGGCGTCCTGCTCGTCCTGGCCGTCACCGTGTTCTACCTGTTCAGCTCGGTGCTGGACACACCGCTGCTGCACGGCACCCGCACCGTGCGCGTGGAGATGGCCTCGACCGGCGGGCTCTTCGAGGGGTCGGCGGTGACCTACCGCGGCGTCAAGGTCGGCAAGGTCCGCTCGATCAACCTCAGCCCGAGTGGCGTGGTGGCCACCGTCGTGCTGACCTCCCGGGACCGGATCCCCACGAGGACGCTCGCCAAGGTCCGCAGTCTGTCGCCGGTCGGCGAGCAGTACCTCGACTTCCAGCCGGAGACCGGCGCAGGGCCCTACCTGGAGGACGGCGCAGTCGTGCCGGCGGTGACCACCGACCTGCCGAAGACCTTGGCCGAGACGGTGGTCAGCGTGAACAAGGTGCTCGACCAGGTCGACGACGCCCAGCTGCACACCCTCCTCTCGCAGCTCGCCACCGGCCTCGCCGGGACCGGCCGGGAGGTCGGCGACCTCGTCGACCAGGGGGCGCTCCTGCTGGCCGAGCTGGACCGGATCTGGCCCGAGACCGACCGCCTGATCGACAACAGCGGGCCGGTGCTCGCCATCGGGACGAGCAAGGCCGACGACATCCGGCAGCTGGCCCGGTCGTCGCGCGCGCTGGCCGCGTTCCTCAAGGACTACGACCCCGAGCTGCGGGCGACCCTGCACGACGCCCCCGGGCAGATCACCCAGCTCCAAGGGCTGGTCACCGACGCCCAGACGGTGCTGCCCGGCTTCCTGCAGGTGGCGGTGCGGTTCTCCGACCTCTTCCGTCCCTACACCCAGCAGCTGGGCGGCATCCTGGCCGGCTACTCGTCGGGTCTGGGCGTGCTGGGGGAGGCGATCCGCGACGGCCAGCTATTGATCGAGGGGATCCCGCAGCGCAGCACCCGCTGCGACTACGGCACGCCGCGGCGCGATCCGAAGGACCCCGGCCGGCGACCGCTCGTGACCTCGGGACACTGCCCGGACGCCCAGGAGCACCTCCAGCGCGGAGCTGCGCACGCGCCCGGTCCGGTCGGCTAACGCGGCGGGTCCGGCTCGAGCCGCAGCGTCGTGAGCGTGGTCGCGAGCATGTCGTAGTGGCCCACCAGGAGCAGGATCTCGATCACGGTGCGCTCGTCGTACGCCGCCCGAAGCTCGGCCCAGCTGGCGTCGGTGAGGTCGCGGGTGGCGAGGAGCTCCTCGGTGGCGCGCAGCAACAACCGCTCGTGACTGCGCCAGCCCTCGGCGGCCGAGCCCTCGCGCACCCGGTCGACATCCTCTGAGGTGACGCCGGCGCGTCGACCCAGCCGGACGTGGTGCTCGAGCTCGTAGGCGCAGTCTCGGACTGTGGCGACCCGCAGGATCACCAGCTCGGTCTCCCGGCGCGGCAATCGGCCGCCGGGCATCAGCCGGCCGGCGAAGTGCAGCCAGCCCCAGAACAGGCCACGCCCGCGACCGAGCGTCGTGAAGATGGCCGGTGGGGCGGTCCGGGTCGCCCGGCCGGCCAGCCGGCTGAACACCCAGATCGGCAGGCCGAGGTCACGCCGGCTGCCCGGTGCGATCCGCGCGGTCACCTGTCGTCCCGGACCGCGCGGGCGACCTGGGGGAGCGCCCGGTTGGCGGCGGCGTTCATCACGGTCATCGCGGCGGCGTAGCCCGGCGGGAACAGTCGTTGGAGCAGGTGGAGGAGCCGGATGTCGCGCGAGGTGTACACCCAGTAGCGGTTCCTGGTGATGCCTCGCAGGATCGCCTCCGCCGCGCGCTCCGGCGACACCGCGCGTTTCCGGAAACCCGCCTGCAGCCGCGCGAACTGCGGCGTCGCCTTGTCCACGCCGGCGATCTGCACCGTCTCGGTCAAGCCCGTGTCCACGCCACCCGGGCAGACCAGGCTGACCCCGATGCGATGCCGGGCGAGATCGAAGCGCAGCACCTCCGAGACGCCACGCAGGCCGAACTTGCTCGCCGAGTACGCCGCGTGCCACGGCATCCCGATCAGTCCGGCCGCCGACGACACATTGACGACGTGGCCGCCTCGCCGCGACTCGATCATCGGGGGGACGAGGTACTCCAGCACGGCGATCGGGCCCATCAGGTTCACGTCGACCACGCGCTGCCAGGTGCGGTGCGGCATCGCCGAGATCGTGCCCCACGAGGCGATGCCGGCGATGTTCATCACCACATCCATCGCCCCGTGCTGTCCGGTGATCTCGGCAGCCAGCGCGCGCACCGCGTCGTGGTCGGAGACGTCGGCCGGTGCGGCGTACGCCACCTCACCGCCGCCCGTCCGCACCTCCTCGACGACGCGAAGCAGCCCCTGCTCGTCCACGTCGGTCAGGAACAGCACCGCGCCCTCGCGCGCGGCTGCCAGGGCGGTGGCCCGACCGATGCCGCTCGCAGCCCCGGTGAGGAAGACGTGTTTCCCGTGCAGGTCGCGGACCGGTGCTCGGAACATGGAGGCACCCTAGCCGCTGCCTGTAAACGCGGGTTACAGCGACCGGTCAGGGGCCCACGAAGCTCTGGGTGATCGTGCCGATGCCCTCGATGGTGCTGGTGAGCGTGTCGTCCGAGGTCAGGAAGCGCTTCGGATCGCGGGCATTGCCCACGCCCGCAGGGGTGCCGGTGAAGACGAGGTCACCCGCAAAGAGCTCGCAGACCGCGGAGAGGCGTGCTACGAGCTCCGGCACGTCGTACACCAGCATCGAGGTCCGCGACTCCTGCACCACCTCTCCTGACAGCGCGCAGCTGATGGCGAGGTCGTCGCGATCGGGCAGCTCGTCGGGAGTGACGAGCCAGGGACCCGTCGGCCCGAAACCTGCGTGCGACTTGGCCAGGCCGAACTGCGGTTTCGCCCCGACGAGCTGACCGGTGCGCTCCGAGAGGTCCTGGCCGACGGTCAGCCCGGCAACGTGGTCCCAGGCTGCGGCGCGCTCGATGTCCCGTCCGCCGATACCGATAGCGGCAACGGCCTCGACCTCCCAGTCGACCGTGGCCGTCGGGAGGACGACCTGGGCTCGCGGACCCGCCAGGCAGCTCGGGAACTTCGTGAACGTCACGGGCATCGCGTCGGGCGGGTAGCCGGCCTCGTGGGCGTGCTCGGTGTAGTTGATGCCGACGGCGAAGACCTGACGCGGCCGCGGCACCGGAGGGCCGAGGTCCTCGAGGCGGAAGGAGCGAAGCGCATCGGCGCTCTGCTCGCGCGGCGCGGTCGCCCAGGCGAG
>Ga0207657_10003210_pt1 | contig 17498 bp, 12 predicted proteins | sample KBSC33metaG_FD_184316 | JGI IMG/M metagenome (GOLD analysis project Ga0207657, IMG submission 184316) | Corn rhizosphere microbial communities from Kellogg Biological Station, Michigan, USA - KBS C3-3 metaG (SPAdes) (version 2) | ecosystem: Host-associated > Plants > Roots > Rhizosphere > Soil ... | reverse complement strand
CGCTTTCGATGCGTCGTTCGACATCGACATGGAAGTTCACGCCGAACGTCTCGGTGATGGATTGTACTGCCAGCATGATGCCTTTCGGCAGCGCGTGCGTGGCGGGATCGAAGGAGTACGCTTCGTCGCCAATCAGCAGCTTCAGGCGGTTGGCTTTCATCGCGGCGAGGTGAGCACCGCGTGCAATAAGGCTGACGCCAGCGCCCGCCGGGGCAAGAACGCCAAGATAACTACCGACTGCACCTTCGCCGTGGATACAGACCTTCATTAGACGCCCTAAGAGCCTGACTGGAAAGTCGGGCAATGAAATCAATGCAAAATTCTTGTTGTTGCGAGGAGCGCTAGCGACGAAGCAATCCAGATTTTTGATTGCTTCGCTTCGCTCGCAACGACGAAGACAGAATCATTTTCTGCAAACATCTGACCGCCCTACAAACATCGGTCGACTTTCCGGTTCTCAGGCAGACGCCAAAACGATTTTCCGGCAAATGTCGGAACACGTCGTCAGCCAACTGACCGCGAACAAGGAAACTCGACAAAGAAAAGCGCCCGTCTCTGGAGACGGGCGCTTTTCGATGATCATGCCCATCGTGTCGACGAAGGACGGACGCTACTGAGGTTTCATCCTTTCGGAGCGGCTTAAGGACGTGACGACGTCAAGCCGTTGCGGTCCGCAGCCTGCTGAGGCCACGCTGAATGAGGGACCAGAACAGAGCAATCAGGCCCAAAACCATGATTGAACTGACGAGCCCATTGGAGAAGAAAATGCCAAGCGATCCTTGCGACCCGAGCAGAGATTGTCGGAACGATTCTTCTGCCTTGTCGCCGAGCACGATGGCCAGCACCAGCGGAGCGAGTGGATAATTGCATTTCTTCAATCCATAGCCGATCAATCCGAAGACCAGCATCAGGATCACGTCGAAGGTGCTGTTATGAACGGAATAAGCGCCGATCGCGCAGAGAACCAGGATGATCGGTGCGATGATGCTGAATGGAATACGAAGGATAGCGGCAAAAAGCGGCACGCAGGTAAGCACCACCAGCAGGCCGACGATATTTCCGAGATACATTGAAGCGATCAGGCCCCAGACGAATTCCTTTTGTTCGACGAACAGCATCGGGCCAGGTTGCAGACCCCAGATCAGCAGGCCGCCGAGCAGCACAGCGGCCGTGGGAGAACCCGGTACGCCGAGCGAGAGCATGGGCAGCAGCGCCGCCGTACCTGCAGCATGAGCCGCAGTCTCGGGGGCGACAACGCCTTCGATTTCGCCATTACCGAAATTGTCTCCTTTTTTGGAGAGCCGCTTGGCAATGCCGTAGCTCATGAATGATGCTGGAGTGGCACCAGCCGGCGTGATGCCCATCCAGCATCCGATGGCGCAGGAGCGCAGTGATGTGACCCAATAGGCAGGCAATCGCTTCCAGGTGTTTATCACCACCTTCATGTCGATTTTCGCGTTGCCGCCGCGGAAGCTTAGTCCGTCTTCCATTGTCAGAAGAATTTCGCCAATGCCGAACAGGCCGATCACGGCGATCAGGAAGTCGAAACCGGTCAGCAATTCCGTGTAGCCGAAGGTCAGCCGCAACTGCCCGGTGATGGAATCGATTCCGACCGTGGCAAGGGCAAAGCCGATCATCATCGCCGCGATGGTCTTGAACGCGGGCTCCTTGCTCAGGCCGACAAAGCTCGCAAACGCGAGAAAATAGACCGCAAACTTTTCCGCTGGGCCAAATCGCAGTGCGAAACTTGCGACCAGCGGGGCAACCAGCGTGATGACGATGACGGAGAAAAGCGCACCCACGAAGGATGAACTGAAGGCCGCCGTTAGAGCCTCGCCGGCCTTTCCTTGTTGCGCCATCGGGTAGCCATCAAATGTTGTGGCTACCGACCATGGTTCCCCGGGTATGTTAAAAAGAATCGAGGTGATGGCGCCGCCAAACAATGCTCCCCAATAAATACAGGACAGCATGATAATCGCCGATGTCGGCTCCATGCTGAACGTAAGCGGGAGAAGAATAGCGACACCGTTTGCCCCACCCAGTCCCGGAAGCACGCCGATGATGACGCCGAGCAGAACGCCGATCAACATCACCATAATGTTGAAGGGTTGAAGAGCTACGGCAAAGCCGTGGAAAAGATTGGCGAGTTCCTGCAGCATTTGGCTTCCCGATATCCAATGAAAGTCATGACATCCGACGTGTTTTCGAGCGCGATTCGCGCGATGCAAACACGATCAAAAAAGAGAATAGAGCCTGCTCGAACAACCGGAGCGAAGATCTAGAGGTTCAACCATTCCTCCAGCGGCCCTTTTGGAAGCGGGACCAGAAACCAGCGCTCAAAGACAATGTAGGTCAGCACCGGCACACCGATGGCGACTGCCGCGACGGTCAGCCAATTGTATTTGCCGAGTCGTCGCATGAACCATGCGATCAGCGCGGTGGACCCGACGTAGAGACCGATATACGGCATCGTTCCGACATAGAGGGTGGTGGGAATAACGACCCGCATCACCTGGCGAAGCTGGCTCCACTCCGCGAATAGCCCTGGCCGTCCGCCGCGAATCTCGTTCCGCAGGTTGATCGCACTGGAAATCACAATGATGACTCCAAGATAGAATGGGAAAAATCCCGCGCGCGGACCCTCGGCACCCCAATCGATTCCGGCCTGAATGCTGCCGATGATCACAATCACCCCAAAGAGGGCGATCAGAATTGTGATGCCGGACTCCACCACTTTGTGGGAAGGCCCCGCACCTTGCGAAGTATTGTTCGTCATGAAGACCCCGTGGATATTGAAACTGTCGGCGGGTGTTGTCCGCCGACAGTGGTATCAGAGTTCGATCACTTCGAACTGGCGAGGAATTTGGCTTCTCTCATCAGTGACTCGTGACGCTTCTCGGCGTCCGTGACCCACTTGACGAATTGATCGCCAGTCATGAACGACGTATTGAATGCGCCGCTTTTCATGAAGTCTTTCCACTCCGGCGTCTCTCGCACCTTGTTGAACAGATCGATGTAATAGGCGACCTGGTCCTTGGTGGCCTTGGCCGGCATGAAGATGCCGCGCAGCATCAGATATTCCATATCGAGGCCCTGCGATTTGCAGGTCGGAATATCTTTCCAGCTTTTGCCGTCCGCGATCGGCTCGTCGTAGGGCATCGGCTTGCCGTCGAATACACAGAGCGGGCGCAGCTTGCTACCGCGCCATTGCGCCACGGCTTCGATCGGATTGTTCACGGATGAATCAACATGATCGCCAACAAGCTGCACGGCAACCGTTCCGCCGCCTGTATAGGGAATGTACGTGAATTTCGTCCCGGTCGCCTTTTCGATGGCGACAGTGATGATCTGGTCTTCCTGCTTGGATCCGGTGCCACCCATCTTCATCGAGCCGGGGGCAGCTGCCTTCACCGCATCGATGTAGTCCTTCACGCTCTTGTATGGCTTGTCGGCGTTGACCCACAGCACGAATTCGTCGAGCGCCAGCATGGCGACGGGCGTCAGGTCTTTCCAGTTGAATGGAATGCCTGTCGCCAAGGGGGTCGTGAAAAGATTCGATAAGGTGATGACGATCTTGTGCGGATTTCCAGCCGACGCCTTGACGTCGAGGAAGCCTTCGCCACCGGCGCCGCCGGATTTGTTGATGACAATCATTGGCTGAGTCATCAGCTTATGTTTGGTAACGATGCCCTGGATCATGCGGGCCATTTGGTCGGCGCCGCCACCGGTTCCGGCCGGAACGATGAATTCGACAGGGCGTGTTGGCTGCCATGCCGCGGCGGCTGGCGTCGGGGCAGTCCCCGCGCACAGGGCCGCAACCGCGCCCAACGCAAGGTGTGAGGCAAAACGCTTCATATGCTTCTCTCCCGTTTGATTGGTCGGTCCGGTCTTCGCCGGCTCCAATCGCCTATGTCAGTATATCGCTCGTGGTGTCGCTCTCGCCTCCATCCAGATTAAAGGGTCCGCCAAGCATTTGACTTAAATAAAATTCCCAGAGGTCAAATCTCGCGCCCTATCGGCGTCGGACCAACACCGATGAAGTATCTTGGTATGCGATATGCCAGATGACAAGCGAAATTCTGGAGCCGTACAAATTATGGCGGTGCGGCATTCGCTCATCTTCGCAAAAAGAAAGGCCGGCGAAAAAATCGCCGGCCTTCGATCGTTACGTACTGATGGTTGTACTCATTCAGCGGCAACCTTGCGCGGCGGATCGAGCGCGCCGGAGTCATGGATCTCTGCGACCTGATGGTCGCTGAAGCCCAGCACTTCACGCAGGATTTCGTCGGTATGTTCACCCAGCAGCGGCGAGCGCTTCACCTCAGCCGGGCTGTCCGACAGCTTTATCGGGTTACCGACCGAGAGATATTTGCCGCGGGTCGGATGATCGACCTCGACGACGGTGCCGGTCTTGCGCAGGGATGCATCGTCGGCCAGTTCCTTCATCGACAGAATCGGCCCGCATGGGATGTCGAACTCGTTGAGGATATCCATCGCCTCGAACTTGGTCTTGGACATGGTCCACTGCTCGATGCGCGCGAAGATCTCGTTGAGCTTCGGCAGCCGCGCCTTCGGCGTGGCGTATTCCGGATCGGTCTTCCAGGTCGGTTCGCCGATCACGTCGCAGATCTTCTCCCATACCGGAGCCTGGGTGATGAAATAGATGTAGGCGTTCGGATCTTCCGGCGCGCCCTTGCACTTGAGGATGCGGCCGGGCTGGCCGCCGCCGGAATCATTGCCGGCGCGCGGCGTGGCGTCGCCGAATGGAATGCCCTCGCCATACTGGCTGTATTCGGTGAGCGGGCCCGCGGTGAGGCGCTGCTGGTCGCGCAGCTTGACGCGGCAAAGGTTGAGCACGCTGTCCTGCATCGCGACGCTGACCCGCTGGCCCTTGCCGGAGTGGGTGCGGTGATAGAGCGCGGTGACGATGCCGAGCGCGAGATGAAGGCCGGTGCCGGAGTCGCCGATCTGCGCACCGGTCACCAGCGGTGGGCCGTCGCGGAAACCGGTGGTCGAGGCGGAGCCGCCGGTGCACTGCGCGACATTCTCGTAGACTTTGCAATCCTCATAAGGCCCAGGACCGAAACCCTTGATCGAGGCCACGATGATGCGCGGGTTGATGCTGCTGATGCGCTCCCAGGTAAAACCCATGCGATCGAGCGCGCCGGGCGCGAAGTTCTCGACCATCACGTCGCAGGTCTTGATCAGTTCTTCGATGACGCGCTTGCCCTGCGGGTTCTTGCTGTCGACGGTGATCGATCGCTTGTTGTGATTGAGCATCGTGAAATAGAGGGAGTCGGCGCCTTTGACGTCCACCAGCTGACCGCGCGTGATGTCGCCGCCGCCCGGGCGTTCCACCTTGATCACATCCGCGCCGAACCACGCCAGCAACTGCGTGCAGGTCGGCCCGGATTGGACGTGGGTGAAATCGAGAATTCGAACGCCCTCAAGCGCCTTTGTCATAGCCTTGCTCCCGTCTACTGTTCCTGCCCTGGCAGGATGAAAGGGGCGGATCGTCAGACCCGTCCAAAAACTAGTTACCTGTGCATCACCCGTTCCCGGGGTATCGCGTGCGCTCTATTTCTTGCGAACCACGCTTTGCGGGTTGAGGCTGCCGATGTTGCCGCTCTCGCTGCCGGCCGCCGGGTCAATCACCGCGTTGATGAGGGTCGGCTTGCCGGAATCCATCGCCGCGTTGACGGCACGGCTCAGTTCGTCGGGCGTGGTGACATGGGCGCCAACGCCGCCGAACGCTTCCATCATCTTGTCGTAGCGAGCGTCTTTGACGAACACCATCGGCGACGCATCCGCACCACCGGTGGGATTGACGTCGGTGCCGCGATAGATGCCGTTGTTGTTGAAGACGACGATGCAGACCGGCAGGTTGTACCGGCAGATGGTTTCGACTTCCATGCCGGAGAAACCAAAGGCGCTGTCGCCTTCGACCGCAAGTACAGGCTTGCCGGTCTCGATCGCGGCCGCGACCGCGAAGCCCATGCCGATGCCCATCACACCCCAGGTACCGACATCAAGACGCTTGCGCGGCTGATACATATCGATGATGCCGCGCGCCTGATCGAGCGTGTTGGCGCCCTCGTTGACGAGGATGGCGTCCGGCCGTTCCTTGATGATGGTGCGCAATGCGCCGAGCGCGCTGTGATAATCCATCGGCGCGGAATTCTTCATCAGCTTCGACGCCATCTTGGCGATGTTCGTCTCTTTCTTGGTCTTGATGGCGTCAAGCCAGTCGGCCGGCGGCGCCGTCCATTTGCCGTCCATCGCGCCAAGCAGGGCAGATACGCAGGAGCCGATGTCGCCGACCAGCGGCGCAGCAATCTCGATGTTGCTGTCCATTTCCCGAGGTTCGATATCGATCTGGATGAATTTCTGCGATCCGGGCTTGCCCCAGGTCTTGCCCTTGCCATGCGACAGCAGCCAGTTGAGGCGGGCACCGATCAGCATGACGACGTCGGCTTCCTTCAGCACCGTCGAGCGCGCCGCGCCCGCCGACTGCGGATGCGTGTCAGGCAGCAATCCCTTGGCCATGCTCATCGGCAGGAAAGGGATGCCGCTCTTTTCAACCAGCGCGCGGACCGCATCGTCGGCCTGCGCGTATGCCGCGCCCTTGCCGAGAATGATCAGCGGACGCTTGGCGCTCTTCAAGACATCGAGCGCGCGCTTGACGGCGGCCGGAGCTGGAATTTGCGCGGGTGCTGCGTCGATGACCTTGACGAGCGACGCGGCTCCGGCTTTCGCATCCATCACCTGAGAGAAAAGTTTTGCCGGCAGATCGAGATAGACGCCGCCCGGACGACCGGAAACCGCGGCGCGGATTGCGCGCGCGAGGCCGATACCGATGTCTGCCGCGTGGAGCACACGGAACGCTGCTTTGCAGAGCGGCTTGGCGATCGCCAGTTGGTCCATCTCTTCGTAGTCGCCCTGCTGCAGGTCGACGATCTCGCGCTCGGACGAGCCGGAGATCAGGATCATCGGAAAGCAGTTGGTCGTGGCATTGGCCAGCGCCGTCAGACCATTGAGAAAGCCGGGGGCTGACACCGTGAGGCAGATGCCGGGCTTCTTGGTCAGGAAGCCGGCGATTGCGGCTGCATTGCCGGCGTTCTGCTCGTGTCGGAACGAGATGACGCGAATGCCTTCGGCCTGGGCCATGCGGCCGAGGTCTGAGATCGGAATGCCAGGCACACCGTAGATCGTATCGAGGCCGTTGAGCTTGAGCGCATCGATGACGAGATGAAAGCCATCCGTCAGATCCTGCTGGGCTTCGTCCGCGGCTGTCGTTTCGGCTGTGTTTACGGACTTCAGCATGACCTCTACTCCCGTATTTTTTTGATGTGATGAAGCGGGCGTCTTTGACGCTCCGTTTTTCTCGTTAGCTCGTTAGGAAAACAGTTCCTGGCCGTGGGCCTCGACGTAGGCCGCAAGACCGAGTGTGTGATCGCGGGCAAGCTTCTCGGCGAGATCGGTCTTGCGCTCTTCGAGCGCATCGATGATCGCCATGTGCTCGGGAAGGGACGCCGCGAGGCGCTCGTCGCGCCCGATCGTCAACTGCCGGTAGCCGCGAACGTGCAGCAGGACATCGTTGGTCATGTCGACCAGCACTTGCGATTCGCTCAGCGAGATCAGCGCCTGGTGAAACGCGATGTTGGCCTTCGAATATTCCTCGACGTGATCCTGCGGCAGGCGGTCCTTGCCGAAATCCTTGAAGAAGTTGCGCAGCGCCGAGATGTCGCGCTTGCGTGCGGTCGTCGTGATCAGTCGCGCGGCCATGCTCTCGAGCGCGGCCCAGGCGCGAATCATGTCGACGATTTCCATCTTGGTCCGGCGCACCACCACGATGCCGCGGCGTGGCACGGTCTTGACCAGGCCATCCTGCTCCAGCATCGCGATCGCTTCGCGGATCGGCGTGCGGCTAACGCCGAGGCGCTCTGATAGGGCGCGCTCGTCGAGCATGACCGGTTCTGGCGTCGTGTAGATGTCCATCTTGAGGATGGCTTCTTTCAACGCCTCATAGGCCTTGTTCTTGAAACTGGTCTCGGGTGCGATGCGGACGATCGCAATGTCGGACTCGGTCATCGGCTGCGCCTTGCTTGGTTTTGATGCGGACATCACCAATATGCTCCAGCGGCGATGGCACAGAAGCGGGAACCATCTCCTTCCATGTTTTTGGCATACCAGATACCAAGATGTCAAGGCTGCGGGATTTGGGCTTTCCATAGGCCTTTACAGGCTTGACAAATTTGTTTCTGGTATACCAAATGCCAAACTTAGACGCTTAGCTCATATTGCCTGCAAGGGCGGGCCACGTGAGATTGCGCCACCTAAACGAAGCTTGCTGTGGATCATGCGGTTCGCAGTCCCCGGTCAAAAAAAGTAACAGGAGGAAATATGGCCCATTCCAAGGACGCGGTTCGCAAAATTCTCGATCAGGTCAAGGCGAGCAAACGGACCAGCCTAACGGCCCCGGAGGGCAAGCTGGTATGCGACGCCTATGGCATTCCGGTTCCGAAGGAAGCCGTGGCGACATCCGCATCCGACGCCGCGAAGATCGCGACCGATATGGGTTTCCCGGTGGTGATGAAGATCGTCTCGCCGGACATTCTCCACAAGACCGAAGCCGGTGGCGTGATCGTCGGCGTGAAAACGGCGGCCGACGCCGAAAAGAATTACGCAACCATTCTGGCCAACGCCAAGAAATACAAGGCCGATGCCAAGATCGAAGGCATTCAGGTCCAGCAGATGCTGACCGGCGGCACTGAAGTCATCGTCGGTTCGATCACCGACGGCTCGTTCGGCAAGCTGGTGGCCTTCGGTCTCGGCGGCGTTCTCGTCGAAGTGCTGAAGGACGTCACGTTCCGGCTCGCACCGGCGACCAAGGATGATGCGCTGTCGATGCTCGACGGCATCCAGGCCAAGGAAATGCTGCATGGCGTCCGCGGCGGCGATCCGGTCAACCGCGATGCGATTGCCGATATCATCGTCAATGTCTCGCAGCTTGTCAGCGATTTCCCGGAGATCGTCGAGCTCGATCTCAACCCGGTGTTCGCCACCAAGAAGGACGCGATCGCGGCCGACGTGCGCATCGTCGTCGACTTCGACTACAAGCCGCGTCCTGCGCCGCGCCCCGATTCCGAAATCGTCGCCGCCATGAACCGCATCATGATGCCGAAGTCGGTCGCCGTCATCGGCGCATCGGCGGAAGACGGCAAGATCGGCAACTCGGTGATGAAGAATCTCATCAACGGCGGCTACAAGGGCGAGATCTATCCGATCCATCCCAAGGCCGCTGACATCCTCGGCCACAAGGCCTACAAGAGCGTCAAGGACGTGCCCGGCGTCATCGACGTCGCGGTGTTCGCGATTCCGGCGAAATTTGTCGCAGGCGCGCTGGCCGAATGCGGCGAGAAGAAAATCCCCGGTGCGGTTCTGATTCCATCGGGCTTTGCCGAAGCGGGTGCGCCCGAGTTGCAGGCCGAAATCGTTGAGGTCGGCAAGAAGTACGACATCCGCATGATGGGGCCGAACATCTACGGCTTCTACTATACGCCGGCCAATCTCTGCGCGACGTTCTGCACGGCCTATGACGTCAAGGGTACTGTGGCGCTGTCGTCCCAGTCGGGCGGTATCGGCATGGCCATCATCGGCTTCTCGCGCTCGGCCAAGATGGGCGTCTCCGCGATCGTCGGGCTCGGCAACAAATCCGACATCGACGAGGACGATCTGCTGGCGTTCTTCGAGCAGGACAAGAACACCAACATCATCGCGATGCATTGCGAAGATCTGAAAGACGGCCGCGCCTTCGCGAATGCCGCCAAGCGGGTCTCGAAGAAGAAGCCGGTTGTCGTGCTGAAAGGCGGACGCACCTCGGCAGGCGCCAAGGCGGCGTCGTCGCATACCGGCGCGCTGGCCGGCAACGACAAGATCTACGAGGACGTGCTGAAGCAGTCCGGCGTGATCCGCGCTCGCTCGCTGCGCCAGTTGCTCGAGTTCGCGCGCGGCATTCCGGTGCTTCCGACTCCGAAGGGCGAAAACGTCCTCATCATTACCGGGGCCGGCGGTTCAGGCGTGCTGTTGTCGGACTCGGTGGTCGATAACGATCTGTCGCTGATGGCGATGCCGGACGATCTCGACAAGGCGTTCCGCAAGTTCATCCCGCCGTTCGGCGCTTCGGGCAATCCGGTGGACATCACCGGCGGCGAACCGCCGATCACCTACGTCAACACCGTGAAGCTCGGTCTCACCGACGATCGCATCCACTCGCTGATCCTCGGCTACTGGCACACCATCGTCACGCCGCCGATGGTGTTTGCGCGCAACATGGTCGAGATCAAGAACGAGATGAAGGCCAAGGGCTTCGAGAAGCCGATGGTTGCCTCGCTGGCCGGTGACGTCGAGGTCGAGGAGGCCGCCGAGTATCTCTACCAGAACGGCATCCCGTCCTACGCTTACTCGACGGAGCTTCCGGTGGAATTGCTCGCCGCCAAGTACAAGTGGGCACGCGGTGCGGGCCTGCTGAAATAACTGCAAGACCGTCTTAGGACGCAAGCGAACGGAGGTGGCCGGGCAATGTCCCGGCCATCTCTTTTTTGATTCTATGGGCACCTCAAACGCAAATGCCCGGCACGAGGCCGGGCATTACGAAGCGATCAAAAAGTATCGCTGATATTATTTGACGAGTCTGAACTTGCCGCCTTCCACCTTGATCAGGAATGCCGAGCGTTCGTCATACCCGTTGTGGTTGGTCGGGCTCATGTTGGACAGACCGTTGTTGAGATAGATCTGCTTGCCGTTCTCCAGCGCATCGCGCAGCGCGGCACGGAATTCGGCCGAGCCTGGCTTGCCGGCCTTCAGCGCTGCCGGCATAGCGTTTTCCACCAGCACCATCGAATCCCACAGATGCGCGCCGAATGCGGCCGGCTCTTCCTTGTGGATCGCCTTGTAGGCGGCGATGTACTTCTCCGGCGCAGCGCGGAACGGGCTGTCCTTCGGCAGGTCGTCGACGATGGTGAAGGCCTCGCCGGTATAGATCGCGCCTTCGACATCCTTGCCGCCGAGCCGGATGAACTCGTTGGTGGCGACGCCGTGGGTCTGGTAGATCGGCCCCTTGTAGCCGCGCTCGCGCAGCGCCTTTTGCGGCAGCACTGCGGGCGTACCGGCGGAGGCGATGAACACCGCGTCGGGTTTGGTGGCGAGGATCTTGAGGATCTGGCCGGTGACGCTGGCGTCGCTGCGTGCGTAGACCTCGTGCGTCGTCAGTTCGATGCCGGCCTTCGGCGCTTCGGCCTTGAGCACGTTGTAGTAGCCTTCGCCGTAACCGTCGGAGAAGCCGATATAGCCGAGCTTCTTGGCGCCGGTCTTGGCGATGTACTTGAGAATGGCGGTGGCCATGATGTCGTCGTTCGGCACCACCTTGAACACCCACTTCTTCTTGTCGTCCATCGGTGTGACGAGCACGGCGGCGGCAGCCAGCGTCAGCAGCGGCGTCTTGGCTTCGGCGGCAATGTCGATCAGCGGCAGCGTCACTGGTGTCAATGACGAGCCGACCAGCACGTCGACTTTTTCTTCGGCGATCAGCTTGCGCGCATTCTGTGCCGCCTTGGTCGGGTCCGATTCATCGTCGAGCGCGATGTAGGTGACCTTCTGCCCGGCGATCTCCTTGGGCAGTGCAGCGACGGTCTTGCTTTGCGGTTGTCCGAGCGCGGCTCCGGGGCCGGAGGCGCTCATGGTGATTCCCACCTTGAGTTGGGCGTGCGCGCTGCCGACGCCGAGTGCGACGGTGGCCAGCATCGTCATCCAGATTTTATGTCGCAACATATAGTCCTCCCTTGGTTGTTTTGGTTTTAGTACTCATTGCCGCCTAGTCCGAGATAACTTTCGACCAATCTTGCATCCTGCGCGATTTCCGATGGCGGTCCTTGCGTTGTGATCGCACCCAATTCCATGACATAGGCGTAGTCGGCAACCTGCAGCGCCGCGCGCGCGTTCTGCTCGACCAGCAGGATCGAAACACCGCTGGCGCGTAGTTCGGTCAGGATGTGGAAGATGTCGCGCACGATGCGCGGCGCGAGGCCGAGGCTCGGCTCGTCGAGCATCAGTAGGGTGGGGCGCGCCATCAGCGCGCGGCCCATCGCCAGCATCTGGCGTTCGCCGCCGGAAAGTGTTCCCGCCAGTTGCTGCCGCCGTTCCTTCAGTCGCGGAAACTGCGCGAAGATCTGCTCCAGTGTCTCGTTGCGCTCAGCGCGCGAGCGCCGAATGCCGCCGAGCCGCAGATTATCCTCGACCGGCATGTCGCCGAACAGTTCGCGGCGCTCCGGCACCAGGCACATGCCGGCTTTCACGCGCGATTCGAGCGGAATCGAGATCACCGGCGTATCGCCAAACGTGATGGCGCCACGCGCGTTAAGCAGGCCCATGACGGCGTTCAGCAGCGTCGTCTTGCCGGCACCGTTGGAGCCGATCACCGTGACCAGCGCACCCTTCGTCACCTTGATGGAAACGTCATGCACCACCTGCGCGCGTCCGTAGGACACGCAGAGATCGCGCACATCGAGCAGCGGCGCGGTCATGCGACGCCTCCGAGATAGGCTTCGAGCACCGCGGGATTCTGCCGGATATCCGCGGGCACGCCTTCGGCGATCTTGGTGCCGAAATCCAGCACCACGAGCTGATTGGCGAGGCTCATGACGAAATCCATGTCGTGCTCGACCAGCAAAACGCTGATGCCTTCGGTGCGGACCTCGCGAAGCAGTTTTGCCAGCGCCTTCTTTTCACCGACGCGAAGTCCGGCAGCCGGCTCGTCAAGCAACAGCAGCACCGGATTGAGACAGAGCGCACGCGCCACTTCGACGAGACGCAGTTGTCCAAGCGCCAGCGTCCCCGCGGGATGGAACGCGACATCGGCGAGGCCGACGCGCTCGAGCTGCCGCTTGGCGGTGGCGAACAGCATCGCTTCTTCGGCGCGATCAAGCTTGAGGATGGAGCGAAACACCCCGGCGTGGCCGAGCAGGTTCGCACCCAGCGCGACGTTCTCGATCACGCTCATGTCCGGAACGATCTCGACGTGCTGGAAGGTGCGGCCGAGCCCGAGTTGCGCCGCGCGCTGCGGCGTCTGCGCCTGCAGCGGATGGCCTTCGAACTGGATGCCGCCCGAGGTCAGCGGGATCACGCCCGTGATGAGATTGAACGTCGTGCTCTTGCCCGCGCCGTTCGGTCCGATCAGCCCGATGATGCGGCCGCTCTCGACATCGAAACTGACATCGTTGACCGCGACGAGGCCGCCGAATTGCTTGCGCGCCTCCTGCACCTGCAACAGCCGCGTTCCGAGCGCGGGCAGGGCGCGCGCGGGGAGCTTCTCGCCATCGTGCGGCTCCGGTGGTTTCGGCGGTGGCGGCGGCCCGAACAGGATCGGCCACAGGCCGTTGGTCGCGGTCTGCAGCACCAGCACCAGCACCGCGCCGTAGGCGATGGCTTCAAAGTTGCCGGTATGGCCGAACAGCCACGGCAGCAGGTTCTGCAACTGGTCGCGCAGCACGGTGATGCCCGCCGCGCCGAGGATCGCGCCGTAGACCCGGCCCGCGCCGCCGAGCACCGCCATCAACAGATATTCGGTGCCGGCGTTGATGCCGAACGGTCCCGGCGATACCGAGCGCTGGAAGTGCGCATAGAGCCATCCGGCGAGGCCCGCGAGCATCGCTGCGTAGACGAACACCATTAGTTTCGCACCGGCGGTGTTGACGCCGAACGCTTCCGCCGCGCGCGTGCTGCGACGAAGCGCGCGGATGGCGCGACCAACACGACCGCCAAGCAGGTTCTGCGTCGCGATCACCGCCAGCACCACGGCAATCCACACCACGACGAAGTATTCCTTCGGATCGGTCAGTTGATGCGTGCCGATCTGCAGCGCCGGAATGCCGGGCAAGCCGTCATGCGCGCCGAGCCAGCTCATGTTGCCGAACAGATAGAAGAACGCGATGCCCCAGGCGATGGTGGCGAGCGGCAGGTAGTGGCCCGACAGCCTCACGGTCACTGCGCCGACACCGGCGGCAACGGCCATGGTCACGATGAGCGCGGCTGGCAAAGTGAGCCACGGCGAGATGCCGAAATGCACGGTCAGCGCGCCGGTGGTGTACGCACCGAATCCCACGAAGGCGGATTGTCCGAATGACGTCATGCCGCCGACGCCGGTCAGCAGCACGAGGCCGATCGCAACCAGGCTGGAGATGCCGATATAGTTGAACAGCGTGATCCAGTAGTCCGGCAGGAAGCCGGAGAACGGCGCAATCAGAATGAGGATCGCGCAGGCGATGGCGACGGCTGGCCCTTGCAGCAGTTTCATTCCGCGTCCTCGACATGCGGCGCATAGAGCGAGCGCCAGGCCAGCACGGGAATGATCAGGGTGAACACCAGCACTTCCTTGAAGTTGCTGGCCCAGAACGAAAACAGCGCTTCCGCGAAGCCGACGCCCAGCGCCGCGATCACGGTGAGCGGATAGCTGACGAGGCCGCCGATGATGGCGGCGACGAAGGCCTTCAATCCGATCAGGAAGCCGCTGTCATAGAACACCGTCATCAGCGGGCCGACCAGTACGCCCGACACCGCGCCGAGCAGCGCTGCGATGGCGAACGAGAATTGTCCGGCGACCGATGTCGGGATGCCAACCAGCCGCGCGCCGATGCGGTTCGACGAGCAGGCGCGGAGCGCCTTGCCGAGCAGGGTGCGGCCGAAGAACAGTGCGAACAGCACCAGCAGCACGGCGGTGACGATCAGCACCGCAACGCTCTGGCCGGTCACCACCAGGGTGCCGAGCGAGAACGACGTGTCGGACAGCGGCGTGGTGCCGATGCCCTCAGGGCCGAAGAACAGCAGCCCGAGCCCCATCAGCGAGAAGTGCACGCCGAACGCCGCCATCAGCAGCACCAGCACGCTGGAGTGCGCCAGCGGTTCGAACGCGATGCGATACAGCATCGGGCCCATCGGCGTGATCAGCGCCACCGCGAGCAGGATGTTGACGATCTGGCCGAGCTTGAGCGGCGCCAGCGCTTGCGTCAGCAACAGCAGGACGATCGGCAGCGCCAGATCGAGTAGCACGATCCGGATCAGGCGGCGCAGGTTGATCTCGCGGAAATGCCAGATGACTTCCGCCATCGCTGCCATGACGCCGAGCGCCAGCAGCAGCCATGGCGTCGACGGCATTTGACCGTTTTCCAGCGCGGCGACGGTCAGCGCGGCGAAGGCAACGAATTCGCCTTGCGGGACAAAGATGACGCGTGTCACCGCGAACACCAGCACCAGCGCGATCGCCACCAGCGCATACACCGCGCCGTTGATGATGCCGTCCTGAAGCAGGAACAGGAATATTGTTGCGTCCACCCGCCGTTGTCCCCCGGATCGCGCGGTCCGCCGGATCTCGGGTCCGGGTTAACCTGCGCTGGTCTCGTTCGGGCTAAAATTCACCAACCGATCGTTTAATTCAAGTGCTTAATTCGGCTAATTTTCCAGTCCCGCGATCTGACATTTGACCATGCGTTCACATCACGCGGCCAATGCCTTGAATTCAACCGGCAAAGAGCCGATCGAGCGCAGCGTGTTATTCAACTTTCGGACCGGCTCCGCTGTCAGTTCAATGGATTCGACGCGCTTGAGCAGCGCGGTCAGGATCAGCTCGACCTCAAGCCGCGCCACCAGTTGCCCGACGCAGCTATGGATTCCCATGCCGAAGGCGACATGGCCGATCGGCCGGCGGCGGATGTCGAAGCGCTCCGGCTCCGGGAATTTGCGGTGATCGCGGTTCGCCGCGCCGAGAAACAGCAGCACCTTTTGGCCTTCCGGAATGGTGATGCCTGCCACCTCGACCTCGCGGGTGGTGGTGCGGAAGAAGGTCTGCACCGGGGCTTCCCAGCGCAGCACTTCGTCGAACGCAGGACGCAGCAGCGACGGATCGTCGCGCATGGCGCGCCATTGCTCGGGATGCTGCGCGAAGGCGTAGATCGCGTTGGCGATGCCGTTGACCGTGGTGTCGAGACCCGCCGTCAGCATCGAACGCACCAGCGTTGCCGCCTCGTCGGCGTCGATCTCGCCGGCATCGTGTGCATCCCACACCTGCGAGCCGAATCCGCCCGGCCGCAGCATGTCGCGCGAGCACTGGTCGTAAATCCATTGCACGATGGGCTTGGCGTTGGCGACCGATTCCTTGAAGATCGCGTTCTGCGGCCCGAACGAGTTGAACACCATGTTGCCGAATGGCAGCAGGTTCTCGCGGCCCTCGGGGCGTAATCCCACCGCATCCGGGAACACGTGCAGCGGAAACACTTCCGCTACGTCCTTCACCGCATCGATGCGTCCTTTCGCGACCACCTCATCGGCAAGCGCTTCGGCGCGCGCGGTGAAGGTCTCGCGCACCTGCCGCATCGCGGCCGGCGACAGGATGCGGCTCATCACCGAACGCGTCCGGGTATGGATCGGCGGATCGACCTCCAGCAGCTTGCTCGGCGGCCGCCACGATTTGACCTTGGCGAAATCCTCGATCCCGGCCCCGCGCCCGGAACAGAAGGTCTGCCAGTCGCTGAGCGAGGCGTGGACCTCGGCGTGGCGTGCCATGCCGAACACGCCATAGGTATCGAGCCAGAAGACCGGGCCGGTTTCGCGCAGTTCGTCATGAAACCGGTACGGATAGGCCAGGAACTCATCCGAGAACGGATCGATCCGGGAGACCGGGCAGGCGACCTGTGGGGGAAGCGGAACCGACTGGGCCATGACAATTCACCGTTGCTGCGCATCATGAGAGGGGCGGCGTTGGCCGCTCCCGCTGCATTCCGCAGCTTTAGGGAGGGCGATGCGCCTTGTCTGTCGCAAGCGATTGCGACAGCATCGCCCGCGCAAAGCCAATAGTGTCATAAAACTTTCCTCGCTGCCGCGGTTGGCTTAGGTTTGCAGAAAATATCCTGGAGGAAAGCCGCATGGCCGCTGTGTCTCGCGACGCATCAGGGGCGACGAGCGACCCGCTGACAAACGGTGCGATGGACGGACTCGATCAGGCCATCCTGCGCGTTGGCCATCCCGCCTTCGCGGATGCGCTGATGGCGCATCTACGCCGGATCGCCGCGGTCGATCATTGCATGGTGTTCGCATTCACCACGGACCGCAACGCACAATGCCTCCTCGATGTCGGAAGCATCGCCACCGGCAATGATCTTGGCGATGCCTATGCCGGACATTTTCACGCCAACGATCCGAACAAGGAGGCGATGTTCAATCGCGACAGCAGCACGGACCCGATCCTGATGCCGTTCGTCGCGCGCGGCATGTATCGCCGCGATTACCGCAAGCTGTTCTTCGATGACTCCGGCATCGTCGACAAGTTCGCCGCCGCGCTGTGGCACGACGGTGTGTGCATCTACACCAATTTCTATCGCGTGACGGCCAGCGGGCGTTATTCGGAACCGCAGATCGCCGCGCTGCATCGCGCCAGTCCCGTGCTGGCGGCC
>Ga0207657_10003207_pt1 | contig 17506 bp, 17 predicted proteins | sample KBSC33metaG_FD_184316 | JGI IMG/M metagenome (GOLD analysis project Ga0207657, IMG submission 184316) | Corn rhizosphere microbial communities from Kellogg Biological Station, Michigan, USA - KBS C3-3 metaG (SPAdes) (version 2) | ecosystem: Host-associated > Plants > Roots > Rhizosphere > Soil ... | reverse complement strand
CGTGATCAGCCTGCCGTACACGATCCTCGTGCTCGTGCCGCGGCTCGAGCAGATCGACGTGGCCCTCGAGGAGGCCGCGTACGACCTGGGCGCCGGACCCGCGGTCACCTTCCGGACGGTGACGCTGCCCCTGATCCTGCCGGCGATCGTGTCGGCGTTCCTGATCGGGTTCACGACCTCCTTCGATGAGTACGCCGTCGCCTCGTTCGTCGTCGGAACGCGGGCGACGTTCCCGATCTACCTCTATTCGGCGCTGCGCTTCCCGAGCCAGTTGCCGCAGGTGATCGCCGTCGCGGTCGTCGTGCTCAGCGTGTCGCTGCTGGTCGTCCTCGGCGCCGAGATCGGGCGCCGCCGCGCCGAGCGAGCGCTCGGTGCGGCGTGAGAAGGCCGGCGCGCCTAGCCGGCGTCGCGCGCCCAGGCGGAGAGCAGGCCGCGATAGTGCGCGGCGAAGCGCTCGTGCTCGTGCGCGGGGAAGGTCGTGCGCACGGTCTCGACCAGCACGCGGTCGAACTCGGCGCTCGAGAACCACTCGTGGGCGGCATCGTCGAGATGGCGTAGCGGTCCGGCGCAGAACTCCGCGTACGCGTCTGTCTGGAAGTGCTCGTCCGCGAGCCGGCGGTACTCGCGCAGCTTGTCCTCGTACGCGAGGTCGTCGCGGTCGGCGACTTCGAACCACGGGCGCGTGTCGACGTCGATGCGCATGCGTCGCCCGTCGGCGAGGCAGAACGCGCACCAGCGCACGAGTGCCGTGATCGCCCACGGGAAGTAGTAGTGGAGGCTCGTCAGCGCCACGTCAGGCGACGCGTTCGCGTAGTCGATCGGAAAGACTTCGCCGCCGCGCACGATCGACTCGCACGAGTTGAACTCCCAGCGGAAGAACGCGTTGACGACCTTCGAGATCGTCTCGACCTCGCGGCCCTGGTCTGCCTGCAAGAAGTCGTGCTTCACCTGGTAGCGGTCGTGCAGCGGCCGCTCCGGGTCGAACCACATGACGGTCGTCTCCGCGCCGATCGAGAGGCTGCGCGCGAAGACCTCGAAGTTCTCGACCGCCGCTTGCACGTGCATCAGCTGCTCGCCCGACTCGTCGTAGCGGCGCCGCAGGTCCTCGGGCCCGCCTGCGCGCGCGACGCCCCGCCACTGGCCGCCGTCAAACGGCTTGAGGTACAGCGGGTAGCCGACGTTCGAGCCGATCTCGTCGAGATCGAACGCCTGGTTGTACCGCGACGCCGTCGTCGGGAAGCGTTCGTTCCACGGCGGCTGCTTGTGCGGGACGAGCCACGTGTCCGGCACCTTCAGGCCGAGGCGCATCATCGCGCAGTAGGCCGAGTGCTTCTCCATCGCCTGGAAGGTGAACGGGTTGTTGAGCAGGTAGACGTCGTCCATCAACGCGACCTTCTTCAACCACTCCCGCGGGAGCATGTACCACCAGCCCACGCGATCGAGCACGAGCGAGTAACGCGGTTTGGCGCGGAGGTCGAACGGCTCGTTCACGACCCGTTCCGTCGCAAGCTCGTGCGAGGCCCCGCGCCACTCGAACGGGCCGAGGCGCGCCGTCAGCTGCTCGAAGGCCGCGGGCCAGTCCTCCTCCGTGCCGAGCACGAGCCCGATCAAGTGTCTCAACGCCACACCCGCCGCAGCAGTGCGGGGAGATGCGCCTCGAGCGCGCGCCGCCAGGTCGGCCAGTCGTGCCCACCGCGGGCCGCGTGGAAGTCGACCGCATAGCCCTGCGCCGCGAGCGCGTGCGCGACCACCGCGTTACAGGCGTAGTTCTCCTCGTCGAGCGCGCACGTGATCGTCGTCGGCACCGGCCGGGCGGACTCGCGCGCGTTCAGCACGGTCCCGACGAAGCGGTCGACACGCGCGAAGCGGGCGAAGCGGCGCATCTGGGGGTCGGTGCGGCGGCGGAAGAAGCTGCTCGACTGGAGGAAGAGGCCCGAGAACGCGCGGGGCTCGAGCCGGTGCGCGTGCAGGAGCGCGAGCCCGCCGAGGCTCGAGCCGAGCCCGACGCGGCGACCCCGCCCGCGGCCCACGAGCTCGTCGAGCGCGGCCGCGAGTGCACGCGCGTACGCCGCCGAGGCGGAGTACGTCTCGAAGCGGTCGCCGGCGGTGACGAGTGCGACCCGGTGCGGCGGCGCCCTGCCCTCGGTCACGAGCCGGCGCAGGAGCCGGAGCAAGCCGGCGCGGCGGACGTAGTCCGGCCCGTCCAGCACGACGAGCAGCGGCGGTGCGCCGCGGCGGCCGTTCGCCTGGCCGACCTCGCGGAGGCGGATCGCGATCTCCACGGCGGCATTCTTGCCCGCTCGCGGGCGCGCCGTACCGTCAGGAAGGAGGCCTAGCGTGCCGATATGAGGGGAATGCTGCTAACCGATCCGGCACAGGGCACGTCTGAGTGGATAGAAAGCAGAAGGATGCGATGCTGACACCGGTTCCATCGAGCGACTGTGACCGCGCCCGCGAGGCTGCGTCCGCGTGCCTCGACGGTGAGCTCTCCGAGCTCGAGGTCGCCCAGCTCGCCGCGCATCGGCGGGCCTGCCCGGCGTGCGATGTATTCGCGATCCAGCTAGCCGCGCTGACGACCTCGCTCCGGCAGGCGCCGCTCGTCGAGCCGTCCAGGCCGCTCGTCCTCGGCCGGCTCCGCCGGCCGGCCCGGCTTCTGCCGTTGCGGGCCGCAGCCGGGCTCGCGGCCGCCGCAGCCGTCCTCTCCTTCGTCGCAGGCCAGGCAATCCGGCCCTCCGGGCACGCCTCGGCCACCGCGGTGACGGCGGCCCAGACTCCGGCCAGGGCCCCGCAGCCCTTCTCCGCCTTCTTCTCCCTCGTCTCGACCGCGCCTCCGATGACGCGGACGGGCGAGAACGTCGCCATCTGAGGCGGGCGCCGCCCGCGTCCGGGTCTGGGGGTGGCACTCGTCGCGCCCGCTAACTAAGCTACCGCGCGGTCGTCTTAGCAACGGACACGGAACGCCCCACGGGGCGTAGGAGCGAGCAGGCGCCGCCGTACCCCATCGGCTCCCGGCGCAGACAAAACGGAGGGAATCGATGCATAGACGCCTTTGGCTCCTCGCGGGCGCGGCGGCACTCCTGCTCGTTGCAGGCGCCACCGCCAGCGCGTCGACCAAGAGCGCCGGCTCGGCCAAGCTCGCCGCCGCACCCTTCGCCCAGTCGTGGGCGAACGTGCCGCGGACGCCGGCCGCACGCAAGGCGAAGAGCGTGCTCGTGTTCGGCATGGAGCAGGACGTCCTCGGCTTCAACACGGGCCAGGCAGACCAGAATGCTTACTGGGCTGCACTGACCGGCAACACACCGACGCTTCGCGGCAACTACATCATCGACGACCAGGGCATCTATCACCTGGATCTCGCGTCGAAGGTGACCGCCACGAAGTCCGGCCTCTCGATCACGATCCGCCCGGACGCGAACTGGAACTGGGTCGGTCACGCGAAGGCTCCTGTCACGTACAAGGACTACGTCTATACGTGGCAGCAGATCATCAACAAGGCGAACACGCCTGCGTCGACGACCGGCTACGACCAGATCACCGGCTTCTCGCACAAGGGCAACAAGCAGATCACGTTCAAGTGGAAGACGCCGTTCGCCGACTACCGCGACCTCTTCGGTCTCGTGTACCCCTCGGCCGCCGTCAAGGGCCTCAACTGGAACACGATGTGGGCCGACTGCGTCTGCGGTTCTGACGGGCATCCCGTCTCCGACGGTCCGTTCCTCCTCACGAACTACACGAAGGGCCAGGGCCTGACCCTGAAGCCGAACCCCCTCTGGTACGGCAAGAAGCCGGGCCTGAAGGAAGTCGACTTCAAGCTGATCACGGACACGAACTCCGAGATCCAGGCGATGCGCGGCGGCGAGGTCGACGCGATCAACCCGTCCCCGCAGACCGCTCTCGCACAGCTGACGCACCAGGCCGGGCTGAAGTACAGCTCGATCCCGGGCTTCACGCAGGAGCACGTCGACCTGAATGTCGGCGGCACCGCCGCGCCGATCATGAAGCAGTCCTGGTTCCGCCAGGCGATGATGATGGGCATGGATCGGCACTCGCTGATCAAGGCGCTCTTCGGTGACATCGCCCCGGGCCTCAAGTCGCTCGACAACGCCATGTGGGAGCTCGGCGTCAACGCGAAGCCGTCGTTCTCGAAGTGGGCGTTCGCGCCGAAGAAGGCCATCGCGCTGCTCAAGGCGCACGGCTGCACCGGCGGTCCCGCCGTCCCGACGCGCAACAACACGGCGACGTGGACGTGCAACGGCATGAAGACGGAGATCCGGTGGAACACGACCGCGGGCAACCAGCGCCGCGCGACGTCCGCCGCCATCTTCTCGCAGCAGCTCGGCGCCATCGGCATCAAGCTGAACGTCGGCTTCGAGCCGGCCAACCCGAACTTCTTCGGGACGCGCCTGCCGAACCACGACTTCGACGCCGCTGAGTACGCCTGGCTCGGTGGTCCGGATCCGTCGGGCTTCGACGCGATCTATCAGTGCCAGGACAACGCCAAGAACCTCGGTGGTTCGAACTACAAGCTCTACTGCAACAAGAAGGTCGACCAGCTGATCGACCTGGGCGACAAGGAGCTCAACCCGGTCAAGCGGACCTCCTACTACCAGCAGGCGGCGACGATCATCGCGAACGATGTGCCGATCGTCCCCCTCTACGCTCCGCCGTCGATCCTCGTCTACAAGTCGGCGATCAAGGGCATGGAGAAGAGCAACAACCCGACGCTGCTCGGCCCCACGTGGAACATCGAGCAGTGGCACTGGTAGGCCGGACGACCTAGTCCGAACACCAGTGAGCTAGAAACAAGGGATTCGCGTCCCCCCGGCTAACATCCGGGGGGCGCGGATCCTTTTGTCCCCGAAGGCGGCAAGGAGCGGACCGTGGTCACCTACATCGTCAGGCGCATCCTCTACAGCATTCCGGTGCTGATCGTCTCGACGTTTCTGAGCTTCACGTTCGTCTCGCTCGCAGGGAATCCCACGGTTGCGTTGCGCGCGAACCCGCGGTTCTCGGTCAACACGATCCACAACATCGAGCTGAAGTACCACCTGAACCGCTCGATCCCGGTTCGGTACGGCTACTGGGTGCAGGACGTCTTCACGCACAAGCTCGGCCGCTCGCTCTCGACCTACCAGCCGCTCTGGCCCGACATCACGCGGACGCTGGGGCACACGGCGCAGCTGATCATCCTCTCGGAGGTCCTCGCGATCATTCTCGGAGTCGCCGTCGGCATCTACTCGGCGATCCGCCAGTACTCGGCGTTCGACTACTCGTTCACGACGCTGAGCTTCCTCGGCTACGCCATGCCGATCTTCTGGCTCGCGCTGCTCTTGCAGATCCTGTTCGTCGACATCTACTTGAAGTGGAACGTGCGCATCTTCTACACGTCGGGGCTGAACAACCCGCATCACGGGACGTGGTCGCTCGACCGGCTGCAACATCTCGGGTTACCGGTGATCACGCTCTGCGTGATCAGCTTCGCGCTCTACAGCCGCTACATGCGAGCGTCGATGCTCGACGTGATCAACAGCGACTACGTGCGGACGGCCCGGGCGAAGGGAGTCTCGGAGGGCAGGGTCGTGATGCGGCACGTTGTCCGGAACGCGTTGATCCCCATCGTCACGGTAGCCTCGCTGAACGTCGGCGGCCTGCTCGGCGGCGCGATCATCACCGAAACGGTCTTCACGCTCGACGGAATCGGTTACTACTTCATCCAGAAGCTGCAATCCACGGATCTGTACGCGGTCATGGCGTACCTGCTCGTGACCTCGATCATCATCATCTTCTTCAATCTGATCGCCGACGTTCTGTACGGATACCTGGATCCGCGCATCCGCTATGACTGAGATCGACCCCAAGGCGCACCCGATCACGCTCTCTTCCGACCACGTCGCTCCGCTGGAGCAGACGATCGACGGCGAGATCGTTGCGCCTGCGGGCCTCGAGGCGACGTTCCACGAGGGGCTCGAGATCAAGACGCGGAGCCAGTGGGACTACGCCCGCCGGCGCTTCTTCCGGCACCGCCTGGCGATGCTGGGCCTCGTCGTCCTCGTGATCATCTTCGGGGCGGGCATCTTCGCGAACTATGTCGCGCCGTACTCGTTCTCGGAGATCGACCTGAACAACCTGCTCCAGGCGCCGACGACGAAGGGTCATCACTTCTTCGGCACCGACTCGATCGGTCGCGACTACTTCTCGCGCGTGATCTGGGGCATTCGCACCTCGGAGGAGGTCGGCGTCTTCGTCGCCGTCGTCTCGTCGATCATCGGCCTCTTCATCGGAGCGGTTGCCGGCTACTACGGCGGCTGGATCGACAACCTCCTGATGCGCATCACCGACCTCGTCCTGACGTTGCCCGCGCTCGCGATCCTGCTCACGATGGCGGCGCTCCTGGGCTCGGGCAGCCAGTGGCGGATCTCGATCATCCTCGCGCTCTTCTTCTGGACGGGAATCGCGCGTGTCGTCCGCGGCGTCTTCCTCTCGCTGCGGGAGAAGGAATACGTCGAGGCCGCGAAGGCGGCCGGGGCCGGCGACGCGCGGATCATGTTCCGCCACATCCTCCCGAACACGCTCGGGCCGATCATCGTCAACGGCACGCTGTCGGTGTCGGTGGCGATCCTCACCGAGGCGGCGCTCTCGTTCCTCGGCTTCGGGATCAAGCCGCCGACGCCGTCGCTCGGCGTTCTCGTCTCCGAGGGGCAGACGAACCCGCAGCAGTGGTGGCTCACGGTCTTCCCGGGGCTGACGATCGTTGCGATCGTGCTCTGTGTGAACTTCATGGGCGACGGCCTGCGCGACGCACTCGATCCGACGCAGCGGAGGATCCGTGCCTGAGCCGATCCTGTCGATCCGCGACCTGCGTGTCGAGTTCTCGACCGACGACGGCATCGTGCACGCCGTCGACGATCTGAACTACGACGTCTTCCCGGGCGAGACGCTCGGCATCGTCGGCGAGTCCGGCTCGGGCAAGAGCGTCAGCACGATGTCGATCCTCGGGTTGATTCCGCAACCGCCGGGACGGATCGTCAGCGGCACCGCGACGTTCAAGGGTCGCGACCTGCTCAAGATGAAGAAGCGCGAGCTGCGCCGTTTCCGCGGCGACGAGGTCGCAATGGTCTTCCAGGATCCGATGACCTCGCTGAATCCCGTCTTGAAGATCGGTGACCAGCTCGGCGAGGCGATCAAGACGCACTACCCGAAGGTGCGCGACGACAAGGTCAAGGAGCGGGTGATCGAGCTGCTGCGCCTCGTCGGCGTTCCGAATCCCGACACGCGCTACGAGCAGTATCCGCACGAGTTCTCGGGCGGCATGCGCCAGCGCGCGATGATCGCGATGTCGATCGCGAACTCGCCGTCACTCTTGATTGCGGACGAGCCGACCACGGCACTCGATGTGACGATCCAGGCGCAGGTGCTCGAGGTGCTGAAGCGGGTGCAGGCCGAGACCGACGCCGCGACGATCTTGATCACGCACGACCTGGGCATCGTCGCCGAGCTGTGCGAGCGCGTGCTCGTGATGTACGCCGGCAAGATCGTCGAGCACGGCGACGTGCACACGATCTTCCAGAACCCGCGGCACCCGTACACGATCGGGTTGATGGACAGCCTGCCCAAGCTGACCGAGGACGAGGAGTGGCTCCGGCCGATTCCGGGCCAGCCGCCGTCGCTCATCAACCGGCCGCCTGGCTGCGCCTTCCATCCGCGCTGCTTCCTGTCGCAGGGCCGGCGGCGCTGCCGTGAAGAGGTGCCGCCGCTCCGGCCGACCGACACGGGCGCCGACCACACATCGGCATGCCACTTCGCCGACGAGCTCGTCGGGCGGCATTCGAAGTTCGCCGCGCCGGTGGGCGCCGGGGAGGCGTCGTGAGCACGCCGGAGCCGATCGACGAGAAGATCGGGCGCCGCGCCGAGCAGGGCGAGGAGATTCTCCGCGTCGAGAATCTCGTCAAGTACTTCCCGATCCGCGCGGGGCTCCTGAAGCGGACGGTCGGTCAGATTCACGCGGTCGACGGCGTCGACCTGAGCCTGAACGCGGGGGAGACGCTCGGCCTCGTCGGCGAGTCCGGCTGCGGCAAGACGACGCTTTCACGCACTGTGATCAAGCTCATCGAGCCGACGAGCGGGAAGATCGTGTTCAACGGGCGCGACATCACGAAGCTCAAGCGGCCGCAGATGCGCGCGGTGCGGCGCGAGATGCAGATCGTGTTCCAGGATCCTTACGCGTCGCTGAATCCTCGTATGACGGTGCGCGACATCGTCGGCGAGCCGCTCCGCATCCACAACCAGTACAAGGGGAAGCAGGGCAAGTCGCGCGTGAACGAGCTGTTGCGCACGGTGGGGCTGTCGCCGGAGCATGGGAACCGGTTCCCGCACGAGTTCTCCGGCGGGCAGCGGCAGCGCATCGGCGTCGCGCGCGCGCTGGCGCTCAATCCGCAGCTGATCATCCTCGACGAGCCGGTCTCCGCGCTCGACGTGTCGATCCGCGCGCAGGTCGTGAACCTGCTCGAGTCGCTGCAGCGCGACTTCGGGCTGACGTACATCTTCGTCGCGCACGACCTCTCGGTCGTTCGGCACGTCTCGGATCGCGTCGCGGTCATGTATCTCGGGAAGGTGGTCGAGATCGGGTCGAAGCACGACATCTACGAGCGGCCGACGCACCCGTACACCCAGGCGCTCCTGTCGGCGGTGCCGATCGAGGAGCCCGGCCAGCGCGGCAAGCGGAAGCGCATCGTGCTGGAGGGCGACGTTCCGAGCCCGGCGAATCCGCCGAGCGGTTGCCGCTTCCGCACGCGCTGCTGGAAAGCCCAGCCGATCTGCGCCGAGGAAGAACCCGCCCTCGTCGACCGTGGCCAGGGCCATCCGAGCGCCTGCCACTTCGCCGAGATCGTCAAGCCCCTCGACGTCGTCGGGCAGCCGGCTTCGGCCTAGCGGTTCCCAAAGGGGGTCACCCCCGTTTAGTCCGCCTCGACGAAGATGCGCAAGAGACGTTGCGCCTTCGCGCGTTCCTCGCTGAAGGCGGACAGAAGGAGCTCGTTGCTCACGAAGGGGAAGCCCTGGCCGTCCGCGACAGCTCCGCGATAGCTACTCCACGGCCACTCGACTGGGTCACGACAGATCTCAGCCTTGACCGGATTTCGCGCGATGTAGCGCGCCGTGGTCACGAGTTGAACCTCGTCCAGGATCGCCCTGGCGTCGTAGGGACCGCCTCTGAGATGGCCCTTGCGGCCGTGACGGCGATTGAACTCCTGGGCGTACGGACCATTGAGCGCGTGCATCCCCGGTTGCAGCATGTTCTCGGCGACTTCGACGAGCAGGTGGTAGTGCGTGGTCATGAGGACGAATGCGTGGCAAATCCATTCGAAGCGCCCGCTGACGCGCGCCAGGAGGTTGCAGAAGTACGTCCTGTCGTAATCGTCGCGATACATCGCGATCGGTCCAGCGCTCCGCCTCGTGACGTGGTAGATGCCGGCGTGAACCGTGCCTCGATTCTTCTTCGCCATGGGGCCAACTGTGCAAGGGAAAAGCACACGAAACTGCGACGTCACACAATCACGCGCAAGCCGGCACAACTCATTGACGGGGGTGACCCCCTTTTGGAACCGCCCGCCCCCTCAGCGATGCCGGGTCCGGGTGCGGGCATCGCGGCTCAGCTGCGTCCAGCGCTTCCGCTCTTCCTTCCGGAGACGCGCGTTGTGGCGGAGCTCGATCGAGCGCAGCTCGCGTTGCAGCTTCAGCCAGCTGGCATGGCGTTCCACAGGCAGGTCGCCGCTCGCGAGGGCGGCCTTCACTGCGCAGCCCGGCTCCGTGTTGTGCGAGCAGTCGCTGAAACGGCACGCAGCCGCCAGCTCCTCGACGTCCGCGAACGCCTCCTCCATGCCGCCGCTGTCCCACAGCTGCAGCTCGCGGATGCCCGGCGTATCGATCACCACGCCCCCGCCCGGCAGGACGATGAGCTCGCGATGTGTCGTCGTATGACGTCCCTCGTCGTCGTCGGCACGCGTCTCCTTCACCGCCATCAGCTCGCGGCCCACCCAGCGGTTCACGAGCGTCGACTTGCCGACGCCGCTCGAGCCGATCAGCACCGCGGTCGCCCCGTCGCCGACCCGCGCACGCAACGCATCGACGCCCTGCCCCGTCAACGCGCTGACGACGTGCACCGGCACACCGAGCGCGACCGCTTCCACCTCGGCGACGAGCCCCCACGGATCCTCCATCCGGTCTGCCTTCGTCAGCACCACCTCCGGCGAGGCGCCGCTCTCCCACACCGTCACCAGATACCGCTCGATGCGCCGCGGCTCGAGATCCGGCCCGAGGGACGTGACGATGAACGCGACGTCGACGTTCGCCGCGAGCGTCTGCGGCTCCGACGTCAGCCCCGCCGACTTGCGCACGATTGCGCTGCGCCGCGGCAGCACCGCGCGGATCAGCCCGTCGGCGAGACCCACCCAGTCGCCCACGGCCACCTCGGCGTTCTCGTGCATCAGCCTGCCGGGCAGGCGCGTACGGACGACCTCGGCGGCCGTCTGCACGTCGTACGCAGCGCGATGCGCGGCGACGACACGGCCCGGCGCAAGTCCGGGCGGCAAATTGTCGGCGAGCTCGGTACTCCACCCGAGCACGCCAAGATCGAACTCCGACAACGCAACACTCCTTCGGGACGTGGAAACAGGGACGGCACGGCGGCCGCCTCCCAAAGGAGCTACGTCCGTCGCGCGGCTAGTCGGCCGAGACGGCCGAGGAGGCGACAAGCACGAGCTTCATGTGAACGACCTCCTTCGCCGGGGACAGGACGAACGCCAGGTTAGGCGCCGGACGCCCAGCCGTCAAGCGAAACGGCCCCGCCGAACTGCCGCGCGATGTGCGAGACCGCCTGCACGTGGCGCCCGTCGAGGAACACCCACTGGTCGGCGCCGGGCAGAGCCGTCACGAGCCAGCGGCCGGAGGGAGACCAGACGAGCCCCTCGAGCCTCCCGGGTACCCGCAGGATCGTGCGCGCGCCCTCGGCCCCGTACACGACGACGGTACCGCGGCCGCGCAGCACCGCGAGCCGGCCGTCCCGCGCGAAGGCGAGAGCTCGCGCTCCGGACAGCCGCAGCACCGCTCGTGCACCCTGCGCGCCGAACAGCTCGATCTCGCGCGACGTCGCGACCGCGAGCCGCGAGCCGTCCGCCCACCACGCGATCGCCCGAACCTGCCCCTCGACGTGGTGCTGCGCGAGCTGCGCATGCGAGTCGGCGTCGATCACGCGAACGCTCTGGCTTCGCGTCGCATACGCGAGCACATGCGTCCCGGGCCTCCACGCGGGTGCAATCGCCGCCGCGGGCCCGACGAAGGCATCGCCCTTCCCGTCGCCCCCGACGACGCGCAGAGCTCCGGCGCTCAGATACGCCACCCGCGTGTCGACGCGCGTGCCGCCCCAGCGCGGAGACGAGACGCGAGGCCGCGCGAGCGACCAGTGCACGTCTCCGTGCGACGGCTCCCGCGCAGCGATCTCGTCGGCCGACGCAACGACGACGAACAGGCCGTGCGGGGACCAAGCTGCCTGCCCCTCGTCGCCGAGCCGCCGCTTCGACCCGTCCGCCGACACGATCCAGGTGCCGCCCGCGCCGCTGACGAGCAGCCGCCCGCCGGCGGGAAGCCTGAAGAGCGCCGGCGCCGCATGCTCGATCCCGATCGAGCGTCGAACAGCGTCGACGACCGCGCGTCCCGGCGGCGACAGCACCGCAGCGGCGACGACCGCGAGGCCCACGGCGACCGCGGCGACGAACGGCCAGCGCCGCCGCTCGGCGTGCGCCGGCACGCGATGCGCATACGCCGCGCGTACGACGGCCCAGGCGCGCTCCTCGGCGGCGTCGTCCACCCGAACCTCCTCGAGGGCACGCTTCACGTTCACTCGAGCTCGCCTCCCAGCCGGTCGAGACCACGGCGCAGCCGTGAGTTGACGGTGCCGCGCGGCAGGTCGAGCAGCTCCGCGATCTCGCCCGGCGTGTAGTCGAGCAGGTAGCGCAGGACGATCACCGCGCGCTGCTCCGGCACGAGCGACGCGAGCGCGCCCGCAAGCTCCTCGGTCCGCTCGCCGTCGCGCACCGCCTCCGCGGCGGCAGCCGGCTCGGCGACACCGTCGAGCGCGAGCTCGCGCCGCAGCGCCCGCGCACGGCCCCAGTCGATCGCCCGGTTGACGACGATCCGGTGCAGCCACGGGCCGAACGGCCGCCGCCGGTCGAAGCGGTCGAGCGCGCGCACCGCAGCGAGAAACGACTCCTGCGCGATGTCCTCCGCGGCGGCCGCGTCGCCGACGACGAGCAACGCGGCGCGGTACGCGCGGTTCCAGTGCGCGCGGAACAGCTGCTCGAGCGCCGCAGCCGAGCCGCGTTGCGCCTCGCGCACCCACACCCGCTCCGGCTCACGAACCGGAGGCTCCCTTCAGCGCAATCGCGCGGATCGCGCGCACGAACCGCGCGACGCGCGCCGGCGGCAAGGTGCCCGGTGGCAGCTCGACGACGAAGGACGCGGTGCCGGGAAAGCGGTGGTTCTGCCAGTTCGAGGCCGTGCCGTACGGCCAGCGGATGCTCCGGTACGGGTAGGCGGCGAGCGCCGCGAACCTGCGTGCGGTCGCGACGCTCGCGCCCCACGCCCGCACCACGCCCTGCGGCTGGTGGAACCAGATCGTGATCTGCGGCCGGAGGCTCGAGATCAGCGACACGGCGTAGCGCGATTCGGGCTCCGACAGCGCGCGCGGCCCCGAGTACTGCAGGTCGCCGCGCCGCCCGATGCGCGACCAGTTCGACGGGAAGTTGCGATTCAGGTCGACGCCGTGCGCGTTCCCGCGCGTGCCGCGCGCGCAGCCGTCCGGATTCAGCGCGGGGAGGACGACGATCTCCGCTCCCGCGGTCGCTCCGCCGGCGATCAGCCGCCGCGTGACCGCGAGGCCAGCCGGCTCGCTGCCGTGGATGCAGCCGACGACGAGCAGCCGGTGCGCCGAACCCGGCCGGCCGAGCACGACCGGCCGGAGCGTCCGCCCGTCGACGCTCCGCCCGGGCGGAAGGGGCCCGGCCGCCGGCAGGAGCCCGGCGGGAAGCACGGCGAGGAGCACGGCAAGGAGGCGCACGCTGAGGTCATACGTTGACAGGCCCCGGAGAGGTCCCGGAGCGCCGTAGAATCCAGCCCATGAGAACTCGCGGATTCGCAGCCCTCGTCTGCCTCGCGGCGGCCGCGCTCGCGGCCGGCTGCGGCGGCTCGAGCAGCTCGAGCGGCGGCGCCACGACCGGGCCGGCCAAGACGAGCAAGGCGTTCGTCGTGCTCGTCACGGACATCAACCAGCTGAACGACCACGGCTTCAACCAGCTCGCCTACCAGGGCCTCCTGCGGGCCGAGAGGGAGCTCGGGATCCGAGGCCAGGTGTACCAGTCGCCCTCGTCCCAGGCGTACATCCCGAACCTCTCCCAGGCGGCGCGGAAGGGGGCCGACCTCGTCATCTCCGTCGGCTTCGACCAGGCCGACGCGATCGCCAAGGTCGCGCCGCAGTACCCGAAGACGCGCTTCGCGATCATCGACGTCGACCACAACGACCTCACTGGCAAGCCGGCGAACGTCGAGGGGCTGATCTTCAAGGAGCAGGAGGTCGGGTACCTCACCGGCTACCTCGCCGGCCTCGTCGAGAAGCGCGCCGGCAAGGCGAACACGATCGGCTCCGTCGGCGGCGAGAAGCAGCCGCCCGTCGATCGCTACATCGCGGGCTACCAGGCCGGCGCGAAGAAGGCGGATCCGTCGGTCAAGGTGCTGAACGCCTACTCGAACGACTGGGTCGACCAGGCGAAGTGCAAGCAGGCGGCGCTGAACCAGATCGCGGACGGCGCCGGCATCGTCTTCCAGGTCGCGGGCGGCTGCGGACTCGGCGTCCTCGACGCGGCGAAGGAGCGCGGCGTGTGGGGGATCGGCGTCGACGCCGACCAGTCGTATCTCGGCAAGCAGGTGCTGACGAGCGCGCTGAAGCGCGTCGACACCTCGGTCTACTCGACGATCCAGCAGGTGCTGAACGGCAAGTTCGCCGGCGGCACGAACACCGTCTTCAGCCTCTCGAACAACGGCGTCGGGCTCGGCAAGGTGAGCGCACAGGTGCCGAAGGCCGACGTGCAGAAGGTGCGGCAGATCGCGAAGCAGATCGCCGACGGGAAGATCAAGGGTATCCCGACGGAGCTCAAGAGCTAGCGCAAGGGCGTCACGGCCATACCGGGTCGGCGGGCCGGAGATCGTACGGCCCGCCGTCGACGCAGCCGGGCAGCTTGTACTCGTCCGGCTCGTGCGGGAGGAACTGCGTGAGCGCGTAGACGGCCGTGGCCTGCGCCGCGACCGGGTCGGCGCCGAGGAGTGCCGCGGCCCTCGCCGTCGTCTGCAGCGCGTTGCACTCCGCCTGCGCCTCGCTGCCGATTCCGTGCAGGTGCCACACCTCGTGGGCGAGCGTGTGCACGGCAAGGGCGTCCTCCCAGTAGCGCTGCGGGCACTGCACGTCCTCGAGCACGCACGCGAAGCCCGGGCTGCGAGAGTCCTCCGGGTATCGCTTCAGCGCCTGGCAGATCGGCCGCTTGAGATCGGTGTAGTCGTACGGGATCCCGGAGGGATCGAATTTGACCGTCCCCGCCTCGGAGCTGACGTCGACGAGGTTCCCCGCGAAGCTCTGGCAATGGACGTGCACGTGCCGGCCGCCGAGCTGCGTCGCCACCGTGCCGAGATGCTGTTCGAGCGCGGAGCGACGCTCATGGAGGACGAAGGCGACCCCGCAGACGAGCAGGACAGCCGCAGCGATTCTGATCCGCATGGCCCGGAGATCGGCAGCCGGGCGCGACTACTGAACCTCTCCCCGGGGAAGGGCAGGCACGAGGTCGCCGTTATAAGAGGAGGACGGACGATCGACGAAGGAGAGCACGCATGGCAAAGCTGACCGACGCCCAGCTCGAGTTCCTGGAGCAACCGTATTTCGGGGTCGTCACGACTCTACGAGAGGACGGGTCGCCCCACAACACCGTCGTCTGGGTGGATGTCGACGACGGTACACCGTCGTTCAACACCGAATACGGCCGCGTGAAGCCGGCGAACCTCGAGAAGGATCCGCGCGTCGCGCTCATGGTCGTCGATCCGGCGAACGCCTACAGGTGGCTCGCCGTCGACGGCCGTGCGGCGCTGACGACCGACGGAGCCGACGAGCAGATCGACAAGCTCGCGAAGAAGTACACCGGCGCCGACGAGTACCCGAACCGCGTCGAGGGTAAGCAGCGAGTCAAGGTCCGCATCGCGCCGGAGCACGTGACGGCCAGCGGCTTCTAGCGTCTCGGGTCTCCCTCGACGACGCCGTGCGGCTCGCCGTACGCCGCGAGAAGCTCGAGGAACGGCACGGCGTCGAACGACTCGGGGCCGCGCACGCCCGCGCCCTCCCAGGTGCCGGCCGCGAGCAGCTCCAGCGCGACGACGGGATTGAGGGCGGTCTGCAGCACGACCGCCTGATGCCCGTACTCGCGCATCGTCCGCTCGTTGTCGGCGACGTGGTAGAGGTACACCGCCTTCGGCTCGCCGTTCTTTCCGATTCCGGTGACGAGCGTGCCCGCGCAGGTCTTGCCGCGCATGCGCTCGCCGAGCGTCGAGGGGTCGGGGAGCACGGCGGCGACGACGTCGCGCGGCGAGACATCGATGCCGCGCACGCGCACGGGCTCCGTCGAGTCGAGCCCGAGCTTGTGCAGCGTGCGGAGGACGGCGATGAACTCCTCGCCGAGCCCGTACTTGAACGTCACCCGGTTGCACTCGATCTCGCGCGGAACGAGCGCGACCTCCTCGTGCTCGACGTTCACGCACTCGACGACGCCGATCCCCTCCGGGAACTCGAAGAGCTCCGGCTCCGAGAACGGCTCGGTCGTGTAGAAGCCGCGACCGCGCTCCCAGACGAGCGGTGGGTTGAGGCACTCCTCGATCGTGGTCCAGATCGAGAAGGTCGGCGCGAAGTCGTACCCCTCGACGACGAGATTCGCGCCGTCCCGGATCGCCACCTCGTCGATCGACGAGAAGAGGTGGTCGGCCGCATAGCGCGCGAACACGTCGGAGAGGCCGGGCTCCACACCGATCCCGACGAGCGCGAGCAGCCCGCGGTCCAACCAGCGGTCGTGCTGCGCGAACTGCTCCTCGCCGAGCAGCACGCCGGGGCGCGACAGCGTCATCGCCATGTCGAGATACGTGCAGCCCGCCGCGAACGCTGCCGCGAAGATCTGCGGATTGAACCGCGGATCTGTCGCGTTCAGCACGGCATCGGCGTCGTGCTCGCGCAGCGCAGCCGCGACGGCGTCGGCATCCGACGCGTCGAGTCCGACCGCGGCGAAGCGCCCGTCGTCGAGCCCGTCGACGACCGCCTGCGCGCGCGCCGGGTCGAGATCCGCGAGCACCATCCGTTCGACGAAGCCGCGCCGCTGCGCGACGGTTGCCACCCCCGCGCCGACGCCGCCCGTGCCGACGACGACGACCTTCATCCCTCGAGCTACTTGAGCGCGGCGAGGATCTCGCCGGCCGCGCGCGCGCCTTCGGACGCGCCGCCCTCCATGTAGCCCTGGAAGTCCTGCGAGCAGTGCTCGCCCGCGAAGTGGATGTTCCCCTGCGCAAGCCCCTCCCAGCCGGAGAAGCCGACGTACTGGCCCGGCTTCCAGTAGGAGTAGGCGAGGTTCAGGTTCGGGTCGAGGAAGGGCGTCGACAGCGAGGCGCGCCCGTTCCAGAGCGGGGTGATTCCGGGGAAGATCGTCTCGAGCCGGCCCAGCGTCGCCTTCGCATAGGTGGCGATCTGCGTGTTGTCGCCCGAGTGGGAGTACGGCGCGGGCGGCTTGAGCGCAGCGGAGACGTTGCCGCCGGAGTAGTCGACGATGATCCCGGTCGATCCGTCCTGCGCACGCGTGACGTCCCAGCCGCTCTGCAGCCCGAGGTCGGTGTAGAGGTTGCCGTTCGAACCCAGCTCGTTCCAGTGGCGGGTCGTGAACTGCAGTTGCAGCTTGCCGTTCTTGCCGGCCCCGAGCTGAGTGATCGCGGTCTTCTTCAGCGGGTCGAAGTTCGCGCCGGCGTAGTCGAGTGTCCGCAACACCGCGAACGGCAGCGCGAGGATCACATGGTCGGCCGTCACCACCGTCGGCTTCCCGGGCGTCGTGAAGGACATCGCCACCGTTCCGTCCGCGTTCCTACGGATCGACTGCATCGACCAGCCGGGGGTGACCGCCTGCGGGCCGAGATACTCGGCGATCGCCTCCGGCAGCCGCTCGTTGCCGCCGGCGATGTGGTACCGCTCGTCGGACTTGCCGTAGATCAGGAAGTTGCCGGGGCTCGCGCCGTAACCGAGCAGGTACATGAGGTTGAGCGCAGCCTGGCCTTTCGTCTCGGCGCCGTACTCGATGTTGTAGGCGGCGTCGAGCAGGCGGCCCATGCGCGACTTGTGGCCGCCGTCCACGTAGCGCTCGATCCAGTCGTAGACCGTCATCTGGTCGAA
>Ga0207657_10003206_pt1 | contig 17507 bp, 17 predicted proteins | sample KBSC33metaG_FD_184316 | JGI IMG/M metagenome (GOLD analysis project Ga0207657, IMG submission 184316) | Corn rhizosphere microbial communities from Kellogg Biological Station, Michigan, USA - KBS C3-3 metaG (SPAdes) (version 2) | ecosystem: Host-associated > Plants > Roots > Rhizosphere > Soil ... | reverse complement strand
CACCTGCTGCATGTACAGCGTCAGCATCAGGAACAGCGAGAACGTGGCCGTGCCGAGGATCAGCCCGCCGACGTTTGCGCCCGCGACCGTCTTCGTGCGCAGGATCCCGAAGCGCATCAGCGGCTCGGCGTGCCGGCGCTCCCACCAGCCGAACGCGGCGAGCAGCGCGGCCGCCGCCGCGACGACGCCGATCGTCCGCCCTGAGCCCCAGCCGTAGCGGCCGCTCTGGGTGATCGCGTACACGAGCGACACCAGCCCGCCCGTGACGAGGACGGCGCCGAGGGCGTCGAACGACTTCACGGTCGTGTCGCGGCTCTCGTCGAGGAGACGCGGGGCGAGGAAGAAGGCCACCACGCCGACCGGCACGTTGACGAAGAAGATCCACGACCAGCTCAGCGTTTCGGTGAGCACGCCGCCGAGCAAGACCCCGGCCGCGGCGCCGAAGCCGCCGACCGCGCCCCAGACTCCGAGCGCGATGTTGCGCTCACGGCCCTCGCTGAAGGTCGTCGAGAGGATCGACAGCGCCGCGGGAGAGATCACCGCCGCGCCGAGCCCCTGGAACGAACGCGCTGCGATCAGCGAGCCCTCCGACCAGGCGAGCCCCGCCAGCAGCGAGGAGAGCGTGAACAGGACGACACCGGCGAGGAAGAGCCGGCGCCGACCGAGCAGGTCCGCCGCGCGGCCGCCCAGAAGCAGGAAGCCGCCGAAGAACAGGGCGTAGGCGCTGATCACCCACTGGAGGTTCTCCTGGGAGAACCCGAGGTCGATCTTGATCGAGGGCAACGCGACGTTCACGATTGCGATGTCCAGGATGACCATGAACTGGACCGCGCTCAGAAGCGCCAGCGCCAGCCATTTCCGTCGTTCCGTAGCGATCATAATGGTCGATCCTTTCGCTTTTGCAGGGAAGGCTTGCAATCTAACAGATCTCACTTGCTTTATGCAAGCTCACCCTTCATAACAGCAAGTCTTGCCGCTATAATCCAGGACATGGCGAAGCACTACGACCAGTACTGCCCGGTGGCCCACGCCCTCGACGTCGTCGGCGACCGCTGGGCGCTGCTCGTCGTGCGCGAGCTGCTGCAGGGACCAAAGCGCTACACCGACCTCGCAGAGGGCCTCCCCGGAATCGGCACGAACATCCTCGCTGCCCGGCTCCGCGACCTCGAGGCCGCCGGAGTCGTCACGAAGAACACCCTCCCCCCGCCGGCTGCCTCCCGCGTCTACGAACTGACGGAGTACGGCCTCGCGCTGAAACCGGTCATGCGAGAGCTCGCACTCTGGGGCACCCGGTCGCTCGGGCCCCCGACCGCGGCGGACGAGTTCTTCCCCGGCTGGCTGGTTTGCCCGGTCGACATGATCCTCGGCCCGATCGCGCCCGCCGGCCGCTTCGAGTTCCGGGTTGGCGACGAGATCGCATCGCTCGTCGACGGCGTCGCAGCAACGGGCCCGATCGACGACCCCGACGTCGTCGTCGAAGGCAACGCCGAAGAGCTGTACCACCTGTTCGTCGACCGGCGACTGGACGGTGTCGCGATCTCCGGAGATCGCGACCTGCTCACCCGGCTGATCGACGCCGCGCCGCAGGCCGCCGTCGCCTAGCGTCTCTCCGTTCTCGACGTTGACGTTTCTCGCCGCCGTGCTCGGCGACCGACGATCCTCGAGGGAACGCGTCGATCGGCCCGACCTTTCGGGCCGCTGCCGGCCGTCAGCGCTCCGTCGTGCCCGGGGCGATCAGACCGCTCTCGTAGGCGTAGATGACGGCTTGCACACGGTCGCGAAGGTCGAGCTTCTGCAGGATGCGGGCGACGTGCGTTTTCGCGGTGGCGTCGCTGATCACGAGCCGGACGCAGATCTCCGCGTTGGAGAGGCCGCGCGCGAGCAAGTCGAGCACCTCGCGCTCGCGCGGGGTTAGCTCGGCGACCGCGGCCGGTTGCTCGCGCGCGGCGGCAGCAGGCGGGTTGCGGGCGAACTCCTCGATCACGGTCCGGGTGATTGCCGGGGCGAGGAGTGCTTCGCCGCTGGCGACGATCCTGACCGCGGCCGCGATCTCCTCGGGCGGGGCGTCCTTGAGCATGAAGCCGCTCGCACCCGCGCGCAGCGCGTCGTAGACGTAGCCGTCGAGGCCGAACGTGGTCAGGATCAGGACGCGCGTATCCGACCGTGCGCGCACGATCCTGCGCGTCGCCTCGATCCCGTCCAGCACCGGCATGCGGATGTCCATCAGCACGACGTCGGGACGCAGCCGCCCGGCCTCGGCGACAGCGTCCTCGCCGTCACCGACCTCGCCGACGACCGCCAGCTCGGGCTCGCTCTCGAGGATCTTGCGCAGCCCGACCCGCACGAGCGCCTGGTCGTCGGCGATCAGAATGCTCGTCACGTCTCGCTCGATCCCCGCGAAAGGCTGATCATCGGATCGGCAGCAGCACACAGACACGGAAGCCGCCGCTCGGCTGCCGGCCGGCGTCGAGCCGGCCGCCGTAGAGCGCCACCCGCTCGCGCATTCCGACAAGCCCGTGCCCGCCGCTCGACACGGCGGCGGCAGCACCGGCGCCGTCGTCGACGATCTCCAGCTCGAGCGAGTCGGTTCCGTAACGAACACACACCGTCGCGTGCGCGTCACCGGCGTGCTTGAGCGCGTTGGTCAGCGCCTCTTGCACGATCCGGTAGGCCGACAGCTCGATCCCGACCGGCAGCTCGCGCCGCTCGCCCTCGACCACGAGCTCGACCGGCAGCCCGGCCTCGCCCACCTGCCTCGCCAAGGTCGCAAGATCGGTGAGGCCGGGCTGCGGGGCCAGCGGATCGCCGTTGTCGCTGCGCAACATCCCCACCAGCCGCCGCATCTCCGTCAGCGCCGCGCGGCCGATCTGCTCGATCGTCTCCAGCACCTCCCGCGGCGCCCCCTGCCCACCGTCGAGCACGCGGCGTTCCGCACCGGCCTGCACGACCATCATCGAGACGTTGTGCGCGATCGCGTCGTGCAGCTCGCGCGCGATCCGCGCCCGTTCCTCCACGACCGCCTCCCGCGCCACCAGGTCGCGCTCCCGCTCTGCCAGCTGCACGCGGCGCTCCCGATCGCCGATCACACGGCGGACGAGCAACATCACGACAAGCGTGACGACGGTGAAAGGCACCGCGCTCTTGAGCGTGACGCCTTTCGGGCCGGCGACGATCAAGCCGAAGGGGGCGACGAGCAGCGCCAGACCGACCAGGAACAGACGCGACGACGTCCACACCGCCAGCGCATACAGCGCGCAGAAGTAGGCAACGCTCGCCGCGACGATCTGCGGGTCGCCCCAGAACGCGAGCTGCACCGCGAACGCCCAGGCAACGGCGACGCCCACCTCGAACGGCCAACGCCGACGCACAGCGACAGCACCCGTCGCGACCAACGAGACGAGCGCCGCGACCGTCCGGTTGTGGTCGGCTCCGTTGCCGTTGCCCAGCCACACCTCGAGCTGCGCCACCGCGGTCAGCAGCAGCGCGAGCCCCCGGTCGACCGTCTGCGGGTCGAGCCGCGAGCGAAGACGAGAAACATCGACGGCGCGCACAAGCGAGACCGTAGATCGCCTACGGCCGTCTGTCATCGGCCACTCGGACGATCCCGATCCGCTCGAAAGATCAGCCGTTCGGCTGACGCCAAGATCGACCAGGCCGCCGACGACGCCCGACCGACCGCCGCCTACCGTCGAGACGTCCTGCAAATCGACAGCGGAGGCTCACATGAAGCCCTGGAAGAACTCGACACGTCGGAAGCGGATGCTCCCGCTCGCCGGCGCCCTCCTCGCCGGCTCGACGCTCGCGCTCCTGGCCACAGCGGGCATCGGGGCGGCCGGGACGGCGACCCCGGCCCCGAAGGGCGGCCCGATCGCCCTCCTCGCAACCGTCGGTAACGGCCCGGCCGGCAAGATCCTCGTCGCCGGGGCGATCGGCGACTGGGGCACCGCCCTCACGATCGACAAGAACGGCAGGACCGACGCAAACGGAAACTACGTCAAGGTCAGCCTGCGCAAAGGGACCTTCGAGATCGACTCGACCGCCCTGAACAAGCAGACCGCCAATCCGCGCCCGCAGGTCGCCAGCGACACCACCTGCTCGGTCAGCGCCAGGGGCAGCGCACCGGTCAGGCTCTTCAACGGCACCGGGCTCTACAGCGGCATCACCGGAACCGCGAACGTGACTCTCACCTTCACCGGAGTCGGCGACCGCTACCACGACGGCCCGAAGAAAGGCCAGTGCAACCACGGACCGAAGCCACTCGCAGTTCTCGGCTCCGTGATCGGTCGCGGCACCGTCCAGTTCAAGTAGAGGTAACGCGAGCCCAGGCGCGTCCGGGGGTCCACGTCGCACCCCCGGACGCCTCGGCCTGGAGCGCCGCGAGCGGCTACGCGGCTTCGATCGAGCGCAGCTCTGCCGCCCGCGGCAGCGCGTGCGCGACGACGTCGCCGATCACGACGACCGCAGGCTGCGGCAGCGCCCGCGCCGCGTCGGCGATCGTGGCGAGCGTCGCGACGCGGACGTCGGAGTCGGGTAGCGACAGCCTCGAGATCACCGCAGCCGGCTCGTCGGCGCGGCGCCCCGACAGGATCAAGTGGTCGGCGATGTGCGCGAGCCGGCGATGCCCCATGAAGATCACGAGCGTGCCGGGTGTCCCGGCAAGGCGGTCGTAGTCGAGCTCGCTCCCGTCGGCGTTGGTGCCGGTCACCACCGTGAGCTGCGCCGCGACCTCGCGAGACGTGAGCGGGATCCCCGCGAGCGCCGGGACGGCCGTGAGGGTGGAGACGCCCGGGACCACCTCATACGGGACGCCCGCAACGACCAGCGCCTGGACCTCCTCGCCGCCGCGACCGAACACGAACGGATCTCCGCCCTTGAGCCGGACGACGCGCCGGCCGCGCAGTCCGTGCCGGACAAGCAGTTCGTTGACCTGCTCCTGCGTCAGCCCGTCCCGCGCAATGCATGTCGCGCGGGTCGCCTCCTCGACGAGCTCGATCGAGACGAGACGGTCGTAGACGAGGATCTCCGCGGCACGCACGAGCTCGAGTGCGCGCACCGTGATCAGGCCCGGGTCCCCTGGTCCCGCGCCGACGATCGCGACGCTCACGCGAGCGCCTCCTCGACGAGCTGCGCGAAGTAGTCGCGGCGCGCCTCGTACGTCGGCAGCTCGCGCTTCGCCCACGGCCGCAGATCCTGGAGCTGCTCGGCGAGCTTCGCGTGACGCTCCGTCACGAGCTCACCGATGTCACGGCGAAGTCGCTGCGCGAGCGCAGGAGACGCACCGCCGGTGGACACGGCGACGGTGATCGGATCCCGACGGAGGATCGCCGGCAGGATGAAGCTGCAGAGCTCGGGATCGTCGGCGACGTTGCACGGGATACCCTGCTCGGCCGCGACGGAGGAGACGGATGCGTTGACGAGCCTGTCGTTCGTCGCCGCGATCGCGAGAAAACGACCGACGACGTCCGAGCGGCGGAACGACCGCCGAACGACCTCGACCGGGAGCGCAGCGAGCTCGTCGTCCACGTCGGGCGCGACGACCAAGACCTGCGCACCGCAGGCGACCAGCCCGGCTGCCTTCTCGCACGCGACCCGACCGCCGCCGACGACGAGGCACGAGCGGCCGCGCAGGTCGAGGCAGACCGGGTAGTACCTCACGTCGCCACGCTCGCGACTCGAGCGCCGACGGGGTCGAGACGGACGGAGAGCTCGAGACCGCCGGCATCGAGCGTGAGCAGGTACGTGCCTGGCGCAACCGACGACACGGAGACGCGCTCGACGACCTTGCCCGCAAGCGACGACAACGCTTTCGACACCTCGCCCGCGCTTTCGACACGCGCCTTGCCACGCGGAAGGCGACGAAGGATCCTCAACGTCGCCTGCTCGCCGCCGGGCCCGTAATAGGCGCGGATGCGGCCCGTCTGCAGCCCGAGCTCGAGCACCTGCTCGAGCAGGCCTTCACTCTGCTCGACTTCGCCGTCGTCGATCTCCGCGACGAGCTCGGCCAGACGCAACCTCATGTCGTCGTCACGCGCCATCGCGAGAACCGCCTGCGACTCGGCGAGCGCGACCTCGCGTGCTTCTCCCGCGAGCGTCGTCATTCGTCCTCACCGACCAGCGCACGCAACTCGTGCTCCATCCCACCGGTCTCGACGGCGCAATGGATGCCGCACTCCTTCGGAGCTCCCGACTCCCACCACCAGCGGCCTGCGCGCAGGTCCTCGCCCGCAGACGTCGGACGCGTGCACGGCGCACAGCCGATCGACGTGAAGCCCTTCGCGTAGAGCGGATTGACAGGGAGATCGTGCTCGCGGACGTAGTCCCACACCTCGTCCTCGGTCCACTCGGCCAACGGGTTGAGCTTCACGATCGCGCCGTGGTCGTGATCGAGCTCGACCTTGCGGATGTCGCTGCGCGTCGCCCACTGGTCGCGGCGCAGCCCCGTGATCCAGGCGTCGAGACCGCCGAGGTAGCGCTGGAGCGGCAACACCTTGCGGACCTGGCAGCAGAGAAGGCGGTTCTCGACGCTGCGGTAGAAGAGGTTCGGCCCGTGCCTGCCGACAAGCCGGCTGACGGCGGCTGCGTCGGGCGAGAGCAGGTCGAGATTGAGCTTCGGGTACCGCTCCCGCATCTGCTCGATCAGCTCGTACGTCTCCTGCGGGAGGCGCCCGGTGTCGACGCTGAACAGCTTCACGTCCGGATCGATCGCATACGTCATGTGCAGGAGGACGGCTCCGTCCGTCTGGAATGCGGTCGAGATCGCGATCGACGGCGAGAACCGCTCGATCGCCCACTCGAGCACGACCTCGGGCTCCTCCCCCTCGAACTCCACCGACAGCTCTCCCGCTTCCAGATCGTCAAGCAGCTCGACGCTCACGTGCCGCCTCCCTTCCCGCGAGCTCGGCGAGCTCGTCATCCGTTGTCCGGTCACACCAGGCCCGGAAGGTCTCACCCGCGCTGCGCCGCTCGACCCAGCCCGAGACGAGCCCGACGACCGCATCGTCGAGCTCGTCGCTCGGAACCCGGCGGAACACCGGGCGCGCGATCGCGGCCGGCCGATCGAGACTGCCGCGGAGATAGACGTCGTACGCCTGCCGGCGCTTTCCCTCGTCGTCGCGCACGGTCGTCCCCTGGAAGCCCAGGTCGCCGACCCAGTGCTGCGCGCACGCGTGCGGGCAGCCGTCGAGGTGAAGACGTAGACCGTCGAGCGAGCCACGAGGGAAGCGATCCTCGAGCAGTCGGACGAGGCCGTCCATACGCGACTTCGTCTCGGTGACGGAGAAGTTGCAGTGCGGCTCACCGGTACAGGCGATCGCGTCGCCGCGGAGCTCGCCGGCGTCCACGGGAAGCCCGAGCTGCGCGAGCGCATCGACGTCGGCATTACCGACGAGGACGAGGTTCTGCTGACGGGTGATCCGCACTTCGTGGCCGAGCTCCGCCAGGCCGATCAGCTGGTCGCCGGTGATCAGGCCGAGGTGCACCGGGACGCCGACCCACTCCTCGTGCACGCCGAGATGGTTGGACGGGCGCGGCAGCGCGGGCAGCGTGAAGTCGTCGAAGCGCCGGTCGAGACGGCGTTCGACACGTTGACGGATCCCCTCCGGGCCCAGGTCGTCGACCATGAACTTCAGCCGCGCCTTGACGCGCGAGACGCGGTAGCGCAGGTCCTCCCGCCACTCGTCGAGAATGGCGGCGAGCACCGTCACCGCCTCCGCCTTGGGCACCCAGATGCCGAGGTCTCGGGCGATGCGCGGCACGGACGACAGCCCGCCCCCGACCAGCACACCGAATCCCTCTTCGCCCTCACGGATCGCGCCGACGAGCGCGACGCAGTTGATCTCCGGCGCCGCGCAGGCGTCGGCGCACGCGGTTATCGCGATCTTGTGCTTGCGCGGAAGATCGGAGTAGTCGGGGTTCCCGTAGAAGAAGGCCGCAGCTTCCTCGAGGACGGGCGTCGGGTCGAACAGCTCGTCGTGGGCGAGCCCGGCGACCGGGCAGCCGGTGATGTTCCGCACCGTGTCCCCGCACGCCCCGGCCGAGGTGAGCCCTGCCGCGTGGAGGCGGTCGAAGACGTCGGGCAAAGCCCCGAGCTCGAGGTAGTGCAGCTGCACGTTCTGACGCGTGGTCAGCTCGCCCTCGCCGCGACCGTAGGTGTTGCTGATCTCGCCGATCGCGCGCAACTGGTCCGGCTGCAGAACGCCTCCCGGGATCTTCACGCGAAGCATGAACGTCCCGATCTTCGGCTTGTCGTGGTAGAGGCCCCACCACTTGAGCCGGACGATGTCCTCCTCCGGCACGTCTTCGTATCCGGCCGCGATCAGCGCCGGGAGCTCGTCGAGGATCCCGAGCGGGCTCTTCTCTCGCTTGAGCCGCTCGATCGAGTTCCGTTTGAGAACGAGATCGAGGGTAGGGGCTTCTGTCGCTCTTGGCGCCGGCTTGGACATCGCGTCGTTGAAAGAAGGAGAGGGACGCGCGCCCGTCAGCCGGCGATCGCCGGAATCGGGCAACACATCGGGGAGCACTGAGCCACGAAGCTCATCAGGACTGAACGTACCAGCAAGACTTCATTTTGTAAAGCAATGGGACGGCGCCGGCAGCCGAGCGGCGGTCTTTGCTTTATCTTTTGAAGCATCGTCGAGATCCGCATACCACCTGTTCTTCGCCCCGAGACGGGCGGCGAGCGCAGCGTCGTGGTCGAGGCGTCGACTGTCGGGGACGCGATCGCCGCCCTCGTCGCTGCCCATCCGTCGCTCGAAGGCCGCGTGTTGCAGGGGGGCGGAGTACCGGCGTTCATCAACGTCTTCCTGGACGGCGAGGACATCCGCCTCCTGCACGGACTGGAAACGCCGGTGCGGCCGGGAGCGAAGGTGCTGCTGCTCCCGGCCGTCGCCGGCGGCTAGGCCGTTCCCCTAGGTCGCGTGCGCCGGGCGCGTCGTCGGTGCCGGCGACGGGCCGAGATGGCTGTGCGCGTCGGCGCCGTAGCCACCCGGGACCGGGATGTAGAACTCGGGGTACCCCCACATGCCGTGCTCGGAGACGTCGAGCCCTGCGGTCTCCACGTGCTGCTCGACGCGGATCCCCCAGAGCGCGTTCATCGTCCAAAGCGCACCGAATGACGCGGTGAACGTAAACGCTCCGACCGCCAGCAGGCCGAGCGCCTGCACGCCGAGCTGGTGGAACGAACCGGTGTACACGAGACCGCCTCTACCGGTCGCGAGCCTCCCGGCGAGCGCCGGCGCGGCGAACAGGCCGGTGGCCAGGGTTCCCCAGACACCCGACATGCCGTGCACGGCGACGGCGCCGATCGGGTCGTCGATGCCGATCCGCTCGACGGCGATCACGCCGACGACCGCGATGCCGCCGGACACGAGGCCGATCACGACCGCAGCCCATGGCGCGACGAAGCCCGACGCGGCGGTGATCGCCACGAGCGCCGCGAGCACGCCGTTCAGCATCATCGAGATGTCCGGCTTCTTCAGCACGACCCACGCGGTCGCCACGCCGCCGATCGCTCCCGCCGCGGCGGCGAGGTTCGTCGTGATCGCGACGTACGCGAAGTAGCCGAAGCCGCCGAAGTCGACCGACAGCGTCGAGCCGGGGTTGAAGCCGAACCAGCCGAACCAGAGGATCAGCGTCCCGAGCACGGCGTAGGGCAGGTTGTGCCCGGGGATCGGATTGGCGCGGCCGTCGGTGCCGAACTTCCCGATGCGCGGCCCGAGGATCAACGCTCCCGCGAGCGCAGCCAGCGCGCCCTGGTAGTGGACGACCGTCGAGCCGGCAAAATCCTGCATCCCTTTCGAGAACAGCCAGCCGTGCGGGCTCCAGATCCAGTGCGAGACGACGCTGTAGACGAGCGTGAAGTAGACGCCGAACGCGAAGTACACCCACAGCTTCGCGCGCTCGGCCATCGCACCCCACACGATCGCCAGGCTGACGCCGGCGAACACGACCTCGAACAGGTAAGCGGCCGCGCCCGGGATCTCGCTGAACCAGTCGAAGGGCTTCTGCCCGACCGACGTCAGCGCATCGACCGACGGGAAGAAGCCGTGCGTGCCGATGAGCCCGTTCCCGTCGCCGAACGCGATTCCGAACCCGACCGCCCAATACACGAGCGATGCGATCGCGAAGATGAGCACGTTCTTGCCGGCGATGTGACCGGCGTTCTTCATCCGCGTCAGGCCGGCCTCCAGGAACGCGAAGCCTGCCTGCATGAACATCACGAGCACAGCGGTCACGACCACCCAAACGGTCGAGACGGCGATCAGCAGGTCATGGTTCTTAGGCACCGATCTCGACCTCCTCGAACCGCCGGCCCGTGCGGTTGTGGACGACGTTCCGCACGGGCGTCGCCCAGACGAGCCCGTCTCCCGATTCGTTGCCGCTACGCGCCGAGTCGACGATCGCGTCGACCACGAGCTGCTCCAGGCGGTCGTCGACGACGAAGATCAGCAACGCCTTCGGCAGGAACCGCGACTCGAAGATCCGGCCGCGGTACTCATGCGTGACGCCGCGCTGGCGGCCGTGACCGATCGCCTCGACGACGGTGACGCCGACGTGGCCCGTCGCCTCCTCGACCGCATCGATGACGGTCTCGACCCGCTCGCGGATCACCGTCGCTTCCACTTTCACCATTCGCCTCTCCTCTCACGCACAACGAAAAGAGGCCTCGGAAGCACGTCGATCGCGCTTCCGAGGCCTCGATGCCTCCCGCCGGCCGCCTACGGCGGCGACCGAACGATTCCGATGCTACAGAAAGTAAAGTAGCTCCGTGATTTGAAGTTTAGCCCCCGCTTCGGCTACTCTCACCGTTCCATGCAGCGCCAGCCGATGAACCGGGTTTTCCTTCTTGCGGTCATCGCCTGCGCGCATCTGGCCTAACCGGATACATCCCTCACACCGGTTAGGCCCACAAAGAGGGACGGGAGCCGAGCGGTGAGCTACCACCTGCGCTGCCGGCGCTGCGAAGAAGTCATCGAGCCGGCGCCGGCCGAGGCGTGCGGCCGCTGTGCCGGCCCGACCGACGTCGTGTACGACTGGGAGGGTCTGGCCGGGCGGCTCACGTGCTCGGTGGTCGAGGAGCGGCCGAGGACGCTGTGGCGGTACCGCGAGCTGCTGCCGACGGGCGCGCGCGTCGACGTCGGGGCCGGCTGGACGAGGCTCGTCCCCTGCAAGCCTCTCTCCGACCTGCTCGATCTCGATCTGTGGCTGAAGCTCGAGAGCGAAAACCCGACGCGGTCGTACAAGGACCGCACGGCGACGCTCGCAGTCTCCGCCGCTCTCGACCACGGCGTCACGACCGTCTGCTGCTCGTCGACCGGGAACCTCGGCGACGCCGTCGCCGCGGCCGCAGCGGCGACCGGCGTCGAGGCGGTCGTCCTCGTCCCCGAAGGGAGCGCTTCAGCGGCCGTCGAAGCCGAGCACCGCGACGTGCACGTGCTCGCCGTGCGCGGCAGCTACGACGACTGCCGCCGCCTCGAGCTCGAGCTGGGCTCGCTCTTCCCGTGGGGGTTCGTCAGCGGCAACCTCCACCCGTACGCATGCGAAGGAGCGAAGACGATCGCGTTCGAGATCGGGGAGCAGCTCGCGTGGCAGCTCCCCGACGCGGTTGTCTGCCCCGCCGCGAGCGGCACGCTCTTCGCGAAGTTGACACAGGGCTTCGCCGAGCTGACGCGGGCAGGGCTCGCACGCGAGCCGCTGCCGCGGATGTTCGCCGCGCAGGCCCTCGGTTCGAGCCCGATCGCGTCCGCGTTCGCCGACGACCGCAGTATCTCGCGCGTGCACGCCGACACGCATGTCGCGTCGCTCGCCGTCGGCGATCCCTCCCACGGCGACCTCGCGCTCGGCGCCGCGCGCGCGACCGGCGGCGCGGTCCTCGCCCTGCCCGAGGACGAGATCGCGGCGTACACCGAGCTGCTCACGGAGACGACGGGTGTCGCCCCGGACGCCTCGGGAGGCGCCGCGCTCGGCGCCCTGATCGCCGCCCGACAGAGCGGCATGATCGAAGCGGGATCGCAGGTCGTGCTCGTCGTGACGGGGCGCCGGCCCGGCTCGCGGGTCGAAGGCCCGCACGTCCGGACGATCGACCCCAACGTGGCCGACGTGCTCGCCGCGCTCGGGCTCGACTCGTAGCCTTCGGACGTGCCGGACACCGCTGCGCCGCTCCGCCGCGACGTCCGTCTGCTGGGCACGCTCCTCGGAGCAGTGCTCGTCGAGCAGGAGGGGCCGTGGCTGCTCGAGCTCGTCGAGCGCATCCGCCGCAGCTCCCGGAAGGCGCGGCGCGACGACACCGTCGCAGACGTCGACCCAACGCTTCCCGCGCGCGAGCAGGCGCTCGTCCTGCGGGCGTTCGGAATGTGGTTCCAGCTCGCGAACCTCGCCGAGCAGCTGCACCGGCTGCGCCGGCGGCGCGACGACGCGCGACACGGCCGGGTCCCACCAGAGTCGCTCGACGAAGCGTTTCGCCGCGTCGCCCCTGGAGATCCCGAACGCGCGACCCGCGCATCGATCCGCCTCGTCCTCACCGCGCACCCGACCGAAGCGACACGCAGGACCGTTCTCCTCGCCCACATCCGGATCGCCGAGCAGCTGGCGCGGCTCGACGACCCGCTCCTGCTTCCGAGCGAGCGCGTCGAGGTCGAAGAGCACATCGCGGAAGAAGTGACGCTCCTGTGGCAGACCGACGAGGTCCGCCACGACCGTCTTCGCGTCACCGATGAGATCCGTCACGGGCTCTGGTTCTTCGAGCACAGCCTGATGACCGCGGCGACCGACCTGCTCGGCGACTGGCGCGGGCGACTTCCCGAGGCGCCGCCGCCACTCGTCTTCGGCACCTGGATCGGCGGCGACATGGACGGGAATCCGGCCGCCGGGCCGGCGTCGATCGCCGAAGCGCTCGACCACGGGCGTGCGCTCGCCCACGACCGCTATCGCACCGAGGTTCGCGCGCTCGCGGTCGAGATCGCATCCGCGCGGTCGCTGGTCGCGATCTCGGACGAGCTCGAGGCGTCGCTCGCCGCCGACGCAGAGGAGCTCCCGTTCTACGCAGAGGAGATCGGAGCACGAAACGAGCTCGAGCCGTATCGGCGCAAGCTCTCGTTCATGTGGTGGCGGCTCGGCAACGACGGCTACCCCGACGCCGATCGCCTTCTCGCCGACGTGCGCCTCATTCGGGACAGCTTGCGCGCGCACGGCGGCCGCCGCGTCGCCGACGGCCGCGTCGCGCGGCTCGAGCGGATGATCGAGATCTTCGGCTTCCACGTGGCGAAGCTCGACGTGCGGCTTCATGCGCACGACCTCGGAAGCGACCGCGCACGGCTCGCGCTTGCGGCCGCCGACGAGGCTCAGCGACGGCATGGCCCACGTGCACTCGACACGCTGATCGTGTCCGGCACTTCGTCGATCGACGACGTTCGCCGCGCGCGCGCCGCCACGAACCTTCGCGTCGCGCCCCTCTTCGAGACAGTCGACGACCTGGCAGCGGCGCCGGCCATCGTCGACGCGATGCTCGCCGACGATCCGAGTGCGATCGAGGTGATGGTCGGCTATTCCGACTCGGGCAAGGACGGTGGATATCTCGCAGCGCAGTGGGCGATCTACCGTGCCCAGGAAGCGCTCGCCGCCGTCGCCGCGCGGCACGGCGTCGAGCTGACGATCTTCCACGGCCGCGGCGGCAGCGCCGGTCGTGGCGGCGGCCCGACGCACGCCGCGATCGCGTCCCAACCCGCGGGCCATCCGCCGGGCCGGCTCAAGCTCACCGAGCAGGGCGAGACGATCTCGTTCAAGTACAGCCTGGAGGGCCTCGCGCGACGCAACCTCGAAGCCGCGCTCGCCGGCACGCTGCTTGCGACGTACCCCGAGCTGCTCGAGCAGGCACCGTCGGTCGAGGACCGCGTCGTGCTCGACCGGCTCGCGGCGTCTTCGCGAGCCGCGTATCGCGCATTCGTCTTCGGAGACGTCCGCTTCGTGCCCTTCTTCCGCACGTTCACGCCGGTCGACGAGTTGTCGCTCCTCCAGATCGCGTCCCGCCCGGCGCGCCGGCCGCACGACGACAATTACCTTGCCTCGCTCCGCGCCATCCCGTGGGTATTCGCGTGGACCCAGAACCGCGTGCTCCTGCCCGCGTGGTTCGGCGCCGGCACGGCGTTCGCAGAGCTCGACGAGGAGGTGCTGCGCGATCTCTACCGTCGCCTTCCGTTCGTGCGCGCCATCGTCGACAACCTCGAGATGACACTGGCCAAGTCGAGCCTGCCGATCGCACGCGGCTACCTTCGCCTGGTCGACGACGACTCGCCCTACGCCGAGATCGAGGCCGAGCATGCGCGCGCGGTCGCGGGTGTTCTCGCCGCCGCCGGCGTCTCGCGGCTGCTCGAGCGCCAGCCGATGCTGCGGCGCTCGATCGACCTGCGCAACCCATATGTCGATCCGATGAACGCGCTCCAGGTCGAGCTGCTCCGCCGCCACCGCGCAGGCGACGCGAGCGCCCAGCTGCCGCTGCTCCGTTCGATCGCTGGGATCGCGGCGGCGCTACGGAACACCGGCTGAAGTGCATGCGGGTCTGACGCTTATCCTTGGTCGATGGCCCGTCGCGTTCTGGTTGCAACGGTCGTCCTGCTCGCACTCGTGTCAGGCGCCGCAACCTCGTCGTCGACGGCGAAGACAAACCAGGCGGTTGCCACCCACAGGCTGATCTTGGTGGTCAAGACGAGCCTGCGTCCGGCGGCCGAGAAGAAGCTTGCAGTCCTGGTGCTCATCAGCCAGAACGGCGGCGCTCCAGCCGCCACCGTTGCGACACCGAGCAAGCCGCTCACGATTCACCTGGACAATCGCGGCCTCTTCCGCGTCAAGGCCGAGCTCGACTCCCCGTGCAAAGGCACTTGCGCCGCGAGCTATCGGATCTCCGGCTCGGTCAACCACAAGCTCGAGATCGTCCCCAGCTGTCGGCTCAAGGGCTCGGGCTTCGTCTGCAGCAGGATCGAGTTCATCAAGGTCTACTGACGAGTCGCGATCATTTCCGCGACGATCGCCGCGTCCTCACCGACGCCCATGAGCAGCGACGACTTCCGCTTGCGGAGGAAGTGCACGCCGCAGAAGTAGAGACCGGGGACAGTCGCGCTTGCTCCGTCGACCTGAAGCGGGAAGCCCATGTCGTCGAACGCGGCCAGGTGGACCCATGCCCTGTAGTCGGGCCGAAAGCCGGACGTGTGGAGGATCACGCCGAAGTCGTCGAGATCGAGCTGTTGCGGGGCTGCCGGATCGAACGACGGTGCGTCGGGAAGCTCGGGCGGGTCGAGGTCGGCCTGCGCGCAGAAGTCGAGGATGAGCCGGCGGAGCTCCGCATACCGCGCGTCGCCGAAGGCGATCGAGTCGGCGAGATCCGAAGCGAAGTGGAATCGTCCCTCCTCCGCTCCGAGAAGGCGCCCCGCGAGTGTCACGCCGGCCTCGCGCAGGGTGCGGACGTTGAGGTCGTGGCCGCCGTCGCGGCCGGTTGCCTGCACGTTCGCGACGAGCCGCGCCGCAGGCGACGGAAGATCGGCAACCGGCTGGTCGTAGAAACCTGCGTCGATCAGCCACAGGATGACGTCGCGGCCGCCCGGACGGCGGGGCGCCCACGGCGCACGACCGCACGACAGCACGACATCCCTGCCTGCATCGTTCAACTCTTCCGCGAGCTGGCAACCCGTCTGCCCGCTCCCGACCACGAGCACCTTCCCCGGCGGTAGCGCCGCTTCGTTCTTGTAGTCACCGGCGTCGAGCTCTGCCAGATCGCCCGGAGCTACGACGGCCGATCGAAACGGCCGCTGGTAGGCACCCGTGCACACCACTACTGACCGCGCGTCGAGCGCGCCCTCGGAGGTCTGCAAGCGGAACCCGCCGCCGTCGACCGCCTCGAGAGAACTGACCGCGACGCCTTCGCGCACGGGAGCGGCGAACGAGCTCGCCCATCCGTCGAAGTGGCCCACGAGCTCGTCCCTCCGCAAGAACCCATTCGGATCGTCGCCGCGGTATCTCCCGCCCGGCAGCTCGATCGTCGCGTTCGGGGTGACCAGGCAGAAGCTGTCCCACCGGTCGCGCCAGCTCTGCGCCACGCGCCCGCGCTCCAGCAGCATGTGCTCGACGCCGGCTGCCGTCAGCTCGTGACTAACGGCCAGACCGGCCTGGCCCGCACCCACCACGACGACGTCCACGACCACTGGACGCAACCTAGCGCCGTCAGACGCGCGTGATGTCGAAACGAGGCGCGTACGTCGCCTCGAACGCCGCGATCTCGGCTTCGCGCTGCAGCGTCCGCGCGACGTCGTCGAGCCCATGGACGAGCGTCTCTTGCGCGTACGCGTCGAGCTCGAACGCGAGCTCGAGCCCGTCGGGATGGACGATGCGCAGCGACTCGACGTCGACGGTGAGCTCGTTGCGCCGCTCCACCGCAGCCCTGATCGCCGCCAGCTCAGTTGCCGGCACGACGACCGGAGCGAGTCCCGAGTTGATCGCGTTCTGGCGGAAGATGTCGCCGAACGACGGTGCGAGCACCGCGCGGAAGCCGTGGTCCTCCAGCGCCCACGCGGCATGCTCACGCGACGACCCGCAGCCGAAGTTGCGGCCCGCGAGGAGGATCGACGCGCCGGGCGTGCGATGCAGCTCGAACTCCGGATCCTTCATCCAGTCGTAGAAGAGAAACTCGCCGTAGCCGGCCCGCTCGATGCGCTTCAAGAACTGCTTCGGGATGATCTGGTCGGTGTCGACGTCGGGGCGGTCGAGGACTGCGACGGCGCCGGTCACCGAGCGCAACGGCCTCATCCCAGCTCCCTGACGTCCGCGAAGCGCCCGGTCACTGCGGCGGCGGCGGCCATCGCGGGGCTGAGCAGGTGGGTGCGTCCGCCCGCGCCCTGCCGTCCTTCGAAGTTGCGGTTCGACGTCGAGGCGCAACGCTCGCCGGGCTGGAGGATGTCGGGGTTCATCCCGAGGCACATGGAGCAGCCCGCGCGGCGCCACTCGAAGCCGGCCCGCTCGAACACCTCGCGCAGGCCTTCGTCCTCCGCCTGGCGCTTCACCTGCGCCGAGCCCGGCACGACGATCGCGTGCACGCCGTCGGCGACTCGCCGGCCCTCTGCGACGCGCGCCGCCGCGCGCAGGTCCTCGATCCTGGCGTTCGTGCACGAGCCGATGAACACCTTGTCGATGCGGATGTCGCGCAGCGGCGTGCCCGGCGTGAGATCCATGTAGCGCAGTGCCCGCTCGACCGCCGCCCGCGCGTCCGACTCGTCGAACTCGGCCGGATCCGGGACGACCGCATCGATCGGCGCGACCATGCCGGGGTTCGTCCCCCACGTCACCTGCGGCGCAAGGCTCGACACGTCGATCGTGCGCACCGCGTCGTACTCGGCGCCTTCGTCCGTGTGGAGGTCGCTCCAGTCCGACTCGACGAACGCCGGCCGCCCCGTGAGATAGGCGAGCGTCGTCTCGTCGGGCGCGATCAGCCCGGCGCGCGCGCCCGCCTCGATCGACATGTTGCAGAC
>Ga0207657_10003203_pt1 | contig 17512 bp, 9 predicted proteins | sample KBSC33metaG_FD_184316 | JGI IMG/M metagenome (GOLD analysis project Ga0207657, IMG submission 184316) | Corn rhizosphere microbial communities from Kellogg Biological Station, Michigan, USA - KBS C3-3 metaG (SPAdes) (version 2) | ecosystem: Host-associated > Plants > Roots > Rhizosphere > Soil ... | reverse complement strand
AGGTGCACGTAGCCGGCCTGCTCGTAGACGATCGCGTCGTCACCCGCGGAGGCCGCCGCGATGTCGAAGTCGTTGTGATGCGTGAGCTGCGTGAGCTGCTTCGTCCCGGTGTCGTACGCATACAGGTTGACGGTGCGATCACGATCGGAGAGAAAGTAGATCGTGTTGCCGACCCACATCGGATCCGCGTCGTTGCTGTTCGTCCACGGGAGCTTCTCTTCTGCTTCGGTCGCCAGATCGAGAATGCGAACCGGCTCGGTGCGCCCCCCGCGATACCGTCTCCACTGGCTGCTCTGATTCGCCGCCCACGGGCCCGCGAACATCGCGAGGCTCACCGCCTGATACGCGATGCGCTTGCCGTCCGGCGACAGCGTGCCGGCGAACGCGCGCGGCACCGGCAGCATTTCCGGCATTCCGCCATCGAGCCCGACGGTCCACAGCCGGAAGAACGAGTTCGCACCGGGTGTCGGCAGTGTGCCCCGGCTCGATCCGAAGACCACGCGCTTGCCATCCGGCGTCCATCCGCGCACGTAGTCGACATCGGGATGCCAGGTGAGCCGCTTCGCCTCGCCGCCGGTCGTGGGCACCACGTAGACATCCGTGTTCCCCGAGATCGTCGATGTGAACGCGATGAGCGAGCCGTCGGGAGAGAAGTGCGGATCCGTTTCCTCCGACGGCGTGCTCGTGAGTCGTCGAGCGCTTCCGCCCGCGCGGGATACGACCCAGAGATCACCGCCGTACTCGAACGCGACGTTGTCGTGGCTCACGGTGGGGCGACGCAGGAGTCGGGTGCCCTGTGCGGCGAGCGGAGCCGACGCCACCAGGAGCAGCGAGGCGCTGAGGAAGGTTCGGATGTGCACGGAGAGTCTCCTAGAAGATTGCGGTGATGCTGGAGGCGAGTAACAGCTCGCCCACCATACGACACGTGTCAGTGCTTGGTTGCAGAGGATACTCCGCTTCGCAACCATCGCGATGCAGGAACGAGTAGTGCCGCGCGATCTTCTGCCGGCACTACTCGCTCTCACAGCCGTCCCACTATCCCCCGATGTTTGGGTTGTTGATTCGCTCCACGTTCGGCAGCGGGAAGCAGGACTGGTCCGCGTACGTGCCACCCGAGACGTACGGCGCGCCCGTTTCGGGACTCATCGGAAGTCCGAGCCGCCGAATGTCTCCGAGTCGATGTCCTTCGAGAAAGAGCTCGCGACGACGTTCTTCCACGATTCCGGCCATGACCGTGGCCTGCGTGAGCGGACTTGGCGCGAACGTATCGTTCCATCCGCCCGCGGTCCGCACGGCATTGATGATCGACACGGCCTGGCTGAGCTGACCCGTGTTCGCATCGTTCTCCGCGATGATCAACTGTGCTTCGGCGTACTTGGCGATGGCCTGCGGCGCGGTGGCACTGGCGTCCTTGTTCGGAAAGACGACGACGGTGAAACCGTCCGATCCGAGCGCGCCCGTCGACGTGACCGCTATGCGTGGATCGTGCGAAGCCGCGTACCTGTTCTGGATCGAGGTGTCCACCGACGAGAACTGCGCCAGCTGGGTATGCACCCACACCAGATTCTGTCGTCGCGTGGCGGTGGCATCGTGATCGATGTCCACCTCGAACCCCGGGGGAATGAGCGCAGCATCCGTCGCAGCCGCCGACGAGTTTCCGAGATCGAGCTCCGTTCGTGCGCGGCCTAATAGGGCGAAGTTGAGCGTTTGCGCATCCGACGCGCGAGTGGCCGCTGCGACTGCGGTGTCGAACCGCGTCTGCGCCTCGGCGAACAGTTGAGCCGGGGTCAGCTCGGGACCCAGGTTGATCGCGGCGGAGCACATGCTTTCGCCGAGTAGCACCAGGCTGTAGCCGGCATATGCCGATGCCTCGCCGATCAGGTGACTGCGGTCGGGCACCTGCTCGTCCGTCCAGCCTTCCAGATGCGCTACCGCCGTGTCATTGGAGGCACGTGCGACCGAGAGCGGGGTGTACACCCCCGGAGTCTGCTGGAACGTACAATCCGCAGTTCCGTAGGGTGAATCTGCCGTGATCGTGCGACGATCGAGATCGAAATTGGAGAAAAACGAAATCGCGTTTGCGAGCTCGTCGACGAACAGTCCGCTCGTCACGACGTACTCGTTGAATGCGCATTCGAAGTCGCCCCGCGCGCTGTTGACGATCAGATCGGCGTTCTCGGGCGCGAAGACTTCCGGTCCGAGCTGGCCAGGGTTGGACTGCTGCAAGCGAGTAATGTCGCGGCACGCGCTCGTCATCACGATCGCCATGGCGGCAACGAACACCGGAGCCGCGCTGGCCATCTGCCGAACGCGGCGTGCACCCAGGCTCGCCGTGCGCGGGTCTCTCCGCATCTGTGAGTTTCGCATGGTCAGAAGGTCAGGTTGAGGGTCGCAGTGAGGCGCGAGAGGGGCGGGAGGAGTGCCTGATCGATCCCTACGAGGCTGCCGGGTGTGGCGCTGAAGAAAACCTCAGGGTCGGGCCCGGTGTATTTCGTCCAGAGCGCGAGCTCGCGAGCCGCCAGCGTGAAGGAAGCATGCTCGATACCGGGGAGCAGGTGATCCGGCAGCTGGTACGTCGCGGAGACCTCCCGCAGCTTCACGAATGACGCGTCCTGATAGTACTGATCCTGGGCACCCAGTACGTCTGCCGTAGTGAAGTCGGTTTCGGCCACTCGCACAGGCGAGTACTTCTGCGGGTGATAGTTGATGTCGCAGAGTCCGATACCCAGCGCGCCCGTGCAACGATCGATGTCGATTGTGTTGAAGAGGCGGTTGCCTCGCTTCCAGTCGACCAGCGCGTACAGGCGAAGCTTCTTGAACAAGGTGAACGTGTTGCCGATCGAGCCCGTGGTGGTCGGCGTTGGCGTGCCGATGTAGACGAAGGGAGCATTGGCGCACGCAACAGCGGGCTGTCCTGCACCACCGTCACACAGAATGTCGGCGGGGGCACCGGTTGTGGGATCGACCGTTGCCGACACGACCCTTCGCGCGAAGAAGGATTCGATCGGAAAGCCTTCGACATTGTACTGGCCGGCGCTGGTCACCAGAGACGGGAGGCCACCGAGGCTGATGACCTTGTTGTGAGACGTCGCGAGGTTGCCCGTGATGTCCCAGCCGAAGTTGTTGTACTTGAGCACCGACAGAGTCGCCTGCAACTCGATTCCGTGGTTGTTCACCTGCCCCAGATTCTGGAACTGGGTTCCCGAGAATCCGGACGAGGGCGCGATGTTCTGCGCGACGATCTCGTTCGTAGTGTGCTTGTTATAGTAGGTGAAGTCGAGGTGAAGCCGATTGAACAGATCCGATTCGAATCCGGCTTCGACTTCCTTGCCCCGCTCCGGCTTCAGATTGGCATTTCCAAACGCCCCCGCGGTAAAGGCATTCGATCCCAACGGTCCCTGCACCGGCGTGTATGAGCGCAGTGCCGAGTACGCGAGAGGCGCCCGTCCCGATTCTCCGTATGCCGCACGCACCTTCAGTGTGTTGATGAAGCCGACGTGCCAGAACGGCTCCTCGTTCACGATCCACGACGCACTCACTTTTGGATACGTGATCCACTTGAACTGCGAGCCGAACGCGCTGTTGTTGTCCACCCGGAGGGCGCCGGTGAGATACAAGCGGTCGTTGAACCCGAGCTCCTCCTGTGCGTAGCCACCGATGGTCGTGTTGATGGTGTCGCCCTGCGTGGACGGGAGCGCGGTTGCGGTGCCGGAGACCGTCGTGATCGACGGACCAGGGAATCCGATTCCGCCAAGGAAGCTCTCGTTCAGGGATGTACGATACCACTGCCCTCCGAGCGACGTCGATGATGTCAACGATGACGTGAGCTTGGCCTTGGCCGTCGCGTTGTAGTCGAACGTGGTGAGCGATGTTCCGGTGAGCGTCTGGCCGATGCGGCCGGCAGCATTGCCCAGCGTGAATGGTGCAAGCTCCGGCGGGGCGTATTTCTCCAGCCCTCTGCCATCTTCATTCGTGCGATCCACACCAACGACGAGGCGTTGGGTGAACCAGTCCACCGGGTGATGATTGAACGTCGCGCTCCCCGTGAAGCGATTGACGAGATCTTCGTTGTCGAACAACGTCTGCGGTACCACGGGCGGCACATTGGGATAGAAGCCCTCTGCCCCCGGAACGCTGAACACGAGCGGGTGGCCCAGTTGGGCTCCGAGCAGCGCTGACAGACCGACGTCGACGCCCGTGTGGTAGGTGCCCTGCACGTAGTTCAGGCTTGTCCCCACGTCGAACTTCGTGCTCGGAGTGAGGTTCAGATTCGCGTGTCCGTTGAACTGGCGAATGCTGTTGTTCGGCTCGACTCCTACGTCGTTCTCGAAGTTGCCGGAGAGATAGTAGCTCGCCGTGCCCAATCCGCCTGAAAGTGCCGCGGTGAACTGCCGCGCCCGGCCATTCGTGTACATCGGCGTGCCGAGTGCCTCCTCGGCACTGACTCCGTTGAACGGGATGATGGCTCCCGTACTATCGGGAGCGAAGTTCGTCACGACACGCTTTTCCGGATCCCTGAAGTAGATGATGCCCTGCTGCGTCTGAAAATTCCATGTCGGCTTGGTCCCCGCGCCCTTCTTGGTGATGATCTGGATGACGCCGTTGGCGGCCTCGGTCCCATAGATCGTTGCCGCGGCGGGTCCCTTGATGATCTGGATGCTCTCGATCTCTTCCGGGCTGATGTCGTTGAGCCGACCCACGACACCGGCGTTCTGTGCGCCAAAGCCGCCATTGCCGCCCGTGGTCACACCGCCATTGGTTGCATTGCTCACTCGAACGCCATCGATGTAAATGAGCGGGTTGTTATTGAGCCCCAGACTCGAGACGCCGCGAATATTGATGTTCGGACCCGCGCCAAGCCGTCCGGAGTTCGGCACGATCGAGACGCCCGGAGCCTTGCTGTTCAGCAGCGTGCCCAGATCCGGCGACTGTGATTTGGAGAGCTGCTCGGTCGCATTCACGCTCGAGACGGCATTTCCGATCTCGCGTCGCTCCTGGCCGCCTGCGGTACCGGTGACGATCACCTCACTCAACGACGTCGCGGTTGCCTGCAGCGCGAAGTTCACGGTGACCTGACCTTCGGTGCCCACGGTCACGGGACGCCGTTGCGGTGCGTAGCCAATGCGCCTCGCAACCAGCACGTGTGCTCCAGCCGGCACGTTCTGGAGCGTGTACTTGCCGTCCGAATGCGTAACGGCGCCCAGGCCGGTCCCCTCCACGAGGACCGATGCGGCCGGAATGGGGCCGTTGGTGGCGGAATCGACCACCTGGCCGACGATGACTTGCCCCGGCTGCTGCTGCGCGTACGCGGCCGGCGTGGCGAGTAGTGAGACGACTCCGAGCGTGATCGCCGCCACGACGAAGAGCGCTCGTTGAGTGAACTGACGTGACGTCTTTCGCATGTCGAGCTCCCGTTGATGTATACGACTGTGTTTCACGTCCACCTGATGCGCGTCGCGATCCGCTACCGACCGTCTGCGCCCTTCCACCCTGGCCCGCGTACCACCCGCCCCGGCTTTGCTCCCGTGTGCCTGCCATCGCGAACGACTTCCACGCCGTTCACGAAGACCTCGCGCACACCGGTCGATCCCTGATTCGGATTCTCGTACGTGCTGTGCTCCTGGATCGTCGCCGGATCGAAGACGACGACGTCGGCGAACATCCCTTCCCGCAACAAGCCGCGATCGCGAATGAGCAGCCGGTCCGCCACGGCGCCGCTCATCTTTCGAATCGCATCCTCGAGCGACAGCACGTGCTCATCGCGCACGTACTTGCCGAGAATGCGCGGATAGGTGCCGTACGATCTCGGATGCGTGAACTCCTTCGTGCTGTCCGGATCCGGTCCCTCGGCGTCCGTGCCGATCTTCATCCACGGCTGCTTCAACTGCATCGCGACGTTCTCCTCGCTCATCAGGAAGAAGATCGTCCCGATGTCCTGATGCTCCGTCAGCAGCAGATCCATCACCGCGTCCTGCCAGTCCTTGCCGCTCGCCGCCATCACCTCGGAGAGCCGGTGCCCCGCCCACTTCCTGTTGGCCGGATTGCGGAACGCGGTGAGCAGCACGCCCTCCGGAGTCGCGAGCTCGCACAGACTCTCCGCGTAGCTCTTCGGATGCGCGATGTCGTCGCGGATCTTCGCGCGCTTCGCGGAATCCGCGAGATTCTCCATCAGCTTTCCGTCCGCCGATGCGGACGGCGGCAGACACGCGGCGAGGCCGGTTCCACCCGCGGTGTACGGATACATGTTCGCCTGCACATCCAGCCCCGCAGCACGCGCCGAATCGATCTTCGCCACCGCCTGCGCCGCCTTCCCCCAGTTCCGCTTCCCCGCCGCCTTCAGGTGATAGATCTCGACCGGAACGTTCCCCTCCTTCCCGATGCGCATCGCCTCGTCCAGCGCCTCGAGGTAGCGGTCGGCCTCCGATCGCATGTGCGTGATGTACACGCCACCGTACGGCGACATCGCCTTCGAGATCTCGATCAGCTCCTCGGTGCTCGCGTAATTCCCCGGTGGGTAGATGAGCGCGCTCCCGAGCCCGAACGCGCCGTCCTCCATGCCGCGCCGCATCGCCGCGCGCATCGTGTCCATCTGCGCGGCAGGCGCCGCGCCCATGTGCAGCCCCATCGCGTACTCGCGGATGGTGCTCGCGCCTACGAACGATCCGACGTTCGGCGAGATCCCGTGCGCCTGCATCGCGCGCAGCCACGCATCGAAGCCGTGCGGGCCCTCGAACTTGCGCAGGATCGCGACCGATACCGTATCGGACGCGTTGTCGGCCAGCGTCACCGCGCTCACCGGCGCCACCGTGTACGCCTCGCCGAGAATCTCCGTGGTCACGCCCTGCGTCAGCTTCCCGACGTCGCGCCCGTCGCCGCGCAGGAAGAGATCACCGGACTGGCCCTGGATGTCGATGAAGCCGGGTGCGACGACCATCCCCGTCGCATCGATGCGCTTCGCTGCGTGCGCATCGCCGAGCTGCCCCCGCCGCACCACGCGAACGATCTTGTCGCCCCGCAGCGCGACGTCGCCGTAGAACCAGGCGTTGCCGCTTCCGTCCACCACGCGCCCGTTCACGATGATCACGTCGTACGCGCCGCCGCCCGCAGGGCTCGGCCCCTCGCTCGAGCTGCGCGGCGCGGAGGTACACGCGGCGGCCAGTGCGGCGGCCGCAGCGAGGATCAACGTCTCACGAAAGCGCCTGTCCATCATCACAGCTCCGGTGCAGTTGGAAGAGAGAGCGCTCGGCGTCGCGAGCTGGCGCGCCACGCGAAGAACGCCGGCGTCCCGATCAGGACCGCGACGACACCCGCGGCGGCCCGCATCGGCTGCGTGACGAGCGTGTTCAGCACGAGCGCGGCCGCCGACGCGACGAAGAGCACGGGCGTCAACGGATAGCCGGGCACGCGGAACGGACGCGGCGTGTTCGGCTCGCGGCGGCGATACACGAACACACTCAGCGCGCCGAGCCCGTAGAAGATCCACCCCGTGAAGACGACGTAGGTGAGGAGCTGCTCGAAGGTGCCGGTGGACGCGAGCACCGCCGCCCAGATCGCGATCGCGATGATCGCGAACGCGGGTGTGCCGAGCGTCGGGTGCACGATCGCGAGACGCTTGAAGAACACGCCGTCGCGAGCCATGGCGAAATACATTCGCGGCGCCGTGAGCATGATCCCGTTGGCGGCGCTGAAGATCGAGACCAGGATCAGCAGCCCCACGATCCGCCCCGCGATCGGACCGAACACCGAGATGCCCGCGTCCGCGGCGATGCGATTGCTCCCGGCCACCGCCTGTGGCCCGAGCGCCGCGATGTAGCCGAGGTTCGCGAGCACGTACAGCACCACGAGCGCCGCGGTCGCGATCGAGATCCCGCGCGGGAACGTGCGCTGCGGATCGCGGGTCTCTCCCGCCGAAAAGGTGACGTACTGCCACCCTTCGTACGCCCAGAGCACACCGATCATGGCGGCGCCGATGCCCGAGAGCAGCCCACCGGTGATCGACGCCGGCCACGCGCCGCGATGCACGATCGCGCTCACCGACGGGTTCGGGCCGAGCACGAGCATCCCGATGCTGAGCGCGAGGAGCCCGAGCACCTTCGCCCCGGTGGTCACGTTCTGCATCGTCGCGCTGTTGCGCGTGCCGCGGACGTTGATCGCCGCGATCACCGTGATCACCGCGATGGAGATCAGCCGCGAGGCCATCCCGCCCACAGGAACGAACTCCGAGAAGTAGCCGGAGAATGCGACCGCGAGCGTCGCCAGCGAGCCGCTCGCGATGACGAAGAAGCTCGTCCATCCATAGAGAAAGGCCGGCAGTGGCCCGAAGGCATCGCGGATGTACGTGTACAGCCCGCCCGCATCCGGCTTCATCGCGCCCATCTCGGCGTAGGTGAGCGCACCGAGATAGGAGAGAATGCCGGCCGCCACCCAGACGAGCAGCGCGGGGCCGATCTGCGTGCCCGTCTCGCGCAGCACGACTCCCGGCACGAGGAAGATGCCCGAGCCGATCACCGTGCCGATGGCGATGAACGTGAGATCGAGCAGGCCGAGCGTGCGCCGCAGCTCCGTCACGGGTGCAGCCTTCTCCTCGGCTGCCGGGCTCGCGAGGGGGATGGTCACGCTGCTTTCTCCGCCGGCCGATGCTCGAGCACGTAGAAGGCGCGCGAGGTGACGGGATCGCGATGGAGCGCCGTCACGGTGTAGCCATTGAGAAGCGCCCATTCGAAATGCGCGCGTGTGGCCGCATGCCATCGCGCGGCACGATCGCTCGCCTGCGCCGCGAGGAGCTGAAAGTCCGCCGGGATCTCGAGCAGGAGCGTGTGGGGTCGTGCTCCGTCTTCCATGGATGCCGGAACGTCGCCGGCGCGCGGCTCCAGCGTGAGCACCGGACATCGCTCGAGCCGTCGCGCGCTCGGCTGCGTAGGCGCGCCGGGGCGCGGCCCGGTGTCGCAGACGACGATGAGCCGATCCGTCGCGAGACCATTGTGGAGCGGGCTCGCGGTGGTGCCGTACATGTCCCGAACGTACTCGACGACGCGCGCGCCGAGCAGATTCAGATTCAGGTGGGCGTTCTTGGCGAGGAGCGGATCGTAGGTCCAGTACATGCGCTCGATGCCACGCCGCGCGAGCTCGCCGCGCTGGTACTCCTTGAGCAGACGTCCCACCCCCGCATTGCGCGCCGACTCGCGCACGCCGAGCACGTGCGACCAGTGGGCGACGGCGCCGTCCATGAGCGCGGGGAGTCCGAACACGAATCCCAGGAGCTCTCCATCGGCGGCGAACGCGCCCGCGACGATCCCGCCCACGTGCGACACGACCTGCAGCACGGATGCCGGCGCGGCGTCCTCGTCTCCCCAGATCTCGTGCTGCAGCGCGACGCACGCCTGGCATTCCGCGCGCGTGGTGATCGGGCGCACCGAGATGTCGCTCTGCTCATCGGCGAGCGCGCCGGCATCGGCGCGCGCGGCAGGAACGGTGGGGCGAGTGCGTGGGTCTTCGAGCACGCGATACCGGAGGAGGGACGGAGAGCGAGGCACGAGCCGGTGCGGGTCCAACATATGGCGCGAACTCGTATACCACAACGGTCTACCATTTGGGCTTGCAATCCGGAGCCCCATCTTGGCTTGCGCCGCGGCCACGACGCGGGTATCGTCCGCGATCGTGCCCCCATCGTCACCCCGCCCGGCCAAAGCTCCCGTCAGGCGCCGCGCTGCCGCGCTGGCCGCCGCGTCCCACGAGCGCCTCGACAACGTCTCGCGCGCCTACCACGACCTGCGCGGCGTCATCGTGTGGGGACAGCTCCCGCCGGGCTCGCGCATCTCCGAGCGCGTGATCGCCGAGCGCCTCGGGCTCAGTCGCACCCCCGTGCGCAGCGCCCTGCACCGCCTCGAGCAGGAAGGCTTCGTCGCCTCCGCCGGCACGGGGCGCGAGCGCCGGCTCATCGTCGCCCCGCTCACCCGCGACGACGGCCAGGAGGTGTACTTCATCGTCGGCCACCTCGAGGGGCTCGCCGCACGCATCGCCGCGTCCCTTCCCGCGCCCCGGCGGAAAGCCCTCGCCGCACGCCTGCGCAGGCTCAATCGCGAGCTCGCGCTCGAGTCGCGCCGGCGCGAGGACGCGTCGCGGGTGTTCGATCTCGATCTGGAATTTCATCGCAGCTTCGTGGAGGACGTGGCCGGCCCGCGCCTCCTCACCCTCTACCGCGCGATCAAGCCCCAGAGCGAGCGCTACTCGCGCCTCTACGTCACCGTGCTGCTCGACGAGCTGTCGGCCTCCGTGAAGGAGCACGAGGTGATCGCCGCCAGCATCGCGAAGGGCAACCCGGAGGCCGCGCAGCGGGCCGCCGAGACGAACTGGCACAACGCGGCGCGCCGGCTCGCGCGCATCGTCGACCAGCACGGAGAGCGGGGCAGCTGGAGCTCGTGGGACCAGGACGTCATCCGCATCATCCCCGCATCCGGGCGCCACAAGGTGCGCTTCTAGCCCGTTCTCCCGCACGAGCCGCACGCGCAGCCTCTTGCGGTATTTGGTATACCGATGTTGTATACAGATCGACCCCCACAGGAGCGACCGGATGGAAGCGGATCAGCGGAGGCGCACCATTCGATGCGCTGCGAGCATGTCTTTCCTTGCGGCCGCATGTGCGCTGCTTCCCGCTGGCGCGGCGGCCCAGGCCCGCACCGAGGGCTCGCCGAAAGCCGCGGGCCCGCGCGGCGGGCAGCCCGCTCCCGCCACCACCGTCGCCTCCACCATGAGCACGCCCGCGCTCGATGACACCGCCGCCCTCGGCGATTTCATCGACGGGATCATGAAGGCGCACATCGAAGAGCTGCACATCCCAGGCGCCGTCGTCGCCGTGATCAAGAACGGACGCGTGCTCTACGCGAAGGGCTACGGCCACCAGGACATCGCGAAGAACATTCCCGTCGATCCGGAGAAGAGCCTCTTCCGCATCGGCTCGACCTCCAAGCTCTTCACGTGGACCGCCGTCATGCAGCTCGTCGAGCAGGGGAAGCTCGACCTCGACGGCGACGTCAACTCCTATCTCAAGACCTTCAAGATCCCGGACAAGTACGGCAAGCCGATCCGCATCCGCGATCTCATGACGCACTCCGCAGGCTGGGAAGACGGCGCGCTCGGCTATCTCATCATCGAGGATTCCTCCAAGGTCGAGCCGATCGCGACCACGCTCCAGAAGCACATGCCCACGCGCGTTCGCCCGCCCGGGGAGCTCTCCTCCTATTCGAACTACGGTGCGGCGCTCGCGGGACTGATCGTCGAGCAGGTGAGCGGCGTTCCGTTCAACGACTACATCCGCCGCAACATCCTCGAGCCGCTCGACATGAAGTACGCGACCTTCGACGAGCCGCCCCCGCCGGACCTCCGGCCCTACAGCGTGGTCGGCTACGCGTACGAGAACGGCGTGTACGTCCCCAAGCCGTTCGAGTTCGTGGGTGGATTTCGGCCCGCGGGCTCGGGATCGATGTCCGCCATCTCGATGACGCATTTCATGATGGCACATCTGCAGGACGGGCAATACGGCAACGCGCGCATCCTCAAGCCCGAGACCGCGGAGCTCATGCACAAGCGGGCGTTCGCGAACGATCCGCGGCTGCCCGGCATGGCGCTCGGATTCTACGAGCAGGAGTTCAACGGCACGCGCGTGATCGGGCACGGCGGAGACACGCAGCACATGCACACCGAGATGTACATCGTGCCCGAGGCGCAGGTGGGCATCTTCGCCTCCTATGTGGGCGACGGGGGCGGCCCCGCGCGCGAGGGGCTCATGCGCGCGTTCTTCGACCGCTACTTCCCCGCGAAGGTGGCTGCGGCTCCGCCCGCTGCACCGGCTGACTTCAGCACGATGGCCGCACAGTACGCGGGCGATTATCGATTCGCGCGCCACAGCTCGACGAAGCTGGAGAAGGCGCTCCTGATCGCCGAGCCGCCCATCAAGGTGTCGGTTCTCGACAAGGACAAGCGGCTGCTCGTGACGGGACTCGGTGAGAAGCCGGCGCAGTTCGCGCCGGTGGGGAACGGCGTCTTCGAGCAGGTGGAAGGGAACCGCCGGATCACCTTCTACGGCGACTCCGCGGGTCCGGCCAAGCACATGGCCATCGAGGATCTGCCGTTCATGGGTACGGAGCGCGTGCCGTTCATGGAGCGGCCGTCACTCTGGTACACGATCCTCGGCCTCTCCACGCTCATCTTCCTCGCTGCATTGATCACGGCCTTCTATCGCCGCAAGGTGAACCGCGAGCTGCCCGTCGAGCAGAAGCGCGTGCACAGGCTCGCGCTCCTCACCGCCGCGTGGTTCTTTCTCACCTTCATCGTGATCGGCATCGTGCTCACCGCGAACGCCAGCACCCTCTTCTCGGCCATTCCAGGATCGCTGAAGGCGGCGCTCGTCATGCCGATCGTGTTCGTGGTGCTCACGCTGCTGTGCCTCGCCGCACTCGTGCAGTCGTGGCGCAACGGATTCTGGAGCACGGGACGACGGGTGCGCTTCACCGTCCTGGTACTCGCCGCGGTTGCCGTGTGCCTGTTCTTCAATCAGTGGAATCTGCTCGGCTGGCGCTTCGGTTGATGCGCAACGATCGCCTGCGCACCACCACACTCGCCGCCGCGCTCCTCGTTCTCGCATCGGTGGCGCCGGCGCGCGCGCAGCGCGCGTCGCGCCCCGACAGCGTGCCCGCGGATGCGGCCCACGCGGCCGTCGCCGGCTATCTCGAGCGCATCATCGCCTCCGAGATGCGCGACAAGACGCTCCCCGCGCTGTCCATCGCCCTCATCGACGGCCACAGGATCGTGTGGGCGCGCGGTTTCGGCGAAGCGGATTCGGCGCACCACGTCCCCGCCACGGCGGAAACGGTGTATCGCGTCGGCTCGGTCTCCAAGCTCTTCACCGATGTCGGCATCATGCAGCTCGTCGAGCAGCATCGCGTCGATCTCGACGCCCCGGTGTCGCGCTATCTGCCCGCTTTTCATCCCGCCAATCCGTTCGGCACGCCGATCACGGTGCGCGAGCTCACGTCACACCGCGCGGGGCTCGTGCGCGAGCCGCCGGTGGGCAACTACTTCGACACGACCTCTCCCTCGATCGCCGCCACCGTCGCCAGCCTCGATTCGACGAAGCTGATCTACCGGCCGGCGACGCACACCAAGTACTCGAACGCCGGCATCGCGGTCGTGGGCGATGTGCTTCAGACCGTTGGTAAGCAGCCCTTCGCCTCGTACCTCGCGACGAAAGTCCTCGCCCCGCTCGGCATGGACGAGAGCGCGTTCGAGCTCACCCCGGCGCTCGCTCCACGTCTCGCAGTCGGTTACATGTGGACCTACGACGGCCGCCGCTTCGTCGCGCCCGGATTTCAGCTCGGCGAATCGCCCGCCGGCTCGCTCTACACCACCGTCACCGATCTCTGTCGCTTCATGAGCGCGATGTTCGCGCGCGGCCAGGGCGAGCGCGCGCGCGTGCTCGAGCCGGCGACGCTCGAATCGATGTGGGTGCCGCAGTTCGCGGCCAAAGGCGAGCGCACCGGCTACGGCATCGGCTTCGGCATCGACACGCTCGATGGTCATCGGCTGATCGGCCACGGCGGCGCGATCTACGGCTTCGCCACCGATGCGGAGATGCTCCCCGACGACAGCCTCGGTGTTGCCGTCGTCACGACGCTCGACGCCACGAACGTCGTCGCGTCGCGCATTGCGGAGGCGGCGCTGCGCGCGATGCTCGCCAACCGCGAGCATCGCGCGCTCCCGGCGTGGACGCCGACCGCACCTGTCCCCGCCGCCGAGGCAGCGCAGCTCGCCGGACGGTATCTCTCGAAGCAGGGTGCGATCGATCTCACCTACGTCACTGCACCATCGGATTCGCCTTCTACCGCCAGTGAGCTCGTCGTGCGCAACGAAGCCGGTGGTACGCGCGGCGCGCTGCGGCTGCTCGGCGACACCCTGATCCGGGACGACCGGCTCGGCTACGGAGCGCATCTCCTCCGCCGCGGCGACACCCTCGCTGTCGGCGACCAGCGCTTCGCGAAGGTGGCCGAGCCCAGGCCGGCGCGTGCGCGCGCTGCACTCGCCAAGCTCGTGGGCGAGTACGGATGGGATCACGACATTCTCTACATCCTCGAGAACCATGGACACCTCGAGGCGCTGATCGAGTGGTTCTTCCAGTCCCCACTCACACGACACAGCGATTCGCTGTTCACCTTCCCCGCCGCCTCGCTCTACGACGCGGAGCCGGTCACGTTCTCGTCGAACGCGTCGGGCGCGATCACGGGGCTGCACGTCGGGAAGGTCTGGTTTCCGAAGCGCGCAATCGGCCCCGCCTCCGGGAACCAGCTCCAGGTCAAGCCCGTGCGTCCGGTTGCGGTGCTCGAGCGCGAGGCACGCGCAGCGTCCCCGCCGGTCGAGCACGATCGTCCGCGCAAGCCCGATCTCGTGGAGCTCACGTCGCTCGACAGCACCATCCATCTCGAGGTGCGCTACGCGACGACGAACAACTTCCTCGGAACGAAGTTCTATCCGCAGGCTCGCGCGTTTCTGCAGCGGCCCGCGGCCGAGGCGCTCGTGCGTGCGCACCGCTACCTGAAGACGCAGGGCTACGGCATCCTCGTGCACGACAGCTATCGCCCGTGGTACGTGACGAAGATGTTCTGGGATGCGACTCCGGAAGACAAGCACATCTTCGTCGCCGACCCGAAGGATGGCTCACGGCACAATCGCGGCGCGGCCGCCGACATCACGCTCTACGATCTCGCGACGGGCAAGCCGGTGGACATGCCGAGCACCTACGACGAGACGTCGGATCGGGCGTACGCGAACTATCCGGGCGGAACATCGCTCGAGCGCTGGCAGCGCGCGCTGCTGCGTCGCGCCATGGAAGCGCAGGGCTTCACCGTGTACCACGCGGAGTGGTGGCACTTCGACTTCAAGGGTTGGAGCGACTACCCGATCATGAACATCCCGTACACGGACATTCCGCGACGCTGAAATACGTCGCGGAGCGGACGACGCGTCGCGCCGCCCCTCAGATCGTGCTCGATCCCTCCGCCGCGCACGGCAGCTGCAACCGGAAGGTCGCGCCCGCACCATAGGTGGACCGGCACTCGATCGACCCTCCGGCCCGCTGCACGAGATCGCGCGCGATCGAGAGCCCCAGCCCCGATCCGCTCCCATCCGGAGCACCGCCGGCGCCCCTCGCGATCCTGGTCGTGGCGCGCCAGAACGGGCGGAACACGTTCGGCAGATCGGACGGACGGATGCCGCGCCCGGTATCCGAGATCGAGAACTGCACGCCCCCAGCCACCGCCGATGCGCGAATCGTGACTCGTCCGCCCGAGGGCGTGTACTTGAGCGCGTTGCCGAGCACGTTCCCGATGACGCGATGCAGATCCACGGCGATCATCGCGATCGATGGAAGATCGTCCGCCGCATCGAGCGTCAGCGTGATGCCTCTCGCGCGGGCGAGCACCGACATCTCATCCGTGAGCTCGCGCAGCACCGTCCCCGGCCTGCATCCATGGCCGGGCGCGTCGGAGGGAAGCAGCGCCGTCTTCCCCGATGCCACGCTGTCCAGCGTGTGCGCGACGAGCGCGCGTGCACGCTGCGCCGCGCGCCGCGCAAAGCGCAGTTGGCGAACGATGACGTTGGGAGGAACGGAGGCCTCGCCCGGCAGCTGCGCGTTCTCCATGCCGTCCACCGCGAACGCGATCGCCGTCTCGATCAGCGCGAGCGGATCCTTGAGGTCGTGCGACGTGGACGCGACGCTCACCGCGCGAGCCTGGTACGCGCTGCGAAGCGCATCGTGCTCCTCGGCGCGCGCGAGCGCCATCGCGAGCCGCAATGCGAGCTCGCTCGCCAACGCCACGTCGGCCTCGCCGTACAGCGGCGCGTCACCGCGGGCGCGGCCGAGCAGCAGACTCCCCACCGATCGGCCGCGCTCGCGCAACGGAGCGTGAATCACACACTTCGGCGCGATCGACCGCAGGCGCTTCAGATGCTCGGCGTCGCTCGCCACCGCGATGAGACGCGCCCCATCCACGGCTCCCCATTCGATTCGTCCGCTGCGCTGCACGCGTCTCGCGGGATGCTCCTCGCGCAGTGCCACGCGGTCGGCACCAGCCTGATGCGCGAACGACGGCGCGAGCTCCGGGCGCGCGTATGCGAAACGCAGCATCGTGCCCGGCTCGTCGGCGAGCGCCAGCCAGAGAATGGCGAAATCGGCCACTCGCGGCACGACGATCCGCAGGCCGATGTCGACTGCGTCGTTCAGCTCCTCCGCCTGGGCGAGAGACACGCCGCTCTCTGCGAGAAATCGCCAATCGTCCACGGAGAGATCGTTGGGACTCGTGCGAATGTTCGGCTCGCGCGCATCGCGCGTCATGGAAGCGCCGAGCAGGACCGTCTCGCCGCGCGCGTCGCGACGATCGGATGGATCTGCAACTGCGGAGAGAGACTGCGTCTGCGTCATATGGAAATCCGGCGGCCACGGGTCGGTTGCTGCGCGTGCCGGGTCGCACGCGCTCACATGAACACTACGTATGCATCGGCGCTGTTGTTTGTATCGTGACACGAATGTCACGCAGATGTTCCGAGTGGCCGTGCGCATCGCTCGTGAAGAAATCGCTACGAGCACCCGCCGACTCCCGCCCGGTGCGGCACTACCGCATGTGCGTCTCGAGCCAGTCGCCGATGGCATCCAGCACGACCGAGCTCACCGAGAGGCTCTCGAGCCTGCCGTAGTCGGCGAAGGCGCCGTTCGGATCGTGGACCAGCAGGTGGTTGATCTCGGGGAGGATCCGAACGGTCACGTCGCGGTTGCCGCCCGACCGGAACGCCGCCGCGAGCTCCTCCGCCTGATCGGGGGTCACCTGGGTATCCGTCGCACCTTGGACGATGAGCACGGGTTGCGTCACCCGTTTCGCGGTCGGAAGGGGATCGTAGGAGAACCAGAAGCTCACCCATGGGCTCTGCGCGAGCTGTGCCTCGCGGATGCGATCGTTCACGGCGATCTCGGCCTCGAGCTGGGCGCCACTGAGCCCGCGCGCGATCATTGCCGCGCGCACCTGCTGGTCCGACACCGCGCGGCCCGTGCGAGAGGGGCCGGCGAGGATCACGATCGCGTGGAGGGCGGGGTCGGTGGCGGCGATCATGGGAGCGATGATGCCACCCTCGCTGTGTCCCACGAGCCCGAGGCGCGACGGCTCGATGTCGTCGCGTGCGCGCAGGAACGCGAGCGCGGCTCGGATGTCATCCGCGAAGTCCGCGCTCGTCGCGCCGGCGGGTCCCGCGGGCGAGCCGCCGACGCCGCGATCATCCATCCGGAGCACCGCGATTCCTCGCCGGCTGAGCGAATCGGCGAACTGCTTCCAGGGGCGGTAGTAACCGAAGCCGAGGAACTCGTCGCGGTCCTGCGGGCCAGTTCCGCTGATGGTGACAATGACAGGGGCGGGCCGCTCCTTGCTTGCGGTGAGCGGCAGGGTGAGGGTGCCCGCGAGGGTGTGACCCATCGGTG
>Ga0207657_10003200_pt1 | contig 17524 bp, 11 predicted proteins | sample KBSC33metaG_FD_184316 | JGI IMG/M metagenome (GOLD analysis project Ga0207657, IMG submission 184316) | Corn rhizosphere microbial communities from Kellogg Biological Station, Michigan, USA - KBS C3-3 metaG (SPAdes) (version 2) | ecosystem: Host-associated > Plants > Roots > Rhizosphere > Soil ... | reverse complement strand
GAGAGTCACCGAGGCGCCGGCCGTCGACTTCCGCGGCAGCGCCGCCGCGCGCTGCGTCGCGGCGCTCGCCAGGGCGGCCGGGTGGCTCGAGCGGGCCGAGCCGGCCGAGTCGGCGGCGGGCGAGGCCGCCGTGCCGCCGGGCGGGCTCCCGAAGGAGCAGGCGGAAACGACCAGCGCGAGGGCCAGACCGACAAACGCCAGTAGCCCGCTGCGCCGCATGCGACCTAACTTAGCCCGGAACGGGGCTACCTGCGGGGACGTTGCGCGGGATGGCGGCTGACAGGATGCCACCTATGGTGGCATCCATCGACACGGAAGCGCTGCGGCGTAAGTACGCCGAGGAACGGGACAAGCGGCTCCGCCCGGACGGCAACGACCAGTACCTCCGGCTGACCGGTGAGCTCGCGCACTACCTGGACGACCCGTACACACCACGGACCGAACGGGCGGCCATCACCGATCACCGGACCGTGGCCTGCGTCGGCGGGGGGTTCGCCGGCCTGGTGACCGCGACCCGGCTGCGGGAGGCCGGCGTCGACGTCAGGATCATCGAGAAGGCGGCGACTTCGGCGGGACCTGGTACTGGAACCGGTATCCCGGCGCGCAGTGCGACACGGCGTCGATGGTGTACATGCCGCTGCTCGAAGAGACCGGGCACATGCCGACCGAGAAGTACGTGCACGGCCCGGAGATCCTGGCTCACTGCCAGCGCATCGGCAGGCGGTTCGGCCTGTACGACGACGTGCTGTTCCACACCGAGGTGACGGCGCTGAGCTGGGACGAGGCCGGGGCGCGCTGGGTCATCGAGACCAGCCGGGGCGACCGGCTGACCGCCCAGTTCGTCGTGCTTGGCACCGGCCCGCTGAGCGTGCCCAAGCTGCCCGGCATCCCGGGAATCGGCACGTTCCGCGGTCACTCGTTCCACACCAGCCGGTGGGATTACGCCTACACCGGCGGTGACTACTCCGGTGCCGTGATGGACAAGCTCGCGGACAAGCGGGTAGGCCTGATCGGTACCGGGGCCACCGCGGTCCAGTGCGTGCCGCACCTGGCCCGGGACGCCCGGGAGCTGTACGTCTTCCAGCGCACGCCGTCCTCGGTCGACACGCGGGGCAACCACCCGATCGACCCGGCCTGGTTCGCCGGGATCGCCACCCCGGGCTGGCAGCAGCGCTGGCTGGAGAACTTCACCGCCAACCAGGCCGGCGGCGCCGCGGACGAGGACCTGGTGCAGGACGGCTGGACCGACATCGCCCGCCGGATCCGCGCCCGGATCGCCGCGCTGCCGCCGGAGGCGCTCAGCCCGGCGGCGATGCTCGCCGCCTACGAGGAGTCCGACTTCGAGAAGATGGAGGAGATCCGTGGCCGCGCCGACGCCATCGTGCGGGACCCGGACACGGCGGGCAAGCTCAAGGCGTGGTACCGCCAGCTGTGCAAGCGGCCCTGCTTCCACGACGAGTACCTGCAGGCCTTCAACCACCCGAACACCCACCTGGTCGACACGGACGGCAAGGGGGTGGCGCGGATCACCGCGGCCGGGGTGATCGTGGCCGGCCGGGAGTACGAGCTCGACTGCATCATCTACGGCTCCGGCTTCGAGGTCGGCACCCCGTACGCGCGGCGGGCCGGCTTCGAGGTGACCGGCCGCGACGCTCGTACCTTGTCGGAGTACTGGGCCGACGGCATGCGCACGCTGCACGGCATCCACGTCCGCGGCTTCCCGAACCTGCTGTTCGTGCAGCCCACGCAGGGCGCGAACCTGATCTCCAACGTGCCGCACAACATCGTCGACTCGGCCCGGACCATCACGGCGGTCGTCCGGCACGCGACCGACGGCGGGTTCGGCACCGTCGAGCCGTCGGCCGCCGCGGAGACGGCGTGGGTCGAGCTGCTGCTGACCGGACCGCGCAGCATGATCGGCGGACCGGACTGCACGCCGGGCTACTACAACAACGAGGGCCAGGACCCGGGTCAGTTCCTCGGCTACGGCTACCCCTACGGCCCCAGCGCCTACTTCACCTACATCGATAAATGGCGCGCCTCCGGCACCTTCGACGGCCTCGAGTTCCGCTAGCCCTCGCCACATCCGCCCCGCCAACCCCTCATTCCCCAGCCTGGCGGCACGCACCTCGCTCGCCGAGTCAGTGAACGTGGCGTTCTACCGATTAGATGCGGTAGAACGCCACAACCACTGAATCGGGGCGACCCCAGGCGGCGCCGGTGCCGGGCTCCGGAGCCGACCGCCGGGTTTTGTAGGGTGTGGGGCATGTTTGCTGCGACTGCTGTGCGTATTGACGCTGATGATCCGCTGTCCGGGCTCGAACTGGGCGACCGCCCGGAGCCAGCCTGCCCGGACGGGTGGACGACGGTCACGGTGAAGGCGGCCGCGCTGAACCATCACGACGTCTGGACGCTCCGCGGGGTGGGCATCTCCGAGGACCGGCTCCCCATCGTGCTCGGCTGCGATGCCGCCGGGCTCGACGAGGACGGCAACGAGGTCGTGGTGCACGCGGTCATCGCCGATCCCGACGCGGGTGGCGGCGACGAGACCCTCGATCCGCGCCGGTCGCTGCTGTCCGAGCGCCACGACGGCGCCTTCGCCCAATGGGTCTGCGTACCGCGGCGCAACCTGGTGCCGAAGCCCGCGGCGCTGTCCTTCGAGGAGGCCGCGTGCCTGCCGACGGCCTACCTGACCGCGTACAAGATGCTGTTCGAGAAGTCCGGCGTCCAGCCGGGCGCGACGCTGCTCGTGCAGGGCGCGGGAGGCGGGGTGGCGACCGCGCTGATCGTGCTCGGCCGCGCGGCCGGCTACCGGATCTGGGCGACCAGCCGCAGCGAGACCAAGCGCGAGCGGGCCCTCAAGCTCGGCGCCGACCAGGTCTTCCCGTCCGGGGCCAGGCTGCCGGAACGGGTCGACGTGGTGCTGGAGACGGTCGGACAGGCGACCTGGGCGCATTCCGTGCGGTCGCTCAAGCCCGGCGGCCGGATCGTGATTTCCGGTGCGACCAGCGGCGACGCCCCGCCGGCCGAACTGACCCGGGTGTTCTTCACGCAGCTGTCGGTGACCGGCTCGACCATGGGGTCACGCGATCAGCTCGGCCGGCTGACCAGGTTCCTCGAGCAGACCGGGGCCCGCCCGGTCATCGACCGGGTGCTGCCGCTGGCCCAGGCGCGCGACGGCTTCCAGGCCATGATCGCCGGCGACCTGTTCGGCAAGATCGTCTTCACCCTCTAGAGGGTCAGTCCTTTCCGGTCGGCTTCCCGGCGTCGCCCGCGGGGGGAGTGTCGTCGGCGACCGGGGCGTCAGCGGAAGCGTCGTCGGCAGAGCCTGCGGGAGAGCCGGCCGCCCCGGCGGTGCCGGGGCCCTTCCCTTCCGCTTCCTCGTGGCCGGGGCCGGAGCCAGGGCCGAAGATCTCGGACTTGATCCGATCCAGCGCGTCTTCCAAGATCGTGCGCAGGTCGGTGATCACGTTCTCGCCCGCGGCCGAAGACTGCATGGCCACCCGGCGCAGATCGGAGGTGAACTGGACGGCCACCCGCTCCAGGTCGCGCAGCGTCCCGAAGTCGAGCCCGCCGGGCCAACCGGGCCGCCCGCGCATCCGCGCCCAGTCTTCCCAGCCGCGCCGCCCCGGCCAGTCCGTCCAGCCTGGTCCCTGACCCCAGCCTGACCCGCCCGGCGGATCCCAGTCGTGGTCGCCGGAGCGGAAGCCGGCGCCGACGGGATCGCCGAGCCGCCCGGCGCCGATGGCCTCGTCGCGGGCACGCCTGGCTTCCTCGCGGAGCCGTCGGGCCTGCTCGTGCACCCGCCGGGCCGCCTCGGGGCCCGGTCCCTCGCCGGCGGAGCCGGTACCACCGCCGACGGCGGCGGCACCGGCGGCGGCGGCGGTACTGCCCTCGCCAGCGGCCGCGCCGCTCTCCTCGCCGAACTCGCCAGGATCATGCGGCTGATGCGCCCGGTCCCGCCCCTCGCGGGCATCCTCACGGGCCTGCCGCGCCTGCTCACGAGCCTGTTCCTTGGCTTGCTTAACCTGCTCGCGCGCCTCGTCACGGGCCTGCTTCGCCTGCTCGCGCGCCTCGTCGCGGGCTTGCATGGCCTGCTCGCGGACGTCGGAGGCCATCTCCCGGCCCATCCGGCGGGACTCACGGGCCGCCCAGGTCAGCTCCTCGCGCAGGCTCCGCACGGTCTGCCTGACGTCCTCCCTGACCTCACGGACGATGTCGCTGACCGACGCGGACAGTTCCTCCTCGAGCTCGTCGAGCTCATCACTGCGGCTGCGCAGTTCGTCGCGGCCGGCTTCGGTGATCCGGTAGACCTTGCGGCCGTCCACCTCGTCGTGGGTGACCAGGCCCTCTTCCTCGAGACGGGCCAGCCGGGGGTAAATCGTGCCGGGGGAGGGCGAGTACACGCCCATGAACCGGTCACGCAGCAGCCGGATTACCTCGTAGCCGTGCCTGGGCTCCTCATCGAGGAGCCTGAGCAGGTACAGCCGGAGGCTTCCATGGCGGAATACCGGACTCAACTGGCCTCGCCTTCCATCTCATTCTCATTATCAGGCTGATCGTCAGCCCGTACATCCTGCGAGCCGTGCCCGGCGCGTCGCAGCAGCATGACCCGGCCGGACATGGTGGTCACGGACACCTGTCCCGAGCCGGCGCCAAGGCTACCGCTAACGCTACGAGACGCCGGGGCCGATGATCGCCTAAGCTCCGCAAATTCGCTCCGGACGTCACCCGAGACCGAGTGCAGGTTCACCCGGGCGTCGGCTTCGGCCGGGAGCCTGAGCACCACCTCGCCGGACACCGTGGTGACCTGCATCCCGCCCAGCGGGTCCAGGTCGAGGTCGGCGGTCACGTCGCCGCTGACTCCGTTCACGTCAAGGCGCTCGAGCCACCCGTCGGCGAGCGTCAGGTCCCCGGACACCGTGTTGAAGTTGAGCTTGCCGTTGATGCCCTGCGCCTCGACCGCCCCGGAGACCGTGTTGGCGTCGACGTCACCGGTGACGCTGTCCAGCGTGATCCCGCCGGAGACGCTCTTGACCGAGGCGCGCGCGCCCATGCCGGACATGACGGCGGTCGCGCTGACCACGCCGACCTGCGCCGCGCACTTCCGCGGAACGCTCACCGTCACCGTGGCCGAATGCCGCTGCGGCCGCAGCCACTTCAGCAGGCCCTCCCAGCTGAGGTTCTCGTGCGCTACCGTCAGCACCCCGTCGGCCAACGTGACGTTGAGCGGGTCGCCTTCGATGCTGGATACCTCGAGCGTCGGCTTCCCGGTGGTGGCGAGCACCGCTACCGAGCCCGCGATGAGCCTGACCCGCAGCCCGGTCACGTCGTCGAATTCCAGGCTGGTAGGAGTCTCGATGCTCCACTCGCTCGTCGGCATTCCACCCGTCCTTCCCATCGGCCTGCCCAGTACACCTAACGATATATCTCATTTGCTCAAAGTCAAGATGTATCGCGAATGGGGGCTGGGGCCGGGGATAGACGGCCGGCCGGCGACACGACCGCCCTGACGGGGGCCGAACGGGCCCGGTCACCCGCCCCGGCGGCCGCCAGGAGCCTAACCGGACGGGTCAGTCGTCCTCGTCGTCGAGCCGGGCCAGAAAACTGGCCAGCCGGTCAACGGCGACGTCGAATCCGGGGTTGAGGTCGACGAAGTCGCGGAGCCGCTCGGCGAGCCAGGCCATCGAGACCTGGTCCTCGCCGCGCCGCTCCCCGAGTTCCTCGATGCCGCGGTCGGTGAAGTACACGTACATCAGCTCCCCTGGGGGATGGCCGTCTCGATGATCTCCCGGTGAGTGGTGGCGTGCAGCTTGGCCGAACCACTCGCGGGCGCCGAGCTGGCCGGCAGCGACACCACGCCAACCTGGCGACCGAGCACTCGCGGCAGCTTCAGCGCCATGGTCGGCCAGGCTCCCATGTTGACCGGCTCCTCCTGCACCCAGGTGACGGACTCCGCCTCCGGGTACCGGGCCAGCTCGGCGCACAGCTCGGAGACCGGCAGCGGGTACAGCCGCTCGACCCGGACGATGGCGGTGTCGGTCGCGCTGATCTCCCGGCGCCGCGCGGCCAGGTCGTAGTACACCTTGCCAGAGCACAGGACCACGCGGCGCACATCCGCGTCCGACTCCTGCGCCGAACCGACCAGCGGGCGGAACGACCCGCTGGTGAAGTCCGCGACCGGCGACGCGGCCGCCTTGAGCCGCAGCATGGACTTCGGGGTGAACACGATCAGCGGCTTGTGCCGGCCGGACAGGCACTGCCAGCGCAGCAGGTGGAAGTAGTTGCCCGGCGTGGTCGGCATGGCCACGGTCATGTTGTCCTGCGCGCACAGCGACAGGAACCGCTCCACCCGGGCCGAGGAGTGGTCGGGCCCCTGGCCGTCGTAGCCGTGCGGCAGCAGCAGCACCACGCCGGAACGCTGGCCCCACTTCTGCTCGCCGGAGCTGATGAACTCGTCGATGATCGTCTGCGCGCCGTTGAGGAAGTCGCCGAACTGAGCCTCCCAGCAGACCAGCGCGTCCGGGCGGGCCACCGAGTAGCCGTACTCGAAGCCCATCGCGGCGAACTCGGACAGCAGCGAGTCGTGCACGAAGAACTTGGCCGCGCCCGACTCGAGCTGCTTGAGCGGCGTGTACTCGGCGCCGGTGTGCCGGTCCACCAGCACCGCGTGCCGCTGGCCGAACGTGCCCCGCCGGCTGTCCTGGCCGACCAGCCGCACCGGGTGCCCGTCCAGGACCAGCGCGCCGAACGCCAGCAGCTCGCCGGTCGCCCAGTCGATGGCGTCCTCCTCGCGCATGGCCGCGCGGCGGTCGAGCAGCGGCTTGAGCCGCGGGTGCGGGGTGAAGTCCGCGGGCAGGTTGACCTGGGTGTCGATGATCCGCTTCACGGTCTCGGCGGTCACCGCCGTCGGCACCGCCTCGTGGTTGACCGGGCGGTCCTCGGGCTCGGGCTTGAGCACGCTGCCGGGCTCGGCCGGCCGGTCCGCCGCGTCCCTGGTCTCGGTGAAGACCCGCTCGAGCTGCTGCTGGTAGTCGCGCAGCGCGCCCTCGGCCTCCTCCATGGTGATGTCGCCGCGGGCGATCAGCGACTCCGTGTACACCTTCCTGGTCGACCGCTTGGCCTCCACCAGGTCGTACATGAGCGGCTGGGTGAACGACGGGTTGTCGGTCTCGTTGTGCCCCCGCTTGCGGTAGCAGATCATGTCCACGACGACGTCCTTCTTGAACGCCTGCCGGTAGGCGAAGGCCAGCCTGGCCGTCCGCACCACGGCCTCCGGGTCGTCCCCGTTGACGTGGAAGATGGGCGCCTGGATCATCCGGGCCACGTCGGTCGCGTACACGCTGGACCGCGAGTACTGCGGCGCGGTGGTGAAGCCCACCTGGTTGTTCACGATGATGTGCACGGTGCCGCCGGTCCGGTACCCGCGCAGCAGCGACAGGTTCAGCGTCTCGGCCACCACGCCCTGCCCGGCGAACGCGGCGTCGCCGTGGATGAGCACGGGCAGCACGGTGAAGCCGGGCTCGCCCTTGTCGATGACGTCCTGCTTGGCCCGGACCACGCCCTCCAGTACCGGGTCGACCGCCTCCAGGTGGCTCGGGTTGGCCACCAGCGAGGTCTTGATCGCGCGGCCGTCGGGCGCCCGGAAGGTGCCCTCGGCCCCGAGGTGGTACTTGACGTCGCCGGAGCCCTGCGCGCTGCTCGGGTCCAGGTTGCCCTCGAACTCCTTGAAGATCTGCGCGTAGGACTTGCCGACGATGTTGGCCAGCACGTTCAGCCGGCCGCGGTGGGCCATACCGACGACGGCCTCGTCCAGGTGCGCCTCGGCCGCCTCGGTGAGCACCGTGTCGATCAGCGGGATGAGCGCCTCGGCGCCCTCGAGCGAGAACCGGCGCTGGCCGACGAACTTGGTCTGCAGGAACATCTCGAACGCCTCGGCCACGTTGAGCCGGGACAAGATGGCCATCTGCTCGTCGTGCTCGGCCCGCGGGTGCGGGACCTCGATCCGGTCCTGCAGCCAGCGGCGCTCCTCCGGGTCCTGGATGTGCATGTACTCGGTGCCCACGGTGCGGCAGTACGAGTCGCGCAGCACGCCCAGGATGTCCCGCAGCTTCATCCGCGCCTTCCCGCCGAACCCGCCGGTGGGGAAGTCGCGCTCGAGGTCCCACAGGGTCAGCCCGTGCAGGTTGATGTCCAGGTCGGGGTGCTTGCGCTGGGTGACCTCGAGCGGGTTGGTGTCGGCCATCAGGTGACCGCGCACCCGGTAGGCGTGGATCAGTTCCTGCACCCGGGCGGACCTGGCGACGTCGTCCTCGTGGCCGGCCGGGAAGTCCCTGACCCAGCGGACCGGCTCGTACGGGATGCGCAGCGCGGCGAAGATCTCGTCGTAGAAGCCGTCCTCGCCGAGCAGCAGCTCGTGGATCTTCTTCAGGAACTCGCCGGACTGGGCGCCCTGGATGATCCGGTGGTCGTAGGTCGAGGTGAGCGTGACCGACTTGCTGATGGCCAGCCGGGCCAGGGTCTCCTCGGACGCCCCGGCGTAGGCGGCCGGGTACTCCATCGCCCCCACGCCCACGATGCAGCCCTGCCCGGCCATCAGCCGCGGCACCGAGTGCTCGGTGCCGATCGTGCCGGGGTTGGTGATCGTCGCGGTGGTGCCCTGGAAGTCGGCCACCGCGAGCTTGCCCGCGCGCGCCCGGCGCACGACGTCCTCGTAGGTCGTCCAGAACTGGCGGAAGTCCATCTCCTCCGCCGCCTTGAGGTTCGGCACCAGCAGCTGCCTGCTGCCGTCACCCGTCCGCACGTCGATGGCCAGGCCCAGGTTGACGTGATCCGGCCGGGCCACGGCCGGCTTGCCGTTCTCCTCGGCGTAGGCGAGGTTCATCTCCGGCAGCGCCACCAGCGCCTTGACCACCGCGTACCCGATCAGGTGGGTGAACGACACCTTGCCGCCGCGACCGCGGCGCAGGTGGTTGTTGATGACGATCCTGTTGTCCACGAGCAGCTTGGCCGGGACCGCGCGGACGCTGGTCGCGGTCGGCACGGCCAGGCTGGCCGTCATGTTGCTGACGGTGCGGGCCGCCGCCCCGCGCAGCCTGCTGACCTCGGCGCCCTCAACCGCAGGAGGCGGCGGAGCCGGGCTCGGGGGAGCAGGCCGGGGCGGCGCGGCGGGAGCGGCCGGAGCGGCCGGCGGGGCCTGCTGCGCCGGAGGAGCCGGCGCCGGTGCCGGTGCCTGGGGCTGTGCCTGGGGCTGGGGGGCCGTCCCGTTGGGCAGGGTGGGCTGGTAGTCGGCGAAGAAGCTCCACCACGCCCGGTCGACCGAGCCGGGGTCCGCCAGGTAGCGCTGGTACAGCTCCTCGACCAGCCATTCGTTGGCGCCGAAATCGGCCTGCCCGGTGGCGTGCTCCGGTGCGGCGGGCTGACCCGGCTCGACGGCTGGCTCGTGTGACTCAGAAGACACGGCGGACATCGTCCGAAAACCTTCTTCCGAAGATCTAAATCGTTGATCGGTTCTGCCCATCAAGGCTACCTGCCGCCATCCAGGCCAGGGCCTGAAGAACCGCGGGCGCCGGCGGGTGCGGCTATGGCCCGGGTCACTGGCCGCCGTCCCCTCCCGCCGGCGGCGTCGCGGAAAGTCCCTGTCACCCAAGGTGCCGGCCGGTAGCATCGGCGGCAATGGCAGATGGTTTTCCCGGTTAGCCCGCGCTGGCTGTGCTCCCACCGGGGGCCATCGGCCGGGAAGATCACACTGACGGCAAGGCACAGGTGACAAGGGAACCGACCGGCCATCCCGCGGCTGACGGCGCCTGGGGCCCTCCGGGTCCCCCGCGTCCCCGGCCTTCGCGTGCCGGTTCCGGTCCCTTTCCCGGTGCCGCCACCGGGCCCATCCCGCGTGTCCCGGTTACCCACGGTCAGCCCGACGACGATCCGTGGAGCGGGACGGCGCCCGGGTTCGAGTTCGAGCACCGCCGCCCGCGGCCGCCCCGCGCGCGCTCTGCTTTCTCCTCCGAGCCGACCCGCAGGATCCCGCCCGGCCGGACCCCGCCGGCTCAGCCCGGCCACGGGCGCGTTCCCCGGGGGCATCCGGCCCCTCAGCCGGCCGATCCGCGCCGGTTCCGATACACGCCGACGGTGAGCCAGCCCGCCTCGATGCAGGTCCCGCCGCAGGCCTGGCCCGATGACGTGTTCGTCCCGCCCGGATTCGAGTTCGGCAAGTTGTCCGCGCCCGGCACCGGGACCCCACCGTCAGCGCACCCGTCCGGCCCGCTTCCCGGCCCGATCCCGGGCCAGCCGTCCGGGCGGCGCCCGGACGGCCCCGGAGCAGGCCGGGCGGCCGGCGCCGAGTGGGCCGGCCTGCTCCGCTCGCTGCTGCCCCAGCCGGCCAGGCGCCGCTGGGCCCGGGAGTTCGTGAACGGCCTGGAGTTCCGCGGCTGGGGGATCAGGGTCGCGATCCCGATCCTGGCCATGGTGGTCTTCGGCGTCGCCGTCGTGGTGATCGCCGGCGCGAACAGCGGCCACGCCGGGCCCGCCCCGTCAGCGGCCTCGCTCGGCTTCCCGCCCGCGACGCTGGCGGGCAACGACTTCACCGCCGCGGGCAGCGGCCGCGGCATCACCCAGACTCTCGGCGGGGTGGCGAGCGTCGGGCACGAGATCGTGGCGGTGGGGTCGCAGGCCGGCACCCGCATCCCGCGGGCGCAGTTCTTCGTGTCCGGCGACGACGGGCGTACCTGGACGCTGGGGGCGGTCAGGGACGCGGCCGGCGGCGTGCCACCGCCCGGGCACGGTGCCATCTTCGTGGCCGGCGCCCAGGGCGCCTGGGTCGCTCTCGGTCCCGGCTCGATCTGGACCAGCCCGGACGGCCGGACCTGGACGCTGGCACCCGGCAACGGGATGCCGCTTCGCCCCGGTGACCGGATCAACGCGGTGGCCAGGACGGCGCACGGTTTCATCGCGGTGGGCGCCAGCAGGCCCGGCGGGCAGGCGGCCAGGTCCACTCCGCTGATCTTCCTGTCGGCCAACGGGACCAGCTGGGAGCGGCTCGACGCGGCCCGGCTGCGCCTGGCCGCGGGTAACGGCCACGCCCTGGACATCACGTCCGTGGCCGCGGCCGGCCAGCTGATCCTGATCTCCGGGGACGCGGTGACCAGCAACCCCAAGCGGACCGCGACGGTCCAGGCCGGCGTCGCCTGGCTGAGCGCCGACGGCGGCGCCACCTGGGCACCGGTATCTGGCGCGGCCACCGGGCACGGCGCCCGGCCGCAGATCGCCGGCGTGGCGGCGGTCGGCCACGGGTTCGTCCTGCTCCGGTCGGCCACCGTGGCCAGGCGGCCGGCCGTCGACGTCTTTTCCTCGCCGAACGGTCAGGCCTGGACGTTCCAGGCCACCCTCGGAGCCCCGGCCGGGTTTACCGCCATGATGGCCAGCGGCGGTCCTGACGGCGCTGCGCTAGCCGGAGAAACGGGCGTCACCGGCCAGGCGGGCCGGGTCCTGACCGCGTTCGCCTCCGCCGACGGCCGGACCTGGCACCAGGTCCGCCCGTTCGGCACCGCCGCATCCGAGGACGTCTCCGGCGTGGTGCTGGCCCCCGGCGGCGCCGTGGTCGCCGCGGGCATCAGCGACGCCCCCGACGCCCGCCAGCCGGTGATCACCCTGACCGGAGTGAACGCCGCGGCGCGGCGGGTGGACATCGCGACGATCCCGGGCGCGGTCGAGCCGCAGGTAGCGGTCAACAGCATCGCGGCTCAGGACAGCACGCAGGTGGCGGTGGGCAGCGCGAACGGCTATCCCGCCGCGTGGACCTCGGGCAACGGCGGCAGCTCGTGGACGCGGGCCGTCGGCGCCCTCCCGGCCGTATTCAGCAGGCCCGGGTCGCAGCAGCTGACCAGCGTGACGCACGGCCCGATGGGCTGGCTGGCGGTGGGCGACGTCACGGCGGCCGCCCCCGAGCACCCGGTCGTCGTCGTCTCCGCCGACGGTACCGGCTGGCAGGCGGCCGACGGCGAGCGCGTCTTCGGCGCGACCGGGCTGTTCACCGAGCAGGCGGCCGCGGACACCAGGGGCTACGTCATCGTCGGCCACCAGAACGTCAAGCGCGTACAGAACGGCCGGGTCGTCGCGGCCCGCACCGAGGCCGCGGTCTGGTGGTCGGCCACCCTGACCGGCTGGCGGCGTGGCGGGGACGCCACCGCGGGCGCGCTCGACGGGACCGGTAACCGGCAGATGAACGCGGTCACCGCCCTGCCTATTTCTGGGCCCGTTTCTGGCCGGGCCGGTTTCGTGGCGGTGGGCTCGCACGGCGACCAGCCGTCGGCCTGGACCTCGGCCGACGGCGGCCGGACCTGGCGCCTGGCCGATCTGCCCATGCCGGTCGGCTCCACCCGGGCCATGCTCGAGCACGTGGCGAGCGCCGGCCGCGTGGTGGTCGCCGTGGGCACCGCCGTCACCACCGCGGGCCGGACGGTGCCGTTCGCGGCTAGCTCGGCCAATGGCGGGGCCAGCTGGGCCGAATCGGCGCTCCCGGTGCCGGCCGGCCTGACCTCGGTCACCGCCCTGGTCGCGGCCGGCGGCACCTTCACCGCCACCGGCAGCTACGGCAGCACCCCGGGCCACCAGGACGTGGTGGTGTGGACGTCGGCCGACGGCTCGGCCTGGCGGGCCGCCGAGCCCGGCGGCAAGGGCCTGACCGGACTGGGCATCCAGGCCATCACCGGCCTCGCCGCGGCCGGCAGCACGCTGACCGGCGTCGGCTTCACCGCCTCCCCGGTCAGCGAGCAGCCCATCTTCTGGCAGGCCCCGGTCAGGTAACGGCCGCTCAGGCCAGCCAGCCCTTCATGAACGCCATGAAACCCCGGACCCAGTGCGTTCTAACGCACTGGAAGTCCGGTTTCATATCCTTTTGCACGCGGCGAACCTGATGGTGAGGCCGCTCACGCGCCGCTGACCGGCGGGGGCGGGCCGAACACGTCGTCGCGGCGGTTGGCCAGGCTGGGCAGGCTGGCCCGGACGGTCGCGATCAGGCCCGTGTCGACCTCGGCGACCGTCACGCCGGGCGCGGGCCCGAGGTCGGCCCGGACCACGCCGAGCGGATCGACCAGCATGCTGCGCCCGACGCCGGTCGCGGCCTTGGTCGGCGGTTCGTCCGGGTCGGGCACCTGGCAGACGGCCGCCACCCACATGGTGTTCTCGATGGCGCGGGCCCGCACCAGGGTGACCCAGTGCTCTTCCTTGAACAACCCGGCCGCCCAGGCGGCGGGCAGCACGAGCAGCTCGGCCCCGGCCACCGCGAGCGCCCGGGACAGCTCGCCGAACCGCACGTCGTAGCAGATCGCCAGCCCGGCGCGAACCCCGGCGAGGGTGCAGGCGACCGGCGCGGAGCCCGGCGCCACCTCGTCGGACTCGCGGTGGCCGAACGCGTCGAACAGGTGCAGCTTGCGGTACGCGGTGACCAGCTCGCCGGCCCCGTCGTAGGCCACCGCGGTGTTGTACACCCGGCCGCCCGGGGCGGGCTCGAACACCCCGGCCACCAGCGCCACCCCGGTCTGCTTGGCCGCGGCGGCCAGCCCGGAGCAGAACGGGCCGTCCAGCGGCTCGGCCGCGGCGCGCAGGTCCGAGCCGAACCTGACCTGGGTCGCCTCGGGGAACACCGCCAGGTCCGCGCCCTGGTCGGCGGCCCGCTCCAGGGCGTCCCTGACCCGGCCGGAGTTGACCTCGGCGCGGGAGCTGACCGGTATCTGGCACAGTGCGACTCGCATACCTTGCAGCCTAGCCGCCAAACGCGTGATGTCATTGGGCTCATGAACCGACCACTGCTGAACCGGCGCCTGGAGGGCCTCGGCACCACGATCTTCGCCGAGATGTCCGCGCGCGCCCTGGTCACCGGGTCCGTCAACCTGGGCCAGGGTTTCCCCGACCGGGACGGGCCGGCCAAGATCGCCCAGGTCGCGGCCGACGCGATCCTGGCCGGCCGCGGCAACCAGTACCCGCCGGGCCCCGGCGTACCGGAGCTGCGCCAGGCCATCGCAGCGCACGACGAGCGGTTCTACGGCCTCCGTTACGACCCGGACGGCGAGATCCTGGTCACCGCCGGCGCCACCGAGGCGATCGCGGCGGCCATGCTCGCGCTGGTCGAGCCGGGCGACGAGGTGATCGCGTTCGAGCCCTACTACGACTCCTACGCGGCCAACATCGCCATGGCCGGCGGCGTCCGCGTGCCGGTCACGCTGCGCCCGCCGCACTTCCGCCCCGACCTGGACGAACTCGCAAGAGCCATCACCGGTCGCACCCGCCTCATCCTGCTCAACAGCCCGCACAACCCGACCGGCTCGGTCTTCACCCGCGACGAGCTCGCCGCCATCGCGGCGCTGGCCGTCGAGCGCGACCTGCTCGTGGTCACCGACGAGGTCTACGAGCACCTCGTCTTCGACGGCGAGCACGTGCCGATCGCACAGTTCCCCGGCATGAGGGACCGAACGGTCTCGGTTTCCTCCGCCGGCAAGACATTCTCCTTCACCGGCTGGAAGATCGGCTGGGTCACGGCCACGCCGGAGCTCGTGACCGCGGTGAAGACGGCCAAGCAGTTCCTCACCTTCGTCAGCGGCGGCCCGTTCCAGTACGCCGTGGCCGAGGCGCTCGCGCTGCCGGACGAGTACTACGCCAGGCTCCGCGGCGACCTGATGGCCCAGCGCGACCTGCTGTGCGCCGGGCTGAGCGAGATCGGCTTCGAGGTCTACCAGCCGCAGGGCACCTACTTCGTCACCGCGGATATCAAGCGCCTGGGTTTCCAGGACGGCGTGGAGTTCTGCCGGAACCTGCCCGACCGCGCGGGCGTGGTCGCGATCCCCACCGCGATCTTCTACGACCACCCCGAAGCGGCCCGCAGCCACGTCCGCTTCGCCTTCTGCAAGCAGCCCGAGGTGCTGACCGAGGCCCTGCGCCGGCTCTCCCGCCTCACCGGGTAGGGGGCTCAGGCCCACCATCGATCCGGGTCGCAGGCCCATGGCGCGGCCCCAGCGGACTCGCCAGGATAGAGAGCACGGTCTGCTGCGAGAGGAGCCTGGGGCGATGAGTTTTGCGTACCTGGTGTCACTGCTGCTGCTCGGAAGCATCGCGTTCGCCTTGGTGCGGGAGATGCGAAAGGCGAGCCCGCGTCCGGCTGGCCTGCGGGGGCACATCCGGGCGCGCGGCTGGGGCCTGCTGCTCCTGCCCATCGCGCTGATGGCCGCCGTCATGACCGGCCACGTGCACGCGCTGGCCGTGGCCGAGCTCGCCGTCGCGGGGGCCCTGGTGACCTGGGCCCCGCGGCTGGCCGCCAAGCTCGTCCCGTACGCCCTGCTCGCCCTGGCCCTTTTCGGGCTCATCCTGGCCAAGAAGTACTACGACGGGTTCAGCAACCATGTCGATTACGGGCTCGTGCTGGCCGGGCCCAGCTCCTGGCGCACGCGCCTGGTGCTACCGCAGGCCGCCCTGTTCTTCGTCGTTGGCCTGTGGCTGCTTGTCGTGGTGCGGGCGCCGGGGGCCGGGCTGATCAGAGCGCTGGCCGGGCGCTGGCTTGATCCCCGCCGCGGCGGGATCGCGCCCGTCCAGGCCCTGCTGCTGATCCCAGTCACCGGGCTGGCCATGCAGCTGCTCGGCCCCGGCAACTGGTTCGGAGTGCAGGCGCTCACCGGCCTCGACGTGGCCCTCATCGACCTGGGCGTGGCCACGGCCACCCTGGTGCTGATCTTCCGGTCGCGGGCCTGGGCCGCCACGCTGGCCGCGGCGGGCCTGCTGGTCCTCGGCGCCTACGGGTGGGTGGTCGCGGCGTTCTGGCCCGTGGTCCCCGGGTTCGCGTACGGCTTCGCCGACCTGCACAACAGCCCGGAGCACGCCCAGTTCTGGAGCGTCGCCCTGGAAGCCTCCGCCCTGCTGGCCGCGGGCCTGTGGCTGGCGCCGCGGGTGATGCGCGAGCATCAGATGCTCCCGGCCGATTCCGAACTGGCGGCCCGGGCCCAGCAGCTGACCCAGCGGGTGCAAACCCTGACCCGGACGCGCAGCGAGGCCGTGGACACCGCGGTCGCGGAACTGCGCCGGATCGAGCGGGACCTGCACGACGGTGCCCAGGCCCGGCTGGTCGCGGTCGGCATGAGCCTGCAGGCGGCCGAACGGCTCTTCGCCAGCAACCCCCAAGCGGCTCTCGCGCTGGTCGGCGAGGCCAAGGAGAGTTCCTCCCGGGCCCTGACCGAGCTGCGCGACCTGGTGCGCGGCATCTACCCGCCGGTGCTCGCGGACCGCGGCCTCGGCGACGCCATCCGGGCGCTGGCGCTGGACACGCCGCTGCCCACCGTGGTGGACGTCGACCTGCCCGAACAGGTCGATCTGCCGGTCGCCTCGGCCATCTATTTCTCGGTGGCCGAGGCGCTGGCCAATGCGGCGAAGCACGCGCACGCCCGTTCGGTCCGTATCGTCTTGTCCCAGGCGGCCGGGATGCTCCGGGCGGAGGTCACCGACGACGGCGCGGGCGGGGCCGATCCCGCGGCCGGCACCGGGCTGGCCGGAGTCGAGCGCAGGCTCGCGACGTTTGATGGCATCCTGGCGGTGAGCAGCCCGCCGGGCGGGCCGACCATCGTCGTCATCGAGGTACCGTGCGCATCGTCATCGGCGAAGACCTCTTCCTGCTGAGGGAGGGCCTGGTCCGGCTGCTCACCGCCCACGGGTTCGAGGTCGTCGCGGCCGTGGCCAGCGCGCCGGAGCTGCTCCGTGCCCTCGTCGAGGAGCGTCCCGACGTGGGCATCGTGGACGTCCGGCTGCCGCCCACGCATACCGACGACGGGCTCCGCGCGGCCCTGCAGGCGCGCGGCCAGGTGCCCGGCCTGCCGGTGCTGGTGCTCTCCCAGTACGTCGAGCAGCTGTACGCCCGCGAGCTGCTCGCCGACCAGGCCGGCGCGGTCGGCTACCTGCTGAAGGACCGCGTCTTCAACGACGACCAGTTCACCGGGGCGATCCGCACCGTGGCGGCCGGCGGTACCGTGCTCGACCCCGAGGTGGTGCAGAAGCTGATGGTGCGCCACTCCCGCACCGAGCCGGTGGCCAGGCTCACCCCGCGGGAGCGCGAGGTGCTCGGCCTGATGGCCGAGGGCCGCTCCAACGCCGCGATCGCGCAGCGCCTGTTCATCACCGAGAAGGCGGTCAGCAAGCACGCGGCCGGCATCTTCGGCAAGCTGGATCTGGCCCCGTCTGACGACGACAACCGGCGGGTGCTGGCCGTGCTGGCCTATCTTGGCTCGTGATGAAACCCGAACTGCGACAGGCGGCCGAGGCGGCCACCGGTTTCATGCCCGCCGCCGAAGGCCTCGCCCTGTACGACGCGGCCGCCCGCTACGCGGGCCTTGGTCCGGTGCTGGAGGTCGGCAGCTACTGCGGCAAGTCCACGATCTACCTGGCCGCGGCGGCGCGCGAGGCGGGCCAGCTGGTGGTCACCGTGGACCACCACCGCGGCTCGGAGGAGCACCAGCCCGGCTGGGAGTACCACGACCCGGACCTGGTGGAC
>Ga0207657_10003198_pt1 | contig 17527 bp, 19 predicted proteins | sample KBSC33metaG_FD_184316 | JGI IMG/M metagenome (GOLD analysis project Ga0207657, IMG submission 184316) | Corn rhizosphere microbial communities from Kellogg Biological Station, Michigan, USA - KBS C3-3 metaG (SPAdes) (version 2) | ecosystem: Host-associated > Plants > Roots > Rhizosphere > Soil ... | reverse complement strand
GCGCGTTCCGTGTCGCCGGGGTGGCACCTGACCCGCGTCGCGGCCATCGGAAACCACGTCTTCTATCGCTGAGGCCCTCAAGCCCGCTTGCGCTTCGTTCCAACTTCGTTCTAGCTGGCGGAATGGCCGCTTCTCCGAGTCGCCAGCCGCAGCTCTGCTTCACCGATGCGCCGCCGGCGGCGCAGGACGTGGCGCGCGGAGTGACGAGGCTGCTCTTCCATCGCGACAGCTTCGCCTTGTGCGAGGTCCCGCTCCCCAACGGCCGCCGCGCCGACATGATGGCGGTGGACGCCGACGGGCTGATCACCATCGTCGAGATCAAGGTCTCCCGCGCCGATCTGATGGGCGATGCGAAATGGCTCGATTATCTCGGCTATTGCGATCGCTTCTTCTGGGCGGTCCCGGGCGGCTTCGATCTTTCGCCGTTCGAGACCGACGGCTTCCATCCCGAGCTTTGCGGCCTGATGGTGGCAGATCGCTACGAGGCGGCGGTGGTGCGGGAAGCACCGCTGCGCAAGCTGCCGCCCGCACGTCGCAAGGCCGAGACGCTACGCTTCGCGCGGCGCGCGGCGCGCCGGCTGATCGGCGACCTGGACCCCGCGCTCGCGGGATTCGCCTAGGGTTTCGGGGTCGCGGCCGCCTTGGCCGGGCCCGCCTTGTCGGTCATCGCCTTGAGGATCGCCGCGGCGCGGGGGTCGCGCCTGGCGAACTCGATGGCGGAATAGCCGCTCACGCGGTCGCTCTTGTTCGGATTCGCGCCGTGGGCAAGGAGCAGCTGGACCATCGGCAAATCGCGATGCTGGACGGCAATCATCAGCGGCGTCTCGCCGCGCTGGTTGCCGAGGTCGACGCTCGCGCCGCGGTTGAGCAACAGCTCGGCGCCCTCCGTCCAGCCGATCTGCGTGGCGAGGCTGAGCGGCGTCTCGCCCCGGCTGTTCTGGATGTCGGCACGCGCCCCTTTGGTGAGCAGAAAGTTCAGCCAGACGATTTCCCGGTCGCGGGTGACGTAGTGGAGCGCGCCCTCCCCGTCCGACTGGTCGCGGATGTTGAGGACGACGTTGGCCGAGCTGGCGACAAGCTGGTTGACCTTTTCCGGGTCCTTGTCGCGCACCGCCTTGAGGAACAGGTAGCCGTCGGAATAATTTTGCGCGGCGACGGGCGTCGCCACCGCCAGCCCGAGCGCGAGAGCTGCCGCCGCCATGCGGCTCAATGCCTTGGTCACCTGGGTCCCCATATCTCGACTTCGCATCCCGTCTGTAGCAAAGCACGCCTGCCTGCGCCATGAACGAAACCCATCCCAAGCGCCTCATCGCATTGATGCTTTCGCTGCTCCTCGCCGCCTGTTCGGGCGCCCCTGGGGAGCCGCCGCTCAGCGGCGCCCGCATCGGCGGGCCGTTCGTGCTGACCGACCAGAACGGCCGCACGGTCCGCGACGGCGATTTTGTAGGCAAGTACCGGATCGTCTATTTCGGCTATACCCACTGCCCGGACATCTGTCCGAACGACTTGGCCGTCATCGGACAGGCGCTGCGGCGGACCGAGAAGCAGGCGCCCGCCCGGGCGGCGAAGATCCAGCCGCTCTTCATCACAGTCGATCCCGAGCGCGACACGCCTGCGGTGATGAAGGCCTACGCATCCGCATTTCATCCGCGCCTCCTCGGCCTTACCGGCACGCCGCAGCAGGTGGCGGCGGCGGAGAAGGCCTATGCCGTCTGGGCGGGCAAGCAGCCGGTCCAGCCGGGCGGCGGCTATGCGGTCGACCACAGCCGGATGGCCGTGCTGATGGGACCGAAGGGAGAGCCGGTCGCGCTTCTTCCCACCGACCAGGGCGCCGAACAGGTCGCGGCGGAACTCGCGAAATGGGTGCCGTGAAGTTCTGGGAAAAGCCCTTGGCCGACCTGACCCGCGACGAGTGGGAGGCGCTCTGCGACGGCTGCGGCCGGTGCTGCCTGCACAAGCTGGAGGACGAGGAGACCGGCGTCATCCACCCGACCAACGTTGCCTGCAAGCTGCTCAATCTCAAGACGGCGCGCTGCTCCGACTATCGCGGGCGGCGCGCGTTCGTCCCGGATTGCGTGCGGCTGACGGCCGGGACCGTCGCCAAGCTCGACTGGCTCCCTATGACCTGTGCCTATCGGCTCCGCTCCGAGGGCAAGCCGCTCTACGATTGGCACCCGCTTATCTCCGGCGATCCGGAGAGCGTCCACCGCGCCGGCATCTCGATCCGCGGCTGGACCGTCTCCGAGCGCGACACGGGCGATGAAAATCTCGAAATGTACATCATCGACGATGCGCTCTGAGCTGACTTTCGCCGGGGGCGGGCGGAGCGCGGCGCTGAAGCTGACCGTCTCGCCCCGCGCCCGGGTGATGCGGCTGAGGGTCGACCGGCGGACCGGCGACGTGGTCCTCACCGTCCCGCGCCGGGTGTCGCAGCGCAAGGCGCTGGAATGGGCGGCGGAGCACCGGCCGTGGGTCGAAGCCCAGCTGGCCGCGATCGGCGCGCGGGAGCCGCTTGCCGCCGGCAGCGAGATCCCGCTGTTCGGCCTCCCGCACCGGGTGGAGTGGGACCCGGCGCGGTCGCGCACCCCGCGGGTCGAAGGCACCTCCATCCTCGTCGGCGGCCCTGCCGAAGGCCTCGAAGCGCGGCTGATCCGCTGGCTCGCGCGGACGGCGCTGGAGGTGCTGGAGGCGGAAACCCTGGAATTCGCCGCGAAAGCGGGGGTGAGCGTCGCCCGCGTCGGCGTCGGCGATCCGGTGTCGCGCTGGGGGAGTTGCGCCGCCTTGGGGGCGATCCGATACAGCTGGCGGCTGATCCTCGCGCCCGACTGGGTGCGGCGGGCGACCGTCGCGCACGAAGTCGCGCACCGGGTCCACATGAACCATGGGCCGCATTTCCATGCGCTCGTCGAGACGCTGCTCGGCGCCGACCCGAAGCCGGCGAGGCTATGGCTGCGGCGCGAAGGCCCTCGGCTCCACCGCATCGGGCGGCGGTAGCGGACGCGGGCGCCGCCGCGGCGGTGGCGGCGGCAGCGGCTCGTCGCGCCCGGTCGCCCGGTCCAGCATCGACTGGTAGGCGCGGTCCTCGTCGGACGGCGGCGCCGGCTGCGGGCGCATCCGCACCGGCGGCGCCGGCTGGCGGTCCTCCGGCAGCGCGTTGCCATCCGGATCGACGAACTGGCCGGCAGCCGGCGCTTGGCCGTTGTCGGGCGCCTGGGTCCAGGCATCCTGATCCGGCTCCTGCCAGTCGGGGGCCTTCACCTGGACGTCGAAATTCTCGACCGGACGATTGGCGACGGCCTTGATCATGAAGTCGTGAAAGGCGCGCGCCGGCGCCGTGCCGCCCTGCAGGCCCGGCACGACCTTGTTGTCGTCGCGGCCCATCCAGATGCCGGTGGTGAGGCCGCTCGAGAAGCCGAGGAACCACCCGTCCTTGTTGAGCGTGGTCGTGCCCGTCTTGCCGGCGACCGGACGGCCGATCTGCGCGGCCCGTCCGGTGCCGGTCAGCACCGCCGTCTGCATGAGGTCGGTCATCTCTGCCGCGATCCAGGGGGTGAAGAGGGCGCGATTGTCCGGCGGCTGGGCCTGATAGAGCAATTCGCCTTTCGGCGTGGTCACCCGCTTGATCCCGTAGGGAACCACCGCGACGCCCTTGGCGGCCACCGACGCGTAGGCGCGCGTCATGTCGATCAGCCGCACCTCCGAGCTGCCGAGGGTGATCGAGGGATGGGTGACGAGCTTCGACGTGATTCCCAGCCGCTGCGCCATGTCGGCGACGGTGCGGAAGCCGACTTCCTGGCCGAGCCGCGCCGAAACGGTGTTGATCGACTGCGCGAAAGCCTGACGCAGCGTGATCATGCCCGACACGGCATGGCCGTTGTTGCGCGGGCTCCAGCCGTTGATGTTGATCGGATCGGCCGAGACCAACTGGTCCGGCTTGTACCCCGCCTCCATCGCTGCGAGGTAGACGAACAGTTTGAACGAGGAGCCGGGCTGGCGGTTCGCCTGGGTGGCGCGGTTGTAGATCGAGTTCACATAATCCTTGCCGCCGACCATCGCGCGCACCGCCCCGTCCCGGTCGAGGGCGACCAGCGCGCCCTGCGCGCCCGCGGGCGCGTCGGCGTTGATCACCTGGTCGGCGAGCCGCTGCATGTTCGGGTCGAGCGTCGTCCACACCTCGATCGGCTGGTTGTTGACGCTGATCAAAGTGTCGAGCTGCGGCAGCACCCAGTCGGTGAAATAGCGGACGCTGTTCTGCTTGGGCGTCGGCACGATCTTCACTTCGGCAGGCTGCGCGGCGGCGGCCTGCTCCTGGGTGATGACGCCGTTCTCGAGCATCAGCTTGATGACGGTGGCGGCCCGCGCCTTGCCCGCCTCGGGGTCGGCGGTGGGGGCGTAATTGGAAGGCGCCTTGACGAGGCCGGCGATGATGGCGGCCTCCGACAGGTTGAGCGTCCGCGCGGAGTGGCCGAAGAATTTGCGCGAGGCGGCGTCGATGCCGAAGGCGCCGCCGCCGAAATAGACTCGGTTGAGGTAGAGCTCGAGGATCTGGTTCTTCGAGAATTTGCGTTCCAGCGCGAGCGCGAGGATCGCCTCCCGCCCCTTGCGGCCGAAGGTGCGCGAGCTGGACAGGAAGATGTTGCGGGCGAGCTGCTGGGTGATGGTCGATCCGCCCTGGGTCCAGCGGCCGCGGGTGGCGCGGACGCTGACCGCGCGGGCGAAGCCGATCGGATCGACGCCGACATGGGATCGGAAGCGCTTGTCCTCGACCGAGACGATCGCGTCCTTCATGATCTGCGGGATTTCGTCGTAATTCAGCCATTCGCCGAAGCTCGGGCCCATTGCGACAAGCACCGACCCGTCGGCGGCATGGACGCGGATCGTCTGGCCGAGATCGTTACGGCGGACGAGCTCCTGGTAGGTGGGCAGCGAGTTCATCGCCACGACGACCGCGACGGCCACGGCGAGAAGGCCGATCAGCCCGGCGTAGAGGAGACCCTTGAGGGTGGTGATGATGCCCCGCTTGAGGCGGGAGGGCGGGGCGGACGCGTCACGGGCCATAGGCGGAGAACCTAGGGCGTGACCGCAGGCCCCACAAGCGGCGCGGCTTCAGCAAAGCCGGTTCGCTCTGAAGACCGGACCCAAGGCCCGGCCTTCAGGCGAAAAGCGGATGCGGCCGGAGCCGCACCGGCTCAATGCATCGCGTTCGAGGTCGCGTTCGCGGTCGACTCGATATCCTTGCCGGCGCCGCGGACGGTGTTGCAGGCGACGATCGACACGATAGCGCCGGTGATGAGAACGAGGTTCATGGCCTTGCGGAACATCTGGAACTCTCCCTGGGTGGCGCGCGCAACGGGCGGCGCCCGCCGGGTCAATGCCGGGCAAGGCGCGGAGTTCCCGTTGCGGTTCCGCAACTTTGGGCGGAAGAGGAATGCGGAGGTGTCGCCATGCTCGTTCCCGCCCTCGCCGCCCTGCTGCTCGCCGTGCCCACGCCCGAGGCCGAGGCGCTCGGCCGCCGCCTCGCCGCGACCGGCGCGCTCGAGACGCTGTTCCCCGCCGTGGCCGTGAAGGAGACGGAGGAGATGATCGGGCAGCACCCGGAGCTCACCGCCGCAGAGCGCGACACGCTGCGGCAGACCAGCGCCGAGGTGCGAACGGCGATCTCCGCGAAGATGACTGCCGCGTTCGGCCACGAATATGCGGCGACGCTCGGCCTCGAGGACCTGCGCGCGCTCGTCGCTTTTGCCGAGACGCCGGCCGCGCGGCGCTACCGCGAAGCGGTGCCGGGCGTGCTGATGCGGACGATGGGGACGATCGGCAACGTCGATTTCGGCGGGGACCTGCGCAAGGCCTTCTGCGCCAAGACGGGCAAGCTCTGCCCGAAATGAGCGGGACTCCTGCCTGGGATCGTCCCCCGGACGATCTCTTTCCGGCATGATGGTGCGGTCGAGAAGACTCGAACTTCCACGGCCTTTCGGCCACAGCGACCTCAACGCTGCGCGTCTACCAGTTCCGCCACGACCGCACGTGATGCCGCCGGACAAGGCCCGGCGCCGGTAGGAGCGGGGCCTCTAGCAAAGGGGTTTGGGCAACGCAATGGCCGGGAACGGATCGCCGCGGCTCCCCGGTCAATAGAGGAACATGGGCATGCCTTCGACGCGCATCAGCTTCGCGCGATAGGCGGCTGCGTCGTAAAGGCCGGACACGTCGACGGACTTGCGGCCGGTGAGCAAGGTGTCGGCCGGGACGTGGCCGTAATTGCCGTCCGTCAGCGTCACCATGCGCCCGTGCTCGCCCCGAGCGAGCAGCTGCACGGCAAGCGCGCCGAAGGCGAGGCCGACCATCCGGTCCATCGCGTCGGGCTCGCCGGCGCGCATCAGGTAAGCCAGCTCCTGGTTGACGACGCCGCAGCCGAGGCGGCCCGCGATGGCGCGGCCGAGGCGGTGGCCGACGCCGACGTCGGCGCGCTCGCTCGCCGGGCGCGACAATTGGTCCTCGCCCGCTTCGCCCCGGATCTCCGCGCCTTCGGAGATGACGCACATCGCGTAGCGGGCGGGGTTGGTCGCCTTGTCCTCGGCGAGCAGCGGGAGCAGGATGTCGAGGTCGGCGGGGACCTCGGCGATGACGGTGCGGTCGACCTGGGCGAGGAAGCCGGCGAGCAGCGCCGTCTCGCCGCTCCGCCGGCCGAACAACTCGACGACGCCGATCCGCTCGTGGCTTTCGACCGTGGTTCGGAGCGCGTTGATCGCTTCGACGGAGCGGCTGACCGCGGTCGAGAAGCCGATGCAATAGTCGGTGCCGAAGACGTCGTTGTCCATCGTCTTGGGGATGGAGACGACCGGCACGCCGTGCGCGGCGAGATGAGCGGAGAAGCGCAAGGTCCCGTCGCCGCCGAGCGTCACCATCGCGTCGATGCCGAGCGCCTCGAGCGTCGCCATCACCCGCGCCGTCTGGTCGCCCGCCTTGAGCGTGCGGGGATCGGTGCGGGAGGTGTGGAGCATCGTCCCGCCCATGCGGTCGAGGCCCCGCACGCCCTCACGGGTCAGCGGCAGGCTGTTCGCGGCGATGGACACCGGGTCGGACGGTTCGATGGCGAGCACCCCTTCCCAGCCGCGGCGGAAGCCGGTGACGCTCCAGCCGAGATCGTCGGCGGAAAGCGTGATCGAGCGGATGCAGGGATTGAGGCCGGGAACGTCGCCGCCGCCGGTGAGGATGCCGATGCGCATGCGCCTAGACGCTGGGGCCGAAGCTGAGGTGGAGCCGTTTCGCGGCGGCCGGCGCGTCGATCTCGGTATTGCTGAAGGAGGCGCTCTGGCCCGGGCTAAGCTCCGAGACGGGCGCGGCGATGGACCAGCTCGAGACCAGCGTGCCGGCACCGTCAAAAAGCTCGACCTTGATCGGCGGTACGCGTTGCGGCTTGCCGCCCGGGTTCCACACGCGACCGTTGACGGTGAGGAGCGAATTGCCGCTCGCGAGTTGCTGGCGCGTGGTGCTGCCGTCGATACCCAGATGGGACGAAGAGGCGGTACCTGTCATGGCGCCGAGTCTCGGCATTCCGATCAGGTAGATGGCAGCCACCGCAGCGAGGGTCAGAACCGCGAAGGCGATGGCCAAGGCGGTCCACAGCCGTGCCGGGTTGCGGCGGGCGCGGAAGGGGGGCTCGTGGGCGAAGGCGTCGAAATCCTCCGCCGCGTCGACCGGAGGCGCGCCGATCAGATCGCTGGCGGCCGGCCGGGTCGGAACCGGCACCTCCTCCGGCTCGGGGCGGCGCCGCGGTGCTGCGAAAGCGGGCGGCGGCTCTGCCGGGGCCGCGCGCGGGGACGACGGAGGGGGTGGCGCAGGCGGCGGCGGGGGCGAGGGAGGCGGCGCAGCTGCGAGAGGCGCCGGGGCGCTCTGGAACCAGCTGTGGCGGCATGAGGCGCAGCGCACCTGGCGGCCCGCCGCTCCGATCGCGCTGTCGGGAACCACGTAGCGCGTCTTGCAGGCGGGGCAGCTGAGGATCATCGCTGGGAAACGGCTCCGGACACGCGGTCTATGGTTAAGACCAAGCACAGTTGCGCCGCGCCATGCAAGCAAATGCCGCCTTTTCGCGGGTTTGCGCCGCGCCCGCGCCCATGTCATGGGGAAGGCTGAGAAGCGAGGGCGAGCGGAGGCGGGTCTGGCCAGCGGCGGCAGCATCGTGCAGTTCGACAATGTGGGCCTGCGCTACGGCACCGGCGCGGAGACGCTGTCGGATCTCAGCTTTTCGCTGCAGGAAGGCGGATTCTACTTTCTCACCGGCCCTTCCGGCGCGGGCAAGACCTCGCTGCTGCGCCTCTTATACCTTGCGCAGCGGCCGAGCCGCGGCCTCATCCGTCTGTTTGGCGAGGACATCGTGACCATGCCGAGGAGGCGCCTTCCCGGCTTTCGCCGGCGGATCGGCGTCGTCTTCCAGGATTTCCGGCTTGTCCCGCACCTCTCGGCTTTCGACAACGTCGCGCTGCCCTTGCGGGTCGCCGGCGTCGCCGACAAGGATCTGGAAAATCCGGTCAAGGAGATGCTCTCCTGGGTCGGCCTCGGCCACCGGGCGACCGCGCGGCCGGCGACGCTGTCGGGCGGGGAGCAGCAGCGCGTCGCCATCGCCCGCGCCGTCATCGCCCGCCCCGAGCTGCTGGTCGCGGACGAGCCGACCGGCAACGTCGATCCCGACATGGCCAAGCGCCTGCTCCACCTGTTCGACAGCCTCAACAAGCTCGGCACGACGATCGTCGTCGCCACCCACGATCTGCATCTCATCTCCTCGATCGGGCGCGCGCAGATGCTGCGGCTCGATCGCGGCGAGCTGCTCGATCCCACCGGCGCGCTTCGCCACCCGCCGCGGCGGCTCGACGCATGACGGAGCGCCGCGGATGAAAGCCGGCGTGCGCAAGTTCGGCGCCGCGGACCGGCGGCTGCTGCCCGAAGGAAGGCTGGCGGGCCCGATGCCGTGGGTGATCGCGATCATGACCTTCCTCACGGTGCTCGCCGCCGCCGCGGGTCTCGGCCTCGGCAGCGCCGCCGGCAATCTCGATGCCTCGATGGCGAACCGCCTCACCGTCCAGATCATGGCGGCCAACCCGGACCGAAGGGAGGCGGAGGCGGCGGCGGCGCTCGGGGCGCTGGAGCATGCGCCCGGCGTCACGCGCGTCCACCGGCTGACCCAGGACGAGATGCAGAAGCTGCTCGAGCCGTGGCTCGGCGGGGGCAGCCTCGAAGCGGACCTGCCGATCCCGGCGATGATCGACGTCGATCTTGCGTCGGCGGCCGGCGATCGGCTGGACGCCGTCCGCGGCGCAATCGGCGCGGCGGCGCCGTCTGCCCGGGTCGACAGCAACGCCACCTGGCTGGCGCCGCTCGGCCGGCTCATCGGCGCGCTTCGCTGGCTCGCCATCACGCTCGTGCTGCTGATGATCGGGGCGACGGCGGCGACGGTGGTGCTCGCCGCCCGCGCCGCGCTCGATACCCACCGTGCCACGATCGAGGTGCTTCACCTGATGGGAGCGACGGACGTGCAGGTCGCGCGGCTGTTCCAGCGGCGCATCGCGCTCGATGCGTTGTTCGGCGGAGCCGTCGGACTGGCGGCGGCCGCTCTGGTGCTGGTCCTGCTCGGAAGCCGGGCGGCGGCGCTGGGTTCGGACCTGCTCGGATCGGTGGCGCTCGGGCCGCTCGCCTGGGCTTTGCTCATCGCTTTGCCGATCCTGGGCGTCCTTCTGGCGATGCTGGTGGCGCGCGCCACCATACTTCGTGCATTGGGGCGGATGTTGTGATCTCGCGCTTCCTCGCCTTCCTGGCCCTCGCCTATGTCCTCGGCTACGTCGCCTTCTCGGTGCTGCTGCCCGAGCCGGGCGACGACCGTACCACCGACGGCCTCGTCGTGCTCACGGGGGGGCCGAAGCGGATCGAGCGCGGGCTCGACCTGCTCGCCCAGCACAAGGCGCAGCGCATGCTCGTCTCCGGCGTCGATGCGACGGTCGCCTCGCGCGATCTCGCGGCGCAATATCCGGCGAGCGCGTCGCTCTTCGCCTGCTGCATCGATCTCGGCCGCGAAGCGGTGGACACCCGCTCCAATGCCGACGAGGTCGCCCGATGGGTGAAGAGGCGGCGGTTCAAGAGCGTACGGCTGGTGACGACGGACTGGCACATGCCCCGCGCCGGGTTCGAGATCGAGCGCCAGGTGGGGAATACCGCGCAGGTCTACGAGGACGCGATCGAGAGCCACCCCCGCTTCCAGACGCTGTTCCTTGAGTACAACAAATATCTGCTGCGGCGGGCGGCGGTGCTGCTCGGCATCTGATGGACCGGCTGCGGACGCTTGTCTTTTCCCTCGTCTTCTACGGGGGGACCGTCCTGTGGGTGACAGCGGCCGCACTGGCGCTGCCGTTCGGGCGGCGGGCGGTGCAGGCGGTGGCCAACGGCTGGGCCCGCTATCATCGGTGGTGCGCGGCGCGCATCCTCGGCATCCGCACGCGCGTCGAGGGCGAGGTGCCGCACGGAGCGGTGCTCGTCGCCGCCAAGCACCAGGCCATGTTCGAGACGCTGGAGATGGTGCCGGTGCTCGGCCTGCCGCAGGTGGTGATGAAGCGGGAACTGGCGCGCATCCCGGTGTGGGGGTGGCTGGCGCGGCGGTACGGGATGATAGCGGTGGACCGGAGCGGCGGAGCGGCGGCGCTCAGGCGGCTGATGAAGGAGGCGGAGCGCGCGGTGGCGGAGGGGAGGCCGATCGTCATATTCCCGGAGGGAACCCGGGTGGAACCGGGCGACCGGCCGGCGCTGCAGCCCGGATTTGCGGGGCTTTACCGGGCGTTCAACTTGCCCGTAGTCCCGGTCGCGCTCGACAGCGGCCGCCTCTGGCCCCGGACCGGACCGAAGCGCGCGGGAATCGTCACCTTCCGGTTCGGGACCCCTATTCCGCCCGGACTTCCCCGGCGGGAGGTGGAGGCGCGGGTCCACGCGGCGATCAACGCGCTGGAGCCGCCAGCCAGCTGACCTGCCGCCCGTGCGGATGAGTCCAGGCGAGCAACCGGTCCTCCCCGCCCGGCCAGAGCCGCAGGCGCAGGCTGAACTTCTCCTCGCCCGGGCATTTCTCCATCCGAAGCCAGGCGCGGGGTCCCGCCGCCGCCTCGATCGCCGCGGTGACGCGCTCCTGGGTGGCGGCGGGGAAATATTGATAGGCGATCGAGTGCATGATCACCCGTGCGCCGCGCTCCGGGGGAGCAGAGGAGAGCTGCATCTCTATCCAGTCCGCCGCGTCGCCGCGATCGACCGCCGGGCGGTTCGCCGCGAGCAGCCGGATCGCCGCTTCGGCCTGGGCGAGCCGCTCCGCCTGGTCCGCCCATATGTAAGCAAGCAGCCGCTGCGGATCCGCAGGCGGATCCAGGTCGACGCCGCGGCGCGTGGCGATGCGGACTGTGCCATGCGGCGGCGGATCCCCCGTCCATTCCGGCCGCAGCTGCAGCGGCGACGCCGGGTCGCCGGCGCGCAGGCCGCCCAGATCGTAGCCGTAGCGCTCGAGGTTGAGATTGAGGCCGGCGCTGGCGCCGAGCTCGAGCAGGTGGAACGGCCCCGGCAGCGCCTCGGCGGCGACCAGAAGGCCCGCATAAAGGAGCGCGGAGCGGCCGACCTCGTTGGTCTGCGGCGGCAGGTCGAGCCAGCCGGCCAGGTCATTGCGCGCGAGCACCGGCCGGAGGGCCGCGGCAAGCGCATCCGGATCGGGAATGGGGCGGGGCGGATAGAGCGCGGCCAGGGCCGGCACATCGCCGCTCCGAACCAGCGCGTGGAGGCCGCCGCACAGCCGCAGCGCCAGCGCGTCGGCGGAGGAGGACGGGTCGCCGGGCCAGTCGAGCGCCCGCCTTCCGGTCTCGGTCGTCCGATCGAGCGTCTCGCGAAGGATTGCGCAGAGGCGCGCCGTGAAGGGGGAGCCGAGCGTCTCGCACCAGCCGGCCTGCTCCGCGAATGCGGCGCGGACGGCGGCCTCAGTCGCGGAGCCGGGCACCCGTCTTCGCGGCGGCGGCGACGATGCGGTCGGCGATCGCCTTGAGGTCGTCCTCGGTGAAGCTCTTTTCGACCGGCTGGAGGGTGATTTCGACGGCCAGCGACTTCTGCCCCTCCGGCACACCTGCGCCGGTGAAGACGTCGAACAGCGCCACGCCCACGATCGCCTGCTTGTCGGCGCCGCGAACGGCGCGGAGGAGGGCGTCCGCCGCCACACTCTCCGGCAACAGGAATGCGAAGTCGCGCCGCACGGCCTGGAGCGTCGGCGGCGCATAGGCGTCGCGGGTGCGGCCGCTCGCGCGCTTCGCCGGGACCCCGTCGAGATAGAGTTCGACCGCCGCGACGGGTCCGGAGAGGTCGAACGCCTTGAGCAGCGCCGGGTGGAGCTCTCCGCATTCGGCCAGCACGTTCTTCGGCCCCAGGCAGAGACGCGCCGAGCGCCCCGGATGGTAGACGCCGGAGGCGGGGCTCAGCGCCTGGAGATTGTCCACCCGCGCGCCGGCGGCGGCGAGGAGCGCCAGCGCCTCGGCCTTGGCGTCGAAGGCATCGAAGCCGCCCGACTTCCCCCCGCGCCAGTCGCGCGTGCCGCGCGACCCGGCGAGCACGAGTCCGAGGGTCGGCCGCTCCCCGTCGGCGAGATAGCGCCGGCCGATCTCGAACAGCCGGACGCTCTCGGCGCCGCGCGCCAGGTTGCGGCGGGCGGCGGCAAGCAGGCCGGGGAGGAGCGAGGGTCGCATCGCCTTCATCTCCTCGCTGATCGGGTTTTCAAGGGCGAAGGCCGCGCCGCCGAACGGCGCCGCCTCGCTCTCGGCGACGAAACTCCAGGTGACCGCTTCGTTCAGCCCCCGGGCCGCTGCCGTCCGGCGCACGCGGCGCTCGATGAGCTGCCCGGGCGTCGCGGTCGGCTTCGCGACGCCGGGCGCTCGGGGAAGCGGGGCGGCCTCGATGCGGTCATACCCCTCGATCCGCGCCACTTCCTCCACCAAGTCGGCCGCCCCGTCGACGTCGCGGCGCCAGCTCGGCACCCGGACCTGCCAGGGGTCCCCTTCCGCAACCTCGAAGCCGAGCCGGCCCAGAATGTCGCGCTGGCGCGCCTCGGCGATGTCCACGCCGCCGAGCTCCCGCGCCCGCGACGGCCGATAGGCGACGATTTTGTCCGGATCCGGGGGGCTGCCGGCGCGGACGATCTGCGAGGCCTCGCCGCCCGAAAGCTGCAGCGCAAGGTCGGTGGCGAGCGCAAGGCCCGTGTCGAGAAAGGCGGGATCGACGCCGCGCTCGAAGCGGCTGCGCGCATCAGAGGTGAGGCCGAGCTTCTGGCCGGTGCGGGCAATCGCGGACGGTTCGAAATAGGCGCATTCGATGAGGATATCGGTGGTCGCATCGGTCACGCCCGAATGCTCGCCGCCCATGATGCCGCCTATGTCGTGGACGCCGACATCGTCGGCAATCACCGTCATCGTCGCATCGAGCGTGTAGGTCTTGCCGTTGAGCGCGAGCACCTCCTCGCCGTCTCGCGCCTTGCGCGCGACGACGGCGCCCTGCAGCCTCGCGAGATCGTAGACGTGGAGCGGCCGGCCGAAGCTGAGCATGACATAGTTGGTCATGTCGACCAGCGCGCCGATCGACCGCTGGCCGACCGCCTTGAGGCGCTGCTGCAGCCAGGCCGGCGAGGGTCCGTTCTTCACCCCGCGGACGACGCGGCCGTAGAAAGCCGGGCAGCCTACGGGATCCTCGATGCGGATCTCGATCGGGCAGGGGAAGGCGCCGGGAACGTCGCGCACCGCGATCGGCTTCAGCATGCCGAGGCCGGCGGCGGCGAGGTCGCGCGCGATGCCGTGGACGCCCATGCAATCCTGGCGGTTCGGCGTGATGGCGACGTCGATGACCGGATCGTCCAGCCCCGCCCACCGGGCATAAGCGGCGCCGACCGGCGCGTCGGCCGGGAGCTCGATGATGCCGTCGTGCTCGTCGCCGAGCTCGAGCTCGCGCACCGAGCACATCATGCCGCGGCTCTCGACCCCGCGGATCGCGGCGACCTTCAACGTGATGTCGCTCCCCGGCACATAGGCGCCCGGCGCTCCGAACACGCCGACGAGGCCGGCCCGCGCGTTCGGCGCGCCGCAGACGACCTGGACCGGATCGCCGGTACCGGTGTCGACGCTCAGCACCTGCAGCTTGTCCGCCTGCGGGTGGCGCTCGGCCGTCAGCACCTTGGCGATGCTAAAGGGGGCGAGCTTCTCGGCGGGGTTCTCGACCCCCTCGACCTCGAGTCCGATGCGAGTCAGCGCCTCGACGATCGCCTGGAGCGACGCGTCCGTGTCGAGATGGTCCTTCAGCCAGGAGAGGGTGAACTTCATGCCCCCACTCCCCCGCTCAGCGTCGGCACGTCGAAGGCGGAGAAGCCGTAATGGCGCAGCCACCTCAAGTCGCCGTCGAAGAAGGCGCGCAGGTCGTCCATCCCGTATTTGAGCATGGCGAGGCGGTCGACGCCGGTGCCGAAGGCGAAGCCCTGCCATTCGTCGGGATCGAGCCCGCAGGCGCGGATCACGTTGGGGTGGACCATGCCGGAGCCGAGCACCTCCATCCAGCCGTCCGACCCGCCGACCACCCGCCGCCCCTTCTCCCACGAATAGCCGACGTCGACCTCGGCCGAGGGTTCGGTGAAGGGGAAGTAGCTGGGGCGAAGGCGCAGCACGATGTCGTCGCGCTCGAAGAACGCCTTGAGGAAGGTCTCCAGCGTCCATTTGAGGTGGCCCATATGGATGCCGCGGTCGATCACCAGCCCTTCGATCTGGTGGAACATCGGCGTGTGGGTGGCGTCGCTGTCGGAGCGATACACCCGCCCCGGCGCGATGACGTAAAGCGGCGGCTCCTGCGCCTGCATCGTGCGGATCTGCACCGGCGAGGTGTGGGTCCGGAGCAGATGGCGCACCGCATTGCCGGCGAAGCCGGGGTCCAGCTCGCCCCTTCGCGGGAAGTAGAAGGTATCGTGCATCGCCCGCGCCGGATGGGTCTCCGGGATGTTGAGGGCAGTGAAATTGTGCCAGTCGTCCTCGATCTCGGGGCCGGTGACGACCGCGAAGCCGAGGTCGGCGAAAATCTCGGCGAGCTCGTCCATCACCTGGCTGACCGGGTGGACGCTCCCCTGCGGCCCTGGGCCGGCGGGGAGGGTCATGTCGAGCGTCTCGGTGGCGAGCTTGCGCTCCAGCGCCTCCGCCTCGAGCGCCGCCTTGCGTGCCGCGATGGCGTCGGTGACGGCCTCGCGGAGCGCGTGGATGCGCGGCCCCTCGGCCTGGCGCTGCTCGGGGCTCATGCCGCCGAGCGTCTTCAGGAGCTGGGTGACCGCGCCCTGCTTGCCGAGCGCGGCAACCCGCTCCGCCTCCAGGGCGGCAAGGTCGGGCGCGGCGGCGATGCGGTCGAGAAGCGCGGCGGGATCGGACATGGCGCGCGCTCTAGACGAGATTGGCCGCCGAGTGGAACCCTCCCGCCTATTCGCGCAGCTTCGCCCGCTCAAACGCCGCCGTCCGCGCCTCCGCGCATCTGGCGAAGACCCCGCCGACCGCCGGATCGGTGAAGAGGCCGTCGCCGCTCGCCTGCATCGCTTCGGCGAATTCGCGCAAGGGATAGGCGGCGACGAGCCGGTCGAGCTCTGCCTTCTCGGCTGCCGAGAGCGGCTTGTCGGCGGGCCGGTCCGGGCCGAGGGCGGCGAAGCGGGCGAAGTCGGGCCCTTCGTAGAAGGCGATCATCCGGTCGAGCCGCTCCGGCCCGAGCCGGTCGGCGGTCGCGCGGATCATGCGCAGCATTGCGGCCTCCCGGCCAGGCGCCGTGCAGCTTGCATCGGCGGCGAGGATCCCCTCGATCTCCTTCTCCCGGCCCGGATTGCGCGCCGCGAGGCGGGCGACCTCGGCCGGGTCGACGCCGGCCCGCGGCCGCTCTTTCGCATCTGGGAGCACCTTGAGGAAATGCTGGAAGCGCGCCTCGTCGACGGGCGGCGGCGCGGGGGCGGCGATCGCCGCGAGCAGGAGAAGAAGAGCAGCCATCGCCCTTCCTATCGGCGAACGCGCTGCCAATGCATCCCTTTTCGGCTATCATGCGGCGGGCGAAACAGGAGGCGAGCAATGACCTGGCCGGAGCTCGACGCCGATCGCGACGGCGGTACGGTCGCGACCTTGCACCTCGCCAGCCAGATGGTCGGCAAGGCGGCAGTGGCGCTGCTGCCGTGGCGCAACCACAGCTGGCACGCGACTCTCCACCTCCACCCGCGCGGAATGCGGACCGAGCCGCTCCACGCGCCGGAGGGGCCGTTCGAGCTGGGGCTCGACTTTGTGGACGGCGCCATCGTCTTCGCCGACGCGCACGGCGAGCGGCGGGTGGGGCTGGGCCTGCGGCCTGTGGCCGAGACCTTCGCCGAGCTGACCGCTCTCCTCCGCGCCGCCGGGCGCGAGGTGCGCCTCCACCCTGCCCCGAACGAGATCGATCCCGCCCTTCCCTTCGCCGAGGACCGCCGGCCGCGCGACTACGATACGGACAGCGCGCACCGCCTGCTCGGCGCGCTCCTCGAGGCGGACCGGGTGCTGCGCCTGTTCCGCTCCTCGTTCGTCGGCAAGGCTAGCCCGGTCCACTTCTTCTGGGGAAGCTTCGACCTCGCCGTGACCCGCTTCTCAGGCCGCCCGGCACCGCGCCACCCGGGCGGCATTCCCAACCTGCCCGACTCCGTGACCCGCGAGGCCTATAGCCACGAAGTCTCCAGCGCCGGCTTCTGGCCCGGCGGCGCGGGGATGGCCGGCGGTCCGTTCTTCTATTCCTACGCCTGGCCGGCGCCGGAGGGGTTCGCCGAGGCGGAGGTGGCGCCGGAGGGGGCGCGCTTCGACGCCGCTCTGGGTGAGTTCGTGCTGGACTACGAGGCGGTGCGCTCGGCTGCCGATCCGGACGCGGCGCTGCTTGCCTTCCTGCGCTCGACCTACGCGGCGGCGGCGGACCTGGCGGGGTGGGACCGTGCGGCCCTCGACTGCGACGAGGGCCTGCCGCGCGTTCCGCGGCCGGTGTGAATCCCCTCTCCCCGGCGGGGAGAGGGGTGCAAAAGAAAAGGCGCGGAAGGTTACCCCTCCGCGCCCTCCTTTTCTCAGCCTCGCGGCAGGGTCAGGCCGAAGCCTGGTCTCCCTGCGCGGGCAGGGCCGCGCGTGCCTGGGCGATGATGGCGCCGAACGCCTCGCCCTCGTGCATCGCGATGTCGGCGAGGACCTTGCGGTCGAGGTCGACGCCGGCGAGCTTCAGGCCGTGCATGAACTGGCCGTAGGTCAGGCCCTCGGCCCGCACCGCGGCGTTGATCCGCTGAATCCAGAGCGCGCGGAACGAGCGCTTCTTCACCTTGCGGTCGCGATAGGCGTACTGGCCGGCCTTCTCGACGGCCTGCTTGGCGATGCGGATCGTGTTCTTGCGACGGCCGTAATAGCCCTTCGCCTGCTCCAGGATCCTCTTGTGGCGGGCCTTGGTGGTGGTCCCGCGCTTGACGCGTGCCATG
>Ga0207657_10003196_pt1 | contig 17532 bp, 17 predicted proteins | sample KBSC33metaG_FD_184316 | JGI IMG/M metagenome (GOLD analysis project Ga0207657, IMG submission 184316) | Corn rhizosphere microbial communities from Kellogg Biological Station, Michigan, USA - KBS C3-3 metaG (SPAdes) (version 2) | ecosystem: Host-associated > Plants > Roots > Rhizosphere > Soil ... | reverse complement strand
TCGCCTTCGCCGACCAGCGCGCGGCCGACCACCAACCCCCAGGTCGCGATATTGACCAGGGACGAGTTCGACTCGCCGGTATGCGCGCGCCAATCGGCATCGCCCAGCTTGTCGGCAATCAGCAGATCGGCGGTCTCGGGGTCCGGCACGCGCAAAAATGCTTCGGCCAGCGAGAGGAGGGCAACGCCTTCGGACGAGTTCAGCCGATACTCCTGCAGGAACTGGTTTACCCACCCCTTCGTCTGCGCCGCGCGCAGGTCCGCCAGCAGCCCGCTGGCATGCCCGAGCACCCGTCCGCGCGAGTCGGGCGAGAGCGCGGCGCGGTCCAAAAGCGGTTTTAGAACTTCGGGTTCGGGGGCACGATAGAGCTTTGCCATGGAAGCGCGGGCGGAGGACGTAGCGTCAGCGGTCATTTTCCAGTTTCCGGTTGGGTCGGACTTGCCTCACGGGCCGAGGCGAGCCTAGAGGATGCGCGACGGCCTTAGCGCCAAAACACGCTCGAAGGGAATGTTCTGGCGATGAGCAATGATACAATTTCTATCAATGAGCTGGCGACGCAGATCGGCACCGAGCGCGTCTCCGACTGGGTAGAGGTCAGCCAGGAAATGATCGACAAGTTCGCCGACGCGACCGGCGATCACCAGTTCATCCACGTCAACCCGCAGATGGCGGCAATGACTCCGTTCGGGGGCACCATTGCCCATGGCTTCCTGACGCTGTCGCTGATGCCGCTGCTGTCGTCCAAGGTCCCCGACCAGCCCCAGATCGAGGGCGTGAAGATGGGCGTCAATTACGGCGGCAACAAAGTCCGCTTCATCACTCCGGTGCGATCGGGCAAACGCGTGCGCGGTCGATTCAAGCTGATGGAACTGATCGAGAAGCGCCCCGGCCAGTGGCAGCAGACCAACGAGTTCACCGTCGAGATCGAAGGCGAGGACAAGCCCGCCTTGATCGCCGAATGGATCAGCCAGATTTTCGTTTGACCCCAGGAATTCCCCTCCCGCTTGCGGGAGGGGTTAGGGGAGGGCGTGTCGCCCGACCCTGAACTCTAGCGCGGAGGGACATGCCCTCCCCCTGCCCCTCCCGCCAGCGGGAGGGGAGTCAGCAGAAGGAAAACCACATGCGTTCCGCCGTCATCGTCTCTACCGCCCGCACCCCGATCGGCCGCGCCTATCGCGGCGGGTTCAACAACCTGCCCTCGCCGACGCTCGCCAGCCATTCGATCAAGGCCGCGGTCGAGCGCGCCAAGATCGACCCGGCCGAAGTGCAGGATGTCGTGTTCGGTTCCGCGCTGCAGCAGGGTGTCCAGGCCGGCAATATCGCTCGCCTCGCGCTGCTCCGCGCCGGCCTGCCGGTGACAGTGGCCGGCATGTCGGTCGACCGGCAATGCGCATCGGGCCTGATGGCGATCGCCACCGCCGCCAAGGAAATCGTGCTCGACAATATGGACATCGCCGTCGGCGGCGGCGTCGAGTCGATCTCGATGGTGCAGACCCCGCAGATGCGCGTCGGCCGCGACGACGAGCTGCTGGCGATGCACAAGGACGTCTACATGCCGATGCTGCAGACCGCCGAGGTCGTGGCGAAGCGGTACAACATCTCGCGCGAGGCGATGGACGACTATTCGCTCCAGTCGCAGCAGCGCACCGCCGCCGCGCAGCAGGCCGGCTATTTCGACGCCGAGATCGTACCGGTCACCGCGACGATGGCGATGACCAACAAGGAAACCAAGGAAGTCACCCATCACGAGGTGACCGTCACCAAGGACGAAGGCAATCGCCCCGAGACCTCGATCGAGGGTCTGCGCGGCCTTCAGCCGGTGCTCGGCCCCGATTTCACCATCACCGCGGGCAATGCCTCGCAGCTGTCCGACGGATCCTCGGCCAGCGTGCTGGTGGAAGAGAAGCTCGCCGAGAAGCGCGGGCTGACCCCGCTCGGCCGCTATGTCGGCATGGCGGTGGCAGGCACCGAGCCCGACGAAATGGGCATCGGCCCGGTGTTCGCGATCCCCAAATTGCTCGAGCGCAACGGGCTCAAGATGGACGATATCGGTCTGTGGGAGCTCAACGAAGCGTTCGCGGTTCAGGTCCTCTATTGCCGCGACAAGCTCGGCATCCCGAACGAGCTGCTCAACGTCAATGGCGGTTCGATCTCGATCGGCCACCCCTATGGCATGACCGGCGCACGCTGCACCGGCCACGCGCTGATCGAAGGCAAGCGCCGCGGCGCGAAATATGTCGTCGTGACGATGTGCATCGGCGGCGGCCAGGGCGCGGCGGGATTGTTCGAGGTTCTCTGACGCTTGACCGCGAGGATGCCGCAACGGCATCCTCGCGTCATGCGCGCCGATTATGGTCCAAATCGTCTTTCCTTCCGGCTGGCATTCCGCCCCTTCGTCGACGCATTTCAATTCCGCGGGCGGTCGACGCGCACCGAGGTCGTGTCGTTCTGGCTGTTTGGACTTGTCGCCAATGCCGGGACGCTGACGATCGGCGACCCCACCCCGCCAATCTTCTACACGGCGGCGATCTTGTGGAGCCTTGCCTGGGAATGGCCCTGGTTTGCGCTGCTCGTCCGGCGGCTGCACGATCAGGACCGTAGCGGGTGGTGGGCACTCGTTCCGCTATCGATCGCACCGATATTCCTGCTTGAATGGTTCACCGCGCCGCCCGGATCTGGACCAACAATGACGTTTCATCAGGGCCCGTGGACCATCAGCAGACATATCGGCTGGAACGCCTGGACGATCGCCCTTGGCCCTATCGTGCTCGCGCTCCTCATCGTGAACTTATTTCTGTTCCTTTGGTCAGGAACATCAGGTGCCAACCGCTTCGGTCCCGATCCGCGCCTCGGCACGGCGTCCGATGGCACCAGTGAGGCGGTACCAGCGGAAACCTGAGCCTGATCGGGCGTTCTCTTTTCCACACAGAGGAGAGACACGATGGCCGACGCCGCCGAGATCAAGCAGCATTTCTGGAAGAAACTGTCCGACAGTCCGTTCGTGATGATCGGCCTCGACGGCGACGGCCAGCACAGCGAACCGCTGACCGCACAGCTCGACGAGGATCAGGTCGACACGATCTACTTCTTCATCGGTAAGGACAATCGCCTGGCCAAGGGCGGCACGGCGATGGCGCAATTCGTGTCCAAGGGGCACGACTTCTTCGCCTGCCTGATGGGCGAGGCGCGGATCGACAACGATTTCGCGATGATCGACAAGCTCTGGAACAAGCAGGTCGAGGCCTGGTTTCCGGGCGGCAAGGACGATCCCAACCTCGCTTTGCTGCGCTTCGACGTCGATGATGCCGAGATGTGGGAAACCGACATGTCGCTGTCGGGCAAGGTCAAGATGTTGTTCGGCGGCAGGATCAGGGCCGGCGATGAGGGGAGTCATGCGAAGGTGGATACGACGGCGTGATGACGCTCTCCCCTCCCGCTCGCGGGAGGGGCTGGGGGAGGGTCTGTTTCGTCGAGAAGGGACACGCCCTCCCCTAGCCCCTCCCGCAAGCGGGAGGGGAACCTTGCCTCACCCGCCGTGGGTGGTGATCCACTCTTCCAGCACCGGCGCGATCTGGTTGCGCCATTTGCTGCCGTTGAAGATGCCGTAATGACCGGCATCGGCGACCACATGCTTTTTTTCCGACGCCGGCAGATTGGTGGCGATGGTCAGCGCTGCCTTGGTCTGGCCCAGCCCTGAAATGTCGTCGCGCTTGCCCTCGATCGCCAGCAAGGCGATGTCGGTGATCGCGCCCGGATCGACCTTGCGGCCGCGATGCATCATCTCGCCCTTGGGCAAGGCATGCTGCTGGAACACGACCTCGATCGTCTGGAGGTAGAATTCGGCGGTCATGTCGCAGACCGAGCGATATTCCTCGTAGAAATCCTTGGTCGCCTCGGCGCTTTCGTCGTCGCCCTGGACGAGATGTTTGAACATCTCCCAATGCGAAATCATGTGGTTGCCGAGGTTCATCGTCATGAACCCCGCAAGCTGGAGGAAGCCGGGATAAACGCGGCGGCCGGCGCCAGGATAATTGAGCGGAATGGTCGCAATCACATTCTGCTCGAACCAGGCGAACGGCCGCTCGGTCGCCAGCGTGTTGACCGCGGTCGGCGCTTCGCGCGTGTCGATCGGCCCGCCCATCATCGTCAGCGTCTTCGGCCGGCACGGATTCTTGTCCGCGCTCATCAGGCAGGCGGCGGCATAGCTCGGCACCGACGGCTGGCAGACCGCGAGCATGTGCGCGCCCGGCCCGATCGTCTCGAGGAATTCGATGATGTAATCGACATAGTCGTCAAGGTCGAAGCGGCCCTCGGCCAGCGGCACTTGGCGTGCGTCGCGCCAGTCGGTGATATAGACCTCGGCAAACGGCAGCATGCGTTCGACCGTGCCGCGCAGCAACGTGGCGTAATGGCCCGACATCGGCGCCACGATCAGCAGCCTGGGGCCACCGGTCACGCCCTTGCGGACGAAGCGTTTGAGCTGCCCGAACGGTTTGCGGAGGACGATTTCCTCGACGACATCGACTTCCTTGCCGTCGATCGTCGTGCGGTCGAACCCGAACTCGGGCTTGCCGCGAGGCGCCGAGGCGTGCGCGAAGACTTCGAGCGCGGAGGCGAGCACCGGTCCGCCGCCAAAATAGGCGAAGGGATTGGCGGGGTTGCTCAGCAGCTCGGCGCTGAAATTGGCCCAGGCGCTGGCACCCGCCAGCATGGACCGTTGCATCTCATAAGCGTTGTAGAGCATCTGCTGCCGATACATGTGAAACCGTTTCCCCCGTATGAACCCCTTAGACCCGTGTTGCACCGCACACAACGCTCTACGCGATGTATCGTTGCGATGGTAGCGGTATCTCCTTGGGACAAGGGCGTTAGCATAGCCGCACCGCGACATCGCGCCCCATTGCCGCTGACGCCCATAGGCCTTAGGGGCCGGCAATGGCCGATACCGCCTCAGACGCTCCGACTCCCGGCCGCAGGCTGAGCAGCCTGAAGATGGTCTGGCATTATGCCAGCCGGTACAAGCTCCAGGCGTTATTCGCGCTGCTCGCCCTGGCGCTGTCCTCGGCTGCCACGCTCTATTTCCCCGTCGCGCTCCGATCGGTGATCGATGGCGGTTTCGTTCGCAATCGCGACATGTCGCACGTCAACCGCGTCTTCTACCAGCTATTCGCGGTGGCAGGTGTGCTCGGCGTGGCGACGGCGATACGGTTCTATTTCGTGTCGTGGCTCGGCGAACGAACCGTGGCCGACGTGCGCATCGCGGTGCAACGCAACCTGCTTCGCCTGGCGCCGCGCTATTTCGAGGAAAACCGGCCATCGGAGATCGCCTCGCGGCTCACGTCGGACACCGCTCAGATCGAAATGGTGGTCGGGACCACGGCATCGGTCATCCTGCGCAATGCCATTACAGGGTTCGGCGGCATCGTCCTGATGCTGGTCTGGGCGCCTAAATTGGCGGGGATGATCCTGCTGGGCATCCCGGTCGTGCTCGGCCCGATCATGCTGATCGGACGGCGGTTGCGCGGCTATTCGCGGACCAGCCAGGATCGTGTCGCCGATATCGGGGCGACCGCCGTCGAAGTCCTGTCGGCAATGAAAGTGGTGCAAGCCTTTGGCCAGGAGCGGCGCGAAGGATCGCGCTTCGCCGCCACCGTCGAGCGCAGCTTTGCGACCGCCAAGCGACGAATCCTGCTGCGCGCTCTGTTGACGGCGATGTTCATCACCCTGGTATTCGGCGCGGTAACGCTGATGCTGTGGAGCACCGCATCTGATGTCGCGGCGGGCCGATTGTCGCCGGGATCGCTTGGCGGGTTCGTCCTTGCGTCCATCCTGACCACGGGAGCCTTTGCTGCGCTGAGCGACGTCTATAGCGACTTGCTCCGCGCCGCGGGCGCTGCCGAGCGCCTGGCCGAGTTGCTCGCCGAACAGCCCGAAATCGCGCCGCCGACGCACCCCACAGCCTTGCCCGAGCCGGCACGCGGCGCGATCACCTTCGATCATGTCGTGTTCCGCTATCCGACGCGGCCCGACGTCTCGGCTTTGGCCGATTTCTCGCTCGACGTGACACCCGGGGAAACGGTCGCGGTGGTTGGGCCGTCCGGCGCCGGCAAGACGACACTCTTCCAGCTCATTCAGCGCTTCTACGACCCGCAATCGGGCGAAGTGCGGATCGATGGCATTCCCCTGCCCCTCGCCGACCCCGCCGACATTCGTCGCCGCATCGCGATGGTGCCGCAAGAGACGGTGATCTTCGGCGCCTCCGCGCGCGACAATATGCGCTACGGCGAATGGGACGCGAGCGACGACGCGATCTGGGCGGCGGCAGAGGCGGCCAATGCCGCCGATTTCCTGCGCAAGCTGCCAGAGGGGCTCGATACTTTCCTCGGTGAAGGCGGCGCGCGGCTGTCGGGCGGCCAACGCCAGCGCGTCGCGATCGCCCGCGCCTTGCTGCGCGACGCGCCGATCCTGCTGCTCGACGAAGCGACCAGCGCGCTCGATGCCGAAAGCGAGCAATTGGTGCAGCAGGCGCTCGAACGGCTGATGGACGGGCGCACCACCCTGGTGATCGCGCACCGTCTCGCCACGGTGCGTGCCGCCGGCCGGATCATCGTGATGGACGATGGCCGCATCGTCGAGCAGGGCACGCACGCCACGCTCAGCGCCAAGGGCGGGCTTTATGCGAGGCTGGCCGCGCTGCAGTTCAGCGAGGCGGCGTGAAATAAGAGCCCCTCACGCTTGCAGGAGGGGTTCGAGGAGGGCATGTTTCCTCCACGAAATGATCCCGCTTACGCGACAGGCCCTCCCCCGGCCCCTCCCGCGAGCGGGAGGGGAGAAACGGGATGGCTCGCGAGTTCGATATCATCGTCTATGGCGCCACCGGGTTCACCGGGCGGCTGGTCGCCGAATATCTCTCCGAGACCTATCCCAGCGGCGTCAAATGGGCGATGGCCGGGCGCTCGCTCAGCAAGCTCCAGGAAGTGCGCGACCTGATCGGCGCGCCCGCCGGCGTCACCCTGATCGCGGCGAACTCGGACGATCCCGCCAGCCTGAAGGCGATGTGCGAGCGCGCCACCGCGGTCATCACCACCGTCGGTCCTTATCAGCTCTATGGCAGCGACCTGGTCGCCGCCTGCGCCGAAACCGGCACCGCCTATCTCGATCTGTGCGGCGAGCCGGCCTGGATGCGCCACATGATCGACGCGCACCACGAGACCGCAAAGCGCAGCGGCGCGCGGATCGTCTTTTCGTGCGGGTTCGACTCGATCCCCTTCGACCTCGGCGTGCTGACCTTGCAGCAATGCGCGATCGCCAAGCACGGCGGCCCGGCGCCGCGCGTGAAATGCCGCGTGCGCGTGATGAAGGGCGGTTTTTCGGGCGGGACCGCGGCCAGCCTGAAGGCGACGCTCGCTGCGGCCGCCCGGGACCCGCGGATCGTCGCATTATTGACCAACCCGTTCGCGCTGACTCCCGGCTTTTCCGGGCCGCACCAGCCGACCGGCTTGCTGCCCGAATATGACAAGGCCGTCGGCGCCTGGGTGGCGCCGTTCATCATGGCGCCGATCAACACCAAGAATGTCCATCGAACCAACTTCCTGCTGGGCGAGAAATACGGCGCCAATTTCGTCTATGACGAGATGATGGTGGCCGGGCTGGGCGATCTCGGCAAGGCCGCCGCCGAGGCGATCGCCAAGGTCAATCCGCTTGCCGGCGACAAAGGGCCGAAACCCGGCGAAGGACCCTCCAAGGAGGAACGCGACAGCGGGCATTACGACATATTGTTCATCGGCGAATTTCCCGACGACAGCCGGGTCGAATGCGTCGTCACCGGCGATAAGGATCCCGGTTACGGGTCGACCAGCAAGATGATCGCCGAAGCCGCCTTGTGCCTGGTGCAGGATGTGCAAGGCGAAGGCGGTATCTGGACCCCGGGCGCGTTGATGGGCGACGCGCTACGCGAACGGCTCATCGCGAAGGCGGGGCTGACGTTCCGCTCCGGCTGAGATCCCTTTCGCGCGCCCGTGAAGGCACGAGCACGGTCAAATCAACCGCGATAGAATAGCACCGCCACTGCCGCGATCACCAGCGAGATACCGACCGCCCACATCGCGCGGACGCGGCCCGCTTGCTGCTCGCGATAATGATTGGCGACCAGATCGAGCCAGTAATGGCCCGGCAGCGTCTCACGGACGACGCCGGCTTTCCTGAGCTTCATCAGTTCGGCGACGTCGCTCGGCCCAGGACTGAACGCGATTGCCTGTTCTGGCGCCAACGCGTGCGCCGCGATCATCGCACGGACGATCCGCGACCGCGTGCGCAACATCGCCGGATGGATCGGCGGCGGCCCGGCCGGTCCGGGTTGCGGCACGATGCCGATCAAGTCCAGCTTGCCGCTCATCCGCCGCCTGCGAGGAACCCGAGCGCAACGCCGATCGCGACGGCGGCGCCAACGGCCAGGCCGGCCCGACGGCGACGCGACTTGGTCCAATTGTCATAGGCCGGAATGTCGAGCCAATAGGTGCCCGCTTTGCCGACATGGACGACGCCTTGTTCGATCAAGCGATCGAGCAAGCGGCGCTCGATCCCGCGACTGGGGACATAGGCGATGGCCTTTTCGGCAATGACCGCGTTCTGCGTCATGAAATGCGACACCAATCTGCGCCGCGCTCGTGCCGCCGCGCCCGCTGCTGCTCCCGCCGCTGCTCCACCCATAAGCCTTACTCCCCCATGTCCTTTGTCGGTTCAGCGAAGCTGAACCGGGTTGCGGTGCCAGCCCGCTCCCCCACCCGGCCTCCCATAGAATACCCTGATTGGGAGGCCGGGCGGGGGAGCGGGCTGGCGCCGTCGCAGCGAAGCTGCGCCAACATCACCGTCGCCGCCCTTGATGGCGGATGTTGGGCGGACGGCCTCGGCGTTTCAAGACGCGTTCGGGTTTCTTGCCCGGCGGCGGCGCATAGCGCCCCTCGGGCAATTCGAAGCGTAACGCGCCGGATACCGGATTGGCTTCGGCTAGCCGCAATCGGAGCACCTGGCCGATCGCATATTCGTCACCCGACGCCTCTCCGACCAATTTCCTCGCCGCTTCGTCGAAGCGGAAATATTCGCCGCCCAGATCGCGTACCGGCAGCAAGCCGTCCCCGCCGATCCCCGCGACCGTCGCGAAGATGCCGAAATTCTGCACGCCGGTGATGCGGGTCTCGACGATCTCGCCGACCTTTTCGGCCAGGAAAGCGGCGACATAGCGGTCGATCGTGTCGCGTTCGGCTTCCATCGCGCGGCGTTCGAGCCGGCTGATAGATTCGCCGATCCGCTCCATTCCTGCCGCTTCGTCGTCGGTGAGGCCGCCAGGGCCGAGACCATAAGCGGTAACCAACGAACGGTGGACGATCAGATCGGCATAGCGGCGGATCGGCGAGGTGAAATGCGCATAGCTGCCGAGCGCAAGGCCGAAATGGCCATGATTGCCCGGCGCGTAATAGGCCTGGGTCTGCGTGCGCAGCACCTGTTCCATGACTTGCGGGCGGAAATCCACGTCGCCAATCTTGTCGAGGATGTGGTTGAACGTCTTCGGCTGGATCACCTGTCCGAGCGCGAACTTGACGCCCCAGGTTTCGAGATAATCCTTGAGCGCGACCAGCTTCTCGCGCGCCGGCGGTTCGTGAACGCGGTACATGACCGGCGCCTTCTTCGCCTCGAGCGCCTTGGCCGCCGCAACATTGGCCGCGATCATGTAATCCTCGATCAGCCGATGCGCATCGAGCCGCTCGCGCGGGGCAACCGACAGGATGCGCCCGAGCTCGTCGAGCATCACGCGACGTTCGGGCAGATCGAGGTCGAGCGGCTCGCGCTTGTCGCGGGCCGTCGCCAGCGCGCGCCAGCAGGCCCAGAGGGGAGCGAGGATGTCCAGCAAGTTCCCCTCCCACTTGTGGGAGGGGCTAGGGGAGGGCGTGTCTGATTGATCGGGAGCACGGATATGCCCTCCCCTAGCCCCTCCCGCGAGCGGGAGGGGAGTATTGGCATCGATCGCTGCCTGCGCATCCTCATACGCGATATTCGCCGCGATCCGCACCACCGCGCGAGTGAAGCGCCACGACTTCAGCGTCCCGTCCTTGGCGATCTGCAAGTGACACGCGAGCGCCGCGCGGTCCTCGCCGGTCTTCAGCGAACACACGTCCGCCGACAGGATCTCGGGCAGCATCGGCACGACGCGGTCGGGGAAATAGACCGAATTGCCGCGCCGCCGCGCCTCGCGATCGAGCGCCGATCCCGGACGGACGTAGAAGGAAACGTCGGCGATCGCGACCACCGCTTTCCACCCGCCGGAATTTTTGGGATCGTCATCAGGCGCCGCCCACACCGCATCGTCATGATCGCGCGCATCGGCGGGATCGATCGCGACGATCGGCAGCTCGGTCAAATCCTCGCGGCCATCGCCCAGCGGCTGCTTCGCGACGCGCTCGGCTTCCTCCAGTGCCTCGTCGGCAAAGCGGTCGGGGATGTCGTGCTCGTGGATCGCGATCAGCGAGAAGCTGCGCGGCGCGAAGGGATCGCCCAGACGCTGCGTCACGCGGGCAGTGATGCGTGGCGGCCGACCGGCTTTTTCCGCAAGCACGAGGTCGCCGGGCTCGGCATCGCCCGCGTCGGACACCTGATATTGCCGCCGCTCGCGCTTCTCGACGCCTTCGAGCCACAGGCGATCGCCTTCGCGCCGGAGCACGCCGAGCATCAGCTCCTCGCCCTTGGCGAGATGCTTCATCGGGTGCGCGATCCAGCCCTTGCCCGCCTCTTCGGTCCGCGCGAGGATGCGGTCGCCGACGCCGAGCGCCGACCGCTTGCTCCGTTCGCGCACGCGCAGCCGCGGCACCGGCACCCCTTCGGCTTCCCAGCGTTCCGGGACTGCCCAGACATTGCCACCATCGTCGACATCGGAAATGCGGAGCACGGTCACCTTGGGCAACCCGCCCATCTTGTGGAAGGCGCGGCCGGGCGCGCTGTCGATCAGGCCTTCGTCGGCCATGTCCTTCAAGAGCGCCTTGAGCGCGATCTTTTCCTGCGCGGTCAGGCCGAACGCGCGCGCGATCTCGCGCTTGCCCGTGGGCGTGTCGGACGACGCGATGAAATCGAGGATCTGCTGTCGGGTGGGAAGGCCGGGTTTATGCTTTGGTTTTGCCATGTCGGGGCAAGATAGGCCCAAGCGGCCTTCCCGTCACCCCGCCCGAGTCAGCGCGCGAGCAGGTCGATTATGTCGCGCACCAGCCGCGTCCGCGGATCGACGACATAGACGTAATCGTCGCGATAGACGTAGCGATAACGGGCATTGTACGGCACGCGCATACGATAGGCGCGCGGGATCGCGTCATAGCGCGTCCAGCCGTTATAGCCGGCCGGAATGCGAGCGCCGCGATCCCAATAATATTTGCGCGCTTGGCCGGGCGGCATGCAGCCATTGCCTTTCTTGGCCAAGCCGGGCGGACATCCTCCCCAACGGCCCTGCCCCGGATCGGCGCTGGCCGGAGGCGCGAGCATGGCAGTCGCGGCAATCGCGCTGGCCGCGAACAGGAACTTTCGCATCTTGACTGCATCCTACCATTGACGATGGCGGGAAGAACCGGCGAAATCGTCAACTGTTCCGCCTCCGTGCCAAACCAGGATATGATTGCTGACTTACGATCTTCTCATCGCCGGCGGCGGAATCAACGGTTGCGCGATCGCGCGTGAAGCCTCGCTACTCGGGCTGAAAGTCCTGCTGGTCGAACGCGACGACCTCGCCAGCCACACGTCGTCGGCCTCGACCAAGCTGATCCATGGCGGCTTGCGGTATCTCGAATATTACGACTTCCGCCTGGTCGCCGAGGCGCTGCGCGAGCGCGAATTGCTGGTCCACGCCGCGCCGCACATCATCCGCCCGTTGCGCTTCGTATTGCCGCAAGAGAATGCCGTGCGGCCGTGGTGGATGGTCCGGATCGGGCTCTATCTCTATGACATGCTCGGCGGGAAGATGAGCCTGCCCCGCTCGCGCGGATTGCGCAGGTCGGACAAGGACTACATTTCGCCGCTCAAGGGCGGCAGTAGCGGGTTCGTCTACTCCGACGCGCAGGTCGACGATTCACGCCTGACCTTGCTCAACGCAGTCGACGCGCACGCCAACGGCGCCGAGATCTGCACCCGCGCCTCACTCGACGCGGCGCGGCGCGAGGGCGATCACTGGACCGCGACCCTGTCCGATGGCCGCACGGTCGAGGCGCGCGCGCTGGTCAATGCGGCAGGCCCCTGGGTCCATCTGATGCTCAATCGGCTGGGGTTGAACGGCAAGGCCAATGTCCGGCTGGTCAAGGGCAGCCATATCATCGTGCCCAAACTCTATGAGGGCGACCACGCTTACATCCTCCAGCTGCCCGACCGCCGCATCATCTTCGCCATTCCGTGGCAAGGCGGGACCGAGATCGGCACGACCGACATCCCGGTCGATGCGCCGGAAGATGCGACAATCACCGACGATGAGATCGCGTACCTGTGCCAGGGCGCGAACCATCATTTCGTCAAGCAGATCACGCCGGCCGACGTGACCTATAAATGGTCGGGCGTGCGCCCGTTGTACGACGATGGGGCGAGCGAGGCCAAGGCGGTGACGCGCGATTATGTGCTCGAACTCGACACTGACGGGCCGCCGCTGTTGAGCGTATTCGGCGGCAAGATCACCACCGGGCGCCATCTGGCCGAGGACGCGATGGGCAAGCTCGGCCCGGAGCTGGGGCTAAAGCGCCGTCCGGTGTCGCGCGCCCGAGTCTTTCCGGGTGGCGCGATCGCCGACTTCGACCAGTTCGTCGCCCAGGTGCGCGCGACCTGGCCGTTCCTTGGCGACGATCGCTCGCTTCGCATGGCGCATGCTTATGGCACGATGATCGGCGACATGCTCGCTGGCGTGACCAACGAAGCCGGCCTGGGCGCCGACCTGGGCGGAGGCCTGACCGAGATCGAGGCACGCTGGATGCGCGACCACGAATGGGCACGGACTGCCGAGGACGCGCTGATGCGGCGGAGCAAGGTCGGCCTGCATCTCAGCGACGAGCAACGCACCGCGTTCGAAAAGGCGTGGGACGCGCTGAGGTGATCCGCGTCGCCGCTTTGTATCATTTCGTCCGCTTCCCCGATCCCAACGCGATCCGGGAACCGCTGCTGGCCTTGTGCGAGGCGCAAGGGATCAGGGGCACATTGCTGCTCGCCCATGAGGGGATAAACGGCACGATCGCGGGTCCGCCCGAAGGGATCGACGCGGTGGTCGCCCATATCCGCGCCCTGCCCGGTTGCAGCGGCCTGCAAGTCAAGACCGCGACCGCCGAGACGATGCCGTTCCATCGGCTGAAGGTCCGGCTGAAGCGCGAGATCGTGACGATGGGGATGCCGGACATCGACCCGCTGACGGGGGTTGGCCATTACGTCTCCCCGGCCGACTGGAACGCGCTGATCGAGCAGCCCGGCACGATGGTGATCGACACGCGCAACGATTACGAGGTCAAGGTCGGCACCTTCGCCGGCGCGGTCGACCCTAAAACCGAAAGCTTTCGCGACTTTCCCGCCTGGGTCGCCGCGCACCGCGACGAGATCGCGGCAGCGCCGCGCGTCGCGATGTTCTGTACGGGGGGAATACGCTGCGAGAAGGCGACCGCGCTGCTCAAGGCCGAGGGGATCGGCCAAGTCTTTCACTTGCAGGGCGGCATCCTGAAATATCTGGAAGAGGTGCCAGCATCCGAAAGCCGCTGGGAGGGTGAATGTTTCGTATTCGATGAGCGCGTCGCGGTCGGGCACGGGCTCGCTCCCGGCACGCACGGGCTGTGCCGTGCCTGCCGCATGCCGGTCAGCGCCGAGGATCGCCGTTCGCCGCTCTTCGAGGAAGGGGTAAGCTGCCCCGCCTGCCACGGCACGCGCGATGCCGTCCAGCGCGCAGGCTATGCCGAACGCCACCGCCAGGCCCAGCTAGCCGAAGCGCGCGGCGAAGCACATGTCGGCGCGCGGCTGCCCGCCAGGACGCCGAAAAATCCAGTTTAGCCAGTCATTAACCGGCCTCGTTGCATAGCCGTTCCAAGGGCAGACGGGGGCCGCACGATGGCTACGACATTTTCGCATTTTCGCCGCCGGGCGACTGACGCCAAGTACGATCTGAAACCGGTCCTTTCGGTCGCGCATGCCAGCGTGAAACGCCACCGAAAAGCCGCGCTTCACCAGCTGTCGATCTACGGATGCCGCCTCTCAAGCCGTATCGAGGCCGAGCAGGGCGAATCGCTGACGCTTCGTTTCGATCGCAGCGCGCCGATCGCCGCAACCGTGATCTGGTGTGCCGACGGGCTGATCGGCGCGCGCTTCGACGAGCCGATCGAGCGCGAGATGATGCGTTCGCTGACGCTCCGCATCGGCTGAGGCACGCCCATCGCGTCAGCGTTGATGCGCGGAGAAGAAATCCCACATCAACGCCGTGCCGTCGATCTTGCCGGTGTTGCGAGTCACGCCTGGCCTTCCCACGCCGCGTCCCGGCCAGCCATGTTCGGCGCCCTTCATGATGTAGAAATCGACATCCGCGCCACCGGTGCAGCCCGTCCATGTTTCGCGAACATAATCGCTCGTCTCGCTGCGCGCGGGGCCTTTGGTGCAGCGGTTGGCCGCCGCCCAATAGGTCGCGGCGTAGCGCGAGGGCTTGTACGGCATGCCCTGCGCCCGCCGGACGATGCCCGTCGTGCTGGTGCCGCCGGCGACGGGCACCTGTTCGTCCTTCTCGGCATTGACGATCAGCATCGGCACCGCCGCGACCGGCTTGGGCTCGTTGCCGAACAGCGCCCCGACGAACACAGCTGCGCCCGCGATGCGGTCGCCCAGCTCGATCGCGACGCGTTCGGTCATCATGCCGCCGTTCGACATGCCGACGACAAAGACGCGCTTCGGATCGACCGGCTGGGCGCGTTCGAGTTCGTCGATCATCGATCGGATGAACCCGATATCGTCGATCTTCTCGCGCATCGCATAAGCGCAGCAGCCACCGGCATTCCAGGTTTCGAGCTTGCCGAAGCGCGAGGACCCTTCCGGCAAGGCGAGGATGAACCCTTCCCTCGCGGCCTTGTCGATCAACCCGGCCGATTTGGCGACCTGCGCGCCATTGCCGCCACCGCCGTGTAACGCGATTACCAGCGGCCGAGGCCCGCTACCGGGCGGAACGAACAATTGATACGTGCGACTGCCGATCCGATGCGGCACCAGCAGCCCATCGGCGGCCGGCGCGCGCGTCGGCAATTGCAGCACGACGCCGACGATCCCCATCAACACCAATATCCAGCGCATGGTGGCCCTCCTTGCCCTCATGCGCGGTTCAACGCGCGAGGAGTGTGCCACCCTTCGCGTCAGGCGACGGCGATCACCGCCAGCGTGATGCGCGACAGGCAGATCAGCTTGCCGGCATCGTCGGTGATGCGGATCGTCCAGATCTGCGTCGAGCGGCCGAGCGATTCAGCCTTGGCGACCGCGGTGACGTAGCCCGACATTGCCGGACGGATATGGTTGGCGTTGATCTCCATGCCGACCGTGACCTGCTTTGCCGGGTCGAGCGTCATCGCCCCGCCCATCGAGGCGACCGTCTCCGCCAACGCGACCGACGCACCGCCATGGAGGCGGCCGAACGGCTGATGCGTGCGATGATCGACGGGCATCCGCGCGGATACCCAATCCTCTCCCACGTCAATGAACTCGATGCCGAGCAGGCCGGGCATCGACTTGCCGCCTATCGACGTCATCGCCGCGAGATCGGGTTTTTGGCCGCCGAACCAGATCATTTTGCCCGTGCTCCTGCGAAAGCAGGAGCCCAGGGATCGAGGCGACGTCGCTTTTGGCTCTGGGCTCCTGCTTTCGCAGGAGCACGCTGGAGGCAAGACGCGGTCATGCTCAATATGCCCGCGCGATCAGCACGCGCTCCACCGCAGGCGCACCGGTGAAGATGCAGGCGCCATCCGCCGGCGCAGCGTCGCGCGGCGTATTGCGCAAGGTCAGCTTGAGCGCCTTCAACTGCTCCTCGACCTTCTCGAGCTCGGCGCCGCTCGGCTTCGACCATTGCGCCAGCACCCAGCCGGGCTTCTCGACGCCCTCCGCGAAGAACGCCTTCAGGCCCTCCATGTCGGTCACGTCGGTCGCGATATTGCCGTCCAACCGCAGCTTGGCCTGCGTGTAGAGGGCGTGCTGAATCTCGGTCAGCAAGGCCGCCGCCTGCGCCACGCAATCGGTCTTAGTCACGATCGCGCTGTCGAGCTTGCCGTCCTCGCGATAGAGCGCGTCGCGGCGGATCAACGAGACGTTGCCCCCCGCCATGTCGCGCCCGCCGACCTCGATCACGATCGGCGCGCCCTTCTTGATCCACGACCAGCGCTTGGTCGTCGACTTGGTCGCCTTGAGGTCGAGCAGCACGCGCAACGGCTCGCCGAATGCGCTTTCCTTGACCAGGGCATCGCGGATGCCCTGGCAATAATCGATCAGCGCGGCGTCCTCGTCATTGTCGCGCAGCATCGGCACGATCACGATCTGCCACGGCGCGACTTGCGGCGGCACGCGCAGGCCGTCGTCATCGCCATGCGTCATGATCAGGCCGCCGACCATCCGTGTCGACATGCCCCAGCTGATCGTATTGGCCGGCTCGAACTGCCCCTCGGCGTTCTGGAAGCGGATATTCTGCGCCTCGGCGAAATGGGTGCCGAGGAAATGGCTGGTGCCCGCCTGGAGCGCCTTGCCATCCTGCATCATCGCCTCGATCGACCAGGTCTCGACCGCGCCGGGGAAACGCTCATTCTCGGGCTTCTCGCCAGCGACGACGGGCATCGCGACGCATTCCTCGGCGAACGACCGGTAAAGTTCGAGCGCCTTGGCGGTCTCGACCTTGGCCTGGTCGGCCGAGGCATAGGCCGCATGCCCTTCCTGCCACAGGAATTCCGACGTGCGCAGGAACATGCGCGTGCGCATTTCCCAGCGGACGACATTGGCCCATTGGTTAATCTGCACCGGTAGATCGCGCCACGACTGGATCCAGCGCGCAAAGGCCGCGCCGATCACCGTTTCCGAGGTCGGCCGGACGATCAGCGGCTCTTCGAGCTTGGCGGCGGGATCGGGGATCAGCCCGCCCTTGCCGTCGGGAATCAGGCGATGGTGCGTGACGACCGCCATTTCCTTGGCGAAGCCTTCGACATGCTCCGCTTCCTTTTCGAAATAGGAAAGCGGAATGAACAGCGGGAAATAGGTATTGTCATAGCCGAGCGCGCGGATGCGATCGTCGATCAGCCGCTGCATGCGTTCCCAGATGCCGTAGCCCCAGGGCCGCATGACCATACACCCGCGAACCCCGCTTTCCTCGGCCATATCGGCCTCCGAGATGACGGTCTGATACCATTGCGCGAAATCCTCGGCGCGGGTGACGGAAAGAGCGTGCTTGATCATGATGGCGTTCGCTTAGTCGGACAAAACCCATTCGTCACCCCGGACTTGTTCCGGGGTCCAACGGGCAGCATAGGC
>Ga0207657_10003193_pt1 | contig 17534 bp, 16 predicted proteins | sample KBSC33metaG_FD_184316 | JGI IMG/M metagenome (GOLD analysis project Ga0207657, IMG submission 184316) | Corn rhizosphere microbial communities from Kellogg Biological Station, Michigan, USA - KBS C3-3 metaG (SPAdes) (version 2) | ecosystem: Host-associated > Plants > Roots > Rhizosphere > Soil ... | reverse complement strand
TCCCGCGGCTCATCGCTGCCGCACGCGAGTCGCGCGCCGACGCCGTCCACCCCGGGTACGGGTTCCTCTCGGAGAACGCCGGCTTCGCGCGCGCCTGCGACGAAGCCGGGCTCGTATTCGTCGGACCGCCGGCGGAAGTGATCGCGACGATGGGCTCGAAGATCGCGGCGCGGACGCTGATGCAGGCGGCCGGCGTACCGGTCGTGCCTGGTGAAACGCCGGACGATCAGACCGACGAAGGTCTGCGCCGAACCATCGAACGCGTCGGTCTGCCGGTGCTGGTGAAAGCGTCGGCCGGCGGCGGCGGCAAGGGGATGCGGCGCGTGCGCGACGCGGCGGAGATCATGGACGCGACGCGAGCCGCGCGGCGTGAAGCGGCCGCGGCCTTCGGCGACGGTACACTTTACGTCGAGCGTCTCGTCGAGCAGCCGCGACATATCGAAGTGCAGGTCTTCGGCGATTGCCACGGGCGAATCGATCACGTCTTCGAGCGCGAGTGCTCGGTGCAGCGGCGTCATCAGAAGATCGTCGAGGAGAGTCCGTCGCCGGCGCTCAGCCCGGCCGTGCGGGCGCGCATCACGAGCGCGGCGGTCACGGCCGCGGGCGCGGCGGGCTATCGGAACGCCGGCACGATCGAGTTCCTGCTCGACGGCGTTGGCGACGCGGCGCGTTTCTATTTCCTGGAGATGAACACGCGGCTGCAGGTCGAGCACCCGGTGACCGAAGCCGTGTCCGGCATCGACCTCGTGCGGGCACAGCTGCTGGTCGCGTCGGGCGAGCCGCTGCCGTGGACGCCGCAGTCGCTGACGCAGCGCGGCCACGCGATCGAAGCGCGCGTGTACGCGGAGGATCCGGCCCACGACTTTCTGCCGCAGGCGGGACGCCTGCTGCTCTATCGCGAGCCGCGGCGTCCCGGCATCCGCATCGACGCCGGCGTCGTCGAGGGCGGCGACATTCCGGTGTACTACGATCCGATGATGGCCAAGGTCATCGCGTCCGCCGAAACGCGCGAGGCGGCAATCGCCCGCCTCGCGTCGGCGCTGCGCGAGTTTCCCATCCTTGGCATCCGGACGAATATTCCGTTCCTCCTGCGCATTCTCGAGCACCCGCGCTTTCGCGCCGGCACGGTCGATACCGGCTTCCTCGACGGCGAGGGCGCCGTCCTCGCGGAGGAACCCGATGACACACCGTCGGCGGCGATGCGCGCCGCCGTCGCCGCTTTTCGTGGCGACCTCGGATCCGAGACTTCGAGTTTCGAATCCCAAACCCCAAATCCCAAATCCCGTCTCCAAACGACCGCCGATCCATGGAGCGCCCTGCGAGCGTGGGGACGCTAGTGGCCGACCGGTTTCGCGTCACACGCGTCGGTAACGGTGTCTATCGCGTCGAAGACGACGGGCGCAGCGAGCTCGTATACGTCGCCGGATCGGCGAACGATCAGTGGGTGTTCGTGGACGGCCGCGTATTCCGCGGCGACTTGGGCGACGTCCGCGATCGCCCGCGCCGCTCCGCGCGTGTCGACGGGCCGCAGGCGCTCACCGCGCCGATGCCGGCGACGGTCATCAAGGTGCTGGTTCAACCCGGCGCCGCGGTCAAAAAGGGCGACACGATCGTGCTGCTCGAGGCGATGAAGATGGAGCTGCCGATTCGTGCGCCAGCCGACGCCACTGTGAAAGCCGTGCATTGCCGCGACGGCGAACTCGTCCAGCCGGACACGACGCTGGTCGAACTGGAGTAACCCTGAGCCCTGATCCCCGAGCCCTGATCACTGATCCTGACCCTGCATATGGCCACCCAAGTCACCATCGTTGAAGTGGGCCCGCGAGACGGGCTCCAGAACGAGCACGTCACGGTTTCAACCGCCGACAAGATCGCGTTCATCGATCGACTCAGCGACGCGAATCTGCCGGTGATCGAAGTGTCGGCGTTCGTCAGCCCGAAATGGGTGCCGCAGATGGCGGACGCGGCGCAGCTGTTTGCCGGCATCACCAAGCGTCCCGGTACGCGCTACACCGCGCTGGTCCCGAACCTCGCCGGGCTCGATCGCGCGATGACCGCCGGCGTGACCGAGATCGCCGTGTTCGCCTCCTCGACCGAGATGTTCAGCCGCAAGAACATCAATCAGTCGATCGAGGAATCGCTTGCCGCCTACAAGCAGGTCTGCGATCGCGCGCTGCCAGCCGGGATCATGGTGCGCGGCTATCTGTCCACGGCGTTCGGCTGTCCGTTCGAAGGCGATGTGCCGCCGGAACGCGTGGCCGATATCGCCTCACGCCTCCTCGATCTCGGCGTCTACCAGGTGGCGGTGAGCGATACGATCGGCATCGCGCATCCCGGACAGGTCCCTCGCGTCCTGGACGCGGTGCTGGCGCGGATGCCGGTCGACAAGGTCGCGTTGCACTTCCACGACACGCGCGGCACGGCGCTCGCGAACGTGTTCGCGGCGCTTCCATTCGGCGTGACGACCTTCGACGCGTCGGCTGGCGGCCTCGGCGGCTGTCCGTACGCGCCCGGCGCGGCCGGTAATCTCGCGACCGACGATCTCGTCTATATGTTGAACGGGATGGGAATCGAAACCGGTGTGTCGCTGTCTGCGGTGTCGGAGGCGTCGGCGTTCATCGCGAAGCGCCTCGATCATCCGCTTCCGTCGCGCTACGCGCAGGCGTGGGCGTCGTCAAGACGGGAACGGACCGCCGCGCAGGAACGGCCGCACTGACGGCCGCGCCCTGACCTTCTCTTCAGGTCGTCAGCTGGGAGCTCTCACCCTCCGTCAGGATCTTCAGAACCTCTTCCCACGGCATCATGTTGATGGCATCGTAGTCGGGCGGGCATCCGAACTCGCGCTGCTGCGGCGCCGTGGGATTCCCGAGCGTCACGCACAGCCCGCAGCCGATGCACAGGTCCGCGCGCACGGCGCACACCATGCGTCCATCACGGTCCGGCTCCTCGACGATGCAGCCGGCGACGGGACAGGCGGCCTGACAAATCGAACAGGCGAACGCGCCGAAACAGCGATCCGGATCGATCACGGCGATCGTCTTCGGGGCCTTCTTGCGAGGGCCGCCCATCATCTTGGTCCACATGGACCGGGATTATAGCGGAATCAGTGTGTGAGGGGATGGCCGGCGGCCGGCTCGCCGATCTCGGGCATCGCGGCGAACAGCGAAGACGTGTGCTCGAAAATCAGCGCGTTGGCGTTCGTGGCGAAGAAGCGCGTGTTGGTCGGATCGGACGAATCGGCCGCGGCGCGAAAGCCCTGCCCCGCCGTTCCAGACGCGAGGCCGTTGCACGTCGACGGCGCACCCGCGAAAGCATCCGCCTCGACCCGAATGGTGTAGCCGCTCTTTTGCACGACGTCGGCCATGCCCAGGCCCGGTGCGATGAACGCCTCGTTGCTCCCGATCGGCGGCGTGCCGAGCGTCGTGAGATTCGGCGCGTAGAAGCCGCTCCCACACGTCAGCGCGTATGTCAATTCGGCGCTGTTGATCGCGCGCATCGATCCGATCGCCGACGCGGCACCGGCGGCCTGCTTGGCGAGAAGCAGACGCGGCAGCGCAATCGAGCACAGCAGCCCGATCACGCCACAGACGAAGATCATGTCGATCAACGCAAAACCCTGCGCTCGACGGCAGCGAACGAACACTCCTGGGCGCTTCATGTCCACTCACAGAGCTCTGCAGGGTGTATGCCGGAAGCGCCAGAACGGTAAACGGCGTTATTACAGCTATTTACGGACAAGGCGAGTCTGCGCGTCGATGACAAATAATGGCAAGAAGATGGTGGTCTGACAATTGTTGCCACCTTTGCCTGGGCGTTTGGGGCTGCAAAGGCAGTCCCCTCTCGCGGTCACTCGACGCGCAGCAGGCGCTCGCTCAATCCGTTCACCAGCGCGCGATCGGTTGGCGGCAGATCGCTGAGGAAGCAATCGATGGCTTCGACGATGACACGCCACTGCGCGAGTCCGGTCACGGCGCTGAGCGCGTTGAGACGCGCTTTCATTTCCATCGGCACGCGGACACTGAGCTGCGGATAATCTTTGACGCGCTCGCCGGCTTTCGCGCCCGCGGGCGGGCGGCCAGCGCGGCGGCGGCGAGGCACACGATCTATCGGAGTATGAGGCATGGGCGGGCGCTCCGGCCCTGCACGGTTGAGATGCGCGCATTCCGCCGCGCATCGGGCGCATGCTTGCAACAAATCACATCGGTCAACACAGCACTTTGGGTTTGTGCAAAGACGAGTCCACCGGCTGACCGGCGCATCCACAACGGCTCGCCCGATCGAATCAACTGCTTGACGATCACGGACTTGCGCGTCCGGCTCCACGCAGGATCAAAACGCGAGCGTCGATGCCGCGACGCTCGCGTGCTTTATCAATGGCTCTACGTGTGGGGTGAGGGACGGGAGTTTCTGTCACCCGGCTGGCGTTCTCGTTGCATCGTCTGTCAGCGTGTCGAACCAGACCGTCGAGCGCGATCGGCGACACGCGGGTGTATCCGATCGCCGCAAGCAATCGCGCAACGGCCGGCGGCGATCCGATCCGCGCCGGAACTGGCGGCGGATCGCGTGGCTGCTCGCGGCGTACGCGGCGTACGCGAGCCTGCGATGGCTGCCGTTGAACGTGCGCCGGCTGATCACGCGGCCGCCAGCCTAGCGCGCGGTCGAAAGATCGGGCGCGTCTTCGCCGAGCGCCGTCGCGAGATCGGTCTGATGTTCCTGCTCCTGCCGCAGGATCTCGCGGATGTCTTCACCGATCCCATACTCGCCGAGCGCTTCGCACTGACGCACGCGCTCGCGGTACGCGCGAATCGTGTTGTTCTCGTTCTCGAGATCGGCGCGCAGCATCTCCTCCGGCTTCCCGGATTGCTTGACCGGCTGCGGCGACACGGTCGGCGTGCCTCCCAGGTAGTCGATGTGCTTGGAGACGGTGAGCGCGTGGCTCAATTCCTCAGCCGCGTGCTTCTCGAGCTCCTTCGCGATGTTCATGTACTCCGCGCCCTTCAACACCTGCGAGTAGACCACGTACGCGATGATGGCCTGGTATTCGCGCGAGAGATCCTCGTTCAGCCCCTGTATTAATTGTGCGCGCGTGACGGTCGGTTCGGTCATATGATCTCCTCCTCCAGCTCGGCCGTGTTCGGCGGATCGGCCGCACCTGGGACCTTATCTTGCACGAATCCGACCGCAATGATGAAGCGTCCGACCGCCATGATGAAAAGCGGCACGATGGAGCGGCCGTGTCCGGCGACGACGATGGCGGCACTGGCGATGCTCGCGATGACGATCGTCTCGGCGCAGACGCTCGTCACGCCGCCGCCCAACTCGTACACGCCGGCGCAGGACGTGGAGCTCGGACGCCAGGCGGCGTCACAGGCGGAACAGCAGCTGCCCATCATGCACGACGACGCGGTGACGTCGTACGTGGAGGATGTCGGCCGGCGGCTCGTCGCGGCCATCCCGCCGGAGCTGCGGCACGCCGAATTCCATTACACGTTTCAAGTCGTGAACGTGCGCGAGATCAATGCGTTCGCCCTGCCGGGCGGACCGATGTTCGTCAATCGCGGCATGATCGAGGCGGCGCACACCGAGGGTGAAGTCGCCGGCGTGATGGCCCACGAGTTGAGCCACGTCGTCTTACGGCATGGGACGGCGCAGGCGAACAAGGCGCAGAAATATCAGATCGGCGAGGTGGCGGGCGCGGTGCTCGGCGCGATCATCGGCGGGCGCGTCGGCAGTGTGATCGCGCAAGGGACGCAGTTCGGTCTGGGCGCGGCGTACCTGCGCTTCCCTCGCGAATACGAGCGGCAGGCCGACATCGAAGGATCGCACATCATGGCGCGCGCGGGATACGACCCGCGGGACATGGCGAACATGTTCAAGACGATCGAGCAGACCAGCGGCGCGGGCGGCCCGCAGTGGCTGAGCGATCATCCGAATCCGGGCAACCGCTACGAGTACATCACGAAGGAAGCGAAGATGCTGCGCGTCGAGCATCCCGTGCGCGACACCCGCGCGTTCGACCAGATCCGCGCGCATCTGAAACAGCTGCCGCCGGCACCGACGACGGAAGAGGCGACCCGGCACGCCGCGTCACGCGGGCCGGCGGGAGGCGGCGGTCAGGCTCCGACGGGCGACGTCGATCCACCATCGCCGCGATTCGTCAGCTACGACGAAGCTGGAATCTTTCGCGTGAGCGTGCCGTCGAACTGGCGCGAGCTCCAGAGCCAGAGCTCGGTCACGTTCGCGCCCGAGGGCGCGTACGGGCAGGCGCACGGTGACAATGTCTTCACGCATGGCGTCGAGGTCGGCATCGCGCGCAACGAGACGCACGATCTGCAGACGGCGACCGGTGAGCTGATTCAGTCGCTCGAACAGGGCAATCCGCGCATGAGTCGTCCGGCCGGCTACCGCCGCGTGCAGATCGGCGATCGCTCGGGCATCACGACGACGCTGTCGAACGTGTCGGATGCGACAGGTCAGCCGGAAACCGTTCAGGTCTTCTCGACGCTGATGCGGGACGGCAACCTGCTCTACGCGATCGCGGTGGCGCCGGCCGATCAGTTCGGCGCGTACCAGAACATCTTTCAGCGCATCGCCGCTTCGATCCAAATCATCGATACGCGCCGCTGATCCGTCGGCCCTTCCTGCCCCTCCTGCCCCTCTAGAACCTGAACGTTACGCCGATGCTGCCGCGCCAGAAATCCACCCGGTCGTTGCCGAGCACGCCGAGGCTCACGTCCTGCAGCGTGTGGAGATGGCGCACGTCGCCGCGGACGCCGACGCTGTGTACCGGGAAGATGTTGATCCCGGCGCCGATGTCGTATCCAAGCGTGTTCTGATCGAGAGACTGGCTGGCCAGGTCGAACTGAACGTGGGGTCGGATCAGCCCGAGCCCGACGATGCCGTACGGCTGAATCGGTCCGGCCGGCACCACAATCATCAGGTTCGACATCAAGGTCAACATCGAATTGTTGACGCCCGGCGCCTTGCCGAAGAAATCGCGTGTGTAGCCGAAGTCTTCTTCGAAACCGAAAATCCCATTCGTCGAACCGAACGACACGCCCCAGTTCGTGCGCTTGTCCTGGCAGTTTCTGAGGCTGGCGCAATTATCGGAGTCGCCGCCGAAATTGAAGCCGATGAACGGCGAGATGAAACCATCAGCCCGAGCGGGTCCAGCCGCCAGCCCGACGAGTGCCACGGCGCAGACCACGAGACGAATCGAACGCATGTCATTCCTCCTGGCTCAAGAGTACCATTCACGGGCGGGAAGCGCTGGATGGGCTGGAAGAGCAGGAAGGGCCGGATGGGCTCGGAAGGGCTGGAACAGTTAATGAAACCACCTGGAGCCGTACTCGTCGTCGACGTGGGCGGCACGCACGTCAAGGTTCTCGCCACTGGCCGGCGTAAGCCCATCAAGATTTCGTCTGGTCCCGAGATGACGCCGGCGTTCTTGGTGGCAGCTGTCAAGAAGGCCACGGCGAGCTGGAAGTACTCGGCGGTGTCAATTGGCTACCCCGGCGCGGTTCTTCACGGCAGACCGATCAGCGAGCCGCATCACCTCGCGTGCGGGTGGGTCGGGTTCAATTTCAGGAAAGCGTTCGGCTGTCCCGTGCGCATCATCAACGACGCCGCGATGCAGGCGCTTGGGAGTTATCGCGGTGGACGCATGCTGTTTCTCGGACTCGGCACCGGCCTGGGCACCGCGCTGATTGTCGACGGCGTGCTCGAGCCGATGGAGCTGGCACACCTGCCGTACCGCAAAGGCCGCACGTACGAGGATTACGTCGGCCGCGCCGGTTTGAAGCGGCTCGGCCGAAAGAAGTGGCGGCGCGCGGTGGCCGAGGTCGTGCGTCTGCTCGCCACCGCGCTCGAAGTGGACGACGTCGTGCTCGGCGGTGGAAACGTCAAGCTGCTGCCGACGCTGCCGCCCGGCACGCGCCGCGGCGCGAATCGCAACGCGTTCGCGGGCGGCTTCCGCCTGTGGCAGCCGCCGTACGGCGCCCGCCGCCGCGCCAATTATTGACCCGCGGTTAATTAGAGTGTGATACTTGGGGGATGGCGCAAAGCCCGGCGGCGCAGTCCGTCGATCGGCGGTGGAAGCGTCGGCCCGACGAGCGTCCGCCGGCGCTGATGGCATCGGCCAGCAAACTGCTCACCCGTGACGGCTACCGGCGCGTGCGCGTCGAGGACGTCGCGGAAGACGCGGGCGTCTCCAAGGCCACCGTCTATCACTACTTCACCAGCAAAGACGATCTCCTGACGCGCGCCGTCGCCAGCCGCATGGCCGAGAAGCACGCCGCCATCGAGCAGCGGCTCGCGATGGCGGGCGGATCGGCCTCCGATCGGCTGCAGCTGTTTCTGCGCGAATTCTGGACCATCTCCCTGACGATGCACGCCGGTCAGTGGCAGCGTCTGCTCGTCAGCGAGATCGTCACCGAAGCGCCCGACGTCTTCGCGGCGTGGGCGCGCGGTCTGGTGCAGCGATGGAGGCTCGTCCAACAGCTGATCGAAGAAGGTCAGCGCGCGGGCGAGTTCCGGCGCGACGCCGACGCCGCGGTGGCCGCCCGCATGATCGTCTCGGGGCTCTCGCATCAAGCGCTGTTCCACGTGCACTTCGGCCTGCGGCGCTTCGCCGCCTGCTCGACCGATCGGTTGTTCGATGCGGCGGTCGAACAGTTGCTGTACGGACTTCGCCCTGCGCCGCGCCGGCCAAAACGACGGTAATCGCATGTCATATTTCCGTGTGTTTCTTCGCTTCGCTTCGTTTCTCTCCGCCGTCGCGCTCGTCTCCGCGTGCAAATCCAGCAAGGCAGCGCCGGCTCCTCCCCCGCCGCCGCAAGTGCGCGTGGTCACCGTCTCGCCCGAGCGCGTGGCGCTCGACAGCGAATGGATCGCGACGCTCGACGGTTTGGTGAACGCGCAGATCCGGCCGCAGGTCTCCGGATATCTGATCAAACGCAATTACGAAGAGGGCGCCGTCGTCAGCAAAGGACAGGTGCTGTTCGAGATCGATCCGCGCCCGCTGCAGGCGGTGCTGGCGCAGGCGCAGGCGCAGCTCGGGCAGGCGGAGGCCGAGCTCGGGAAGACGCAGCGCGACCTCGATCGCGATCGGCCGCTGGCCGAGCAGCACGCCATCGCGCAGAGTCAACTCGACAACGACGTGCAGGCGAACCTCGCCGCCCAGGCCGCCGTGAGGTCGGTGACCGCGACCGTGGAAACCGCGCAGCTCAATGTGGGGTTCACGAAAGTCACCTCGCTGATCAGCGGCGTCGCCGCCATTGCCACGGCGCAGATCGGCGATCTCGTCGGACCCTCGACGCTGCTGACGACGGTGTCGCAGATCGATCCGATCAAGGCGTATTTTCCGCTGAGCGAGCAGGAGTATCTCCAGATGGCTTCGCGGATCAACACGCGAGGCGGCGCGAAGGCACCGTGGCAGGGAGCCGCGCCGCTCACGCTGATTCTCGCGGACGGCACCGTCTATCCGAAGCCGGGCGCCTTCCTCGCCGCGGATCGCCAGATCGACGCCAAGACGGGGACGATTCGCATCAGCGCCACGTTTCCGAACCCGGACCGCATACTGCGTCCGGGCCAGTACGGCCGCGTGCGCGCCGAAACGAAAGTGCGCGACGGCGTGCTGCTCGTTCCGCAGCGGGCGGTCGCCGAGCTGCAAGGCTCGTTTCAAATCCGCGTCGTCGGTTCGGACAACACGGTGAGCACGCACACGGTGAAGGTCGGCGAGCGCGTGGGCGGCCGCTGGATCGTCGAAGGCGGCCTCCAACCGGGCGCGCGCGTCATCGTCGAGGGCCCGACGACCAAGGACGGCATGGTGGTGAACCCGCAGCCGTTCACCCCGGCCGCGCAGGACGCCAACGCCAACCCGGCCGCCGGCGTCGAGGGTCACTGACGTGTCGAAGTTCTTCATCGGCCGTCCGATCGTCGCCATAGTCATCGCGATCGTCACGGTGCTCGCCGGGCTCGTCGCGATGCAGGCGCTGCCGATCGCGCAGTTTCCGGAGATCATCCCGCCGCAGATCAGCGTGACCGCCAACTACACGGGCGCCGACGCGCTCACCATCGAGCAATCGGTCGCCACGCCGCTCGAACAGCAGATGAACGGCGTCGACAACATGCTGTACATGCAGTCGACGAACGCCAACGACGGCACGATGCAGCTGACGGTCACCTTCGACGTCGCGACCGATCCGAACATCGATCAGGTGAACGTGCAGAATCGCATGGCGCAGGCGCAGCCCAACCTGCCGCCCGACGTCAACACCTTCGGCCTGACGATGCGCAAGGCGACCGGCTTCCCGATGATGATCGTGTCGCTGTCGTCCCCGAAGAACACGTACGACGCGCTGTTCCTCGCCAACTACGCGAACATCAACATCATCGACGCGCTCTATCGCATTCCCGGGGTCGGCGACGTGCGCATCTTCGGCGCCGGCGATTACGCGATGCGCATCTGGGTGAAGCCCGATCGGCTCGCGACGCTGGGGCTGACCGTGCCCGATCTCGTGCGCGCGGTGCAGGCGCAAAGCACCGTCAATCCGTCGGGGCAGATCGGTGCGCTGCCGGCACCGTCGGGTCAGGAGATGACCTACACGGTGCGCGCGCAGGGCCGCCTGCAGACCGCGGAGGAGTTCGCCGAGATCGCGGTCCGATCGAATCCCGACGGTTCGGTCGTGCGCCTCAAAGACGTGGCGCGCGTGGAGCTCGGCGCGCTCAATTATCAGCAGATTGGCCGCGTGAACGGTCAGCCTGGCGTCGGCATCGGTGTGTTCCAGATGCCCGGGTCGAACGCCTTGACCGTCGCGGACGCGGTCAAGAAAGTCATGACCGACCTGAGCCAGCGGTTTCCCCAGGACCTGCAGTACCGCTACACGATCGACACGACGCTGCCGGTGTCCCAGGGCATCAAGGAAATCCTGATCACGCTCGGCATCGCGATCGTGCTGGTCGTGTTCGTCGTGTATCTGTTCCTCCAGAACTGGCGCGCGACGCTCATCCCGATGATTGCGGTACCGGTCTCGCTGATCGGCACGTTCGCCGCCTTCCCGCTGCTCGGCTTCTCGATCAACACGCTGTCGCTGTTCGGCCTCGTGCTCGCGATCGGTCTCGTGGTCGACGATGCGATCGTCGTCGTCGAGGCGGTGGAACACCACATCGAAGAAGGCATGTCGCCGAAAGACGCGTCGGTGAAGGCGATGGAGGAAGTCTCGGGCCCCGTCGTCAGCATCGCCCTGATTCTGGCGTCGGTGTTCATCCCCGTCGGCTTCCTGAGCGGCATTCAAGGGCGGCTGAACAAGCAGTTCGCGATCACGATCGCGATCTCGGTGATGATCTCGGCGTTCAACGCGCTGACGCTGTCGCCCGCGCTCTCGGCGATGCTGCTCCGTCCGCGCAAGAAAGCCGCGGGCTGGCTCGGCCGCTTCTTCGCGCGGTTCAATCGCTGGTTCGACACCGCGACGCGCGGCTACGTCGCGATCAGCCACGGCCTCGTCCGCAAGGTCTTCGTCGGCGTCGCGATTCTGGCGGCCTTCACGGTGGCGGCCGTGATGCTCGGACGCCGGCTGCCCACGAGCTTCGTCCCGGAGGAGGACTACGGATACTGCCTGCTGAACGTGCAGCTCCCGCCAGCGGCGTCGCTGGAGCGGACCGACGCGGTGTGCCGCAAGATCGATCAGATCCTCGCGCACACCGACGGCATCTCGAACTACAACACGATCGCCGGCTTCAGCCTGCTGTCGCGCGTGACGGCGAGCAACTACGGCTTCTACTTCATCGGCCTCAAGCCGTGGGACGAGCGCACGACGCCGGAGCTCGAGGCGCGGCAGATCGTGAACCACATCAACAGCGAGCTGCGGAAAGGGATCCCGGAAGCGACCGCGTTCGCGGTGATGCCGCCGTCGATTCCCGGTCTCGGCACGCAGGGCGGATTCTCCTTCTGGCTGCAGGACCGCAGCGGCGGCACGCTCGACTTTCTCAACGACAACGTGCAGAAGTTCATGGAGGCCGCGCGCAAACGGCCCGAGCTCGTCGGCGTGACGTCACAGTTCACCGCGTCGGTGCCGCAGCTCTATGCCGACGTCGACCGCGACAAGGTGTTGAAGCAGGGCGTGGCGCTCGGCGACGTCTATCAGACGATGCAGGCGTTTCTCGGCGGACTGTTCGTCAATCAGTTCAACCGCTTCGGGCGGCAGTGGCGCGTCTTTCTCCAGGCCGAAGGCTCGGAGCGGACGAGCCCATCGGACATCTCGCAGTTCTACGTGCGTAATAACGACGGATCGATGGTGCCGCTCTCGACACTCGAGACCACCAAGCCGGTATTCGGTCCGCAGTACACGAATCGTTTCAACGTCTACCGCGCCGCGCTCGTCACCGGCGCGCCGGCGCCCGGCTACAGCTCCGGTCAGGCGCTCGACGCGCTCGAGCAGGTGGCGCACGACACGCTGCCGCGCGACATGAGCTTCGACTGGTCGGACCTCTCGTATCAGGAGAAGAAGGCCGGCGGCTCGGGCGCGCTGTTCGCGCTGTCGATCGCGTTCGTGTTCCTGATTCTGGCGGCGCTCTACGAGAGCTGGTCGCTGCCCTTCTCGGTGCTGCTATCGGTGCCGATCGCCGTGTTCGGCGCCTTCTTCGGTCTGTTCATACGCCGCTACGATTTCGATGTCTATGCGCAGGTCGGCGTCATCATGCTCATCGGGCTCGCGGCGAAGAACGCCATTCTGATCGTGGAATTCGCGAAAGCCCGGCTCGACGATGGAAAGGAGCTCGTGGACGCGGCGCTCGAGGGCGCGCGGCTGCGCCTCCGCCCGATTCTCATGACGTCTTTCGCGTTCATCCTCGGCTGCGTTCCCCTCTGGATGGCGAGCGGATCCGGCGGCGCCTCGCGGCGCATCCTCGGCACCGTCGTCGTCACCGGGATGCTGGCGGCGACGCTCATCGCGATCTTCATCATTCCCGTGCTGTTCGTGATCGTCGAGCGGCTGACGTCGCGGCGGGCGCACGCGCATGGCGAGTCGGGCGATCTGGTCCCGCGAGAAGGGCTGTCGTAGCCGATGCGGCAACTCATCGATCGACGTCAGGGCGGCGACGCTCGGCCAAAGCCTTCGCGCTACAAGCGCTACAAGTATGGGGGCGCGCTCGTTTCCCTCCTCGCGACACTCTTCGCCGCCGGCTGCACGACGGTCGGACCGAACTACAAACGTCCGCCCGTGGACGCGCCCGAGATCTTTCGCGGACAGACAGCTGCTCCAGCCCCAGCCGAGACAACGTCGCTTGGGGACGCAAAGTGGTGGGACGTCTTCCAGGACGACGCGCTACAGCAGCTGATTCGCACGGCGCTGACGCAGAACTACGACGTACGGCTGGCGGCAGCACGAATTCTGGAAGCGCAGGCGCAGCTCGGAATCACGCGCGCCGACCAATTCCCGGCGGTCTCGGCCGGAGTGGATTTGGTGGGCGAACGGCCGGCGGCCGCGCTCGGATTTCCCGCGCGCAACGTCGGGGCCATCCGGGTGCAGGGGTCGGTCTCGTGGGAGATCGACTTCTGGGGCAAATTCCGCCGCGCCACCGAGGCGGGGCGCGCGCAGCTGGTCGCGAGCGAATGGGGACGCCGCGCCGTGTTGACCACGCTGGTCAGCCAGGTGTCGAGCGCGTACTTCGCTCTGCGCGCGTTCGACCTCGAGCTCGATATCTCCCGCCGTACGCTCAAGTCGCGCCAGCAGTCGCTGCAGCTCACGCAGGCGCGCGAGCGCGGCGGTGCGACGTCGCTCGTGGACGTGCGCCAGGCCGAGCAGCTGGTCTACAGCGCGTCGGGCGAGATCGTGACGCTCGAGCGCGAGATCGAGCAGCAGGAGAATTTCATCAGCGCGCTGCTGGGCGACAACCCTGGACCGATCGCTCGCGGACGGAGTTTGACCGAACAGGCGCACCCGCCGGAGGTGCCGGCCGGACTGCCGTCCGCGCTGATCGAGCGGCGCGCGGACATTCAGCAGGCCGAGTATCAGCTGACGGCGGCCAACGCGCAAATCGGCGTGGCGCGCGCGGCATACTTCCCGCAAGTGCCGCTGACCGCATCGGGCGGATTCGAGAGCACCGCGCTCGCGGCGTTGTTCAACGGCGCCAATGCGATCTGGACCATCACGGCCAGCGCGGTACAACCGGTGTTCACGGCCGGGCGGACGCGATCGCAAGTGGCCGTCGCCGAGGCGCGCCGCGCGGAAGCGACGCTCGTGTATCAGCAAACGATCCGACGCGCGTTTCAAGAAGTGTCGGACGCGCTGGTGGGCTACCGCAAGCTGCGCGAATTCCGCGAGCAGCAGACGCTGCTGCTCACCGCGGCGCAGGACGGCCGGCGCCTCGCCGAGATCCGCTACCAGGGCGGCGCGACGAGCTACCTCGAGGTGCTCGACGCCGACACGCGCCTGTTCGACGCGCAGCTCGGGCTCGCGCAGGCGCAGCTGGCGGAGGTGTCCGCGCTCGTCGAGATCTATCGTGCGCTCGGCGGAGGATGGCAGATGTGATCCGATCGAATGCGCGAACCGCGCCGCAGACGTGCAACGAGGAGGCGGCGCGTGGCTGACCGATCGGGCGGAACCGTCGCGTTCATGCTGCGCGCGCTCCGCTATCGCAATTACCGGCTCTTCTTCGGCGGCCAGGTCATCTCGCTGGCCGGCACCTGGATCACCACAACCGCCACCAGCTGGCTGGTCTACCGGCTCACCGGATCCGCCGTGCTCCTCGGCGTCGTCGGATTCGCCGGCCAGTTTCCCGCGTTCGTCATGGGGCCGTTCGCGGGGATCGTTGTCGATCGCTGGGATCGACACCGGCTGCTCGTCGTCACCCAGACGCTGTCGATGCTGCAGTCGTTCGCCCTCGCGGTTCTCACACTGACCGGGCACATCACGGTGGAAGCGATCGTGCTGTTGAGCGTCGTCCAGGGCCTCGTCAACGCGTTCGACATGCCGGGCCGCCAGGCATTCCTGATCACGATGATCGACAACAAGGAGGACCTGGGCAACGCGATCGCGCTGAATTCCTCGATGGTCAACGCCGCGCGCCTGGTCGGCCCGACGATCGCCGGTCTGGTGATCGCGGTCGCGAACGAAGGGTGGTGTTTTCTGATCGATGGCGTCAGCTACGTCGCCGTCATCGCGGCGCTGCTGCGCATGCGCATCTCGGCCGCCGCGTCGGTGCCGGGCGTCCGCCGCAATGCCTGGCATCAGTTCAATGAAGGCTGGCGATACGCGCTCGGATTCAGGCCGATCCGCTCGACGATCCTGCTGCTCGCGCTCGTCAGCCTCGTCGGCGTGCCCTACTCCGTGCTGATGCCCGTGTTCGCCACGTCGGTGTTCCATGGCGGTCCGAACACGCTCGGCTTCCTCATGACGGCTTCCGGGTGCGGCGCGCTCGCGGGCGCCTTGTGGCTCGCTCAACGCAAATCGGTGATCGGCCTGGGCCGCATCATTCCGTCCGCCACCGCACTGTTCGGCGCCGGTCTCGTCGCGTTCTCGTTCTCGTCGATGATGTGGATCGCCGTGCCGTGTCTGGTGGTCGCCGGCTTCGGGTTCATGGTGCAGATGGCGTCGAGCAACACGGTGATTCAGACGGTGGTCGACGATGAAATGCGCGGGCGTGTCATGAGCTTCTACATGATGGCGTTTCTCGGGACCGCGCCCTTCGGCAGTCTGATGGCGGGGTGGATGTCGTCACGGATCGGCGCGCCGGACACGCTGCGGCTCGGGGGGCTCTGCTGCGCGGCGGGCGCGATCTGGTTTTTCACCGAGCTGCCGGAGATTCGCGCGGCCGTGCGGCCGATCTACGTGCGAATGGGCATTCTGCCGGAGGTCGCCGCCGGCCTCGGCAACGCGGCCGCTTCGACAGTGCCTCCGGAGATTCAATAGGGCTGGGTATCAGTTCAGAATTAGCGAACTGTAGCGCTCACCTCAACCCGAAGACCGTCACATCCGCCTCGCCGCGTACGACACCGGCCGCGTCGTACCAGAACTCGATCTTGCGCACGCTCCGCTTCCCCACCCCGCGCAGGTCGATGGCGCGACTCTCACCTCCCTCCGCGATGCGCTCGCCAACCTCGATCCGATCCGGCGCGCCGTTGTCGTAGGTCACGACGAGCAGCTTGAGGAGGAGCGGCGCACCGGTGACTTTGAATTTGATGCGGTGAAAGTTGTCGAACGGGCCGCGGATCACGATGAGGTCGTGGTCTGCTGTGAGGTTGGCGGAGGTCTGGCCGAGCAGATGCCACTGGGCGGGTGCTCCGGCACGCGGTTGAGCGACCGCCTGCGCGGCGGCTTCTGGCACGAGTGCCGCGACGAGGAGGACGGCGATCGCGAAGCCGATCGCACGTGATGAGTGGCTCGGCATGTTCACTTTCTCGCGCTACAGCCGGTTCATACACTGGGTGTCGCTTGTGGCTGCACGTACGTCGTCCCGCGACACAAAGTCTGCCTCAGTCGGCCTCATTTGAGTAGTCGAGACGGCACACTGATTGCTCGGCTATACCTGTGCACCTGGACGTGCTCCTTCCTACGCTCAACCGGAGCGCACAGCTCCGCCGCGCCGCCGCCAGTGTGCTGTCCGCCCGTTGTCCCCCAACGCTCACGGCCGATCTCTATATCGTGGACAACAACTCGACCGACGACACGCCAGCCGTCGCCGCGCAACTGATTGCCCAATGGGGGAGCCGCGTTCATTACGTGTTGGAGCGGCGGCCCGGAAAATCGTCCGCATTGAATGCCGGCATTGCCGCCTCCCACGGCGACCTCGTCGGCTTCATCGACGACGATGAAGAAATCGGGGCGTCGTGGCTGGACCGGATCGCGCATGCATTCGCCGATCCCGGTATCGATTTCATCGGCGGACGGTACGTGCCGGTCTGGCCGGGGCCACCGCCCGACTGGCTGCCGCCGCGACACGCGGCCGCGGTCGGGCTCGTTGACGGCGGGCCCGAGCCGAAGATATTCGGCGTGACATACCAGGGCGTCCTGGTCGGCGGGAATGCGATCATCCGCCGCCGCGCGCTCGAGCAGGCGGGGGCCTTCCGTCCGGCGCTGGGCCCCCGGGTGTCCAGGCGGCTGCTCTCGTGCGAGGACGAGGACCTGTATCTGCGCCTGCTCGACCTCGGCTTGACCGGGTGGTATCTGCCCGATCTCGTAGTCCACCATCACGTGCTGCCCGAGCGGTTGACGAAGCGCTATCACCGTCGGTGGTGCTTCTGGCGCGGCGTATCGAAGGCGGTGCTCTATCGCCATCGGGCGGCGGGCGTGCCGACCCTGGCCGGCGTCCCCCGCTACATGTTCGGCGATCTGGTGCGCGCGGGCGCGCGATTCGCGCGTCGGGGCGATCGCGGCGAACGGTTCGACGCGGAGCTCACGGCCTGGGATCTCGCCGGCTTCCTGTACGGACAACACTTCTATCGCGACGATGATCGAGCCGCTCGCGGCGATTGTCAGGTGGGACAGACACGCGCCGAGGGATCGACGCACGCACTATGGCAATGAACGCAGTTGGAG
>Ga0207657_10003192_pt1 | contig 17535 bp, 20 predicted proteins | sample KBSC33metaG_FD_184316 | JGI IMG/M metagenome (GOLD analysis project Ga0207657, IMG submission 184316) | Corn rhizosphere microbial communities from Kellogg Biological Station, Michigan, USA - KBS C3-3 metaG (SPAdes) (version 2) | ecosystem: Host-associated > Plants > Roots > Rhizosphere > Soil ... | reverse complement strand
GGACCCGGCCTACTACCACCTCGAGTTGAGCGAGTTCATCCTGCCCTACGAGGATGTCAGAAAGGCTCCCTCCCCCGACCAGATGGTTCTGGACTTCTTCCAGAGCTCCTATGAGGTAGGAGCTACTCTGGGCGGGTGGGATCGTGCGGCGCTGGAACGGGCCCGCGGCGGGCGGTTGCTCCGGCCACATCTGGAGGGGGGCCACGCCGACGCCATCGCGGAGCAGGCCCGCCCACACCGCGATCTCGGCGGCGTCGTTCGGACGGCGGGCAGGATCCTTCGCGGCCAGCCGCATCACCAGGGCAGCCACGCCGACGGCGACCGACGGGGGCAGCGGCGGCAGCGGGCGATCCCGGTGGGCCAGCGCCACCTCCAGGGGTGTGCCCCGGAACGGCGGAGCGCCGGCCAGGCACTCGTAAGCCAGCATGCCCAGGGAGTACAGGTCGCTGGCCGGGGTGGCCCGCTCCCCCATCGCCCGTTCGGGGGCCAGGTAACCGGGCGTGCCGATCAGCTCCCCGGTGGCTGTGAGCGGCGCCGAGCCGATCGTGTGCGCGATGCCGAAATCGGTGATCTTCACGGTGCCGCCCGGGGCGAGCAGCAGGTTGCCCGGCTTGATGTCGCGGTGGATCATCCCGGCGGCGTGCGCGGCCTGCAGGCCGGCCGCGGCCTGGGCCACGATGTCCATGGTCCGGCTGTCATCCAGCGGGCCGCCGGTCAGCACGGTCTCCAGTGACGGCCCGTCGACCAGCTCCATCACCAGGTAGGGCGGCTGCCCGTCGGCAGGCTCGCCGTAGTCGAAGACCTGCGCGATGTTCTCGTGGGACAGGCCACCGGCGTGCCGCGCCTCGGCGCGGAACCTGGCCAGGGCCTCGCTCCGCTGGCTGTAACGCGGGTGCAGCAGCTTGACCGCCACCGGCCTGGTCAGGACGGTATCGGTCGCGCGCCACACCTCCCCGTACCCGCCGTAGCCGATCTGATCATCAAGTATGTAACGTCCGCCGAGAACCGTTCCAGCCTGGGCCATCAGCGCCCGCTTCCCTGGGCGGCGGACTTTAACCACCGGTGCTGCTGGCATGATCGTGGCATGACGGTCGTGAGGATCAACGCGATTACCGTGCCCGCCGACAGCGGCGACGAGCTTGCCCGCAGGTTCGCGGCACGGGCCGGCGCGGTGGACAACCAGGACGGCTTCGAGGGCTTCGAGCTGCTCAAGCCGACCGACGGGCGGACCACCTGGCTGGTGGTGACGCGATGGCGGGACGAGGCGGCCTTTCAGGCGTGGGTGAGCTCTCCGGCGTTCGCCCACGGGCACCGATCAGCGGCCGAACGGGCGGGCGGCGAGGCGCCTCACCCGGTCGGCATCGGCAGCGAGCTGTGGTCTTACGAGGTGGCCGGCGGATCATCGCGGTGAGACCCGGATGGGGTGGCGCCCAGGCGCCGCAGCAGCGCGCTCTTGATTCCCGGGCGTGACCCGAACACCAGCAGGAACAGCGCCTCGCGGGCGAGCCGCTGCGCGTGCTGGTCCACGGTGACCGCGCGGCTGCCGTCCCCCACCGCCAGGGCGGCCGCCGCCCGCACGGCCAGCTCCGAGGCTGCCGCGCGTGCCTCCGCCATCGCCGTGGCGTCGACGGTGATCGCGGCGTCGAGCAGGTCCCGGCACCGTGCCATCTCGTCGTCGAGCGGCCCGGGACCCAGCAGCCGGGCGCACCGGCGGACCAGGCCGAGCGCCAGCGACCCGTTCACGCGCATCCGGTCGGGTCGAAGGCTCTCCGCCGGATCGAAGGGCTCCTGGCCGGCCCAGCGCTCCCCCGGCACGAGGACGCCGTCGAAGCCCAGCCGGACGGTGACGCTCGCGTGGACGGCGGCTAGCCGCTCGCGGGTCACGGTGAGCCCGGGCTGGGCGGCCGCGTCCACGATCAGTGACACCACGCTGTCGTCCGGGCCTCGCGCCACGACCAGCAGCAGGTCGATCAGTCCCCACCCGGTGACCCACGGCGCGTCGCCGTCCAGCCGCCACCCGCCGCGGTCCGGCCGTGCGCGCAGCCGCGGCGGCCCGGGCATCAGGCCGCCTAGCGCGATGCCGCCGCGCACCTGACCCCGGCAGGCCGGACCGAGCCACCGGTCGCGCAGCGCGGCGGGCGTGCCGTCGGCGGCCAGCGTCATGACCAGGCCGCGGTGCTGCAGCCAGACGAACGTGGTGGCCAGGCAGCCGCTGGCCAGGTCCTCCACTACCGCGCAGTAGGCGGCCAGGTCCAGGCCGAGGCCGCCGGCCTGGACCGGCACCGGCGCCCCGTACAGGCCGAGCGCGGCCAGCGCGTCGAGGTGGGCGACCGGGAGCACGTCCAGCCCGTCGACCCGCATCGCGTCCGGGAACAGCAGGTCATCAGCGAGCCCGCGGACGTCCCGGGCCGTGCTGGTCAAACTGTCCAGGCCGCGGCGAGCTTGTCCATCACCGCGTCCAGGGCCGCGTTGGTGACCTGCCGGGCCGGATCGGCCAGGTACCATTCCACGATTTCCCTGGCACCCTGCTCGAACGGGATCACTGCTCGCCAGCCGGGCACGATGCTGCGCAGCTTGGCGTTGTCGAACACCATCGAGTGCGCCTTGTCGCCCAGCAGTCCCGCGCCCCAATCCGGGTCGGCGGCCGCGATCGCGTCCGACGGCACGTGTACCAGGTGCGGCGTCACCCCCAAGGACGCCGCCAGCGACCCGGCGATCTGGTTCCAGGTGAGCACGTCGTCGGAGGTGATGTGGATGGCCTCGCCGAGGGTCCGCGGATGTCCGAGCAGCGGGACGAACGCGCGGGCGAAGTCGTCGTGGTGGGTGAGCGTCCACAGCGAGGTCCCGTCCCCGTGCACGATGACGGGCTTGCCCGCGCGCATCCGGCCGAGCACCGTCCACCCGCCGTCGAACGGCACCGACGTCGGGTCGTAGGTGTGCGACGGCCGGACGATCGTGGCCGGGAATCCCTCCTCCCGGTACGCCGTCACGAGCAGGTCCTCGCAGGCGATCTTGTCGCGCGAGTACTGCCAGTACGGGTTGCGCAGCGGCGTCGACTCGGTGACCGGCATCCGCGCGGGCGGCGTCTGGTAGGCCGACGCGGAGCTGATGAACACGTACTGGCCGGTCCGCCCGCGGAACAGGTCGATGTCGGTGCGGACCTGCCCGGGGGTGAAGGCCACCCAGTCCACGACCGCGTCGAAGTCACGGCCGTTGATTTCATCCCGAACGGTCTCCGGCTCCCGCACATCCGCCCGCAGCATGGTCACGCCGGGCGGGAGCGGCCGTGCGGTACTCCGGCCCCGGTTCAGCACGAACAACTCCATGCCGCTGTCGACCGCGACCCGCGAGCACGCCGAGCTGATGACCCCGCTGCCCCCGATGAACAGCACCCTGAGCTTCGTCATCCTCTAACGCTAGACCGGGATCAGCGGGGCGAAGGGTGCCGGGGCTGGTAGATGGGAAACTCGGTGCCGTCGGGCAGGCGGATGGCGGCCACCAGGCCCCAGCGCTGATCGGAGACCTCCTGCGCGACCTCGACTCCCCTGGCGCGCAGTTCCGCGAGCGTGGCACCGATGTCGTCGCACATCAGGTAGAGCTGGTGGCGGCTTTCCCCGTCGGCGGGGTGAACCGCCAGCTCAGCGGGCGGCAGAGCGAAGATGAGCCAGCCTCCGCCCGCGTCGACGCTGGACAGGCCGATCACGTCCGCGAAGAAGTCGCGGACCTTCTCCGCCTCGGGCGAGAACACGATGGCGTGCATGCCGTTGATCATGTGTGGCTCCTAGTCGAGTCCGTCGCGGTCGGCCCATTGCAGCAGGGTGTCGAGCGAGTAGGCCGAGTCGTCGATGCCCTGGTGCAGGTCGCCGAGTTCGGCGTAGCGGGCCGGCACGGTGGCGATGGTGAACTGGCGCGGGTCGACATCGTCGACCTCGTCCCAGCTGATGGGGGTGGAGACGGTCGCCTCCGGCACGCCGCGGACGGAGTAGGCGCTGGCGATCGTGTGGTCGCGGGCGTTCTGGTTGTAGTCGACGAACAGCATGGCCGGGTCCCGGTCCTTGCGCCACCAGGTGGTCGTGACCAGGTCCGGGGCGCGGCGTTCGACCTCGCGGGCGAAGGCGAGCGCCGCCCGGCGCACCTCGGTGAAGCCCCACCGCGGCTCGATCCGGACGTAGATGTGCAGGCCGTTGCCGCCGGAGGTCTTGGGCCACCCGGTCGCGCCGAGCTCGCCGAGGATCTCGCCCGCGATCCGGGCCACCCGGCGCACCGTGGCGAACTCGCAGGCCGGCCCGGGGTCCAGGTCGATGCGCCATTCATCGGGCCGTTCGGTATCGGCCCGGCGGGAGTTCCACGGATGGAACTCAACCGTGGACATCTGCACCGCCCAGATCACCGCGGCCAGCTCGGTCACGCACAGCTCGTCGGCGTACCGGCCGTACCGGGGAAAGTGCAACCGGACCGTCTCGAGCCACGGCGGCGCACCACCAGGCACCCGCTTCTGGTGCACCTTCTCCCCGGCGACCCCGGACGGGAACCGGTGCAGCATGCACGGCCGCTCCCGCAGCGCGCGCACGATCCCGTCACCCACCGACAGGTAATAGCGGGCCAGGTCCAGCTTGGTCTCCCCGCGGGCCGGGAAGTACACCCGGCCCGGATTGGAGATCCGGACCGTCCTGCCCCCGACCTCGATCTCCACCCCGTCTGCGGCCATAACAGAAAGTTAACCCAGCGGCGGCCCGATGGCCCGGCGGCACCGGGTGGCAGGATGAAAGCCCCGTCAGGAAGGGATCGATCGGATGAACGGCACGGGCTTGGTCCGCGGGCCCAGCAGCAGGCTGGCCGAGGGCATCGTCACCCACATCAGCCGCATGCCGGTGGATATGGAACTGGCCCGGTCCCAGCACGCGGCCTATGCCGACGCGCTGGCGGCCAGCGGCTGGGCGGTCCGGGCGGCACCGGCCGCCGATGACTGCCCGGATTCGGTCTTCATCGAGGACACCGTCGTGATCTGCGAGGACCTGGCGGTGCTGACCCGTCCGGGCGCGGCGGTGCGCCGGCCGGAGGTCGACGGGGTCGCCCAGACCGTTCGGTCGCTAGGCCTGCGCACGGCGTGCATCGAGGACCCGGGGACCCTCGACGGGGGTGATGTGCTGCAGGCAGGCAGCACGGTATACGTCGGCCGCGGCGGACGGACCAACGGCGAGGGCATCCGCCAGCTGCGCGCGCTGCTCGCGCCGCTGGGCCGTACCGTGGTCGGCGTTCCGCTGGGAAAGGTGCTCCACCTGAAGTCCGCGGTGACCGCGTTGCCGGACGGCACGTTCCTGCTACTGCCGGAGCTGGTGCCGGCCGAACTGTTCCCGGCGGTGCGCCCGGTCACCGAGGAGGGCGGCAGTCACGTCGTCCCCCTCGGCGGTGACCGCGTGCTCATCGCCGCGTCCGCTCCCCGCACCGCCGGGCTGATCGAGGATCTTGGCTTCACGCCGGTCGTCGTGGACATCAGCGAGTTCGAGAAGCTCGAGGGCTGCGTGACCTGCCTGAGCGTCCTGGTGCCCGGCCGGTAGCCGCCGCTTACGCCCGGCTGGATCCTTTAGTAGCTTGAGCCCATGCACGTCGTCGGCATGGTGCTGCACCCCGAGCGGGACTGCAGCGGCGCAGTCGGGTCGATCCTGGAATGGGCGGCTCGCCGGGACATCCAGGTCCTCGGCATCGACACCGAGATCCGCAGGCTGGCCTGCACCGCCGAGGCGGTGACCGCCGCCGAGCTCCGAAAGCGGGCGGACCTGCTGGTGAGCCTGGGCGGAGACGGCACGATGCTGCGCGCCATGCGGCTGGCCGACCGGCAGCGGTCCCCGGTCCTCGGGGTGAACCTGGGCAAGCTCGGCTTCCTGGCCGAAGTCGACGTGCCCGACCTGGCCGACGCGCTATCCGCGATCGACAACCACGAGTTCACCACCGAACCGCGCCTGGCCGTCGACGCCGTCATCGGAGAACAGCTGATCACCGCGTTCAACGACATCGCGCTCGTCCGGTTTCCCGGCCAGAAGACCGCCGCCATCGCGGTGGAGGCCGCGGGACGCCCCTTCGTCAGCTACGCCGCCGACGCGATCGTGGTCGCGACGCCGACCGGCTCCACCGCGTACAGCTTCTCCGCCGGCGGCCCTATCGTGAGTCCCGCGGTGGAGGCGATGCTGGTCACGCCGGCCGCACCGCATTCCGCCTACAACCGCGGCCTCGTCGTTTCCGTCGATGACCAGCTGACCCTGAACATCCTGCCGTCCAGCGGCCGGCTCGCGGTGGAGGCCGACGGTAACGTCGCGGCCGAGGTGGAGCCCGGCGACCGAATCGAACTGCGGGCGCGGCCCGGCGCGGCCCGGGTCGTCCGGCTCGGCCTCACCACGTTCTACGAGCGGGTCCGGCGCAAGCTGCGGCTATCCGATTCGGCCGAGATCGCCGTCGGCTGGCCGTGACGCGTACCGGCCGCTAACTGGCCAGCACTAGGTGGCGGTCAGACGGCTGGCCGGCCAGGTCGCCGGGCAGTCGCGGGGCGGGGCAGGCGCCAGTCGGCCGGGCGTGCCGGGGGGCGTAGCTTGTCCCGGACGGTGAGCCGCCGAACACGAAGGCCACTTCTTCCCTGGCCCAGCGCATCCTGGTGACCGCGGTCTCGGGGTGCTCACCGAACTCCTGCGCGACCCTGGCCGCGCAGCCCAGGTCGCCGAGGGCGCTGGTCGCCGCGTCGATCGCCTGTATCACCTGCACCGCGCTCGGCGCGTCGGAGATCTGCAGCACGGATGCGAAGAGCGCGTCAGCCCGGGCGGTGTCGATGCTCAGGTCATAGTGCACGGACCACATCGTGGGGCCTCCTTTACCGACAGTCCTGACATCCCCGGCTGCCCGGCCGGCCGCTCCCACCGCCGGCCGGGAAGCCAGCGCCTGCGTCAGGCCGCAGGTGCTCCTCAGCATGTCCGGAGGGCCGGCCGACCTCCCTGATACACCCTCGGCGCATTTAACTTTGACCCGGCGTCCAGCCGGAGCCGCGAAATATGATGGGGGCCATGGCCGAAGCTGAAGGCATCGCTGGCCTGGACACCAGCGTGGCGCACCCGGCCCGGGTCTACGACTACTGGCTCGGCGGCAAGGACAACTTCGCCGCCGACCGGGAGGCGGCCGAGCGCGTGCTGGCCGCGGCGCCCGGATTGCGTTACCGTGTGCGCGCCAACCGGGCCTTCCTCGGCCGGGCGACCAGGTACCTGGCCGCCGAGGCCGCTGTCCGGCAGTTCCTGGATATCGGCACCGGCATCCCGGCCGCCGGCAACACGCACGAGGTGGCGCAGCGCGTCGCCCCGGATGCCCGCGTGGTCTACGTCGACAACGACCCGATCGTCCTGCTGCACGCGCAGGCCCTGCTGCGCAGTACGCCGGAGGGGGCGACCGCGTACCTGCAGGCCGACCTGCGCGATCCCGGGGCGATCCTGGACCGGGCGGCATCCCTGCTGGACTTCGGCCAGCCGGTGGCGGTCATGCTGCTCGGAGTGCTGCACCTGATCCAGGACAGCGAGGACCCGTGGGGCATCGTGGCCCGGCTGATGGCCGCGATGCCGCCTGGCAGTTACCTGACGGTCTCCCATCCCGCGATCGACATCCACAAGTCCCAGGCGAACGCGCAGCGGGTCTACAACGAGCGCGTCGCCACCCCGCAGACATTGCGCACCCGGGAGCAGGTGGCCAGGTTCTTCGCCGGCCTCGAGCTGGTCGACCCGGGGCTGGTGCAGGTCCATCAGTGGCGGCCCGGCCCGGGTGACTCCGCCCCGGAGGGAACCGTGTCCGCGCACGGTGCCGTGGCGCGCAAGCCCGGGGCCTAGCCCCAAGGAAACCTGGCGGTCACCTGGTCAGCGCCTGTGCCGCCCGCTCGATGATCGCGTTGAGGTCATCGCGCGCGCCCGCACGGTAGAGCGGCCCGCCCCCGTCGGCCAGCATCTGGCTCACCATGGCCACGCCCTGAGCCGGGACCGGCCGCGGCCCGGCGAGGCAACCTGCCAGCCCGTCCAGCTCCGATGCGGACTCGGCGATCCGGTCTCGGCGGAGCGGGACATACGGCTGGCGCGCGCCTCCGGCCGACCGCGACGCGGCCATGAGCCGCGGGCGCGTGTGCGGCGATACGGACGCGGCGAGCGTCCGCCGCAGGCTTCCCGCTAGGGCACGCCGGTAGCTGACGGAGGTCAGCACCATGGCCCGCGCGGCCAGTACCGCGTTCTCCTCGGGCCGGGCGCCATCGGCCAGCCGCCGGTCCAGCCGCGGTGCCAGGCAGCGGGCTAGCAGCCGGTGCCAGGGCCGCAGCCGCTGGACAGTCAGGCGACCAAGATCGTCATCGAGCAGGATATGCATCATCTGCCACTTCCCCGTAGTGACCAATAAATCAATTATACTGGTCATGGATGACCTGTAAAGGCTTTTGTAGGGTCACGATCAAGTGTGAAGGCTGGTGATCATGACGGTTAGCGTGAACGGCATGACGTTGCCGTCGTGGGCGTCCCACCTGCAGCACAAGCTGGCGCCGCCCCCGCTGCTGCTCGTCCAGGCGTACGTCAACACCCTCGACCTGGATTTGCGCACCGACATGCTGGCCCACGCCGACGAGGCGCAGGCCTGGCTGGCCGGCGCTGGCCTGCGTGATCTGGGGCAGCCCGACCTCGCCGCCGACCTCGAGCTGGCCCGCGCGTTCCGGGAGAGCCTGCGCGCCATGATCGCGCGCAATACCGGCGGACCTCCGCTCACCGAAGCCGGACTGCGCCCCCTGCGGCACGTCACGAGCGAGGCCACGCCCAGGCTCGAGGTGACCGCCGAGTGCCAGGTCGAGCTGGAGTGCAGTGAAGACGCTCAGCGCCTGGCTGACGGTCTGGCCGGGCTGCTGCTGACCATCCGCGACGCGCAGGCCGACGGCAGCTGGGACCGGATGAAGCTGTGCGGCAACCCGGACTGCCTCTGGGCGTTCTACGACCGGTCGCACAGCCGGCAGGGTGCGTGGTGCGACATGGCCTCGTGCGGCAACAGGCTCAAGAACCGCAGCCTTCGCGCCCGCCGCGCCCAGGCCGGCTAGCCGGACGGCGGCGCGAGACGGACGGCATGCTGTGGTCAAGGAATCGGCATGCACGGTGGTCCCCCCGGATCACTCCCCCTGGCCGCGCCACCGGCGCGGCACCCCCCATACCATCCCGGAGGACAGAACGGCAGCCGTGATACACCCGCGGACCCGCCGGGGGTAAGCCGGGGTTAGCTGGGAGTCTCGCGCTCGCCGGAGCCTAGGGCTAGCAGTTCTTCCGCGTGCGCCTGGCCGAACTCGGACTCCTCCAGGCCGCCCAGCATCCGGGACAGCTCGCGGACCCGGCCGGCCCGGTCCAGCCGGACTACGCCGCTCGCCGTCACCAGCCCGTCGCCTGACTTCTCCACGACCAGGTGGTTGTCGGCGAACGCCGCGACCTGCGGCAGGTGGGTGACCACGATGACCTGCGAGGAGCGGGCCAGCCGGGCGAGCCGCCTGCCGATCTCGACCGCGGCCTTACCGCCGACCCCGGCGTCCACCTCGTCGAACACGAACGTCGGCACCGGGTCCGCGCCGGCGAAGACCACCTCGATGGCCAGCATGACGCGGGAGAGCTCGCCGCCGGAGGCGCCCTTGTTCAGCGGCAGCGGCGGCGCGCCCGGGTGCGCGGCCAGCCTGATCTCCACGTCGTCGGCGCCGTAGGGGCCGGGCGCGTCCAGGTCGCTGACCACGGCGGTGAGCGACGCGTGCGGCATGGCCAGTGCGGTCAGCTCGGCGGTCACCTCGGCCGCGAACCGCTCGGCCGCCGCCGAACGCAGTCCGGTCAGCCGCGCCGCGAGCGAGGTCACCTCGGAGGCCAGGGCGGCCTCCTCCGCGGCCAGCGCGGCGATCTTGTCGTCGTCCCCTTCCAGCTCGGCCAGGCGCGATCCGGCCTGCTTGGCCCAGTCGAGCACGCCGACCAGGTCACCCGAGGCGGCGGCGTAGGCCCGGATCAGCCGGCCGAGCGCGGCGCGGCGCTCCTGCACCGCGGCCAGCCGGGCCGGGTCCGAGTCCAGCGACTCGGTGTAGGAGGCCAGCTCCCCGGCCACGTCGGAGATCAGGTAGCTGGCTTCGGAGAGCCGGTCGGCCAGGCCGGCCAGGGCCGGGTCGTGCGGGCGGACCGGCTCGAGCGCGCGGACCGCGACGCCGAGCAGCGTCACCACGTCGGACGCTTCGACGGAGGCCGAGGCCGGATCGCCGAGCAGCGCCTCGTGCGCGGTGGTGGCCGCGGCGTGCAGCGCGTCGGCGTTCGCCAGCTTCTCCTCCTCGGCCAGCAGGGTCGAGTCCTCGCCCGCCTCCGGGGCGGTCGCCTCGACCTCGGCCAGGCCGAGCCGCAGCGTCTCGGCCTCGGCCGCGCGTTCGCGTTCCGCCCGGGTCAGTTCGTCGAGCTCGTCGCGGACCGCGCGATGCCGGTGGTAGACCCGCCGGTAGTCGGCCAGGGTGGCGGCCAGCTCGGGCCCGCCGAACCTGTCCAGCGCGTCCCGCTGCCGGCCCGGCTTGAGCAGCTGCTGCTGGTCGGACTGCCCGTGCACGGCCACCAGGTCGTCGGCCAGCACCTGGAGCAGCGACACCGGCACAGAATGCCCGCCGGCGAACGCCCGGGACCGGCCCTCGGCCGACACCGAGCGGCTCAGCACGAGCGAGGACCCGTTGTCGTCGAGATCTCCCCCGGCCTCCTCGACCTCACGGGCTACCTCCGGGGTGACCAGCAGGCGCCCCTCCACCGCGGCCCGCGCCGCTCCTGGCCGCACCCGCGCCGGGTCGGCCCGGCCGCCGAACAGCAGCCCGAGCGCGGTCACCACCATGGTCTTCCCGGCGCCGGTCTCGCCGGTCAGCGCGGTGAACCCGGCCGATAGCTCGAGCACCGCGTCGTCGATGACGCCGAGCCCGGTGATCCGGACTTCCTCAAGCATGCTTGCCTGCGTCCTCCCAGGTACGGCCGCGCCAGCCCGCCACAGGCAGGCCGAACTTGGCCACTAGCCGGTCCGTGAAGCCCCCGCTGCGGGATTCCGACGTCTGCAGCCGTGCGAGCAGGACCGGCAGCGCCCCGCGGCGGACCTCCACCCGGGCCCCGGGTGGCAGATCGACCTTACGCCGACCATCGCACCACAAAACCGCCCCCGATGTCTCGGACGCCACGATGAGCTCGACCGCGAGCACCGACTGCGGCGACACCACCATCGGCGGGGCGAACAGCGCGTGCGCGCTGATCGGCACCATGAGCAGCGCCTCCACCTCTGGCCACACCACCGGTCCGCCCGCGGAGAAGGCGTAGGCGGTCGAGCCGGTGGGGGTCGAGCAGACCACGCCGTCACCGCCCCAGCGGGACAGCGGGCGGCCGTCGATCTCGATGATCACCTCGATCACCCGTTCGCGTGCCGCCTTCTCCACGGTAGCCTCGTTCAGCGCCCAGGTGGACGCGATGCCTGTCCCGTTGCGGCGTACGCTCACGTCGATCGTCATCCGCTCCTCGACCGCGTAATCCCGCGCCACCACCCGCTCGACCAGGTCGGCCAGCCCGTCCGGCTCGGCCTCGGCGAGGAACCCGACGTGGCCGAGGTTCGCCCCGATCAGCGGCACCCCGGCGGGCCGCGAGAGTTCGGCGGCCCGCAGCAGGCTGCCATCGCCGCCGAGGACGATGACGAGCTCGGCGCCCTCGGCGGCCATGTCGCTGGCCGGGACCTCGTGCGCGCCCGGGGAGCTGAACTCGCCCGCGAGGGTGCGGACGGCGATCCCGGCAGCGGTCAGCCGGTCGGCGACGAACCGGGCGCTGCGCAGCGCGTTCTCCCGGCCGATGTGCGCCGTCACCAGCACCGTCCGCTGTCCCACTAGCTGGGTCCCTCCTTGATCGCCCGCTCCAGCTGACTATCGTCGAGCGGCGGCGCGCCCCGGCGCAGCCACAGGAAATATTCCACGTTCCCGGCGGGCCCGGGCAGCGGGCTGGCCGTGATCCCCTGCACACCCAGGCCGAGCTGGCCCGCCGCGGCGGCCACCGTGCGTACCGCGTCGGCGCGGTCCTCGCTGTCGCGCACCACGCCGCCCGCGCCGACCCGGCCCTTGCCCACCTCGAACTGGGGCTTGACCAGCAGCACGAAGTCCGCGTCCGGCGCGGCGGACGCCACCAGGGCCGGCAGGACCAGGGTGAGCGAGATGAAGGAGAGGTCGGCCACCACCAGCCCGGGTACCGGGGTCACCTGCTCCAGGGTTCGCACGTTGACCCGGTCCAGCACGGTGACCCGCGGGTCGGTCCGCAGCGACCAGGCCAGCTGCCCGTACCCCACGTCCGCCGCCACCACATGCGCCGCGCCGGCCCGCAGCAGCACGTCGGTGAACCCGCCGGTGGACGCGCCCGCGTCCAGGCAGGCCCGGCCCGTCACCGTCAGGCCCGCCGGGCCGAACACCGTGAGCGCACCGGCCAGCTTGCGCCCGCCGCGGGAGACGTACCCTGGCTCGCCGGTGTCAGCGATGCTGATCGGCGCGTCCCGGCTCACCTGCGTCGCGGCCTTGGCCGCGCGCAGCCCGGCCACCGTCACGCGCCCGGCGGCCACCAGCTCGCCGGCCTGCTCGCGCGACCTGGCCAGGCCGCGCCTGACCAGCTCGGCGTCGAGCCGTACCCGGGTCGCGGTCACGGCGTGCCCTCGTTGACCTCGCCCAGGATGTCCCTGAGCCGCCCGTGCACCTCCTCGAGCACCGCGACGTGCTCCTCCGCCGGGGCTCCGGCCAGGCGGTTCAGCCCGGCCAGGGCCGCGTCGACCCGGTCGTCGCCCGTAGGCGGTCCAAGGGTCGCTTCGGCCGCAGGGCGGAGCTCCCCGCCGTCTGGTGTGGCGGCTGCCCGCGACCGTTCGGCATCAAGGTCTTGACTTTGACCTTCGATACCCTGGTCTGGGTATTCCTCGTTCATGTGCGCTACCCTCCGCGTGGAACGCTACCGTCCGATGCTGACTAGAGCGAGGCGCGCATGGCTTCAGTTGAGGAGTGCCGCGAGGCGCTGACGACCCTCAGCCATCGGCTGACCGAGATGAACCCGCAGGACCGGGCCAGCTATTTCGGCAACCGGTCGATGAGCTGCCACGTGACCGATCTCGGCGTGACGTTCGTGACCAGGTTCACCGACTCCGGCGCCGGACCGGTGACCGAGGCGAAGCCCGACGACCCGCCGGCCGACATCAGGCTGACCGCGAGCAGCGACGACGTGATCTCGCTCTCGGCCACCCCGGCCAACATCGCCCGGATGTGGCTGTCCGGCCGGGTCAAGGTCCAGGCCAGCATGCGGGATCTGCTGGCGCTCCGCAAACTGCTCTGAGTAGGTTGCTGAGCCATGGGCGAGCTGATCCTGCTGAGGCACGGCGAGACCGAGTGGAGCCTGGACGGCAAGCACACCGGGCGGACCGACATCCCCCTCACCGCACGCGGTGAGGGGGCCGCCAAGGCGCTGGAGCCGGTGCTCTCCCGCCGCGGCATCGTGGCGGTGTTCACGAGTCCGGCCCGCCGCGCGGTCACCACCGCGGCCTTCGCCGGCCTGTCCAACGCGCAGCCCGATCCCGACCTGTGGGAATGGGACTACGGCGGCTACGAGGGGCTGACCACGCCGCAGATCCAGGAAACCAGGCCCGGCTGGTACCTGTGGCGCGACGGCGTGATCCCGGGCGACGCCGCGCACCCGGGCGAGACCATCGAGCAGGTCGCCCAGCGGACCGAGCGCGTGCTGGCCCGGGTCGCTCCCCTGCTGGCCGACGGCAACGTCGCGCTGGTCGCGCACGGCCATGTTCTGCGCGTGCTCACCGCCTGCTACCTGCGGCTCCCCCCGGCGGACGGGCGGCTGTTCCGGCTGGACACCGGGACGGTCAGCACCCTGGGTACCGAACACGCCGAGCCGATCATCACGTCCTGGAACGTGCCGCCCTCGCCGTAGCCGGATGACTTAAGACGCCCTGGGCCGGGTCTACGGGCCGGGTTTCCTCCCGCATCCAGTTCAGGTACGCGGCCGAACCGGTCAGGATGGGCAGCGCGATGATCTCGGGCTCGTCGTAGCTGTGCCGTTCGGTGATGAAGGCGGCGAGCTCGTCGTAGCGGTCGGCGGGCAGCTTGAGCAGCACGAGCCACTCCTCGGTCCGCTCCAGCGCACCGTCCCACCAATACATCGACGCCACCGGGCCGGCCACCTGCGCGCACGCGGCCAGCCTGGATTCGACCGCGGCGCGGGAGAGCTCCATCGCCTCGGCGCGCGAATCGGTTGTCGTCTGTACCTGGAGGTACTGCACCTCAAGGTCGGCCATGGCCTGATCGTACGCGCCCCGCACCCTAGTACGCTGGCCCCGTCCCCGCCGGGCTGGGAGGAGCACGGATTGGAACTGGTGCATTCCGGAAAGGTCCGGGAGCTCTACGCCGACGGCGACGACATCATCATGGTCGCCTCGGACCGGGTGAGCGTCTACGACGTGGTGCTGCCCACCCCGATCCCCGGCAAGGGCCGGGTGCTGACCCAGCTGTCGCTGTGGTGGTTCGGCCAGCTTGGCGACGTGATCCCCGGCCACGTGATCTCCGCCACCGACGTGCCTGCGCAATGGCAGGGCCGCGCCATCCGGTGCCGCCGGCTCCAGATGCTCCCGGTGGAATGCATCGCGCGCGGCTACCTGGCCGGGCTGGGCCTGGCGTCCTACCGGGAAACCGGCACGATCTCGGGCGTGCGGCTGCCGCCCGGCCTCGCCGAGGGGTCCCGGCTGCCCGAACCCGTCTTCACCCCCACCACCAAGGCCGCGGCCGGCCACGACGAGCCGATGACGTTTTCCGAGGTGGAGACGCTGGTCGGCGCCCCGGTGGCCGCCGAGCTCCGCCGGGCCACCCTGGAGGTCTACCGGCGGGGTTCCGAGCTGGCCGCCGCGCGCGGCATCCTCATCGCCGACACCAAGCTGGAGTTCGGCCTGCTCCCGGACGGCACGCTGATGCTGGCCGACGAGGTGCTCACGCCCGACTCGTCCCGGTTCTGGCTCGCGTCGCAGTGGCAGCCGGGCGGTCCGCAGCGCTCGCTGGACAAGCAGTTCCTGCGGGACTGGTCGGCCGGCCTGGAGTGGGACCGCCGGCCGCCGGGCCCGGCCATCCCGGACGACGTGGTCGCGGCCACGCAGGCCCGCTACACCGAGCTCTTCACGCGGCTAACCGGCCGTGAGTGAGCCCGTCCTGGTCGTGCGGGCCCGCAGGCTGCGGGCGGCCCGCGGCGTGGTGGTGGCCAGGGACGTGACGCTGGACGCCGCGCCGGGCGACGTCGTGGCGGTCGAGGGGCCGAACGGCTCGGGGAAGAGCACGCTGCTGGCCGCGGCGGCCGGGCTGCTGCCCGCGGACCACGCGAGCGTCCGGCCCGGTTCGGTCGGTTATTCACCCGAACGGGCCGGAGTACTGCCCCGGGTACCGCTGCAACGCTGGCTGCTGGGTTTGGCGCGTACCGCGGGCCTTGGCCGCGATGAGTCTGCGCGCCGCGCCGGGGACCTGCTCGCCCGGCTCGGCCTGGTGCACGCGTCCGCGATGTCGCTGCACGCGCTGTCGCGCGGTAACGCGCAGCGCGCGCTGGTGGCCCAGGCCCTGCTGGCCGACCCGGATTTGCTGGTCCTCGACGAGCCCTCCGGCGGCATGGACGCCGACGGCGTCTCGCGGGTGGCTGCTGAGATACGGCGGGCGGCGGGCCGCCGGGCGGTCGTGCTGGTCGCGCGGCACCCGACCGCGCCGCTGCCGCTGCCCTCGGGGGTCACGTGGCGGCTGTGCGAGGGCGTGGTGGACACCCGGCCGCGGGACGGCGACGGCGCGCCGGCCGCCTCCGGCTCGGCGGCCGGAACTCTGCTGGCTCCGGAGGGGACAGCCCGCCCGCGCTCCCCCGGGACCATGGAGGTGGAGACCGGCGACGGTGCTGTGCGGCTGGTCGACGAGGCGGAATTGCCCGCCGTGCTGCGGGCCGCGCTGGACGCGGGCCAGGCCATCCGCCGGGTGCAGCCGACGCCGGGTGCAGCCGCCGAGGTCGCTGGTGACGAGGGCGCCGGTGACGCCGGGGCCGCCGGGGCCGCCGGGGCGCCGCGGCGGGCGGGTGCTCTGCGCCGCGTGCTGCACGGCGCCGCGCACCGGGCCCGGCTGCTCGCTTCCTCCCAGTGGTTCCTGGCGCCCGTGATGCTGTTCCTGGTCGTGCTGGGCATCGTCTACGCGAGTGACGCCGGGCCCCCGCTGCAGGCCGCGGCGGTCACCGCGATCACCCTCGTCCCGGTGCTGACCTGGCTCAGCGTGCTGGCGCACCGGGTGGACGGCCGGGAGCTTGCCCGCGCGTTCGCCGCGCACGCGGGCGGCCGGGCCCGGGCGCACCTGGCCACCGACCTGGGGCTGGTCCCGTTCGCGGCGGTGCTGGCGCTGGCGGCTCTGGTGGCCCCGCTGATCAGCCAGGGCAGCCACGCCCATCCGCCGCAGCTGGACGTCAGGATCGTGGGGCTGCACCTGGCCGCCGCGGTGTTCGGCGCCGGGCTCGGCTCGCTGCTCGCGCTGATCGAACGGGCCGGCTGGCGGCTGCTGACCGCCGTGGCGGTGTTCCTCGTCCTGTTCGTGGTCCGGGATACGCCGATGGGGCCGCTGCTGAGGCTCAGCACCCATCCGGCCACGCTGCAGACGCCGGTGGGCGGCCCGGCCGCCTGGCTCTTCCTGCCCGGCCTGGCCCTGGTGGCGGTGGCCGCGTTCGCGGCTACCCGCGTCAGCGCCTGACGCAGGTGTAGGCGCCGTAGAGACGGCCCTGGTACTTCGCGTCCGTGATCTCGAAGCCGGCCTCGGCCAGCATCGGCTCCAGCAGCCAGCGGAAAGTGCTGAACTCGGTCCGGATGTGTTCGGCGTAATCCTCGCCGGTGTATCCCTCGGCGGGGTCCGTCGCGGCGTGCCCGAACCAGTTCCTGAAGACCTCCTCGGTCTCGGCCGGGCGGAAGTCGTAGATCAGGTCGCGCAGCCGCAGGACCCCGCCGGGCCGCAGCATCCGCGCGATCCGGTCCAGGGCCAGCGCCTTCCAGAAGTCGGGCAGCTGGTGCAGGGCATGCCGGGTGTACACGGCGTCGGCCGGCGGCCCGGCATGAGAGTAGCTGAGGAAGCCCGCGCGCACGCAGTCCAGGTTGCCCAGCCCGGCGTCGGCGGCGCGCTCGCGCAGCAGGTCGAGCATGGCCGGCGAGACGTCCACCGCCGTCACGCGCCCGAACCGCCGGGCCGCCCCGAGCGCGAACTGCCCGGTGCCCGTGCCCAGGTCCACCACCGCGGAGTCGGCGCCCAGGCCCTGCGCCGCGAGAGCGTCCAGGTCCTCGATCGGATCTGGATACCCCTGCTTCCGGTCGAAGCCGGCCACGAAGGCCGCGTCGAGGTGCTCGGGTCCCGCGTACGCCAGTTCGTCGATCATCCATGAATCAGCCACGAGGACATTCTGCCGCGCCAGCGAACCCGGCAGCAGACCTGGC
>Ga0207657_10003191_pt1 | contig 17542 bp, 14 predicted proteins | sample KBSC33metaG_FD_184316 | JGI IMG/M metagenome (GOLD analysis project Ga0207657, IMG submission 184316) | Corn rhizosphere microbial communities from Kellogg Biological Station, Michigan, USA - KBS C3-3 metaG (SPAdes) (version 2) | ecosystem: Host-associated > Plants > Roots > Rhizosphere > Soil ... | reverse complement strand
CGACCGGCCTGACCCTGCATCCGGGCCAGCTGCTGCCGTTCGCGACCCTGGCGCTGGGCTCGGCCATGGCGGCCTTCATGTACCCGCATACCCTGACGGGCATCTTCGCCGCCAAGGATGCGAGCACGATCCGCAAGAACGCGATCTTCCTGCCTGCCTACACCGTGCTGCTGGGGCTGATCGCGCTGCTGGGCTACATGGCGTACGCCGCGCACATCAGCGTCAAGAGCAACAACGACGTCGTGCCGGCGCTGTTCAACGCGCTGTTCCCGTCGTGGTTCGCGGGCTTCGCGTTCTCCGCGGTCGCCATCGGCGCGCTGGTGCCGGCGGCGGTGATGTCGATCGGCGCGGCCAACCTGTTCACGCGCAACTTCTGGAAGCCCTACGTGAACGCGCAGGTCACGCCGGCGCAGGAAGAGAAGGTGGCCAAGCTGGCGTCGCTGGCCGTCAAGGTCGGCGCGCTGCTGTGCATCCTGCTGATGCCCACGAAGTTCGCGCTGGACCTGCAACTGCTGGGCGGCGTCTGGATCCTCCAGACCTTTCCGTCGCTGGTGTTCGGCCTGTTCTCCGGGCGCCTGCGCGCGCCGGCGCTGCTGGCCGGCTGGTTCGCGGGGATCTTCTGCGGCACCTGGACGGCGTGGGCCGATGGCATCAAGCCGGTCCACTCGCTGGTCATCGGCGGCGACAAGTTCACCATCTACACCGGCTTGCTGGCGCTGGCGGTGAATTTCATCGTCGCGATCGTCGTGCAGGCCCTGCTGCGCACGCCCGCTCCGGCGGTGGTGCCCAGCAAGGCCTAGCCAGGCAGGCGCGGGCAGGGCGTCCGCGCCGCTGGGCACAATGCGGGGACCATGCGCCTCAAAGCCAAGCTGCTGATCGTCGCTGCCCTCCCGCTGCTGGTGTCGCTGGCGCTGATCGCCACGGCGGTCTTGCTTCAGCAGCGCGAGCTCGCCCAGCGCGAACATGCGCTGGTCGAGGGCGGCTACCTGAGCGCGCGCCGGGCCGAACTGCGCAACTACGTGCAGCTGGCAATGAGCATGGTCAAGCCGCTGGTCGAGGCCGGCGGCGACCCGCAGGCGGCCCAGGCCCAGGCCATGCGGCTGCTGGAGTCGCTGGACTACGGCAACGACGGCTACTTCTTCGTCTACGACATGAACGGCACGGTGCTCATGCATCCGCGCCAGCGCGACCTGGTCGGCAAGGACCTGTGGGCGCTGCGCGATGCGCGCGGCAACGCCACCATCCAGGCGCTGCTGGCGCGCGCCCGTGCCGGCGGAGGCTATGTCGAGTACATGTGGCGCCGGCCGTCCACCGGCCAGGTGGCGCCCAAGCTGGGCTATGTCGTCGAGATTCCGCGCTGGAACTGGATGGTGGGCACCGGGCTGTACCGGGACGACATCGACGCGGCGACGGCCCAGCTCGATGCCCAGGCCTCGTCCAACATCGGGCAGACGCTGCTCTGGATCGCCGCGATCGCCTGCGGCGGCGTCGCGCTGATCAGCCTGAGCGGCGTCTGGCTCAACCTCAGCGAGCACCGGGTGGCCGACGCCAAGCTCCAGCTGCTGGCGCGCAAGGTCGTGCGCTTCCAGGAGGACGAACGGGCGCACCTGGCGCGCGAGCTCCACGACGGCGCGACGCAGACGATGGTGTCGGCCAAGCTGCTGGTGGAGTCGGCGATCGATCAACTCGAGCGGCAGGACAGGCCCTCGCCGCCGGCGCTCGAGCGGGCGCTGGCCGGCTTGACGCAGTCGCTGAACGAGGTGCGGCGCATCTCGCACCGCCTGCGCCCGGCCATGCTGGACGAGCTCGGGCTTCCGGCGGCCCTGGAGCTCCTCGCACGCGAAGCCAACGATGCCGGCTCGACGCCGCTCGATCTGCGCGTGGTGGGCGAGGCCGTCGCCTTGCCGGAAGAGGTCAAGACCGCCTTGTTCCGCGTCACCCAGGAGGCGCTGGCCAATGTCGCCAAGCATGCGCGCGCCCGGCAGGTGCTGGTGGAGCTGAGGTTCGACATCGACGGCGTGTCTCTCGAGATCCGCGACGACGGCCGCGGGTTCGCGCTCGACCGCGTGCAGCTCGACCCGAATCGCGGCATCGGCCTGCGCAACATGCGCGAGCGCCTGGAGTCGATCGGAGGCTCGTTCGAGGTTCGCGCCGCCCACGGGGCTGGAACGGCCCTTCGGGCCCGGGTACCACTGGAGGCCATCCGGCGTCTGGGCATCGTTTGACGCGTGCGGACCACGTCACCCCCTCGGAAGCGGGTGCACTGTCGTTCGCGGGCAGCTGTCCGAACAGGTGATGCTCATCGAACAGGCGCTGGCGGAGTTCCGCCACGCTCTAAGTGACAGCTCGACGCATCCTGCGTACGAAGCCATCGTCGCCGAAGGCGTCCGAAGCGCTCGCGTCGTCTGGAAGGCGTGAAGACCGCCACTTCGCCACTCCGCCGGACCCGGCGGGCGTGGCGACGTCGCGACCCATGCCGCCGGCCTAGATCCAATCCTGATCCTTTGGTCGATGTTCGCCGCGGCCTGTCGCGGAGACGATGACTTCCGACGACACGCGAAATCAATCCCGACTCCGCGTTGTCGTCTCGATGCGGCTGCATCGATCAACCAGGAAGCCATCATGCCAAACGCCTTCGCGACGTCCGTCAGCGCGACGAATTTCCGTGTCACCAACAACACCACCCAGCTGGGCAACCAGTACGTGCTGGTCTATTTGACGCCCGAGGTGGGCGCCGAGAACTGGCTCTACGCTGCGTGGCAGCAACTCAATCCCGGGCAGGGCGGCACGCAGTCGTTCACGCTGAACCAGGCCGTCAGCGGCCAGATGGAGAGCCTGGACGGGACGTACACCACCAACACGCTGGCCATCACGCCCGGCTACGTGTCCGAGCTCACCAACGGGACCAACCTGCAGGCGACGCTTCAGCCGCCCGTCCTGGGCACGACGGCGCCCCCGCCCCAGGTCACGTCCAGCCAATCGGGCATGCAGAACGCGACGCTGCAGCCTTCGGTCGCGATGAACGCGTTGTGGTACGTCAACGGCAACCTGACCTGCAAGTCGATCTCTCCGGTTTCGGCGGGCAACACCCTGTCGGCCTTCGAGCTGGACACCACGCTCTACTGGGCCGTGGGCAATGCCGTCGAGGGCCCGAACTACACCTACAACCAGATCACGCCGCTCACCAAGTACGTGCTGCCTGCCAACACGCCGCTGGTCAACGTGTCGCTGATCTACGCGAACTCCCAGTTCCAGTTCGACTTCCAGCCGGGCTCGAACTGAGGCCTGCCGCCCACCGCGGCGGTGGCGCGCGCCACCGCCGCACATCGCAAGGAGAGATCCCATGCCCAAAGGTACCTGCCTCATGCGCCTGCAAAATTCCCTGTCGGAAAAGCTGCTGCGCTACGACGTGTTCGCCAGCAACGCCGTGTGGAACCAGCAACCGCCGATGACGGTGGAAGCCGGCGCGTCCTCCGGCAACTTCCAGCTCAGCTACAACTACCAGGACAGCGGCCAGGCCGACTTCCACATGCGCTATTCGATCCACGGCGCCCCGACCCAGGTCTTCACCGCGGCGGGCATCATCGAGACGGATCCGGAGACCCATGCGGTCACGCTGACGCCGTCCGGCGCGGGCCCTGGGGCGCACACGGTGAGTTGGAACGTGACCGGAGCCCATCCGCACTTCTTCGTTCTGTTCACGTTCAACTGACATCCGGCGACGCGCTCCCGGCGCTGCGGCTCACGCCACCAGGGCGCGGGACGACTGCGCCCGCACCAGCTCCGACACCGCGCGCAGGGCGGCCGCGTGATGGAGGCGCCTGCCCTCGGCCTCGAGGGCCGCGAAGGACGCGGCCCCGGGCCCGTTCGGCCGTCGTGCCAGCAGGGGCAACAGGCGCCTGGCAATGGCGGGCTGGCGCCGCTGCCCGGTGTAGTCGATGCTGGCCTGGGCCGCTCCGAAGAAGCGCGCCGCCACCTCCCACTCACCGCGCAGCGCCGACAGCCCGACGACGAGATCGATCGTCATCTGCCCCATCGCTTCGTGGCCCAGGTCCAGGACCACCGCGATCGCCTGCTCCAGCGCGACCCATGCCTTGTTCTCCTGCCCGCGACCCAGCGCCGCCCAAGCGATATTCACGAGGCTCAGTCCCTCGTTGATCGGCGCATTGCGCTGGCGGGCGATGGCAAGCGATTCCTCGAACAGGGCCGCGGCCTGCTCCAGCGTGCCGAGCGCGAGATGGATCGCGCCCAAGGCCATGACCGCGATGTTGATCAGGCCCAGGTCGCCCTTCTTGCGGGCCATCTCGAGCGCCGCGCGGGCATGCAGCTGCGCCTGTTCATCGCGGTCGAGCCCCAGGCAAGACACGCCCAGCATCAGCCGGGCGGCCACCTGCACATCCTCGTCGCCCAGTTGGCGGCCGAGTTCGTCGCTGCGTTCGAGGTAGTCGCAGGCTTGGGCATGGTGCCCGATGAAGTAAGCGAGCTCGCCCGCACAGAACAACGCGCGGGCATGGGCGCGGCTGGGGGCGCAGGACGCGGCCCTTGCCACCGCATCGCACGCGAGGCGATGGCCGAGGTTGACCAAGCCGCGGCTGCGCCAATAGCCTTCCATCGAGGCAGTCAGTACCAGCGCCGCCTGCACCCCTTCGCGGGACGCCGCGCATTCGTCGTGCGCCGCGACGAGGTTCTCCCTTTCGAGATCGATGCGCCTGAGCCAGCGCCGCTGGTCGGCGGCTCGCACGTCGGTGCTGAAGGCTGCGGCCAGCGCCACGTAGCGCCGCCAATGGCGCTCGCAGGCCATGCCGTCCTCGCCGGCCTCGCGCAGGAGCTCGCTCGCGAACGTGCGAACGGTCTCCAGGAACTGGTAGCGGGTCTCTTCCCCGGGATGGCGCTCGACGACCACCAGCGAGAGGTTGGCCAGCTGGTCCAGCGCGTCCAGCGTGCTGAACTCGCAAGCGTCCTCGTCGGACAACGCGGTCGCCGTCTCCAGCGTCCATCCGCCGGAGATCACGCTCAGGTGTCGCAAGCGCTTCTGGACGTCCGCATGCAACTGGTCGTAGCTCCACTGGATGGTAGCCAGCAGCGTCTGCTGGCCGCGCAGGCCGCTCGCGGGCGACGTGAGCAGCTTGAAGCGGTCGTCGAGGCGGTCGCGGATCTCGCCCAGGCTCAGCAACCTGGCGCGCGCCGCCGCCAGTTCGAGCGCCAACGGAATGCCGTCCAACCGGCGGCAGATGTCCGCGACCGATTCGAGCTGCGCCTCATCGACCTTGAAGCTGGCGTCGGCCCACTTCACGCGATCGATGAACAGCTGCACGGCATCGTAGCTCAGCATGTTGGCGTGGGCGCCGACGCCCGGCACTTCCAACGGCGCGAGCGCGTGCACGCGCTCCAGGCGATGGTGCGTGGGGAGGCGGCTGGTGGCGATGATCCGCAGATGCGGGCAGCGCGCCAGCAGCACCGACACAAGCATCGTGACCGCAGGCATCGCTTGCTCGCAGTTGTCCAGCACCAGCAAGGCACGCTCGCTGCCGATGGCGAACGCGAGGGTGTCGCAAAGCGCCAGACCGGGCTGCTCGAACACGCGTACCGTCTGGCCGATGTTCAGCGCGATGCCGCTGGCATCGGACAAGTGCGCGAGGTTAATGAAGGAAACGCCGCCCGGCGTGTCCGCGGCCAGCAGGCGTGCGACCTCGATGGCCAAGCGCGTCTTGCCGCAGCCGCCGATGGCTGCAATGGTCAGCAGGCGAGTGGTGCGCAGCATGTCGATGCAGATCGCGACATCGCGCTCGCGGCCGATGAAGCGGCCGCGCACAGCGGGCAGCTCGCCATGGAGCTTCGCCGCTGTCACGTCCGTCCCCTCGTCGGGCACTGGCCGCCACGCGAGCTGGTAGCCACGACCCGTGATCGTCTTGATGGCGTCGGAGCCGATCGCCCGGCGCAGTCGCGACACCTGGACTTGGAGATTGTTTTCCTCGACGACCAGGCCCGGCCAGACGCGCTCGATGAGCTCGTCCTTCGAGACGACCTCGCCGCCACGGCGTGCCAGTTCCACCAGGAGGTCGTAGGCGCGCGACTCGATGTTGACCGGGTGTCCGTTGTCCAGCAGACGTCGTTCATGCTGCTTCAGCACGAAACGTCCGAACCGCAGCGACGCGGTCATCGCCCGTAGCCGGCTGGCGCAAAGGGCGGTGCCGCGGCAGGGGAGCTCGCGGGCGCGGGTGCCAGGCGGCGGTGCCAGTAGGGCAGGTGGCTGAAGCGCGTCTCCGCCGCGTACAGGTGACGCCGTTCGCGCGCGTAGTCGGCGAAACCGGCCCCCAGCCGGTGCGCATAGCGGTCGAGCGCCGCGCTGTCACCCTCGCGCTGCGCGACGATCGCATGGGCCGCGTCGATGCCGCTTTGCAGGGCCACCGTCAGTCCGTGGGCCGACAACGGGTCGTAGCTCATGGCGGCATCGCCGACGGTCAGCCAAGCGGTGCCCGCCAGCCGATCCAGGCACGCGCTGTCAGCTGCCGCGAAGGCGGGGTCGGCAAGGCGTACGCCGTTGGCCTCGAGGCGACCGCGAGTGGCGGCATAGGGCTCGATGCAGCGGTCCCAGTCGGGACGACCGTCCGGGCCGCGCGGCAGCAAGTCTGCATCGGTGAAGCACGCCACCGTCCAACGGCCGCTTGGTGCGGGCGCGGAGTAGCACCAGCCCGCCGGCCCGGACTCGACCAAGCCCACGGCCTCGACCCCGGCGCGCGTGGCGGTGCCGTGCGCGAAGCAAGCGACCTGGCGGTCGTGCTTCATGCGGATGGCGCCCAGTCGCCTCGCGAGCCAGGAGGCGCGGCCCGTGGCGTCGACGATCGCGTGGGCGGCGATAGGGCCATGGGTATCGCAGCAGCGCCATCGCGAGCTGCCGGCGTCGACCTGCAGGGAGCCGGCGTCGAGATCGAAGCGCGCGCCCAACTGCGCGGCACGCGCGCGCAAGCGGGCGTCCAGGCGTGCGCGGTCGACGTGCCACGCGGGGCCAAGCGGGTGGGTGAGGTAGTCGAGGTGGCGCGCCGGCCCGCCGCCCCACTGCGAGCGGATGGCGTGGCACGGCAAGGCTTCGTCCGGGTGGGCCGCGCACCACGCGCCGAGGCGCTCGAGCAGTGTGCGGCCGTGCGGCGAGAGGCTGTCGCCGTGGCGCGCCGCTGGCGCGGGTCGAGCGGCGGTCAGGCGAACCTCGACCCGGGCGGACCTGCGCAACTCGATCGCCGTGGCCAGCGCCGCCGGGCCGTTCCCGATGACAAGAACGGTGAAAGCGGAGCGCATCTTCAGCGGTTGCGAGTCGGGTCGTGCTTCCAGAAAGATTCCGTGTGCAGCGTCGCGTCGTGTCGCGGCGGCGTGATGGCACGGCCCGTCTCGACGTGCACCGTGTGCGGCCAATCTGGCTGGTCGGCCGGGCCAGGCCGAGGAGTGACGATACCCATGTGCGACCACGCATCGACGAACACTGCGCGCGGGTTGGGCTGCTTGATCATCTGTGGCGGATAGACGCCGGCTTGGTAGACGATGCCGCGCAACCACTTCTGTCGACGTTCCACGGACAAGGCCTGCAGCCGCTCCTCGACCGGCCGCCGGACATCCATCAGCACTTCGTAGTCGGCTTCGGTCAGCACGTCGTTGGGCACGCGCGCGGGCCAGAACGTGGGCAAGTATTCGCCGCCGAAAGGGCGGTAGGCGGACAGGCAGCTCGCCGTGTCGGTCTGCCAGGGGCACGCCATCCAGCGCGTGATGCTGCCCGGCGTGCAGCCGTCCAACGGGCCTGCCGGGGCCAGCGCTGTCGTGCTGGTGATCTCGGCGCCCCAGTCGGGCTCCTCGCCCTTGCGCGCCTTCAGCCGGAAGGGCTCGTCGTACAGAGAGGCGATGCGCATCGGCCAGGTGAACTCGGCGCCCGGGTGGAACGGGCCGCCCGTCGTCTCGTCCAGCACGGCCCGATCAAGCCCAGCCACCTGCTCGGCGGCCGTCATCTGGTTCCACGGCTTGAACGCAGGGGCGACGGCAATGTGCTCGAAGTCGCCGAGCGCCCATTGTTCGAGCAACGAATATTGAAGCGGGGTGATGGCCATCCACGCGTCGGGGTCGTACACCGGGGGATCGATGACCACGCCGTCGCCATAGATCGGCGGCCACGCGTCGGCCTGGATGACCGGGCTGGCAGGGCGCCTGAAATTGTCCAGCACGCTGCGGCGCAGGCCCGCTTGTCGCGGCGACGGGTCCGCAAGGCGGCGCAGCAGTGCATCGTCCCGGAAGTTCTGCGGCGCGTTCCAGCCGAACTCGCGTGCGAAGCCGGCGTTGACCCAGCCGTTGTCGGCGAACCGGCGCAACAGCGGATAGATGTCCGACCAGAATGACGGCTGCGCCGGCCGCAGCGCAGGGTCGATCTGGCAGCCGACGTCGCGCAGCAGATCCCAGCCGCTGACCAGCGCCTGGACGCCGGGTGCGAAGTCGGGCGGCGCCACGACGACCCACGCTCCGGTGGCCACGAGCTCCCGGTTGCCCAGCTTGACCACGGCCGTGACGGGTCCGTCGCTCGTGTCGTCGTGCCAGGTGTCATTGTTGGCGAAGCCCGACGGCGGACTGCCGTCATACGAGGCCGACTCGCCGCGGCCGCCGAGAACCAGCAGCCTGCCTGCCTCGTCGGTGCGCAGCTCTCCCAGGTAGATGTTCTTGCCCATGAACTGCCCGGTGTCAAAACTGTATCGTGCGTCCGCGCCGTGGCGGTTGACGTCGGCGCCGGTCAGGCTTCGGGAACCCGGCTCGATGCGCAGCTTCGCGCGGTCCAGGCCTTGCAGCGAGCGATTTCGTCGCAGGCTTGCGAACGCGCGGACATTGGGGATGTCCCCGCGGCTGGCTGGAATGTCGAGCGCCTGGTCGAACTCGAACCAGTCGGCCTTGCGGTTGGCCAGCTCCACCCGCCATGAGATGTCGGCGTCGGCAGCCGTGAGCTCCTTGAGCACCTGGCCCGCGGCATTGAACGCGTAGATGCGGAAACGTGCGGCCTGTCGCTTGACGCATCCGCTGAGATCCCGGTAGGCGGTCTCGTTCCGGTTTTCCCCGATGGCCTCGGGACCGAAGAAGAAGCCGTCGGGGCTGTTGCCGACTCGGGCAATGCCAATGGCAGGATGAATCGCCACGCGGGCGATGATGTCGTCGGTCATGCTGGTTTTCTCCCTGGATCCGATGTTCGATCTCGACCTCTAGCCAACCAGTCTGATACGGTATGCCGTATATGTCAACTTGGCGGGGAGGGTGCAGAACGCTTTATCTGGCCTTCAGGGAACGCCAGGCAAATTCAGGACTGAACGAGGCCGACTGCCCAGAATCCGGAAGAACCGCTTCGGGCTTGCGCCCTTCGAGTCTCTGGGGTTTCATGACAATCATCGACGACACCGCGGCGCCGCCGGCCCAGGCGGCCAACGGCACCAACCCCTCCCGCACCGATGGCGGGCGATGGCTCTTCGTGCCAACCGGCGCGGAGCGCGTCGTCATCGACGCGCTGTTGGCCAACCACGCACGACAGCCGCCCGCGGGACAGCGCGATGTCGGTGCGCGCCTGACTGCTCGCGAGAACGAGGTGCTGGCGCTGGTGACCGAGGGCCTGAGCAACAAGGAGATCGCGCGCCGCCTGCACCTGAGTCCGTCCACCGTCAAATGCCACGTGCACAATCTGCTCACCAAGACGGGCCTGCTGCGGCGCTCGCAGCTTTGCGCGTGGCGCGCGGCTGCGCATGCCAACCCCGTTTCCTGAACAGCGCGCGGGGATGGTCCGCCAGTACTCGTAAGCGTCCAATCGCGCGTCGCGGTAACGGCGAACAGCGTCGAATCGATCGTGGACAGGGGTCGGCTTGAAACTCATCTCGGTACTTAGCAGCCGCAACGCGCTCACTGCGAGTGCTCGTGACGATGGTGGATATCCGGGTAGTGCGGATGCTTGTGCGTCAGCACCTCGTGTCGATGCGAGTGCGCATGCGGCTCTTCACCCTCCCAGGCAAAGTCGTGCTGGTGGGAATGGTGCTCGTCGTGCACGTGGCGATGGGTGTGTTCGAGCGGCTCGTGCGTATGCTGGTGCTCGTGCCGCTCCTTGATGTGAAGCCAGACGCCGACGGCCATCAATGCGCCCGCGGCCCAGAACAGCACGGAGGGAAGCTGCGGCCACAAGACGAACGAGATGAAGACCCCGAAAAGTGGCGCCACCGAGAAGTAGGCGCCTGTGCGCGCGGTGCCGAGTGTGCGCAGGCCCACCACGAAAAGCGTCAGGCTCAGGCCGTAGCCCAGAAATCCCACCACCATGCTTTCGCCCATGGCCAGTGCCGACGGAACGGATGCGCCGAAAGCGAGCGCGAGCCCGGTGTTGCAGGCTCCTGCCAGCAACCCCTTCAGGCAAGCCACCAGCATCGCATCGTTCGTGGAGACCTTGCGTGTCAGGTTGTTGTCGATGGCCCAGGCCAGACAGGCGCCGACGATGAGCAGGGCGCCCAGCGACAAGGTTGCACCTCCCGGTTCCCAGGCAAGCAGGACGCCGCCCAGCACGATGGCCGCCATGCCCGCCACGATCTGACGGTCGGCGTTCTCCTTGAACACGAGCCAGGCCAGGGCCGCCGTCAGGACGCCCTCGACGTTGAGCAGCAATGACGCAGTCGCTCCGTCGGTCTGCCGCAGGCCCCACATCAGCAGCGCGGGGCCGACGACTCCGCCAAAGAGGATGGCGCCAAGCAGCCACGGCAGTTCCGAGGCTGGAATTCGCATGTCCTTGGCCGCGCCCGCGTCCCGAGCGCGCCGGATGAGCAGAACGACCCCCAACCCCAGACCGCTACCGAAGTAGAGCAGCCCGGCGAGGAGCAAGGGCGTCACGTTGCCGACCAGGAGCTTGGCCAGCGGCGTGCTGGCGCCGAACAGCAGCGCTGCTGCCAGGGCCGGAGTTGCTGGGCGTAGGTTCATTTCGAAACTTGGCAATTGTCCTCGTCGAGCGCGTTCACGTGCCCATGCCATGAAAGCGACCTCACTCCTGCAGCGGCCCCTGCGATGCCATCCGGCCCGTTCGCAGCAGCCTGCGTGCGACCAGCAACCAGATCAGCGCCCATGCCGTGCCAAACGCCCAGCCGGCGAGAACGTCCGTGGCCCAGTGCACACCCAATGCGATGCGGCTCATGCCCACCAGCACGGTCATCAGAGTCGCCATGGCGAGGATGTAGACCTGTTCCCGCGCGCGACCCCGGGTGCTGGCAAGCAATGCGCCCAGCGTGAGGAAGACGATCGCGGACATGGCGGCGTGGCCGCTCGGGAAGCTCATGCCGGGTGCGAGGAGTTCCGCGAAGGTGCGGTCCGGCCGCGGCCGCCCGAACTGGGCCTTCAGCAGGTTGATAGCCGCTGATCCCGCGATGACTGCGGCAGCGACCAGCAGCGCCGTCGCCGGCGCTCTGACGACCACCAGGTAGCCCACGGTGATGAGGGTGAACAGCGTCAGCACGGCTGTGCTTCCGAGCCCGCTCAGATCCCGCATGACTTCGGCCACCCACGGACGACCCGTTCTCAGTGACTGGGCGGCTCGCAGGATGGTCGTGTCGAAGGCACCGGTGTCGCCCTCGACCATCTCGCCGCTGATCCCGATGAATGCCCAGACCAACAGCACGACGACCAGCCCTGCAATCAAGGGCCGGAACAGGGGGCGGTAGGAATCAAATCGAGCCAAGGGCTGGTGGACCGGACAGGTGCGCGGCGGCGTAGGTCGGTCGTCCGCTGTGTACTCCACCGTCGCGGTGCGGGCTCGGTCGTTGTATCACACGGTGCGGCTGCGTTTCCGGCGGAATGGGATGGCCGCCGGTCATGCCTGACCGTGCGCGGGCTTGCCCGGTTCGGCTCGTCGGTGACGCCGCACGGTTCCCCGAGAGGAGCCGGGACAATGCATCCTCGGGCGGCCACGGCACCGCTGTCAGGTCCCCTGGCGACCAGGCGAATCAATGCACGCAGGAAAAGCGATGGCGACCGAGGTCCCTCCCAGAGAACCAGAGCGAGTGACTTGCAAGGTGGCGTGGTGAAGCGCCGCAATGCGTTGCACGATGGACCATCCCAGTCCGCTTCCGTCTTCGGCGCGGCCCGCGCCCCGGAAGAAGCGTTCGCCGAGGCGCTGGATGTCGGTTTCGGCCATGCCGGGCCCGGAGTCATCGACGAGCAACGTTGTTCCGGAGGGACCGCTCGCGAGCGAAATGTTGATCGACGCCCCACGCGGGCTGTAGCGGATGGCGTTGTCCACGAGATTGCGCACGAGCACCGACATCAATGTCTGGTCCCCGCGCACAGCACAATCGGCGCCCGCGTCGACGCCAATGGACTGTTCCCTGCGAAGCGCCAAGGGCGCAAGCTCGGCCACGACCGACTTCGCGACAACTGCCAGGTTGATGACCTCCATCGACATTGCAGTGCCTGACTCGATGCGCGACAGGGTCAGCAACTGCGCGACCAGGCGAGCGGCGCGATCGCATCCTTGCAAGGTCGCCTTGAGCGCATGCTGTCGCTCGCCCGGATCCGCGGCCCCGAGGGCAGCTTCGGCCTGAGCCCGGATTGCCGCGATGGGTGTGCGCAACTCATGGGCGGCATCCGCGGTGAATCGGCGTTCGTTCGCCATGAGCGCCTCGATCCTCGTGAGCAGGCCGTTCAAGGCTTCCAGCGCCGGCGTCATTTCCGACGGCGCACCGGGAACGACCACCGGCTCGAGTACATCAGGCTGCCGACGTGCCAGCGCCTGACCGAGATTGCGCAGGGGAGAAATCGCGCTGGTGATCGCCCACCAGATCGCGGCGACCAGCAGTGGAAGCGCGATCGTCATCGGCCACATGGTGCTGCGCAAGATCGCCCACAGGATGGACTCGCGCGAGTCGAGACGCTCTCCCACGTAGACCTCCATGGCGCCTCGCATGCCCTTGGCGGCGAAGACGCGCCATGGGATGCCCTCGATGGCCACCGTGACGAATGCCGGATGGGGTCGGGCCTCCCGGTCGATCATGGGCTTGGACGGCGCATTTGCGGAGCGCTGGATGAGCTGGCCATCTTGAAACACCTGGAACGCCACCTTCGGCGCGTACCGATGGAGACTGGGGGCGTCGATTGCCCGATCGTCTTCGTCGGTCTCCCGCGCCTGCTGAACGACCAGCAGCGCCGCGGCCTGCGCCAGATGGGCATCGAGGAGTTCGTCCAGTTCGTGGCGCGCGTCGAACCACGTCAACATGGCGGCGGCGAACCACACGGCTGTCGTCAGGCCCCATACCGAGAGCAGAAGTCGCCCCCGCAGCGATCGCGGAAAAATCCATGTCATGCGCTGGATCCTGCGCCCGGCACCCGATAGCCGACGCCTCGCACGGTCTGTATGACGGGGCCGCCGAGTTTGCGGCGCAAGTGATGCACGTGGACTTCGATCGCGTTGCTCTCCACCTCCTGGCCCCACCCGTAGATGTGCGCCTCGAGTTGCTCGCGCGAAAGCACGCGACCGCAGTTGAGCATCAGGGCATGCAGCAGGTCGAACTCGCGCAGCGACAGATCGATCTGCACGCCGCCACGTTCCACGACGCGAGCCGCCGGATCGAGCACGACGTTGCCAATGACCAGCCGCTCCTGCGGTCGACCGTGCGAGCGCCTGATGAGTGCGCGCAGCCGCGCCGCCAGTTCATCTGCATCGACAGGCTTGATCACGAAGTCGTCCGCGCCGACATCAAGGCCGCGGATTCGATCGGCAACGGCGTCGCGCGCCGTCAAGACCAGGATCGGGATCGTCATTCCGGCCCGCCTCAGCGCAGCGAGAACATCCATGCCATCCTTGCGCGGCAGGCCCAGATCGAGCACCGCGGCCGCATGCTGTCCCGCGATCAACTCGCGTTCGGCCGCTTCCCCGTCTTGCACCCAATCGACGAGGAAACCAAGTTGTCGCAGGCGGGCGCGCAGGCCGTCGCCGAGCAGCAAGTCGTCTTCCACCAGAAGGATCCGCATTGGTGCCCCTCAAGGAAAGAGGGGAGCTTGGCGACTAGTCATCGGCATCACGGCGCTCTCGACCTTCCGTGGATGTCAGGGCCGCGGTGCCGCTCTGGGGCGCCGCCTGCCACTGGAACCACCAGAGTGCCAGCACGGCTGCCGCGACGGCGGCGCCGATCACCGCCCGCGGTTTGACGGAGTCCTCTCCTTGAGGAACGTCCTTGCGGCCTGTGATCATGGCCTTGACCAGGTTCTCCCGATGCGCCCACGATCCCAGGGCCACACCCACAACGTGCACCCCGACGACGACCAGCATGGCGATTGCGGCGGCCTCATGCAGCTCTTCGAAGGAATCGCCACCGATCTCGTTGAGCACCGCCCAGCCGGAAGCTGCAACGACCAGTGTCAGAGCGAGCAGCAGCAGGATGGCCACGGCACCGGCCGGGTTGTGACCCGTGTGGTGCTGGGCGGTGCCCCGGATCATCCCTTTGACGTACGCCACGACAGCCCGCGGGCCACGCACGAAGCTCGAGAATCGAGCCCAGCGGGTACCGGCAAAGCCCCAAGCCAGGCGGAACACGACCAGCGCCGCCATGGTGTAGCCGAGCGTGATGTGCGTCAGGCGCCAGGTCTCGCTGTCCGAAGTCAGCCAAGCCCCGGCGAAGGCAATGACCATCAGCCAATGGAAGACGCGCACAGGCACATCCCAGACCAGCCCTGGGTGACGCTCCGGGCCACTGGCGCCCTTGGGCGAGGATTCTTCAACGGGGGATGCGGACGTCGTCTTCATCGAATACTCCTTGATCAGCCTGCGCGTGGCACGCGCTGCAATTGGCGGCGCTGCGAATCGAAGCTCGCTTCCAGGTCGCGGCCGACACTTCCCGGTGTTGCCTGACGAACCAGGTCGACTGCGTGATGCGGTCGCCCGTCGGTGCTGTCCCGGACGTGTGAAGGTTGCCTGCGTTGCTGGCGAGCCATGCGGACAGCGTTCCTGCCGTCGCTGGATCCAGTGACGCATCGGTGCCGTAGTGGTGCGGCAGGTTGTCCATCACCCGTCGCCACGAGGCGGCAGGGAGCATGTCGGGTGGATATGCGACATGACAGCCCGAGCACTCCGTCTTGTAGGCGGGCAGCAAAGGCGTGCGAGCGGTGGCGGACTCATCGTCGTCCGCCCAGGAACCTTGTGCCAAAAGGAGGACGGCGAGCGCTGCGACGGCGCGAGCTCGTGTGTGGACTTGCCGGCTTCGTGTCATGACATCGACATTCATGGTCAGGTGGATCGGGGGGTCATGGCTTGAGCGTCATCAACCAGGCGAGCACATCGGCTTTCTCACCGGCTGTGCATTCGCGCGCAAGCACGTCGTTGCAGTTGCGACGAAACCACTTTTCGGTCTTCGCCGCATTCGAGAAGCGATCCGAATTGGCAGCGGGTGCCATCGGAGCGATCGGCTTGCCGGTGACGGTGTGCCGGCCGGGTCCGACCGGCAAGGCGCCATGGCAGCTGGAGCAGCTCCAGTCGCGGCCTTGTCGCGTCGTGAAGAGCGATGCCCCGCGCGCGGTATCTGGGGCGCGGCCTGCGAGTGCGGCATAGTCTGCAAGCAGACTTGACGGCGTCGCAGCTGACTCGCCGCAAAGTGCCGCAGCAGCGAGCAGGGCGACAGCGATCCGCGAAGCGATCTTGCGTGTGGACATGAGGACTCCTTTGACCACAAGCATGACGATGACTTCTTATCGATTCCTTATGGGGACTGTGCGCGCGGTGACCGGCAGGGCCGTGATGCCGCCAGCCACCCCGAGGAAGACGAGCAGGAAAGGGAGGTCCGCGGCACCGCAAGACGGCGTCGGCTGACTGCTGCCGCTGCCAAGGCGCCCTCCAAGGCCGGGATTAAAGAGTGCCCTCAGATCCGCAGACGTCACCTGCCGATGCAAGCGGGTGGCGTTCCGCAAAGGACGGTAATGCAGCTGGTGCGGCCGTTCGGAAAGGTCGGTGCCAAAAGGCAAATGCCTGACGTTTCGAATGTCCAATCTTTGGCATTGACATCGATCATGCGAATTTCGCCTTTGGGTCGTTCGCTGCCACCCGCCAATCGCAGCGCGGCGGCAGCAATGCAGCGGTTGCTGCCGTCTGCAGAGCGGCGGCGTAGGTCAGCTAAAGGTACCGAAGCAGTCCAATGCGCGCGAATGGAGCCTCAAAGAGGTCTACCCGCTTGTCGAGCGGAGGTCGCTTCGGTGGGGCAGACAACCTGTGCATGAATCCTTGACGCAACGCAAGCTGGTGCACATCGAGTTGGCGCAACGTGCGCATTGGGACTCCCGAGAGTCGCGGACGAGGTCGTCCGTATCCACGGTGCGACACGGTCGCTCGATGCGTCGAGGCAGTCAGAGGCGCTGGCCCTGATCTCCGGCGTGTTTACGAAGGGCATTGCAGTGAAGATCGAAGTCCTGGGGCCGGGTTGCAGCAAGTGCCGCGCGACGCTCGGCATGATCGAGCGTGCGGCGCAGGCGGCCGGGGTCGAAGTCGAGCTCGTCAAGGTCGAGGACCGGGCGGCGATCGAGCGCGCTGGCGTGCACGCGACGCCGGCGGTCGTCATCGACGGTCGGATCGTCCACAGCGGTGGGTTGCCATCGCAGATCGAGGTCCAAGGGTGGCTGACGCCGGCGCCGATGGGCTTCCTGAGGCGTCTGCCCACGCGGCACCTATTTTTCACGGGCAAGGGCGGCGTTGGCAAGACGTCGCTGTCGACCGCCGCGGCGTTGATGTTGGCCGACGCAGGCCGCCGGGTGCTGCTGGTCAGCACCGATGCGGCGTCCAACCTCGACGAGATGCTGGATATCGAGCTTCGCAACAGCCCGGTCGCGGTGCCCGGGGCGCCGGGCCTGTCGGTGCTGAACATTGATCCGGACACCGCCGCCGAGACCTATCGGCAGCGCGTCCTGGCACAGATGACCGCCAGCTCGACGCCGACCGAGTTGTCGACCGTGCGGGAACAATTGTCCGGTGCCTGCACCACGGAAATCGCATCGTTCGACGAGTTTGCGGCGCTCCTCGCCGACGACCGCGAGGCCTACGACCACATCGTCTTCGACACCGCGCCGACCGGGCACACCTTGCGCTTGCTCAGCCTGCCCAAGGCCTGGAGCGGATTTCTCGAAGGCAATGATCGCGGCGCATCATGCTTGGGGCCGCACTCCGGGCTGAAAACGCAGGAGGCGCGCTTCAAGGCCGCGTTGGACGCGTTGAGCGACCCGACGCGCACGACGGTGATCCTCGTGGTACGTCCTGACAAGAGCGCGATCGACGAGGCGACGCGTACTTCGGAAGAACTTCATGCCCTTGGCCTGGACAACCAGCGCCTGGTCATCAATGGCGTGTTCCATGCGAGTGACCAGAGCGACGCCGTCGCGCTGTCGGTATTGCGGGCATACTGATCCGTGATCGCCTGCGACTGCGAAACCTCGAGCGAGCGCGCGGCGGCGACCGGATCGTCGGCGGGCGTCAGGAGCTTGCGTCCGGCGGAGATCTGATTCTGCGTCTTGAGCAAGGCGGATGTCGCGTTCT
>Ga0207657_10003190_pt1 | contig 17543 bp, 13 predicted proteins | sample KBSC33metaG_FD_184316 | JGI IMG/M metagenome (GOLD analysis project Ga0207657, IMG submission 184316) | Corn rhizosphere microbial communities from Kellogg Biological Station, Michigan, USA - KBS C3-3 metaG (SPAdes) (version 2) | ecosystem: Host-associated > Plants > Roots > Rhizosphere > Soil ... | reverse complement strand
TGCGGCCCCGACCGTGATCGCGTTCGAGGTGACCGACACCGGCATCGGCATCTCGCCGGAGAAGCAGAAGATCGTCTTCGAAGCGTTCCAGCAGGCCGACGCGGGCACGTCGCGCAAGTACGGCGGCACCGGCCTGGGCCTGGCGATCTCGCGCGAGATCGCCGGCCTGCTCGGCGGCGAGCTGCGCCTGGTGAGCGCGCCCGGCAAGGGCAGCACGTTCACGCTGTACCTGCCGCTGAACTACGTCGGCGCCGACAGCAGCCACGACAAGTCCCGGCACATCGTCGCGCAGCTTGCGCAGGCGGTCGCCGCCGAAATCCCGCAGCAGTTGCTCGAGGAAGTCCCCGACGACCGCTCCGAGCTGTCGCCGGGCGATCCGTCGCTGCTGGTGGTCGAGGACGACGCGCGCTATGCGACCGTGCTGCGCGACCACGCGCGTTCGCAGGGCTTCAAGGTGCTGGTGGCCAACCGCGGCAGCGAAGCGCTGCGGCTGGTGCGCGAATACAAGCCCAGCGCGATCTCGCTCGACATCTTCCTGCCCGACATGCTCGGCTGGACGGTGCTCGCGCGCCTGAAGCAGGACTCGACCACGCGCCACATCCCGGTGCAGATCGTCACCATCGAGGAAGAACGCCACCACAGCATCGAGCGCGGCGCATTCTCCTACCTCGCCAAGCCGGCGACGACGGAGACCATCTCCGCCGCGCTCGAGCGCATCAAGCAGTACACGCTGCCGCGGGTGAAGCGCCTGCTCGTGGTCGAGGACGATGCCGTCGAACGGATGAGCATCCAGGAATTGATCCAGCACGACGACGTCGAGATCAAGACCGTGGGATCGGGCGAGGATGCGATGGCGGCACTGGCGGCCGAGCAGTTCGACTGCGTCGTGCTCGACCTGCGCCTGCCCGACATGACCGGCTTCGACCTGCTCGATCGCATCCAGGGCGTGCCGGCGCTGGCCGAGCTGCCGATCGTCGTGTTCACCGGCAAGGACCTGACCGCCGACGAGAGCGAGCGACTGAAGAAGGCCGCCAAGTCGGTGGTGATCAAGGGTGTCGAGTCGCCCGAGCGCCTGCTCGACGAAACCGCGCTGTTCCTGCACCGCATCATCGCCGAGCTGCCGCCGGCCAAGCGGCGCATGGTGCAGCGCCTGCATGAATCCGACGAGGCATTGCGCGAGAAGCGCGTGCTGGTGGTCGACGACGACGTGCGCAACATCTTCGCGCTGTCGAGCGTGCTCGAGCGGCACGGCATGGACGTCGTCACCGCCGGCACCGGCCAGGAGGCGATCGAGAAGGTCGCCGAGGACGCCGACATCGACCTGGTGCTGATGGACATCATGATGCCCGGCATGGACGGCTACGATACGATGCGCGCGATCCGTTCGGATCCGGAATCGCGGGCGCTGCCGATCGTGGCGCTCACCGCCAAGGCCATGAAGGGCGATCGCGAGAAGTGCCTGGAAGCGGGCGCCTCGGATTACCTCGCCAAGCCCGTCGTCACCGACCAGTTGCTCGGAGTATTGCGGCAGTGGCTGCATCGTTGATCGAACTCGACAGCACCACCGCGCCGCCGCTACCCGACGACAGCCAGGGTCCGGTCAACATCCTGCTGGTCGACGACCAGCCGGGACGGTTGCTGACCTATCGCGCAATCCTCGAGCCGCTGGGCGAAAACCTGGTCGAAGCGTCTTCCGGCATGGAGGCGCTCAAGCGGCTGATGGACGACGAGTACGCGGTGATCCTGCTCGACGTGAACATGCCGGGCATGGATGGCTTCGAGACCGCGAGCCTGATCCACCAGCATCCGCGCTTCGAGAACACGCCGATCATCTTCGTCACCGCGGTCAACGTGACCGACATGGACCGGTTGCGCGGCTACAAGCTGGGCGCCGTCGATTACGTGATGGTGCCGGTGATCCCGGAGATCCTGCGCAGCAAGGTGGTGGTGCTGGCCGAGCTGTTCCGCAAGCGCCGGCAGCTGCAGCAGGCCAACCTCGCGCTGCAGGCCGAGAAGGCGCGGGAACTGCAACGGCTCAACGAATCGCTGCGCAAGGCCAACGAGGAGTTGAGCACGCGCAACCGCGAGCTGCGCGAGGAAGTGGCCGAACGCGCCAGCGCGCAGGAGCGCCTGCGCTTCCTCGCCGACACGATCCCGTCGATCGTGTGGACCTGCGCGCCCGACGGCACGATCACCTACGCCAACCGCAACTGGTTCGACTACTACGGCCGCCCGGGCGAAGGCGACGGTCCCAGCGACCTGACGCGCCTGGTGCTGCATCCGGACGACAGCCAGTCCGTGCACGACCTCGTGGTGGCGTCACTCGCGGCCGGCGAGAAGTTCGAGTTCGAGGCGCGCCACCGCAGCCAGGACGGCAAGTACTCCTGGTTCATGACGCGCGCGGTGCCGTGGCGCAACGAAGCCGGCGAACTGATGTCGTGGTTCGGCATCTCGACCAGCGTGGACGAGATGAAGCAGCTGCTGGAGCGCTTGCGCCAGGCCGACCAGCGCAAGGATGAATTCCTGGCCACGCTCGCGCACGAGCTGCGCAATCCGCTGGCGCCGCTGCTCAACGCGCTGAACATCCGCCGCCTCGCCACGCCCGACGCCACCGGGCCGCTGCAGGACCTGATGGAACGCCAGCTCGCGCTGCTGGTGCGGCTGATCGACGACCTGCTCGACATCGCCCGCATCACGCGCGGCAAGCTGGAGCTGCGCAAGGGCGCGACGACGCTGCAGGACGTGCTGGAATCGGCGATCGAAACCGCGATGCCCCTGATCGAACAGGGCGGTCACCAGCTACGCGTGCAGGTCCCCGACGAACGCGTGCCGATGCACGCCGACAGCATGCGGCTGTCGCAGGTATTCGCCAACCTGCTCAATAACGCGGCCAAGTATTCCGATAACGGCGGCTCGATCGAGCTGCAGGCGGAAGTCGACGACGCCAGCATCCAGGTGCGCGTGCGTGATCGCGGCATCGGGCTCAGTCCCGAGCAGGCCGCGGAGATCTTCGATCTGTTTTCGCAGGCCGATACCGCCGTCGAACGCGCGCGTGGCGGCCTCGGCATCGGCCTGACGCTGGTCCGGCGCCTGGCGGAGATGCACGGCGGCGATGTCAGCGTGCGCAGCGAGGGGCTTGGCCACGGCAGTGAATTCCTGGTCCGGCTTCCGCGCGACCCGATCCCGGCATCGCTGCCGGCTGCACCGGAACCCGTTGCGGCGATCGTGTCCTCGCGCAGGCCTTCGACGACGCGCCACCGTGCGCTGATCGTCGACGACAACCGTGACGCCGCCGACACGCTGGCGATGATGCTCGAGTTGCTTGGGCTGGAAGTGCACTGCCTGTACGAACCGGCCGGCTTCGAATCCCGCTTCGAATCGTTCGTGCCGGACGTCGTCTTCCTCGATGTCGGCATGCCGGGCCGCAGCGGTTACGACGTCGCCCATGCGCTGCGCGCCGCGCCCAACGGCCACGGCGTGCTGCTGGTCGCCGTCACCGGATGGGGGCAGCCGGAGGATCGCCGCCGCACCCAGGCCGCCGGCTTCGACCACCACCTGGTCAAGCCGCCGGAACTGCCGGCGATCCAGGCGATCTGCAGCCTGCTCGACGCTGCCGGCCAGCCGGCATGATCGCGTCGGTCCCGTGGATCGACCGGCTTGCCCACGACCTCCGCGGGCCCCTGACTCCCTTGCAGACCGCGGCTTACCTGTTGCGCAGCGGACAGGTGACGCCGGAGCGCCAGCAGGAGCTGTTCGCGTTGATCGATCGGCAGACGCGCCAGCTGGTGCGGATGATCGACGAACTCGGCGACTGGACCCGCGCCAGCCAGCAGCGCCTCGTCGCCGCGCCCGAAGCCTGCGATCCCGCATTGCTGCTCGATTACGCCCGCGCCAACAGCGGCACGGCCGGCGCCGAGGCCATCGTCGAGAACCATGCCGACGGCGTGGTGCTCCAGGGCGATCCGGTGCGCCTGACGCAGTTGCTGCGCGTCCTCATCGAATATGCCTCCGCGCACGGACGCGCGCCGGCAACGATCGTGCTGCGCGCGATCGAATCCCGCCTGCGGATCGACGTGTGCAGCGCCGGTTCCGCCCCGGACGCGGAGGAACTGGCGGCCTTGTTCGAACACCCGCATCCGGCCGCGCACGATGAAGGCCTGGGCCTGCAGTTGCTGATCGCCCACGCCATCGCACGCGGCCACGATGGCAGCCTGGCAGCCGTCGCCGACGACGACGGGCGCTTGCGGCTGCGTTGCGAACTGCCGCTGACGCAGCACGACTGATCGCCGCCGCGCCGCGGCCTCAGCCGCGTGGATACAGCGGCGGCAGCAGGTCGCTGGCGCCGGCCTGCGGATCGCGGCGCCAGTGCGGCCCGTCCTTGAACGCGGCGCGCAAGGCGTCGCGTGCGGCGACGCCGTCGCCACTGGCCCAGCGCGCGCGTTGCAGTGCATCCAGCGCGTGTACCTGGCGAGGATCGGCAAGGCGTGCACGCAATGCGTCAACGTCGCCCAGCGATGGCCGTGCCATCGCGCACAGCGTCTCGGCGACATCGGACAAGGTGCCGCGATCGAGCGCGCGACGCAGGTCGTTGAGCGTTGCAACGCCGCCGACGGGAACCACGCCTGGTTCCTGCGCCGACGGTGGGCCGCCGCGACGGTGCAGGGCCCAGGCCAGCGTCAGCAACCACAACACCGCGAATGCCACCGTCGCCAGCGCCCATGGGCGGACGCGTCCCTGCACGCCGGGAACGGCGATGTCGTCAGCGTCCTGGTCGCCGGGGCTTCGTCGATCCGGCGTGGTCGCGGCCGGCGCGTCGGCTCCCGTGCCCGCGGCGGCAGGTGCGACCTGCACGACGAGGTCCGGCAGCGTCGCCGTGCGCGCCACGCCCGCCTGCACGTCCCACCACGACAACCGCGGCCCCTGTATGCGCAGTGTTCCGGCCTTCGAGGGCACGATCGAGAACCTGCGCACTTCGCGCACGTGCGGCCGCCCGTCGTCGAAGCTGTCGTCGCTCTGCGCTGGATCTGCGAACACCTGCGCGCCGGCCGCCGAGACCTGCAGTTCCGGCAGCTGCGCGGCGGTGGCGCCGTCGGCGATCGCCTCGATGGTCACGCTCGCCGATTCACCGGCGCGTGCGCCCTGTGGCGTGGCGAGGTAATGCAACTGCAGGCTGCGCAGCGGCAGCCACGGCTGCGGCGCATCCGCGGGTACCGGCCGCACGGTGACCTGCCGCGGAGCACTGGCGGCGTGCAGGTCGCGCGCACCTTCTCCCATGAGGTCGTCGAAGAATCCCGCCGCGGCATTGCCATTGAAACGCGCGCCGGGGATCGTCATCGTCCCGCTGCGTTCGGGGATCAGCAGGTAATGCCGTTCGATCACCCGGTAGCGGCGACCGCCGACGTCGCGCTGGTACTGGATGTCCTCACCGATGCGTTGCAGCGACGCTCCGTCCGGCGCGTCCTGGTCCAGCTGCCCGGACAGCAGCGGCGTCGCCGAATACAGGCGCACCGTGTAGCCGACGGCCTGCTGCACGTAAGGCTGCTGCGCATCGACCTGGCTCTCGACGAACACGACGCCGTCCTGCGCGGGCGCCGCCGCCTGCGGCGCCACCGTCAGCGCCAGCGGCTGCGTGCGTTCGCCGCCGACACGCAGCGACGGAACCTGCAGCACGCCATCGCGACGTGGCTGCAGGGCGACGGCGAACAGCAGCGTCGTGCTGCCGGCCCCGTTGACCACCTCGAACTGGCGGCTGCTGCTGTTGCCGCTCATGTTGAAATCCGCGAGCAGCGGCGCGTAATCCGGCGTATCGACCGACGCCTGGTCGGTCTGGATGTTGAGCGTGGTGGTCTCGCCTTGCGCGATGTGGTCGCGGTCCAGCCACGCGCGCGTGTGTGCGCACGTGGCGAAGGCGCAGGCCATCAGCAGCAATGCAATCGCAGGACGAGCCGTCAGGCGTGGCATCAGCGTCCTCCCTGTTGGCGGCGTTCGTACTCGAGCCTGAATTTCTCACGCAGCAGCCCGCCGGGATCATCGGGCACGCGACGCAACCAGGCTTCGTTGGCCAGTCGCTTCTCGCGCTGCGCAGGTGTTTCCGCGCGCGCTGCCCGCGCTTGCGCGTCATCGCCCGGCTTCGCTCCGGGAGACCTGCGCAAGGCCTGCTGCATCTGCTGGCGCTGCGCGGCGTCGGCACGCTGCTGCGCTTCGGGGTTCGATGCGCCTGCGGGTTGGGACGGTTCCTGCCGACCGGCAGTGCCCGGACTGGAGGATTGCGGCACCTTTTGACTGGATCCAGCTGGATTGTGTTGATCCGGTTGCTGCTGGCCTGGTTGCTGCTGTCCTGGTTGCTGCTGGCCGGATTGCTGCTGTCCGGGTTGTTGCTGGCCCGGCGATTGCTGGCCGGCCTGCTGCTTTGATGGTTGTTGTTGCGGCGAGCGCTGCTGCCCGTTCTGCTGTTGCTTCGACCTGCGCTTGCGCGCCTGCTCGACCTTCCTGCGGTTTTCGATTGCATCGCGCATTCCCGGCTGCATGCGCAGGGCGCGATCGTAGGCGGCGATCGCGGCGTCGTAGTTGCCCTGCTCCGCCAGCGCATTGCCGAGGTTGTAGGCGGCATCGGCGCCGGGCAGCGCGCGCCACTGTCGCGCCGCGCCAGCGTAATCGTCGCGTTTGTAGGCCTCCGCGCCCTGCGCCAGTTGCGCATGCGCCTGCTGGTCCGGGCGCTGCCACCAGCCTGTCGCCGCATGTGCCGGTCGCAACGGCAGGAACGCGCATAACAGAACCGCGGCCAACGCACCGCCGCGACGGAAGGCAAGCAGCACCAGCAGCAGCAAGGGCGGCAGCAGCCAGTACCCCTGGTCGCGCCAGAGGTTCGTCGTCTCCTTGCCCCCGGCCGCGGCTTCGGCCTTGCGCGGGTCGAGCACGTCCAAGGTTGCAGGATCGCCGCCCTGCACCGGCATGTATTCGCCTGATCCTGCCGCCGCCAATTCGCGCAACGCGTCGGCATCCAGCCGTGTCTGCGCGATGCGTCCGTCGCTGTCGCGATACGCCGCGCCGGCGGCGGTGCCCAATCCGAGCACCGACACGCGATAGCCGTCGCGATGCGCCGCCGACGCCGCGGCACGCGCCGCGCTGTCGGCGTGATCGGTCAATACCAGGATGTCGCCCTGTTCGAATCCGGCCTGGCGCAGCAGCTTCGCCGACCAGGCGATCGCGCGATCGGCGCGACTGCCATCGACGGGCATGATGTCGGGCGACAACGCATCGAGGAACAGCGCGACGTTGCCGGCGTCCGCGGTCAGCGGCGCCACGGTGTAGGCGTCGTCGGCGAAAGCGACGAGACCCACCTGCCCGCCGGCGCGCGCCTGCAGCAACCGCGCGATGGCGGCGCGCGCCTGCAGCAGGCGCGATGGCGGCAGATCGGTCGCCGCTGTCGCCGTCGACAGATCGAGTGCAATCACCAGCGGCATGCGCGCCTGCCAGAGCGGTTGCGTCGTCTTCTGCCAGGAAGGGCCGGCAAGCGCGCAGATCGCGAGTGCCGCGCCGAGCAGTGCCAGCCACGGTGCACTGCGCATCCGCGCGCCAGGCGATTGCTCGATCAGGTGCGGCAACAGGTGCGGATCGACCACCTCACGCCAGACATCGCGTTGCCGCTGCAATACGCGCCACGACACCGCAAGCAACGGCAATGCCAGCAGCAGCCACAGCCACTGCGGGCGCAGCCAGTGCACCGGAAGCAAGGTCGACACCGAAACGGAGATGTCCGCCAGGTTCATGCGCGTCTCCGCCGCGGCCACGCCAGCGCAAGCAGGCCGCACGCAATGCCCGCGCCCAATGGCCATGGATAGCGCTCCAGCCGTGGACGCACCGCTACGCCCGCACGCCGCACCGGTTCGAGCCGGTCGATCTCGGCGTAGATGCCGGCCAGCTGGTCGGTGTCGCGCGCGCGGAAGGCCTTGCCGCCGGTGAGGTCGGCGATGCGCTGCAGCGTGGCGAAGTCGACGTCGTCATCGCCGCCCGGCATGTGCAGCGGAATGCCGAACACGGACAGGCCGCCACCCTCGCCGCCAAAGGCGATGGTGTGGATGCGCACGCCTTCATCGCGCGCGAGTTCGGCGGCCTTGACCGGATCCAGCATGCCGGCGTTGCTGACGCCGTCGGTCAGCAGCACCAGCACATGTTGTTTCGAAGCCGGACCGGAATCCGGTTGCGCGCGCATGCGCTTGACGGCAAGGCCGATCGCATCGCCGATCGCGGTCGCGCGGCCGGCCAGGCCCACGACACTGTCGTCCAGCTGCGCCCGCACCGAGTCGAGATCGGCGGTGAGCGGCGTGAGCACGTAGGCCTTGTCGCCGAACACGAGCAGGCCGACGCGGTCGCCGGCGCGGCGGTCGAGGAAATCCGCGAGCACCGCCTTGGCCGCGGTAAGGCGATCGACTGCCTGGCCGCCGAGGGACATGTCTTCCTCGCCCATGCTTCCGGACAGGTCGACGGCGAGCATCAGGTCGCGACCGGATTGTGGCGGCCGCACCACGTCGCCGAGCTCCTGCGGCCGTGCCGCCGCCACGCACAACAGCGCCCATGCGATCCAGGCCAGGGCGCCGATCCCGCGCATCCCCGCACTGCCGCCGGCGCCGGCGATCGCGTCCAGGCGCGCGCCGTACGGCACCCGCAATGCGGGCGTGCGATTGCGTGCGGGCGGCAGCATCCGACGCGCCAGCCAAGGCAACGGCAAGGCCAGCAGCAGCCACGGCCAGGCGAAGCCATCGATCGAAAGCGATGACAACAGCGCGCTCATCGCGCCGCCATCCAGTCGAGGAAGCGCGCGCGGCTGACGACGCGCAGCGCTTCGACTTCGGCGACCGACAGCGCGCGCCGATAGCCACCGTCGCGCAGCAGCGCGCCGGCGCCGGCGGCGAACACCGGTTGCGGCAACCCGCGATCCAGGAAACGCAGCCATTCGTCGCCTGCCAGCGTGTCCGCGGAGGGTTGGACCTGTCGCGCGCCACGTCGCAGCAGTTCCGACATCGCCGCGACCTGCGCCACGGGCGTGGCGGCACTGGCGATGGTGGTGTCGAACAGCGTCGCCCAGCGGCGACGACGCCAGCGCCTGCGCGCAATGCGCCAGCACGCGAACGCGGCGGCGAGCAACGCGACTGCGGCCAGCAGCCACCAACCCGGCGCTGGCGGCCACCACGACGGGGCCGGCGGCACGTGGATGGCATTCAACGCCAGGTGCTGCGCCTGCGCCGTCATGTCGCGCGCCTTCCTGCGGGCCCGAGCATGGGTAGCCACGATTCGCTCGGCGCATCGCTCGACAAGGCGTGCACACGCACGCCGCGCGCCGGCAACTGCGCGCAGGCGGCCTCCAGCGGCGACACGAACGTGTTGCGCCAGCGCTGGCGTTGCGGCGCACTGGCCAGGTCCACGTCGACGCGATGTCCGGCGGTGGCGAACGGAAGCGCTGCCTGCGGCGGATCGCGCTCCAGTGGATCGCTCAGCAGCAGCACGACGACCTCGTTGTGCATCGACAGCGCCGCCCAGCGTTCGCCCGGCACCGCCGCGATGCTCGCAGGATCGGCGAGCAGCACCAGGCGCGAACCCGGGCGCAGCACGCGCCGTGCGTGGTCGAGCGCGGCGTTCATCCCGGCATCGTCGTCCGGCGGGCGGGCATACCAGCGCACGAGGGCGTCGAGCACGCGCAATGCGCCGCGCGCCCCTGCCGCCGGTGGCACCGGCGGATCGCGTTCGCTGCCGCGCAGCGCGGCGACACGGTCACCGTCGCGCACCGCGGCCCACGCGGCGATCGCACCGGCACGTGCCGCCTGCACCGACTTGAAACGCACACGCGTGCCGAAATACAGCGACGGCGCCGTGTCGGCGATGAGCAGCGTGAGGCGCTCGCGCTCGGCCTGGAACAATTTCGTATGGGGCGTTCCGCTGCGTGCAGTGAGCCGCCAGTCGATGTGGCGGGCATCGTCACCGATGGCGTACGCGCGCGACTCGGCGTATTCCATTCCGCGCCCGCGCAACGGCGACAGCCCCTGACCGCTGCTGCCGTACCGGCCCCGCAACGGCGGCCTGCGGCCCTGCGCGGCACTGCGCAGCGCGACCAGCTCGGCAAGCGTCGGAGCGACGCCATCAGACATCGCGGACTTCCCTGGCGACGGCATGACCGTGGCGTGCCGCAATCGAGCCGGCGGGGGAAACGCACGCCATGCACGACATGGCCGGCATCACGGCAACGGGACTTTATCCAGCAGCGCCGTCACCAGCCGTTCGCCGTCCCAGCCCTCCGCGGTGGCTTCGTAACTGGGAAGCACGCGGTGGCGCAGGACGTCGGGGGCGACGGCGCGGACGTCCTCGGGCGTGACGTAATCGCGACCCTCCAGCCAGGCGCGCGCACGGGCGCAACGTTCCAGCGCGATGGAGCCGCGCGGGCTCGCGCCCCATGCGATCCGGCGCGCGAGCGCGGGATCGTAGCGGCCCGCATCACGCGACGCGAGGACGAGTTCGACGAGATAGCGCTCCAGTTGCGGCGCCATGTGCAGGTCCAGCACGGCTGCACGCGCCGCAAACACGTCGGCCATGGAAATGCGCGCAGGCTCGGTTGTTGCCGGCTGCATCGCCGCGCGTGCGCGCTCGCGCGCCAACCGCAGGATTTCGGTTTCGGCCGCGGCTTCCGGATAGCCGATGCGCACGTACATCAGGAATCGGTCCAGCTGCGCTTCGGGCAGCGGGAAGGTGCCTTCCTGTTCGATCGGATTCTGCGTCGCCATCACCAGGAACAGTGGCGGCAGCGGATAGGTATGCCGCCCGACCGTCACCTGGCGCTCGCCCATGGCCTCGAGCAACGCCGACTGCACCTTGGCGGGCGCCCGGTTGATTTCGTCGGCCAGCAATACGGGATGGAAGATCGGGCCGGGCTGGAATTCGAAACGTCCATCCTGCGGCCGCCACACCTCGGTGCCGGTCAGGTCGGCCGGGAGCAGGTCGGGAGTGAACTGCACGCGGGCGAAATCGGCCTCCAGGCGCGCGGCCAGCGCGCGGATCGCGGTGGTCTTGGCCAAGCCCGGTGCGCCTTCGACCAGGAGGTGGCCGTCGGCAAGCAATGCGATCAGCAGGCGTTCGACCAGGCCGGATTGCCCGACGATCTCCTCGGACAGTCCCGCGCGCAGCGCACGGAAGGTGTCGAACAAACGCGAAGCATCTTCGGTGCGGCTATCCATCGGGGCTCGGCAGGCGCGGAACAGGGGTGCAGTTTGACCCACGCACCCACGGTTGGTTCAGCGGCGGCCCCGGGCATTCATGCGCGCGCAGAAAACGCGAAGGGGCCCGCAGGCCCCTTCGGATGCAACGACCGGATGGTTCAGCGCTGGGCGACGCGCAGGACCTTCGGCGTGACGAAGATGAGAAGTTCGGCCTTGCTCTTGGTCCGGTTCTTCTTCTTGAACAGGTTGCCGAGGATCGGGATGTCGGCCAGGAACGGGACCTTGGACATGTCCTGCGTGTCCTTGAACTCGTACACGCCGCCGATGACCACCGTCTGTCCGTCTTCCATCAGCACGGCGGTGTTGACTTCGCGCTTGGCGATGGTCGGCACCTGGCCTGCGCCGGTGTCGATGAAGCCCTGCACCTCGTCCTTCAGCACGTCCATGTTGAGGAAGACGCGGCCGTCGTTGGTGATGGTCGGCGTCACCTTCAGCTGCAGCAGTGCTTCCTTGAACTGGACCTGCGGAACCTGCGTACCACCCGCGGTGCCCGCGCCGGTCAGGGTCAGGTAACCGACTTCCTGGCCCTGCTTGATGATCGCTTCCTTCTGGTTGCTGGTGACGATGCGCGGGTTGGAGATCACCTCGCCGCGACCCTCGGTCTGCAGCGCCGAGAGCTCAACATCGAGCAGGTAGCCGGCGTTGAGGATCGACAGGGCCAGCGAACCGGCGCCTGCGAGCGTGCTCGGCAGGTTGGTCATCAGGCCGCGGGTGATCGTCGAGCCACGCAGGATCGGCGCGATCGGGGCGCTCCCGCAGTTCGTGCCGCCACCGCTGAGGCAGGTGGTGTAGGTATTCAACGCCGCGTTGTAGGTATTGGTCGCCGTCTGGTTGGCGATGTCGGTGGTGACCTGCGAGTTCCGGTTGGCGGTGTTCGCGTCGAGGTTGCCGCTGAAGTTGACGTTGTTGTTCGCGCCACTGACGCCGAACTTCGCGCCCAGCTCGCGCGCGAAGGACTCATTCGCGATCACGATGCGCGCCTCGATCACGACCTGGTCGACCGGCTTGTCGAGCACCTTGACCAGATCCTTGATCGCCTCGACGCGCTGCGGGATGTCGATCACCAGCAGGGTGTTGGTGCGGCGGTCGAAGCTGATGCTGCCGCGCGGCGACAGGAAACCGCGGCTTTGGCCCGCAGCGCCCGCGCCACCGCCGCTGGTGCCGCTCTTGGCATCCTCGGTCAGGAGCTTGGCGAGGTCCTCGGCATTGCCGTAGCTGATCGGCACGTACTCGGTGACCATCTCGGCGCGATTCTCGATCGCGATCCGCGCGTCTTCCTTGTCCTGTTCGTACTTGGCGATCTCGGCCTGCGGCGCAATCCACACGACGTTGCCGCTGCGGCGCTTGTCCAGGCCCTTGGCCTGCAACACGATGTCCAATGCCTGGTCCCACGGGACGTTGATCAGGCGCAGGGTGACGTTGCCGGTGACGCTGTCGGACGCCACGATGTTGAGGTTGGACTCCTCGGCGATCAGCTGCAGCACCGTGCGCACCGGCACGTCCTGGAAGTTGAACGTCACCGGATGGCCGGTGTAGCTGCGCGTCGTCGTGGTCGAGACGGACGCGCCGACCGCGCTGCCGCCGTCCGACGTCGCTCCTGCCGTGGCGGGCGCAGCGGCGCGCGGCACGATCTCGACGATGTAGTCGTTGCCGGTCTGGTAGGCAAGCGACTCGTATGGACCGCGGGTGCTGAGCACGATCTGCGTGCCGACGCCGGCCGGGTTCGCGTCGATCCGCTGCACGGGCGTCGCGAAGTCGACGACGTTCAGCGGCTTCTGCAGCGATGCCGGCAGGCGGGCATTGTCGACGTTGACGATCACCGACGAGCCCTGTTTGCGCAGGTCCGGCGCCGCGCCTTGGCCGCTGAAGTGCAGGATCAGCCGTCCCGCCCCACCGTCGCCGCGCTTGAAGTCGATGTTCGAGAGGCTGATCGCTCCGGGCACCTGCTTGGAGGGATCGACGCTCGATGGCGGGGCAACCTGCGCCGTCGCTGCCGACATCGGCGCAACCGCCGGTGGCTGGGCGGCGTTGACGCCACCCACGGCCGCCAATAGTCCCGCCGCGAGGCCGACCAGGGTCATGTGTCGCGAGGCTGGCCGCTTGGCCAGGGGGCGCCGGGCAGGCCGCAGGCTTTTGGCTTCGAATCCGGTCATCGTCCTATCCCCAATCATTGATCTGCGAGCGCAACAGACGCCGGGCGTTCCAGCCACCCGCCGGCACCGTCCGGGACCAGTTCGACAAGGTCGATCCGGTCTTCGTGGACCGCGGTCACGCGGCCATCGTTTTGTCCCAGGTACATCCCCGGACTCACCCTGTAGGTCACCTTGTCGGGCGCCATCACCAGGCCGACGAGGCCCGACCCGCCACCGATCGTCCCCACCATGTTGAGGCTGTCGAGCGGAAACTGCTCCAGCGTCTGCTTGGGCCGGTTCGGATCCGGGCGCGGCCCGCTACCGCCGCTGTCATCGCCGAAGGCGTTGCTGAAGGGATCACGCAGGTTCTGCGCGGCGTATTCGAAGGTTTCGAACTGCTGCATCGCCGGCAATGGCTCGAGCGGCGGTGCCGGGCGGTTCTTGACCTCGGCCACCCACTTCTCGAGGTTGGGTGCGTCGCCGGGCGTGCTGGTCACGCCGCGGCCGCAACCGGACAGGCTGGCCGCAAGGACCAGCAGCAGGACCTCATGGAACGGACGGATCGACATGTCAGATCCCTCCCTTCGGAGCTGCGCCGGCATTGGCCTTCTCCTGCTCGGCAGCCTCTTCGGCGTCGAGATAGCGATAGGTCTTCACCGTGCCGGCCAGTTCCAGTGGCGTATTGGCCTGGATCCCGGCCTTGGTCGGGTTCTTTGGTTTCAGCGAGATGTTGTGCATGGTCAGGATCACCACGCGCGGCAGTGACGCCACGCCGCTCACGAATGCACCGAACTGGTGGTAGGTGCCGACCATCCGCAGCGAAATGGGCTTCTCCGCGTAGAACTCCTTGGGCGTCTCCGGGCCGGGCTGGAACAGCTCGTTGGAAATGCCGGTCGCCAGGGCCGTCTGCGACACGTCGACGATGAGGTCGGGCATCTCGGTCTTGCTGGGCAGCTGGCGCAGCATCTGCTGCAGCTGCTGTTCCATCTGCGCCAGCTGGAGCTTGAGCGGCTCGAGGTTCGCCGCGCGACCCTGCTTGGTTTCGAATTCCGCGCGAAGGTCGGATTCCTGCCGCTCCAAGCCCTGGAGTTCCGTCCGCTTGTCCTGGATGGACCACCACCACAGCAGGCCGAAGATGAACAATCCGAGCAGCACGCCGAACCCGATCTTGAACTCACGCGGCCAGCTGCCGGTGTTGTTGAAGTTGAGATCCTTCAGCGACATCTTCTTTTTCACGGCGCGACTCCTCCGCTGGCCGGCTTGGCGGGCGCCGAGGTGTTGGCCGCCGGTGCCGTGGCGGCAGGCGCCGCGGCAGCCGGGGCAGCCGCCGCCGGATTGGTCGGGGCGGGCGCAGTGCCGGCAGGCGCGGGACTGGCCGCGTCGGGAGTGGCGGCAGCGGTAGTGGGCGCCGCAGCCGTGGCCGCGGGAGCGTCCGGCACCCCGTCGCCGTTCTCATCCTTCGGCGCGTTCGGATTGGCCAGCATCACGCTGAGGTTGAAGGTGTACGGCAGGGCCGGATCGCCCGCCTTGGCTTCGATGACCGAGAGGTCAGGCTTGGTCATCCAGCCGGATCCCTCCAGGTTGCGCATGTAGGTGCTGACCCGCGCGTTGGATTGCGAACGCCCCTCGAGCGTCAGCTTGTCGCCGTCCTGCTTGATCGAGGTGAGGATCACGCCGTCGGGAATCGTGCGCACCAGCGAATCGAACAGGTGGACCATCTGCGAGCGGTTGGCCTGCAGCTGCTCGATCACGCGCTTGCGCGCCAGCAGCTTCGACTTCTTCTTGTCGAGCTGGTCGATCTCGGTGATCTGCTTGTCGACCTGCGTGATCTGGTCATGCAGGTAGGCGTTGCGCTCGTTCTGGCCGCTGATCTGGTTGTTGTAATACATGTTGATCAGGAACCAGAGCACCACGCCCGCTGCGGCCGACAGGCCGAGCATGGTCATGAATTCCTTCTGGCGCAGCTTTCGCCGTTCGGCGCGCCACGGGAGCAGGTTGATCCGTGCCATCAGTCGAAGCTCCTCAAGGCGAGGCCGCACGCAATCATCAATGCCGGCGCGTCCTGGGCCAGCGCGTGTGCCTGGACGCGCGGCCCCAGGGTCATCTGCGCCAGCGGGTTCGCGACGATGGTCGGCACCCCGAGCTGCTCCTCGACCATGTCGGCCACGCCCGGAATCGACGCGCAGCCTCCGGCGAGCACGACCTGGTCGACGCGATTGAATTCGCTGCCGGCATAGAAGAACTGCAGCAGGCGGCTGATCTGCTGCACCAGCGCCTCCTTGAACGGCTCCAGCACTTCGATCTCGTAACTTTCCGGGAGCCCGCCCTGGCGCTTGGCCAGGCCCGCTTCCTCGTAGCTCAGGCCGTAACGGCGCATGACCTCGTCGGTCAGCTGCTTGCCGCCGAACACCTGTTCGCGGCTGTACAGGCTGCGACCGTTGCGCAGGATGTTGAGCGTCGTCATCGTCGCGCCGACGTCGACCATGGCGATGACGCCATCGCGCGCCACGCTCAGCGAGTCGGCGAGCAACGCGAAGGCGTTCTCGATGGCGAACGCTTCGACGTCCATGACCCGCGCCGTCAATCCGCCGAGCTCCAGCGCCGAAGCGCGCGTCTCGACATTCTCCGAGCGCGATGCGGCCAGCAGCACCTGCACCATTTCCGGGTTGCCGGGCATCGGGCCGAGTGTTTCGAAATCGAGGTTCACTTCCTCGATCGGATAGGGAATGTAGTTGACCGCCTCGAGCTCGATCTGCGACTCCATGTCGTCCTCGTCGAGGTCGGCCGGCATCGGGATGAGCTTGGTGATGACCGCCGAACCGGCGACCGCGGCGGCGGCGTGCCTGGCGCGGCTGCCCGAGCGCGACATGGCGCGGCGGATGGCGTCACCGACCGCCTCGACCTCGACGATGTTCTTCTCGACCACCGCGTTGGGTGGCAGCGGTTCGACGGCGTAATGCTCGACGCGGTAGCGGTTACCGGCCCGCGACAGCTGGAGGAGCTTGACTGCGGTCGAACTGATATCGACGCCGACCAAGGGCGGCTGGCTTTTTGTGATCAGTCCCACTGGTTTCTCCCCTTATGTCACGGGCGCTTACGCGCACATCGTGCCCCGTGGCATTAAATAACGGACTTTTCACTACATGGCAATCCCCCCGGCCTGCCAAGTCCCCGTCCCCTGGACCGCATTGGCCCAGAGGGCCACGTTCTGCGATCGCCGTCGGCGTCGCCGAAGGCGCCTCCTCTATACTCCGGCCCCAAGGCCCCTGCAACACGCCAACCTGCAATTTTCGAGCTACCGCACGTCATCCGCGAGGATTCCACCTGATGCCCCGTTTTCGTCGCCTGCTGCGCTGGGGGCTGCTTGCCTTGGCCGGCGTTTGTGTTCTCGGCCTGCTGGCGCTGGGCACGCTCTACTTCCTGATCTCCTCCAAGCTCCCGGACGTGCAGTCGCTGCGGCATGTCGAGCTGCAGGAGCCGATGTACGTCTATTCCCGCGACGGGCGCCTGATGGCCCTGTTCGGAGAGACCCGGCGCTATCCGGTCGACATCGCCCAGGTCCCGCTGCGGCAGAAGCAGGCCTTCATCGCGATCGAGGACAACCGCTTCTACCAGCACCATGGCGTCGACTACAACGGCGTCGCCCGTGCGATCTGGCTGCTGGCCACGACCCATGACAAGCGCGTGCCGGGCGGCTCGACCATCACCCAGCAGGTCGCGCGCCAGTTCTTCCTGAGTTCCGAATACAGCTACACGCGCAAGCTCGCCGAGATGCTGCTGGCGATGAAGATGGAGCGCGAACTGTCCAAGGACGAGATCTTCCAGCTCTACCTGAACAAGAGCTTCTTCGGCAACCGCGCCTACGGCATCGGCGCCGCCGCGGAGTTCTACTACGGCAAGAAGCTCGCGCAACTCGACCTGGACGAGATGGCGACGCTGGCATCGATTCCGAAATTCCCGTCCAGCGGCAATCCGATCACCAATCCCGAGCGTGCGCGCATTCGCCGCGACTACGTGCTCCAGCGCATGCGCGAACTTGGCTTCATCAACCGCGACGACGAGCGCGCGGCGCAGGCCGTGCCGATGCACGCGACGCCGCACGAGCGGCCGATCGAGGTCAGCGCGCCCTACGTGGCCGAGATGGTCC
>Ga0207657_10003187_pt1 | contig 17548 bp, 18 predicted proteins | sample KBSC33metaG_FD_184316 | JGI IMG/M metagenome (GOLD analysis project Ga0207657, IMG submission 184316) | Corn rhizosphere microbial communities from Kellogg Biological Station, Michigan, USA - KBS C3-3 metaG (SPAdes) (version 2) | ecosystem: Host-associated > Plants > Roots > Rhizosphere > Soil ... | reverse complement strand
ACTTCAATCTGGTAGTGACGAACTATCGGAGAGGTGCCACAATTGACCGAGTCAACAAGGGGCGGGAACGCGCCCTGGGAGTAGGATGTATGCGTTACCCCATTGCCGGTGCTCTCGCGCTGGCCCTGTGCATTCCCGCCGCGCCTGCGCTGGCCCATCATTCGATGGCGATGTTCGATCAGACCAAGACCGTCACGCTGAGCGGCACGGTCAAGGAATTCCAGTGGACCAATCCACATTGCTACATCCAGCTGATGGTCAAGGACGCATCGGGCAAGGATGTTGAATGGAGCCTCGAGATGGGCGCCCCGATGTATCTTTACGCCAAGGGCTGGCGCCCATCGGTGCTCAAGGCCGGCATGCCCATAAAGGTGACCATCAATCCCCTTCGCAACGGCGATCCTGGCGGCGTGGTGCTGACCGCGACGACGGCCGACGGCAAGCAGATCGGCCGCAACCTTTCGCGCGCTGTTTCCTGACCATGAGGACCTTGCCGCTCCTGGCGACCGTCGCGGTGCTGGCGTTCGCAGCCATCCCGGCGGGCGCGCAACGCGCCGCAAAAATCCCGGCCCGGCTGCCTGACTGGTCAGGCCTGTGGGTTCCGGAAGGGAACGATACTGCCATCAGCGGCCTGCCCGAAGCCGCGACCGAAGCGCGGGCCGAAGGCAAGACGCCGCCGCCCGGCGGCTTCAACCGGCCGCTGTTCGGCTTCGGCGCGCCGTGGAACGAGGAAGGCAAACGCCGCCAGGCCGCTCGGCAGGGCGAGACGGCCAACTGTCGCGCGCAGGGCTGGGGCTTTCCGATGCTGATGAACGCGGACGCGCCGATCCAATTCTTCGTCACCCGCGACAAGGTGATGATCCTCAACGCTTATCGCGACGTAACCGACGTTCGCATGGCCGCCAAGCACCCGTCGGAGGACGATCTGTGGCCGACGGTATGGGGCGATTCCATCGGCCATTGGGAAGGCGACACGTTGGTGATCGACACGATCGCGGTGAAGAACCCGCACGATTACTTCCACGGCGCTCCGCCCCTGTCCGACAAGGCGCACTATGTGCAGCGCATCCGGATGGACAAGCCGCACCACCTCATCGACGACATTACGATCGAGGATCCAACGACCCTGACCGGGCCATGGAAAGCGCATCTCGCGTTCATGCCTGCCGAAGGGTTCGAACGGATGGTCTACGACAATTATGACAACGACCGCACCGAGTGCGGCACCGACAGCGGTATCGCGCCGCCGAAGGACGAGCAGAAGAGCAGCGGATAACAGCCGAACGGGGAGGAAATCATGAAACTTCGCAGCAGCCTTGCCATCGCCGCCCTGGCTCTTGCCGTCTCCGCGCCGTTGCCGGCTCAGCAGGCAGCGGCCGGCGAGAAGAGCGTCAAGGTCACCGCCATTCCGGGCGTGGTCGCCGCTGGCGCCAAGTGGCAGCGCATCCTGTCGGTGCCGATGAACGTCGACGGCATGGCGACGGCTGCCGACGGCTCGGTGCTGTTTGCCCAGGAACAGAGCAACTCGGTGATGAAGCTGTGGCCCGACGGCAAGACCTGGGTTGCGTGGCCCTACGTCCACGGCGGCGGCGCGGTGGCGGTGGATTCGGCCGGCCGCGTGTTCGCCCTCGAGCGAACCTGCACCGATCCCGGCTGGAAAGGCACCAGCGGGTGCACCGAAGCGACGCGCGTGACCCAGCTGGCGCCGCAGCATAAGGTGCTCGCCGACAAGTTTGCTGACGGCAAGCCGCTCGGCCGCCTCAACGATGTCGAAGCCGATGGCCACGGCGGCGTCTGGTATACCCAGGGCGGGCTTTATCACGTGGCAGCGGACGGCACTGTCAGCACGGTGTCCGAAGGCAACGGCATGTTCACCAACGGGGTGGCGCTCAGCCCCGACGGCAAGACGCTCTACGTCACCAACAGGAAAACGATCGTCGCGTTCGACGTCGCTGCCGGCGGCTCGACCAGCAACCAGCGCGACTTCGTCACGCTCACAGGAGAGGACAAGGGCTTCGGCGGCGACGGCATGGCGCTCGACAGCGCCGGCCGGCTCTACGTCACCGGCGACGCCGGCATCCACGTGATCGATCCCTCCGGCAAGGAGCTCGGCGTGATCCCGGCCCCGCGGCGCACCATCACGCTCACGTTCGCCGGGCCCGACCGGCGCACGCTCTACGCCGGCGCGCTGGGCGCGGTCGATCCTGACGGCAGGGAATGGACAACCCCGCAAGGCGTCCGCAACGACGCGATGACGATCTACAAGATTCCAACGCTGGCAGCGGGCCCCAAATAGCTCTTCGGCCGGCGGCCTGAATCAAGAACGCCGGGTCCTTGGGACCCGGCGTTCTCATTCCAGGCGCGCTGACGCTCGCCTCAGCGACGATAGCGGCGATAGCCGTCGCGGTCGTGGTGGCCGTAATGGCGGTTCCAGCCGTCACGGTCGTAGCTGCGATAGCCGCGCCGGTCGTAGAACCAGCCGTTGTCGTAACGGTAGCCGTTGTACCAATAGCCATTGTTGTACGGGTAAGTGTACGGGTAGTAGTAGGTCGTGTACCCGGGCGTGTAGTAGGCGTAGCCGTTGTAATACGGATAGTTGTAGTATCCGTCGTTGTAGTAATACCGGTCGTTATTGCCCGAGGCGATCGCCGCGCCGACCGCGAGGCCGAGGATGCCGGCGCCGATGGCAACGGCAGCGTCATCGCCGTGATGGTAGTGGCGGTAATAGCTGCGGGCGTCGGCCGGCGCGGTAGCCAGCGCCATTGCGCCGATCGCGGTGCCGAGGACGGCTTTCTTCAAGAGGTTCATGGTGCAAACTCCGCTGCTCTCCGCGGCCGGCCCCATGCCGGCGAGTCGCGGTGCATTGCATGCGTTGTGTCATAGCTCGCTTTAACCATACCCGCACGAGGCTGGCAGGTTCCGTTCAGGTTTGTCCCATGAGCGGTGAATGGAGACCGACGCGCGCTTGACGGAAGCTGCGCGGAACCAGCGGCACTTTCGGACCGTTGGCAGGGGTCTGGTTCGCTTGCCGTTGCCAGTCGGGTGACGGCGAGCGTGCCTACCTTATGATAGGAATTGCGCCATGAAAAAGCTTGTCATGCTCGGTCTTGCCGCGAGCGTCGCGTTAGGCGGCTGCACGACCTACCCGTACGACAATGGTTACGCCGCCACGGGCGTCGGCTTTGCCAGCCCCTACGGCTACTACGATCGGGCCTATTACGATCGCTATGGCCGTTATGACTGGAACAACCCCGATCCGCGCTACAACGGCTACTACGCCGACCGCTATTACAGGTCCGATCCGCGCTATCGCGAGTACAGGCTCTCCGCCAACGACCGCGTCTATCGCGGACAGGATGGGCGGTATTACTGCCGCCGCAGCGACGGCACGACCGGCCTGATCGTCGGCGGCATTGCCGGCGGCGTGCTGGGCAACATCATCGCGCCGGGCGGCTCCAAGACGCTCGGCACGATAATCGGCGCGGCCGGTGGCGCAGCCCTTGGCACCGCGGTCGACCAGGGCGAGGTTCGCTGCGATTAAGCCGCCTTCAGGCGAGGACGCCGAACAAGTCGTGAGTGTCGGCGTCCTCGACGAGGACCTGGGCGAAGTCTCCGGGTTTTAGCGATACGGGAACGTTGCGCAGGAAGACCTGCCCGTCGATCTCGGGCGCATCGGCCTGGCTGCGGGCGGTGGCGCCGATGTCGCCGTCCTCGTCCGGTTCGCCGACCTCGTCGACCAGGACGGCGAGGGTTCGGCCGATTTTTGCCTGGAGCTTTGCCGCGCTGATCCGCTCGGTCACTTCCATGATCCGGGCATAGCGCTCTTGCTTGATCTCGTCGGGCACCGGATCGGACAGGGTATTGGCGGCCGCGCCTTCGACCGGCTCGAAGCGGAACGCCCCGACACGGTCGAGCCGGGCTTCCTCGAGCCAATCCAGAAGGTAGCGAAAATCGTCCTCGGTCTCGCCCGGAAAGCCGACGACGAAACTCGAACGGATGGTGAGGTCGGGGACGATCTTGCGCCAGGAGCGAATGCGTTCGAGCACCTTCGCCTCGTTTGCCGGCCGCTTCATCGCCTGGAGCACCCTGGGGCTCGCGTGCTGGAACGGGATGTCGAGATAAGGGGTGAGCAACCCTTCGGCCATCAGCGGGATCACGGCGTCGACGTGGGGGTACGGATAGACATAGTGCAGCCGCACCCAGGGCACCTCGCCCTCCGGCGTTCGCAGCTGGCCGAGCTCGCGGGCGAGATCGGTCATGTGGGCCCGCACCGGGTGGCTGCGCCACATGCGCTCCTCGTGGCGGATGTCGACGCCGTAAGCGCTGGTGTCCTGGCTGATGACCAGCAGTTCCCTCGTCCCCCCCGCGACCAGCTTTTCGGCTTCGCGCAGGACGGCATCGACCCGCCTGCTTGCAAGCTTCCCGCGCAGGTGGGGGATGATGCAGAACGCGCAGGAATGATTGCAGCCCTCCGAGATCTTGAGGTAGCTGTAGTGACGCGGCGTGAGCTTGACCATTTGGTCTGCGCCATCGCTTCGCAGCGCGACGGGCTGCGGGATCAGGTCGACGAACGGACCCTGGGTCGCCGGAGCCGCCTCGTGAACAGCCGCGACGACCTGCTCGTACTGGTGTGCGCCGGTAACCGCGAGGACTTCAGGGAAGCGGGCGCGGATGACGTCGGCGTCCTTCCCCATGCAGCCGGTGACGATCACCCGGCCGTTCTCGGCGATGGCTTCGCCGATGGCCTCCAGGCTCTCCTCCTTGGCGCTGTCGAGAAAGCCGCAGGTGTTTACCAGCACCACGTCCGCGCCCGCGTAATCGGGGCTCATGGCATAGCCGTCGGCGCGCAGGCGCGTGAGGATACGCTCGGAATCGACCAGCGCCTTGGGGCAGCCGAGCGAAACCATCCCGACACGCTTCTGCGGGCCGATCACAGTCGCCTCCGGAATGGAGCGACGCGTTGCGATTTCGATTGTCACGATGGCGGCGCCCCTACACGCAACGCGGCCGTTGCGCTAGGGTGAGGGTGGTTCGATCGGCGGGGGAGGTCATATGGATATCAACTGGCTGGCCGTTGTGCTCGGCACGGTGGCATTCTTCTTGGTCGGAGCGATCTGGTATTCGCTGCTGTTCGGCAAGGTGTGGCAGCGAGAAGTGGGCCTGAGCAACGAGCAACTCAAGAGCGGGGCCAACATGCCGCTGATCTTCGGCCTGTGCTTCCTGCTCGAGTTCGTCGTCGTTCTGACCCTTGGGCACCTGTTCGCTTTCCTGCAACCGAGCGATCATGTGAAAATGATGATGGCAACAGGCTTCGGCCTGGCGATCATGACACCAGCTGTGGGCATCAACTATCTCTACCAGAGAAAGTCGCTGCTGCTGTTCCTGATCGACGCCGGCCACTTCGTCGTCGGCATGGCGGCGGTCGGGCTGGTGTTCGTCCTGCTCGGCTAGCTTTCGTAACGCTCGGCCAACGCGCCGAGCGAGGCGTGGTGGGTAAGGTCGAGGTGGAGCGGCGTGACCGAGACATAGCCGTCGTTGACCGCCTCGAGGTCGGTGCCGTGGTCGAGCGTGTGCTCGACGTCCTCGAGGCCGAACCAGAAATACGTCCGACCGCGCGGGTCGACTCCTTCGACCAGCGATCCGCGGCTGTAATCGTGGAAGCCCTGACGGACGACACGTATGCCTCTCACCGCTTCGGCAGGCAGGGCGGGGAAGTTGACGTTGATAACCGAGCGTTCGGCGAGCGGGGCATCGATCAGGGGCGCGAGCACTTTGCCCGCCCATGCGCCGGCAGCCGAGAAGCCGTGGCCTGCCTCGCGCATCGCCTGGCTCATCGCCACCGCCGGTATGCCCGCCAGCGCCGCCTCCATCGCGGCGGAGATCGTGCCCGAATAGGTCACGTCGTCGGCCAGGTTCTCGCCGCCGTTGATGCCGGAGATGACCAGATCGGGTCGCTTGTCGGGAAACAGCTTGCGCAGCGCGAGATTGACGGCGTCGGTCGGCGTGCCGCTCACGGCGAACCGCCTTTCGCCGAACTGCTGCAAGCGCACCGGAAAGTTCAGCGTGAGCGAGTGCCCGGCTCCGGAGTTCTCCTCAGCCGGTGCGCACACCCACACGTCATCCGACAGCCTCGCGGCGATGGCCTCGAGCAATTCCAGGCCAGGAGCATGGACGCCGTCGTCGTTGGTCAGCAGGATGCGCATCAGGAGTGGGGAGTGAGCCGGTCGATCCCGCCCATATAGGGCAGCAACGCGGATGGAACGATGACCGAGCCATCCGCTTGCTGGCCATTCTCCAGCACCGCCACGAGCGTGCGCCCGACCGCCAGCCCCGAGCCGTTGAGCGTGTGCACGAACGCGGTGCCCTTCTGCCCTTCCGGCCGGTAGCGCGCGTTCATCCGCCGCGCCTGGAAATCGCCGCACCAGCTGACCGAGCTGATCTCGCGATAGGCGGCCTGGCCGGGCAGCCAGACCTCGAGATCGAACGTCTTCTTCGCGCCGAAGCCCATGTCACCGGTGCACAGCAGCATCTTGCGATAGGGCAGGTCGAGAGCCTGCAGGACGGCCTCGGCGCTGGCCGTCATGTGCTCGTGCTCGGCCTGCCAGTCGTCCGGTCGGCAGATCGTGACCAGCTCGACCTTGGAGAACTGGTGCTGCCGGATGTAGCCGCGCGTGTCTTTGCCCGCGGCGCCCGCCTCGGAGCGGAAACATGGGGTGAGGGCGGTCAGCCGGATGGGCTGCGACAAGTCGTCGATGATCTTCTCGCGCACCGAGTTGGTCAGGCTGACTTCGGAGGTGGGGATGAGCCAGCGGCCGTCGGTGGTCTCGAATTGCTGGTCGGCGAACTTCGGCAACTGCCCGGTGCCGAACAGGGCCTCGGAGGTGACCAGCAGCGGCGGCACGCATTCGACATAACCGTTCCGCTGGGTCTGCAGGTCGAGCATGAACTGCCCGATCGCACGTTCAAGCCGGGCCATCTGCCCCCGCAGGAACGCGAAGCGAGCGCCGGACATGGCCACCGCGGTATCGAACTCCAGTCCGAGCGGCGGGCCAAGATCGGCGTGCTCTTGCGGGGAAAATTCGAAGTTGCGCTGCTGGCCCCAGCGGGAAACTTCGAGATTGCCGCTTTCATCAGGGCCATGAGGAACGCTCTGGTCGGGAAGGTTGGGCAAAGCGGCGAGAAGGCCGTCCAGCTCCACGCTGAGTTGGCGCTCCTCGTCCTCCAGATCGGGCAAGGCCGTCTTCAGCTCGGCCACCTCGGCCTTGAGCGCGTCTGCGGTCGCGGCTTCGCCCTTGGCCATCGCCTGGCCGATTGCCTTGGAGGCCTCGTTGCGTCGGTTCTGCGTTTCCTGCAGCCGCGTCGTCACACGCCGGCGACGTTCGTCCAACTCGAGCACGCGTCGGGCGGCCGGATCGGCGCCGCGCGTGGCAAGGCCGGCATCGAAGGCTTCCGGGTTGTCGCGGATGAAGCGCAGGTCGTGCATGGGCGCGCGCTATGCCTGCAGGCCACGCGAATTGTCCAGTGGGCACGCGGACCGGGGAACCGGACTTGTCTCTATGCGTCTGATTTGCAATGTGGTCCTCGGGCCACGCGATCATCCGCCGCCAAGCGAAGGACATGCCCGAGACGACCCATTCCCCTCCACGGCGAACGCGCTTTATCGATCTTATTGATGGGGGCATTCGGCTGGCACGCAAAGCCGGCCTGGCCACTCCACCGCAACTCGAGCGCGACGCCCTCATGGCGAAGGCAGTCGAATACACCGGGCTGGGCGATTTCGGCGACCCCTGGTTCATCGAGCCTTTCGACACGCTGCTCGAAGCCATTCGTGCCGAAGCGCGGCTCAATGCCGCCGGCCAACTGGCGGCAACAAAGCAGTTCGAGAAAGTGCTGCACGACAGGTTGTGGGCCGAGCAATGGTTCTCCCGCCACCCGGAAATTCTTGCCCGCCCGCTGCCTCATCCGGTGGTGATCGTCGGCCCGATGCGCTCGGGCACCACACGCTTGCATCGGTTGTTGTCGGGCGACGACCGTTTCACGCACATGCGCAGCTTCGAAACGATCAGCCCCGTGCCGCGCCCCGGATTCGAGCGCGGCGGGTTCGATTCGCGCGTGGTGCTGGCCGCCCGCCTCACGCGCATCGCCAAGCTGGCCAATCCTCACACCTTGACCATCCACCCGACCGGGCCGTTCGAGCCGGAAGAGGAACTGGGCCTGTTCTGCAACAGCTTCTGGGGCCTCAAGCATCCATCGCAGTGGTGGGTGCCGTCGTACACCCGTTGGAGCGAAATCCACGACGCGACCGGCGCCTACGAGCAGATGGCGCGGTTGCTGAAGCTGGTCGGCTGGGCTCAGCAGGCCTCGAGCTTGCGGCCGTGGGTGCTCAAGACGGCGCAGCACATGCTGAACCTGCCCGCCTTGCTTAAGGTTTTCCCCGACGCGCGGCTGATCTTCACCCACCGCGATCCACGCTCGGTGGTCGGTAGCTCCGCGTCGCTGGCCTGGAACCAGATCATCATCCACTCCGATCATGCCGCCCCCAAGCCGATCGGCACGGAAGCGCTGCGCAGCACGCGGGTGCAGATCGAGCGCATGCGGGCCGCCCGCAGGTCGATTTCGCGACGGCGCTATATCGACGTGCATTTCGAGGAGATGGAGCGGGATTGGCGCGCGGCCATGCGGCGGGTCTACGAGTTCCTCGATTTCGACATCGCGCCCGCCTGGCCGGCGATGGAGGACTACCAGCGGCGAACCCATTCGCGGCACCGCCGTCCGCACCGCTACAGCCTCGAGGCATTCGGACTGACCCCCGGGCGCGTACTCGAAGAGCTCGGCGATTACATGCGCGCCTACGAGATCGCGTCGGACACAAGGCGCACGGCTGCTCTCGGGTGAGGCTGAACAGCCCTTCGTCGACGCTTGCCGGTTTCAACGCAAGGCCATCGACTCGCCTGTAACCCCGCGAGCAGGCGAACGGCCGTCATGGCGCCTTCCGGGCCTCTTGATGGGTATCGCCGGAAGCCGTGGCAAACTTCATCAGCCTTGCGTGCGGTACGGGCCGCATCGATGAAGCACACGGCTGGGCACTTGAGATGCGCCAGAAAAATCATGTAGTTGGTTGCTGAGGTGGCAAATTTTCAGGGGGCTACGTGACGCAAGGGGCGCAAGAAACCGATCGGAAGACCGTTGCCGGCAGCGGTGCCGCCCGGTGACCGCGAGTTCCGGCCTCGTCGACCCCGACGAGGTTCGATATCGCAACGAATTCGCTTCCGTGCGAAGCGCGCTCGACGCCCGGCCCAAGCTCGTGGTCGATCTCGACCTCGAAGTGCTGTGGTGCTGCGAACACTCGCCGATACTTCTGCGTCGACCGATGCCGCTCGTCCTCAGCGAGGGCAAACTGGCCGTCGGCGACGACGAGCTCGGCACGGAGTTTGCGGATTTCCTGCGTGGCGTTGACACGCGGATGACGCGCAAGCTCATTCGAGGCAAGGCGAAGTCGCACTGGATCGTGGTAAGGGCATGGAAACCCTCGCGGCTGGAGCGCGCCGTCTGCCTCTTGTGCAATCTCTCGCTGCCCATGCGCGATGTCGTCGAGAGCGGTCTCGCCGAGGAATTGAAGCTCACGTCGGCGGAGGTTCGCGTGCTGCGGGAATTCGCCGAGCTGAAGGCGCCCAAGGACATCGCTCGCCGGCTGGGTGTGTCGCTGAGTACCGTGCGAAGCCACCTGAAGGCAATTCACGCGAAGGCGTTCGTGACCACGTCGACGCAGTTGCTGCGGCTCATCTACACGTTCTGTTCCGACTGAGCGTCGGCCGCCGGGCCGCGCGCGTGCCGCATTCGCTTCCCCGTAGGGGCGACGGCAGTTACCTCGGTTCCATAGCGCGCGGCTAGGCCCTGCGGGGGGCCGGTCGCTGCGCGACATGCTGGTTGTCCAGCTGCTGACGACGCAGAAATGCGCTCATTCGTAAACGATCTCGTGTTGACATTAGCGGGGTGTCGGCGGCGAAAAGCGTACCATTGCGGAACACCCCGCGATTTCTAGCTAAGGCATTGAATCGGCAAAATTCCGCCGATTTCCGCACTTCCGGAGAGCGGAAGCCGCGGCAAGCGCCCAAACCTTCCCCAAAGTTGAGGATTTGCGAATCGCCACCGACTGTTAACAGGTGACAACAGTTCTCAAAACGTAAGTCTAACAACGGCTTACGAAAGACACATCCGAGGGGTGAATTCGGCCTCGCTGCCGAAGCTCCAGGCTGAAGGCCTGGGCGCGCTTGGGGGCGCGCCCCCAGGCGGCAAGCCACCCGTCGATCCGTGTCGAAGAGGGAAAGTCGGGGGATGCGTTTCTTGGGGGTCTCAATCTTTGCGCTGCTGGCGCTGGCCGCGAGCGGCGCCCATGCCGCGGACGCGACGGCGAAGCTCGAAATCACGGGCCATGTCAGCCCGAAGTGCGCTGTCGCCTTCGATCGGGCGACGGTTTCGGATGTCCTCACCGACCGGCCGGGAAGCGACGACGTCCCGTTTTCCGTCGACTGCAACCTGCCCCTGGTGGTCAATCTCAAGTCACTGAACGGTGGCCTCGCCCTTGAGAAGAGCCGAGAGCTGCTTGCGTCGCCCGGCTTCATCAGCCTGCTGCCTTACACCGCGACCTTCGTGGTCGATGCCGCCGGGGCATCCCCGGTTGCCTTTCGCAGCGAGCAGATGCTGGCCGGCGCGACCGGCTCGATCGGCGTGACGCCTTACCAGGCGCATGGTCGGCTGGTCCTCAGCTGGTCGCCGACGGCGCCGCTGATCGGCGGGGCTTACAGCGACGTCATCGAGGTTCGCGTGTCAGGCGCCGGTGAAACGAGTTCTCCGTCGGCAGGGTCGGCGGGGTGAGAAGGGGGCGTGCTCCCGATTGTTGGCCGGCCTGGAGCCGGTTTGTCCAAGGAGAATGAAAAATGAAGCGTCTGATTATCGCTGCCCTGGCAGCTTCGACCGTTATCGTTGCCACGCCGGCGATGGCCGAAACCGTGCACTTCAGCGGCAAGCGCGCCGTCGAATGCTCGATCACCGGTGCCGACACCACGATCCGTTTTGGCGACCTCAGCAATCTCGGTGACGCCACGCCGCAGAGCACCGGCAACGTGACCGTCTTCTGCAACCAGCCCTTCAAGGCGACCGTGACGTCGGAGAACGGCTATCTCAAGCTGCAGACCAGCAACACCGCCAACAACTCCAACAGCGAGACCGATTTCACGTCGCACGCAAACCCGCAGTTTGCTGCCGGTCTCAACTATGGCCTGGTCGTTCCGGGCGCCGGCACTTTCGGATCGCAGTACCTCAGCGCCGGGGTGGCCGTGACCACCCCCCAGATTCCGGCGGTGAACGTCACCGGAAGCGCCACGTACGACACGATTGCCGGCAGCAAGCCGCTGCTCGGCGGCACTTATTCCGACACGGTGACGCTGACGCTCACCCCGCAGGGCGTCTAAGCCCACCGGCCGGGGGGCGGCCTATCGCCCCCCGGCTTACTTTTCCTAAACTTCCAATGGGATACCTGTCGCGGGTGGGGCGATAGCGAAGGGGTCGAACTTGTCTTTCAGCAGACTGCCAGTTTTTTTCGCGGCGCTGGCCGCGGGGCTTCTCGTTCATGCGGCGCCCGGCGCCGCGCAGCTCGCCGTCGAACCTCTCTTCCTGGAAGTCGCACCGGGACAGAGCGTCGCCATCCGCGCCCGCAATACGTCCGAAAAGCCGATGACGCTCGAGCTGGAGATCGCCCGCCGTCACGTGGACAAGGACGGCGTCCAGACGAGGACGGCGGCCGACGACGATTTCATCGCCATTCCGCCGCAGGCTGTCGTGCCGCCCCTCGGCAGCCAGGTCTTCCGCCTGCAGTCGCTTCCGACCGGGGGCCCCGAGTCCCGCTCCTACTTCGTCACCGTGCACCAGCTGCCGGTCAAGCTGGGCGAGATCGAGGGGGGCGGCGCTCAATTGCAGATGGTCTTCGCCTTCGACGTTGCCGTGCACACCGTTCCGCCGGGCGCCGAAGCTAAACCTCAAATCGTCAGCGCCGCGCTCTCGCAGACGACCGTCGCCCCGCCGAAGGCGGAAACGGCGGCAGGCGCTCCGGACCAGAGCGAAACCAAGGATCGCATCGCAGTTCCGGCGGTCGAGGTGACGCTGCGCAACGCGGGGACGAAGTATGTCTACCTGCAGAACCTCGAGTTCATCGCCACGGGGGTCGACGCAGCGGGGTCCAAGGTCGATCTGCCGCGCTGGGACCAGAACGAGATCATCGACGCGGCCGGCGTAACGCTGGTCGAGCCCGGGGCCGAGCGGATCTTCAAGTTGCCGTTGCGCCATGCGCCTGCGCTGAAGAGCGTCAGCGTCGAGGTTCGCCAGAGACCGCAGCTCTAGGGGCGGTCCGGTGAAAGGCGGCATTGCGATAGGCCTCGCGGTAGCGATGAGTGCCGCGGCACACGCGCAGGACGGCACCTCGCAGCCGGCACCCGCGCCCACGCCTGCGCCGAGGCCCCGGCCCGCGCTCGAGATAAGTCTGCCGCTCACGCTCGACGGACGCTATCTCGGCGACATTCCCGTGCGGCTCGAGGGCAGCAAGGTCGCTTTCGACGCTCGCCGTTTCCTCGAGCTGCTGCGGCCGGAGCTGGTCCCGTCGAGCCTGGCCGGCGTTGCTGACCGGGCTGTCGACGGCCAGCTCACTCCCGATGCGGCGTCCGGTCCGAGCCTCACCGTGCGCTACGACTTCGGGCAGCAGCAGATCGAGGTGACGACCCCGCTTTCCGCCCGCGCGCGACGGGTCATCGCCATCCAGGGCGGTCTTGAAACCACACCCGCCACGGTCATCGCACCGGCCGCTTTCTCGGCTTTCATCAATGTCGGCACGGATTACGAATATGTCTGGGAAAACCCGGACCCCAAGCAGAAGGGCTCTCAGCCGCTGTCCGGCTATTTCGATGTGGGCGGAAGAGTCGGCGGAGAAAAGGGAGTGGCCTTCGTCAGCCGGCAGAGCTTCGACTCCGGCGCCGACCACTTCGTGAGTCGAACCGAATCCCAGCTCATCTACGACGACCCAGGACATCTCATCCGCTACACGGCGGGCGACCTCGATTATCGCGGAACGTCCTTCCAGTCGCTGCCGCGCCTCGCCGGCGTGGGGGTAGAGCGGTACTTCGGCCTCGAGCCGGACTACGTTTACCGGCCGGTTGCGCAGGACCAGATCGAGCTCGACAGGCCGGCGACCGTGGAGGTCCAGGTCAACGGAGCGACCATCCGCCAGCTGCGCCTGGACCCGGGCCGGTACGATCTGCGCAACCTGCCGCTCTCGCAGGGGGCCAACAACGTCAATATCGTGATCCGGGACGATACCGGCCGCGTGCAGACACTGTCGTCCCGCAGCTTCTTCGACATCGACTTGCTCGGCGAGGGGATTACCGATTTTTCCTTCGCTGCCGGCGTCCGCTCGAAAATTCGCAGCGGCGGCCTATCCTACAGCGACAACCCCGCGGCCACAGGGTTCATTCTTCACGGCTTCTCGCCGACTTTCACCGCAGGGGCGGATGCACAGGCGGACGATCGCGGCGCGACCATGGGCGCCGACGTGATCTGGGCCTCGCCTGTCGGGATATGGCGCGCGCAAGCGGCGGTCAGCGACCGCAAGGGCGTTGGCGCGGGCTTTGCCGCGAACCTCGGGTATCGCGCCAGCGGCCGCCTCGGCCAGAAGGGCGACTGGACCTGGTCGGCCGACGTCGATGCGGTCTATTACTCGGCCAATTTCTCGAGCCTGTCGGATTACCGGCTGCCCCCGGGTGGCGGGGCGCGGCAACCCTTCTCGACGACCGTCTCTGCCGATTTCCAGATCAGCTCGACGCGCTGGTCGATCACCGGGAACGCGCAGTTCAATCGCGGTCGGGGAATCCAGGGAGACACCGCATCGGCGCTGGTCGGCGCCAACTACGCCCTGACACCGAGGCTCACGCTCGGCGCCTTCGGCACCTATACGCACACCGGCGGTCGCTCCGATACGGGTGCGCTGCTGCAAGTCACCTTCCGCCTGGGCCGCAAGGACCTTGCCCGCGGGACCTACGACACCTCGCGTGACGAGGGCTACCTCAGCTACCGTCACTCCGAATCCAATTACGTCGGCGACAACAGCTATGAAATCGGGCTCCGGCGCAACGGCCAGAGCGACTACGGCACGATTACCGGCAACCTGTTCCATTCGGGCAATCGCTTCGAAGCGACGCTCGAGCACGACGTCTTTTCGACAGCGGACCTGCTCTCGAGCGATCGTATCCAGACCTCTCGCGCCTCCATCGCCAGCAGTATCGTGTTCGCCGACGGCAAGATCTCCGTCGGCAGGCCGGTCCAGGAATCCTTCGCCATCATCTCGCCGCACGCGACGCTGCAGGGAAAGACGATCCACATCGATCCGTCGGAAAGCGGTTACCGCGCGACGACCGACTTTCTCGGTGCGGCCGTCGTTCCGGATGTGAACGCGTATGGGCAAACGTTCCTCTACTACGACGTGAAGAACCTCCCGCTGGGCTACGATCTCGGCCCGGGCGACTTCGTCCTGAAGCCCCCCCTCTATTCCGGCTACAAGCTCACGGTCGGATCGGACGCGACGTACACCGTTCTCGCTCACGTCACGCGCGATGGCGCGCCCGTCCCGCTGATCGCAGGCCAGCTCCATTCGCTCGACCGACCGGACGAGTCCCCCATTCCGGCGTTCACCAACCGGACCGGTAGACTCGCCGCAACCGGGCTTCGCCCCGGGAGGTACCGCCTGGAACTGTCGACCGACCCGGTGTTCACCATCGAAGTCGACATCAAGCCAGACGCGTCCAATTTGATAAACCTCGGCGACATAAGGATACCTCGGCAATGATCGCTCGCAGCCGCTCAGGACCGCTCGCACTGCTGGCCGCCATGACGGCCGGTGCCGCCGCCGCCAATCCGCCCGGCGATGGGTGCAGTGTCACGGTGCAGCAGCTCGGAGAGACGCACGTCAGCCCCTACAACGCCCTCCAGGGCGGCGAGTACTCCGAGCCGATACGCTTGCGCCTGTGGAACAAGGGCAACCAGGATTGCACGGGAACGGTGACCCTTCGCAACGACTTCGGCAGCGCCATCCTGACGCGCGCGGGCGGCGGGGAATTCACCTATTCGATCGCCGACGAGCACGACCGAAGCGCGACGATCTTTGATCCGGCCACCAATACTTCTGAACCGGTGCCGGTCAGCATAGCCCCTGGCAAGTTCGTCGAAATCCAGCCGCGGTTTATCGTTCCGGGAGGCCAGCAAGGCAGGGCCGGCCACTACGCGACCCTGCTCGAGGCGCACTTCCGCCAGGATGGCCAGGTGACCGACGAGCTGGGAGACGTGTCGCTGGCGGTCGACGTCATGCCTACGGCGGAAGCCAACTTCGTGGGCTATGGCCGCGACGCCACGCTGGATCTGGGCGAGCTCGCACCCGGCGTCTCGGGATCGATCGGGCTGCAAATCCGTGCGAGCGCCGATGTCGATGTCGAGGTCAGCTCGCAGTCGCACGGCAATCTGCTGCACACCGGCGGAGGAGCCATCCCCTACACCATGACCGTCGACGGGCAGACCGTGGACTTTTCCGGCAAGGATCGCCGGCACCTCGACCTGCCGAACGCGGTGCGCGGCAAGACGGTGCCGATCGATGTCCTCGTGGGCTCGTTCGAACGGGCGCCCGTCGGGCAGTACGGCGACGTGGTGACTTTTCGTATCAGCGCGCGCTGAGCGTCACAGCGCCAGTGGCGTGACCTGGAGCACGAGGCTGTGGCCCAGCGCTTCGGCCGCCGCTTCATCCAGCCCGCTGATCAGCAGCAGCCGGGAACCGATGACCGGCCGGCCGTTGGGCTGCAGCACCGTCATCCAGGGGCCGGCGTTCACACTGCGATCGCCAAACCGGAACTGCTTTCCGCTCCCGACCGGCGCATGCAGCAGCGTCAGCTCGTAGTTCGTGTTGCAGAACTGCTCGACCGAGCCGAGCGTGAACGTGTCGTCCGACAGTCGGGCCACGTCTTGCGTGAAGCTCATGCTGCACGACGCGGGCACATGCGCCGTGAGCTCGATGCGCGCATCGGACGCCCACGCCGGAGCTGCGCCGGCCGACACGAAGGCCGCAATGAATGCGCCTGCTAAGTACCTCATTTGCCGATCCTTTCGGTTCATCGCTTGGCACGATGGTGGTTAAGATCGTCCTAAGTCCCGTTGATCCCGATCGCAGCGACCCACCGGGCCCGAAAGATCTTGCCGGTCGAGGAGGCGCCGGTCATCATCGGCGCGAGAGGGAGCTCTTGAAGGGGGGACATGTCGACTGCAGCTGCCTCCCGGCACGTCCTTATCCTCGGCGGCGTTCCCGCCCTGATGGTCGCCCTGCCTCTGGCGGCCCGCAGCGACCTGCACATCACCATTATCGACGACCGCCCGTCAGGCGAGCAGCAGGCAGGCGTATTCGTCAGCGCCGATGATCTTCCCGATGAACACGAGGGCCTGCTGGACTCGATCGTTGTCGCCCGGTGGGGCACTGTCATCCATTCCGCCGGAGCCGAGATCGCGCAGCCGCACCGCCGCATCTGCTTCGTCCAGGAAGCGCAGGCTCGCGCGGAGCTTGCGCAAATGCCGGCTTGCGTGACGCTCGTTGCTGCCACGCCCAAGGACGTCGACCCGCATCGCGTTTCCACGGATCGAGGGACTTTCTCGGCCGATGCGGTGATCGACGCCCGCGACCCGCAGGCAATCGAGCCTGGCGGGGTCCACGTTCTAACGTGCGCCGTCGCGCTCGCCCGACCCCATATTCTGAGAGAGCCCGTGCTGGTCGACACCGGCACGGCCACCGGTACCGGATGGAGTTTTTATCAGTACCTTCCGGCCGGCCCGACCCACTTGCAGATCCGGGCGGTCGGCCATGGCAGACCCGGTCGCCCAATCGCCATCGCTCTCGATGAGGGCCGGCTTCTGCACTCCCACCGCTCGTGTGTCCCGCTGGTCCCGGTGCCATCCGACACGGGAATGCCGATCAAGGTGCCGTTTGGCTGCCCCGACCCGATATTTCCATCGACGATCCCCATGGCCTACGCCTCGGGTATCGCCCTTGCCGCGGTTCCTTCGCTCGCTGAAGCCGATCTGCATGCGGCGCTGAGGGACCTTTGCGACCGGGAAATCGGTCGCAGATCGAGGCACATGCAGGACTGTCGAGAACTTGCCGCGATCGAGCCGATCGAACGGTCCGGATATCTTTCACCATCCTAGTCGCAGCGGTTCGCCTGGGAGCGGCCCGTCGGGCTGCTTTGCCGCGCCTCAGAAATTTCTTTCATCGCCCGGGGCAATCTGCGGATGAGGGCGAGTTCGCGTGCACCGCCCGCAAATTTTTCATGCGCTTGTCATGAGCGGAGACGGTTGAAGCTAAGTATTTGAATATATGGTGGGCGCGGCAGGGATTGAACCTGCGACCCCACCCGTGTGAAGGGTGTGCTCTACCACTGAGCTACGCGCCCGTCCCTTGGGCCACGGCCCCACG
>Ga0207657_10003185_pt1 | contig 17559 bp, 25 predicted proteins | sample KBSC33metaG_FD_184316 | JGI IMG/M metagenome (GOLD analysis project Ga0207657, IMG submission 184316) | Corn rhizosphere microbial communities from Kellogg Biological Station, Michigan, USA - KBS C3-3 metaG (SPAdes) (version 2) | ecosystem: Host-associated > Plants > Roots > Rhizosphere > Soil ... | reverse complement strand
TTGAGACGTGGGCCCGGCGCGTAGTGGCCTGGTCGCAGGGTGGCGAGGTGATCGACGGGAGAAAAGTGCATCCCAAGCCTGCAATGAAGCGATCATCGCGGGACGTGTTTGTCTATTTTGACAATGATGCCAAAGTGCGCGCGCCCGCAGATGCGCAAAGCTTGATGAAAAAGATTGCAGAACTCGCACCTCCAGAGACACACGGGCCCAAGCGTCCTAATGCCTGATAAACTGAACACAATTTTTTGCTGAATTCTGCCCCACTAAGATCATCGACTTTATCTTGAGGAGATCATGGGAGTTCTCAATAAGGTTGTTGCGCGACTACCAAAGCCTCTTCAAGATTCAGCTAGAAGAAGCGGCCGTTTCCTGCGGGACAAAATGTACGCAAGGCAGAGCACTGTGAAGATGCTCGTTAGCGGATTCACTCTGGAAATTCCCAGGCACCATCACCTGGTGGGGATGCAGAAATCTCAGCCGTACAGAAACCTGTGCGTAGGCATAACGGCAAAGTTTGTGACTGAGAAATACATCGATGCCCCCATCGTAGATATCGGCGCCAACATTGGTGACACGGCTGCTGTGATTGCGCAGTATTGCGGTAACAAGATGATCGTCGTGGAGGCGAGTGATTATTACGCAGAGATTCTCTCGCGGAATGTGAAGCAGTTTCCGAACCCCATAAAGATTGAGCGTGTATTCGTATCGGATGGTAACGAGGTGCGCGGCAGCCTGCATTACCGCGGGGGAACTGCCTTCTTTGAGGAAAGTTCGGGTACGTCCACGGAATCGCCGAAAACGACCAAGCGGCTTTGCGATATCGCCGATGCAACTACGCGATTTTTGAAAATCGACACAGACGGCTTCGATACAAAAATTATTCGCGCGGGGCTCGAATGGCTCTCTGCCGAGAAGCCTGCGATCCTATTTGAAAATTCGATCAGCGACAAGGAAGCGCTGCTTGATGCCAACAGCTTGTTCGAGAGCCTCAGGGAAATCGGCTACGAGTACTTTATTTATTGGGACGATCCCGGTTTCCACGTGCTCTCGACCAGATCAATGGCCGCGATCAAAGACCTGAACCACTACTTATTCAAGCTGATGGAAACGGGATTTTCGCGGGGTATAAGCAACTATGATGTGCTCTGTCTACACGAGAGCGACAAGGACATCTTCGATGCGGTCTCGAGCTATTATGCGGCAATGTGAGGGCTCGATTACTTCATGTTTACGCAATAGAAACACGGGCGAATCCCGCTGAAGGACTGCGCCCGTGTGAAGTTGACGTTCCGGTGAAGAATGGATCTGCGAGAGGAACGGCTCAAGCCGCTTCTTCGCCGCCCTCGGCTTCAGCTTCCTTCTTCTGTGCTTCGAGCTGATCTTCGAGCTCTTTGCGCTTCTTGGCTTTAATGTCGGCGCGCTTCTGGCGCTTGACCTCAAGCTGCTTTTCGGCTCCAAGCAACTCGATGAATGCCTTTTCAGCGCCATCGCCCTGCTGGAAACCGGTGCGCACGATGCGCAGGTAGCCTCCCTGGCGATCGCCGTAGCGCGGCGCAACGGTATCGAACAACCGCGCAACTGCCTTGTCCGTCATGAGGAAGCTGAGCGCCTGGCGGCGCGAGTGGAGATCGCCCTTCTTGCCGAGGGTGATCATCTTTTCGACGTGCGGACGGACAGCCTTGGCCTTGGCCACGGTGGTCTCGACGCGGTCTTCTACGATGACGGACGTGACCAGGTTGCGCAGCAAAGCGCGACGATGGCTGGTGTTGCGTCCGAGCTTGAATCCTGCATTGCGATGGCGCATGATGTAAAACTCGCTTTCGAAAAATCTCTTAAAGCTTTCGGCTCTCAGCCTTCAGCTCCCAGCTCATTCCTCGACGAAAGACCGAGACAATGGCTGAAAGCTGATAGCTGACGCTGCCTTTAGAAGTTCTCTGTCTCGGTCGGCAACTGGAGATCGACCGAATCCAGGGGCTCATCCTCTTCGTCGAAGCGGCCATAACTGGCAGCCAGCGCGGCGGCAGGAGGAATGCTCGTGGGTCCGGGGACCGCGTTGCCGTTTTCGTCGATCTTCATACCCAGCGAGAGACCCATCTGGGCAAGGATTTCCTTGATTTCGTTCAAGCTCTTGCGTCCGAAGTTCTTGGTCTTGAGCATTTCTGCTTCGGTCTTCTGCACCAGCTCGCCGATCGTTTGGATGTTGGCGTTCTTAAGGCAGTTATAGCTGCGTACCGAGAGCTCCAGCTCTTCAACAGAGCGGTTCAGGTTGTCATTGCGGAGCAGGATGCGACCCTCTTCACCACGCGCTTCGGCTTCGATTTCTTCTTCGAAGTTGATGAAGATATTCATGTGGTCCTTGAGCAGTTTGGCTGCCAGGCCGACAGCATCGGCGGGCAACACGGCGCCATTGGTCCACACTTCCAGGGTCAGCTTGTCAAAGTCAGTGATTTGTCCGAGGCGAGCGGCATCGACGACGTAGTTCACGCGGCGCACCGGGGAGTGAACGGAATCGACAGGAATGAAGCCCAATCCCAGATCGGAGTCGAAGTTCTTGTCGGCGGAAACATAGCCGCGTCCACGCTTGAGACGCATTTCCATGTCGAGCTTGCCGCCTTCAGAAAGCGTTGCCAGGTACACATTCTTGTCGAGGATCTCGACGTCACCGTCGGCTTCGATCATGCCTGAGGTAACAACGCCGGGCTGGTCGGCACGCAGATAAAGAGCCTTGGGGCCATCACCCGCGAGCTTGAATGGAACCTGCTTGAGGTTAAGGATGATGTCAGTTGCGTCTTCGACAACGCCGGTGATGGACTGGAACTCGTGAAGCACGCCTTCAATGCGAATCGCGGTGACTGCAGCGCCTTCGACGGAGCTGAGCAGCGTACGCCGCAAAGCATTGCCGATGGTGGTGCCGAATCCGCGCTCGAAAGGCTGCGCACTGAACTTGCCGTATGTTTCGCTCAGCGTCTCGGCATCAACTGCCAGGCGCTTCGGTTTTTGAAATCCTCTCCACAACATATCGCTCTCTTTTCCCGCGCGGCATGTACGTCGCGATGCATTTTGCGGCGGCCGCGCAAGTTCTCCTTTGGTTTGAGGTGCAGCTTCTAGCCTCTAGCCGCCAGCTATTAGCTCTTCACGGTGGAACGTACTTCCATTGACCACCAAGAAAAGCTAAAAGCTAATGGCTAAGAGCTAACAGCTGTCTTTCTTTGTTACTTGCTGTACAGTTCGACGATCAGCTGTTCATTGATCGGCAGGTTGACGTCGCCACGCTTCGGAAGCGAGAGTACGCGGCCTGTAAGAGTTTCGAAATTCATTTCAAGCCAGACCGGCAGAGGGTTCTGTTGCGCAAACTGAGCGCCCTGCTCGATGATCTGGAACTTCTTCGCGCTTTCGCGAACTGCAATTTCATCGCCCACGTTGACCTGGTACGAAGGAATGTTCACCTTGCGTCCATTGACCGTGACGTGACCGTGGCGGACCAGTTGGCGAGCTTGACGGCGCGCAATAGCAAAGCCGAGGCGGAACGCCACGTTGTCCAGACGGCGCTCGAGCTGCTGGATGAGCAGTTCGCCGGTAACGCCCGTGGCACGGCTGGCCTTTTCGTAGTAATCGCGGAATTGGCCTTCAAGCGTAAAGTACATACGCTTGGCCTTCTGCTTTTCGTGCAGTTGCAGGCCGTAGCCTACGATCTTAGCCCTGCGGTCCTTGCCATGCTGGCCGGGAGGAAAGTTGCGCTTCTCGATGGGGCAACGATCAGAGGTACATTTGGTACCCTTCAAAAAAAGCTTGGTGCCCTCGCGACGGCAAAGGCGGCAGACTGCTCCGGTGTAACGTGCCATTTCTTCTCCTGACTTCGGATGACGGCCGGTTTACGCGTTCTACAGCAGCTTCTAGCTCTTAGCTTCCAGCTCTTGGTTCTTCGTGCTGAGTGATGGGTATTTCTCAATCAAAGAACTTGAACCGAAGCAGAAGAATCGGCTGTTAGGAACGTTTCATCCCGGCCCGGTTAATTTGTCTCAGCTTTCGATGCCGGCCGCTAGTCGCTCCTGAAAGCCGCGGATGTTTCCGCTGGCACAATGGAGCTAAAGCTAGAAGCTAATGGCTAGAAGCTGTAGTTATACTCTGCGCCGCTTCGGCGGCCGGCAGCCGTTGTGCGGCACCGGTGTTACGTCGCGGATGGACTTGACTTCGATTCCCGCTGCAGCCAGGGCGCGAATCGCTGACTCGCGGCCCGAACCCGGTCCGGCAACCCTCACATCGACAGTACGCAGACCATGATCGCGGGCCATGCTGGCGGCATTGGAGGCGGCCTGCTGCGCCGCGAATGGCGTGCCTTTGCGCGATCCCCTAAACCCGAGTGAGCCCGAACTCTTCCAGCTCAGCGTGTTCCCCATCTGGTCGGTGATGGTGACGATGGTGTTGTTGAACGAGGCCTGAATGTGGCAGATACCGAATGGAACATTCTTGCGCTCGCGCTTTTTGAACTTCTTGTTTTTGCCTGCCTTGCCGGCTCCGGCCTTTTGCTCCGCTTTTGCCATTAGGTCTTCGCCGTCGCTTTCTTCTTGCCTGCAACCGTGCCCTTACGAGGGCCCTTGCGGGTGCGAGCGTTGGTGTGGGTACGCTGGCCACGAACCGGCAACGAACGCCGATGCCGCGTGCCGCGATAGCTTTGAATGTCGATCAGGCGCTTGATGTGCATCTGGGTATCTTTGCGGAGGTCGCCCTCGACATCCCCTTCATCCTCGATCACCTGACGAATGCGGTTGACCTCTTCTTCGCCGAGATCCTGGATCTTCTTGAAAGCGTCAACATTCGCCTTCTCCAGGATCTTCTTCGCGCGCGGGTCGCCGATCCCGTAAATGTAAGTGAGTGCGATCCGAGCCTGCTTGTTGCGGGGCAGATCGACTCCAGCAATACGTGCCATTTGAATTCCTTTACTGCTACTGGTTGGGTGCCTCCGGCACAGCGCCGGCTCGCACAGGTGATTCGGGTCTCTTCCAGAGGTTCATCGCAAGCCTTGATTCAAGCTAACTAGCCTCTTGGAAATCGGTGATCAGAGATCTAGGTCGGGGATCAGTCTGTCAGTGCATCTATCTTTGACTTGGACTTCCCTTGTTCCCTCGTTATCTTATTCCCCGTTTTCCATGGAAGAATCCGTGCTTGCCAGGACTTGCTTACCCCTGGCGCTGCTTATGCTTTGCGTTTTCGCAGATGACCCGTACAACGCCGCGGCGATTAATCACCTTGCATTTAACACAAATCTTTTTAACTGATGCCCGGACCTTCATTTGTTTTTACTGCCCTTCTCCGCACGATCGAAATTATGCGGGAAATATTTCAAAAGCTTCAGCTTTCAGCTTCCAGTCAACCCGCTACTCGTGGGTTCTTCGCACGAAACAGCTGAAAGCTTACGGCTCATTTATAGCGGTACACGATTCTGCCGCGATTCAAGTCGTAGGGACTCAGTTCCACCGCTACGCGGTCGCCGGGAAGAATGCGGATAAAGTTCTTGCGCATGCGTCCCGAGACATGGGTCAGCACCTCGTGATTGTTCTCGAGTTTGACCTTGAACATGGCGTTAGGAAGCGTTTCCACCACCACCGCCATTACCTCAATCGCGTCTTCCTTCGACAAGCCGTATCCCGCTTCTGGCGGCGCACGCGCGCCGCCTTGTTCATGGACCGAGAAGTTACTCGGTCAGAATTCTTGCACCGGTGTCCGTCACCGCAACCGTGTGCTCAAAATGAGCGCTCGCACTTCCGTCTTTGGCCACCGCCGTCCAGCCGTCGTCCAATACCATCACGTCGGGCTTGCCAGCGTTGACCATCGGCTCAATTGCAATAACCATACCGGTGCGCAGCTTCATGCCCTTGCCCGGCTGCCCGTAGTTCGGTACCTGCGGATCCTCATGCATCTGCACGCCGATCCCATGGCCTACGAAATCCCGCACTACAGAAAAGCCTTCGCGTTCAACCACGCGTTGTACCGCTGCGCCCACGTCACCTAATGTAGCTCCGGGCTTGACGGCGGCGATTCCCGCCTGTAACGAAGCTTCCGTTACCTTCAGCAAGCGGGCCTTGTCTCCATTGATCACGCCAACTGGCACAGTGATGGCCGCATCGCCATAATATCCATCGACCACCACACCGAAATCGACGGAGACAATGTCGCCCTCGTGCAGTACTCGCTCCGGCGACGGGATGCCATGCACCACTTCGCTGTTAACCGAAGTGCAAAGCACGCATGGATAACCGTGATATCCCTTGAAAGCCGCCTTGACGCCCAATTCTTTCAACCGCCCTTCAGCGGCCTTTTCGAGATCGTACGTCGTGGCTCCGGGCTTAACCTGCCCACGCACAAGTTCGAGCACCTCGCGGACCACTTGGCCCGCGCGGCGCATTTTTTCGATCTCCTGCTGAGACTTGAGTACTACTGCCAAACCGTTTTGCCCAATCCTTCAAAACACACAAGACCACCGTACGCTACGTTAACCCCGCAACTTTTCTACGGCGGCTACAATTCCGGCTGCAATTACTGCTATTGGCCGGTCTCCATCCACTTCTGCGAAACGCCCCTGCTCCCGATAGTGATCGACGACAGGAGCGGTCAAAGCCGCATACGCACGCATGCGCTCCTTGAAAACCTCTTCCGTGTCATCGGCTCGCTGGACTAGCGCCGCCCCTTCTACATCACAGAACCCATCCCTTTTAGGAGGATTCATATAGACGTTGTAGATGGTCTGGCAGACAGGACAATTCCGGCGCCCGGTAATCCGGCGCAATAACTGATTATAGTTTACTTGAATGCTGACGGCAACCACCGGAAGCGACTCCACCTGCGTTGCCAGGCGGCCGTCGAGCCAGTTGGCCTGCCCCAAGGTACGGGGAAAACCGTCGAGAATGTAACCGCGGACGGTGTCGGGCTCCAGGAGCCTGACCGCGACCATCTCGTTGACCAGCGAGTCCGGAACCAACTCCCCACGGCCCATGATCTCTTTGGCTACACGACCCAGTTGCGTACCCTGAGCCACATTGGCGCGCAGCAGGTCGCCGGTCGAGATCTGCGGAATTCCCCACAGTTTGACCAGCTCCTTGGCTTGGGTTCCCTTGCCCACGCCGGGTGCGCCCAACAAAAGAATCGGGCCGGGTTGGATCTTTCGACCCAAGTCCCGGCCCTGTTCGAGTGCGGTTACAGATGAAGACATTACCAGGTTTTCCTTCCGCGTATGCGACCGGAGCGCGGGGAAAAGCCGTCATAATGGCGCATGATCAGCTGCGATTCGATCTGGTTGACCGTATCCATGGCCACACCCACCACAATGAGAAGTGAAGTGCCGCCAAAGTAGAAGTTCACGTTCATACCGTGAATCATGAAATTCGGCAAGTTTTCGAAGACCCGACCAATCAACCAAATCTTGTCGAACCGAATTCCAGAGATAAGGAACGTAGGCACCATCTGCACCACAATTAGATACAGCGCGCCCACAAGCGTAATGCGAGTAAGGATGTCGTTGATGAAGTCAGAGGTGCGCTTGCCCGGACGGATTCCCGGAATGAACGAACCAGATTTGCGGAAGTTATCCGCAATGTCATCCGGCTTCATGATGATGGACACGTAGAAATATGCAAAAAAGATGATGCCCAGCATGTCCAGCAGTTCGTACCAGGGATACCCAGGCTGCAGGGCCTGAAGAATGGGCTGAATGAGGCGATTGTTCTGCACCCACTCCACTGATCCGAGCAGCAACGGCGCTGACAACAGTGAACTGGCAAAGATGATGGGCATGACGCCGCCGGAGTTCACCTTCAATGGCAAGTGGCTGGACTGGCCGCCCATCATGCGGCGCCCAATGATGCGACGCGCGCTCTGAATGGGAATGCGGCGCTCGCTGCGTTCAACAAAGACGATAAAGGCCACGACGGCAATCATGCCGGCGACGAGTCCAAGCGCGACGAGGAACGTCAGCGGCCCCCAGGCGTCGGTTTGAACTTTTTGCACCAATTCGACCACACCGTGGGGCAGACCGGCGACAATGCCGGCAAAGATGAGAAGGCTCATGCCGTTGCCGATGCCGCGGTCCGTAATCTGCTCACCCAACCACATGATGAATGCGGTGCCGGTGGTAAGGGTAATAACGGTCATGAGAAGGAAGCCCGGACCTGGATTGAGCACTAGCCCCTGGCGCGTGAGAATGGTGGCAATGCCGATAGATTGCAGGGCGCCGAGGACGACCGTCATATAGCGGGTCCACTGCGTAATTTTGCGCCTGCCCAGCTCGCCTTCCTTTTGAATGCGCGCCAGCGGCTCATACACCACGGTGAGCAACTGAAAAATAATGGACGCGGTGATGTAAGGCATGATGCCCAGCGCGAAAATAGTCATGCGGCGCAGAGTACCGCCGCTGAACAGATCCATGAGTCCAAGCGCAGAGCCGCTCTGCTGGTTAAACATTAGCTCCAGCTGGTGCGCATTGACGCCAGGGGTGGGGATCCACGCACCAAGTCGGTAGACAGCGAGGACGCCAAATGTGAAGAGCACGCGCTTGCGCAGGTCGGGAATCCGGAATATGTTCAGGAAATTCTCAAGCATTTTTGCTTTGTCCGCTCAGGCGTTGGCTGCCATGCGTGCAGGCGTCCCAAGGCCACGTGAATCAGTTAAAACTACATCATTAATCCTACGGCAAAATCAGGGTCAAGGTGCCCTATGGAGTTCCCTTTAAATCGCCTCTAGCTGATAAATGACGGCGACTTGTCCGCTGTAGCTCCGTATTACGGGAAGCCTGATCTTGCTCGTCGTGCATTTCCGGATTCAAGGAGAGATTACCGAAAACCTGGAGAACACGCACGTGCGTTACATCACAAATGTTTCCCTCAATAGCCTGGCTGGCCGAACCTTCTTTGAATCAGAGATTTGGCCGGAAATACATTTTGCTGCCAAGCTTGAAAGCCCCGGGTCTTCTTCGAATTTCCTGAAGAATCGGTCCGGGGCACTCAAAAAAAGGGAAAGTCTTAGGCCTTTGCCGGCGCTTCAACTCCGCCAAGAACCACAGCCTTGCCGCCGGCCTTTTCGATCTTCTCAATTGCCGACTTGGAGAACTTGTGTGCCTGGATAGTAAGAGCCGACGTTAGCTCGCCCGAACCGAGAATCTTGATGAGAGCGTTCTTTTTGGAAACGAGTCCCAACTTTTTGTAATCCTCAAGATTGATTTCCTTGACTTCGAGCTCGGCAAGCCGGTCGAGGTTAATGACCGTGTATTCGGTGCGGAAGATGTTGGTGAAGCCGCGCTTGGGCAAACGGCGATGCAGCGGCATCTGGCCGCCTTCAAAACCACGCATCAGGCTGAAGCCGGAGCGCGAACCCTGCCCCTTGTGGCCGCGGGTTGAGGTTTTACCCATGCCGGATCCCATACCCCGGCCCACGCGCTTGCGCCCAGTATTGGCTTTCTTGGGCGCGCGCAAATTCGATAGATTCTTTGCCATGATTTTCCTCGCTGTAGCGCCGACAGGTTTGGAGTCCCGCCGACTCGCGTACTTAAATGCAGCTCTTAGCTGCCAGCACCATCTCGCGTAGCCGCTTCTGTGAACTAATCACTGAAAAGCTAGAGGCCACGAGCTAGTGGCTGCTGTCCGGACCCTGCGGCCCGACTAGTCTTCCAGAATCCGCACCAGGTGGGGAATCGCTTTGACCATGCCGCGAATCGATTCGTTGTCGACCCGCTCAACAACCTGATTAAGCCGGGTAAAGCCGAGACCCTTGACGACCAGTTTGTGCTTCAGCGGCGTCGAGTTCTTCGACCGGTAATATTGGATGCGGATCATATTCGTTTTCGGTGCGGATTTCGCCGCAGCTTTCGTTTTGGAAATGGTCTCCGCCATGGTTTACATCTCCTCCACGGTTTTGCCGCGCATTATCGCAACGTCGCCCTTGTCGCGCAGTTGAACCAGCGCATCGAAGGTCGCCTTGACGACATTGTGCGGGTTGGGGGAGCCAATGCTCTTGGTCAGCACGTTCTGCACGCCGGCCGAGGTCATAACCGCGCGCACTGCGCCGCCGGCGATAACGCCCGTGCCTTCAGGAGCAGGCTTGAGCAGCACCTGGCCTGAGCCGAAGCGTCCAAGCACCTGGTGCGGAATTGTCGTGTCGGTCAAATTGACCTTGACCAGGTTCTTCTTGGCCGACTCGATTCCCTTGCGGATCGCCTGCGGAACCTCTTTAGCCTTGCCGGAACCGTAGCCCACCACTCCCGAAGCGGCGTCGCCTACCACTACCAGCGCGGCAAACGACATGTTCTTGCCGCCCTTTACCACTTTGGTCACGCGATTGATGGCCACCACCTGGTCTTTCAGGTTGTACTGGTTGGCATCGATTTTCTTCTTCAACATCGTCATTGCTTTCGTCTCTTCTCTGAGCTTTCAGTCATCAGCTTTAAGCTCTCAGCCTATTTCGGCTTGATTAAACGATCTCAACTTCCCAACAGAAAGCTGATAGCTAAGAGCTATGAGCTGTCTTTAGAATTCCAATCCCGCTTCACGTGCGGCATCGGCCAGTGCCTTGATACGCCCGTGATACAGGAAGCCGCCGCGATCGAAGACCACCTTCTTGATGCCCTTCTCAATGGCGCGCTCGGCGACTGCTTTGCCGATCTCCTTGGCCGAAGCCACATTGCCTCCGGTTTTCAGCTTCAATTGCAGTGACGAGGCCGACACCAGCGTGACGCCGTTCTGGTCGTCAATGACCTGCGCGTAGATATGGTTCAGTGAGCGGTATACGTTCAGCCGCGGCCGAACAGCCGTACCGGCAAGCTTCTGGCGGATACGCACATGGATGCGTTTCCGAATTTCGTTTCTCTTGGTCTGCGTAATCATTTTCTCTCTCACCTATCAGCGGAGCCGCCCGGCAACCCCGTTCGGAATTTCGGATCCTTCACTTCGCTCAGGATGATCGCGCGAGGCTCAGACGCCTCGCAAACACGATCACTTCGCTCCGGTCTTGCCGGCCTTCTTCTTCAGCTTCTCGTCGCTATAACGAACACCCTTGTTCTTGTACGGATCGGGCTTGCGCAGCGAACGCATATCGGCAGCGACCTGGCCAACCTTCTGGCGGTCGATGCCCGTGACGGTCAGGTGCGTCTGCTTGGGGTCGATAGCGACCTCAATGCCGGTGGGCAGCGGCAACTCGATCGGGTGCGAGTAACCGAGCGTGAATACCACCATGTTCTTGCCCTTCAACTCGGCGCGGTAGCCGATTCCAACGATATCCAATTCCTTCGTCCAGCCCTTGGTCACGCCCTGCACCGCGTTATAAACCAAGGCGCGGGTGAGGCCGTGCGCGGCAGCCTTATCGTCGCTGCTGCGATTCACGTTGAGGATGCCGTCCTTGGTCTCGAGGGTAATGCCGTCCGCTATAAGCGCCGACACTTTCCCCTTGGGACCTTCGACCAGAACCGTGTTGCCTTCAACCTTGTACTTGACGCCCGCAGGCAGCGGGATCGGCTTCTTTCCAATTCGCGACATCTTCTCAATCCTTCACTTGGCTTGCGAGTCCCGCATGAGAACCTCTCACTCGTTCCACTGCAGCCGGTCGGGCCAAAGGCCCGGCAGTTCCTGGCTTCCAGCTGCTGGCCCCTAGCCCATTTCGGTTGCACGCTACTCATCGTTTTCGCTTGATGAGCTGATGGCTAGCGGCTAAAAGCTGACAGCTATCCTTACCAAACTTCGCAGAGCAGTTCTCCGCCAACGCCTTCGCGGCGTGCCTGACGGCCGGTCATGACGCCCTTGGGCGTCGTCATGATCGAGATGCCCAGTCCACCCTGAACGCGCTTGATCTCATCGCGGCCAATGTAAACGCGGCAGCCGGGACGCGAGACACGCGCCAAGTCGCGAATAGCCGATTCGGTTCCGCCATACTTAAGGTACACGCGGAGGATCAGTTTGCCATCCTCTTCCTGGGTCTTGTAGTTCGAGATGTAGCCTTCCTCTTTGAGAATGCGGGCAATCTCGGCCTTCAGCTTTGAAGCCGGCACATCCAGCTTCTGATGACGCGCCCGGATTGCGTTCCGGATCCGCGCCAGAAAATCTGCTACTGGGTCACTTAGACTCATTCCTTCTCCTTCATCCCCCGTTCGCCCGTCCATCGTGGCGGGAACCTGCGGGAATGTCTAAAAACAGCTGTTAGCTTCTAGCTCTTAGCTTCTAGCTCTTTTTGCCACGTTCAGCCCATCAACCTGCATGAGTACCTGCGGCCAAGAGCTAGTAGCTGGAAGCTAGTAGCTGCTCCTTTTACCAGCTCGACTTTACGACGCCGGGGATTTCTCCCTTGAGCGCCAGCGTCCGGAAGCACAGGCGGCATACACCAAACTTGCGCAGAAAACCTCTCGGCCTTCCGCAGAGCTGGCACCGGTTGTGCTTGCGGCAGCTGAACTTCGGCTTCCGCGCGTCTTTCACTCTCTTTGCAGTAGTTGCCATAATCCTCTTCTTCGCGAGCTATCAGCCTTCAGCTATTAGCTTTCAGCCTCATCCCGTTCAACCCTACTTCCAATCCAAACTCCACTTTCACCTCATCCGCAGTCCGTTACTCGAAACAAGCTGATGGCTGAAAGCTGACAGCTTAAAGCTGCCTTACGCCCCTTGACGGAAGGGCATGCCAAAGTGCCGCAACAGCGCGCGTGCGCCATTGTCGTCCTTGGCCGTTGTAACGATGGTGATGTTCATACCCTTGAGCTTTTCCACTTTCGAGTAGTCAATCTCAGGAAAGATCAGCTGGTCGCGCAGTCCGAGCGTGTAATTACCACGTCCGTCGAAACTCTTGGTCGACACGCCGCGGAAGTCGCGAACGCGCGGCAGGGCCGTTGCAATTAGCCGGTCAAGGAACTCATAAGCTTTTTCATCGCGAAGCGTAACCATGGCGCCAATCGACATACCTGCGCGAACCTTGAATGCAGCAATCGACTTCTTCGCCTTCGTGGTCACCGGCTTCTGTCCGGCTACCGCCGTCAGATCGGCAACAAGGGGATCAAGTAGCTTGGTATTCTGCGTGGCTTCACCCAGACCCATGTTGATGACGATCTTCTTGAGTGCCGGCACTGCCATCGGGTTCTCAAGACCCAATTCCTTTTGCAGAGCCTGCTTGATTTCCTTGTGGTACTTCTCTTTCAGCCTTGCTGCCATTTCTCTGCTCTCTTTCTTCCGGCGCCCGGAGTGGACTGCATGCCCGTATACCGCTGCGGAAGGTGCTCAATTTAGCTTCCAGCTTTCGGCTGTCAGCTTTCAGTTCCATCCTGCTTCTGCCTTCGTTCCTCGTTTCAGTTCGAACCGCTGAAAGCTGAGAACTGAAGGCTGGAAGCTGCCTACTTCTTCGTCGGCAATGTCTGTCCGCACTTCTTGCAGACGCGCACGCGCGTGTCGCCTTCCATCTTCCGACCGACGCGCGATGGACCGCAATTGGGGCAAACCAGCATCACGTTCGAAATGCTGATCGGCGATTCCTGCTCTGCGATGCCACCCTTGGTGCGCTGACGGCTGGTCTTGCTCGAAATCGTCTTCTTGACCACGCGTACGTGCTCGACCAGTACGGTGCCCTTGTCAGGGAACACGCGCAGCACGCGACCCGTCTTGCCGCGGTCAATGCCCGTGAGCACCTTGACCGTATCGTTGCGATGAATATTCAAACTCGGCATCTCTTCTCCAAGCTGACAGCTATTAACTATCAGCCTTCAGCTCCATTTAGCCTTAGCCTCGCTTCTCAATTCAGTACAAACACTGAAAGTTGATAGCTGAAGGCTGAAGCTGCTCTTACACGACTTCCGGGGCCAGCGAAACGATCTTCAGAAATTTCTTCTCGCGCAGTTCGCGGGCAACCGGCCCGAAGACGCGCGTTCCAACCGGCTCGTGCGCATCATCGATCACCACCGCCGCGTTCTCATCGAAGCGGATGTAGGTGCCGTCGCGCCGCCGATGCTCCTTGCGGGTGCGGACGATGACCGCCTTAACTACCTTGCCCTTTTTCACGGTGCCGTCAGGCGAGGCTTCTTTGACCGCCGCCGTGACAACATCGCCGAGGCCCGCCTTCGAGCCAAGTCCGCCGCCCAGCGGCAGAATCACCTGCAGCTTGCGCGCGCCGGAGTTATCGGCCACCGCGAGCATCGTTCTCATTTGCACTGCCATGGGTTCTTCTCCTTCTCGCTCGCGCTACTTCGCCGCTGCTTCCGCAGCTTCTTCAATCTGGCCGAGCGACGAACGCCGGACGATCTCTTCAAGCGACCACCGCTTTAGCTTGCTGAGCGGCCGAGTTTCGCGGATACGAACCATATCGCCCATCCGCGCGGAATTCTGCTCATCGTGCGCGTAAAACTTCTTGGTCGAGCGAATGATCCTTTTGTACTTGGCGTGCGCCTTGCGCATTTCGACCTCGACCACAATGGTCTTCTGCATCTTGGTCGAAACTACCTGGCCAACCTTCTCATTGCGTCGCGCGCCGGTCGTCGGCACCTGTGCTGTTTCCTGTGTCGCCGTCATTTAGCGGGCTCCCTTCTTGGTCTTCGCGGGTGCGCTGGCAACGGCATGGCCGCCTATACCCAGCTGGCGCTCGCGGGCCACGGTCTTGATCTGTGCGATCTCCTTGCGCAGCTCGCGGAGCTTCTTGACTCCGTCGTTCTGCCCAAGCGAGACCTGAAAGCGAAGCCGGAATAGCTGCTCGGCAGCCGTCTTTTCCTGGTGTGCCAGCTCTGCGTCGCTCAAACTGCGAATCTTTGCGAGTTCCATCGTTTCTTAGCTCCTGGCTCTTAACATTCAGCTCTTCAGTTTCTCCGCCTGCGCGTGCGCCCTTCGTTCGAGAGGGCCGGAAACTGAGAACCTGCAGTTAAAAGCTGTACTTCTACTTGACCGCGGCGACAACCCTCTCAGCGCCGGGCCGCATCACGAACTTGGTCTTGAGCGGCAGTTTATTTGAGGCAAGCCGCATTGCCTCTTCGGCAACCTCGGGTGTGACCCCTTCCATTTCGAAGAGGATCTTGCCCGGTCGCACCACGGCTACCCAGTGGTCCAACGCGCCCTTTCCAGAGCCCATTCGGACTTCGGCCGGCTTCTTGGTAATTGGCTTGTCCGGGAACAGGCGCAGCCAGATCTTACCGCCGCGCTTGATGAACCGAGTCATCGCAATACGGCTGGCTTCAATCTGCCGGTCGGTGATGTAACCGCACTCCATCACCTTCAACCCGTATTCCCCGAACGCAAGCGAAGCGCCGCGCCACGCCTTACCCCGGCGCTTGCCCTTTTGCTGCTTGCGATACTTCACCTTCTTTGGCATCAACATAACGAAACCTCAAACGAGCTATTAGCCTTCAGCCATTAGCTTTCAGCTTTTCTTGCCCAAGCCGCTTGCTCTGCTTTAGCTGATGGCTGAAAGCTGAGAGCTTAGAGCTGCCTTTAAAACACGCCCGATGCACCGGCGGCTGGAGCCTGACGGCGCTTCTGCTCATAAATGTCGCCGCGATAAATCCAGGTCTTCACGCCGATAACGCCGTAGGTGGTGTGAGCTTCGGTGAAACCGTAGTCGATATCGGCCCTGAGCGTGTGCAGCGGCAAACGACCCTGCAGATACCACTCGGAGCGAGCGATTTCGTTACCATTCAACCGGCCCGATACCCTCACCTTAATTCCCTTGCAACCGAAGCGCAGCGCCGAATCGACGCTCTTGCGCATGGCGCGACGGAAGCTTACGCGCTTCTCAAGCTGCAGTGCGATGTTCTCGCTGACCAGCTGCGCGTCAAGTTCCGGCTTGTTCACCTCGATGATGTCGATGAACACATCGCGGCTGGTGCGCTTGCCGAGCTCGGTCTTGAGCTTCTCAATCTCAGCGCCCTTGCGGCCGATGACGATACCCGGACGCGCGGTGCGAATAAGAAAGCGCAGTTTGTTGCCCGGCCGCTCGATTTCAACCGAGCTAACGCCTGCGGCCTTCAGCTTGTCGCGCAACTCCGCCTTCAGCTTGACATCCTCGACAAGGAGCTTGTCGTACTCGCGCTCTGAAAACCAGCGCGAACGCCACGGCTTGTTCACTCCCAGCCGGAATCCGTAAGGATGGACCTTCTGTCCCATACTTTTCCTCTCAAACCTTCTTCGTGTGGCGATTCTTGCCCGCCACTCCAAACACCCTGTGTTGCCTGAACTTGATCCTCTCCACATTGCTGCAGAGTGATCAGCTCTCTACTTGGCACTCTTCTTCGCCACAGCCTTCTTGGCGGCCGGCTTCTTGGCCCCGGCAGTCTTTCCCTTTGCCGCGGCTTTCGCCTTACCCTTCGTCTCAGCCGGCTCCGTTGCCACAGGAGCTTCAACCTTGGTGACCAGATTTGCAGTTTCGCCGCGCTCAGCTACCGACACCGTGATGTGGGTGAGCCTGCGCTGGTAACGATAAGCACGCCCCATCGGTGCCGGACGGATGCGCTTCATGCGCGGGCCGTCATTGGCGATGGCGTTCTTGACGTAGAGATTGTCTACGTCCAAATCCGTGCCTTGCTCGCCCGACACGTACTTAGCGTTGTCCACCGCCGACACGAGCAGCTTGTGAATTACCGGAGCGATGCGCTTCTTCGTGAAGGCCGCCGTCTCCAGCGCTTCCTGGACACCCCGGCCCTTGATCAGATCCAGCACCAGGCGCGCCTTTTGCGGCGACACCCGCTGGAACTTGGCCACTGCCCGGTATTCTTTTGTTTCCACTGCCATTGATCTACCCTCAATCTCAAAAACAGCTTTCAGTCCTTAGCTTTCAGCTACTAGCCCATCCAGCGGGGATCACCAGCGTTGCTGCCCCGCTAAGAACCCAATCCCTGCTCCCGCCGCGAGCCCAGCCTCAATGGATCTGATGGCTCAGAGCTGATAGCCGGAAGCTGCCTTCATCACCGCGGCTTCGCGGATGACTCAGCCTTGGAGCCGCCGGTGTGCCCCTTGAACGTACGCGTCGGCGCGAACTCGCCCAGCTTGTGTCCCACCATGTTCTCCGTCACGTACACGGGAACGAACTTCTTGCCGTTATGCACGGCGATCGTGTGGCCCACAAACTCCGGGAAGATCGTCGAACGACGCGACCAGGTCTTGACTACCTTCTTGTCGTTGGCCGTGTTCAGCGCTTCAATCTTTACAGTCAAATGCGCGTCTACGAACGGACCTTTTTTTGTCGAACGTGCCATAAATGCAAGCTCCTAGCTATTAGCTTCTAGCCCTTAGCTCTTCCTTGCCTGAGCTAACTGCCGGCAATCCTTTAAATCTCTTCTCAGCACGACCTAACTAAAAGCTGATAGCTAATAGCTAGCGGCTACCCTTTTACTTCGCTCGGCGGCTGACGATGAACGTGTCGGTCCGCTTGTTGTTACGTGTCTTGTATCCACGTGTCGGCTGGCCCCACGGGGTCACCGGATGACGGCCGCCTGAGGTCTTACCTTCACCACCACCGTGCGGGTGATCGACCGGGTTCATCGTGACGCCGCGATTGTGCGGGCGCTTGCCGAGCCAGCGCGTACGTCCCGCCTTGCCGAGCGAAACATTCTCGTGGTCGATGTTGCCG
>Ga0207657_10003183_pt1 | contig 17562 bp, 14 predicted proteins | sample KBSC33metaG_FD_184316 | JGI IMG/M metagenome (GOLD analysis project Ga0207657, IMG submission 184316) | Corn rhizosphere microbial communities from Kellogg Biological Station, Michigan, USA - KBS C3-3 metaG (SPAdes) (version 2) | ecosystem: Host-associated > Plants > Roots > Rhizosphere > Soil ... | reverse complement strand
AAGCACACCGAGGCATCCGACGTGATTGAACCCGATCTCACCATCCAGGGGTTAAACTTGCTGTACGACATGGCGGTGGGTAGCTCAAAATGATCCCCGGCGAGGAACTGCTGTTCGTCGCGCTCGGCGGTTCGGGCGAGATTGGCATGAACGTCAATCTCTACGGCTGCCGCGGCCAGTGGATCATGGTCGACCTCGGCCTGACGTTCGCAGGGCCCGATTATCCCGGCATCGACCTGATCCTCCCCAACCTCGAGTTCATCGAGGATCAGCAGGAGCGGCTCGCCGGCATCATCCTGACGCACGGCCATGAAGATCATATTGGCGCGCTGCCCTATCTCGCCGAGGAGCTGAAGGCGCCGTTGTTCGCAACGCCATTCACTGCAGGCCTCATCGCCGGCAAGCTCGAAGAAGAGGGGCTTACCGGACACGTGAAGCTTAACATTGTCGAGCGCGGGGGAACTATCGAACTGGGACCGTTCCGCATCAGTTTCGTCGCATTGTCGCACTCGATTCCGGAAGGAAATGGAGTGCTCATCGAGACGCCTTTCGGCAACGTGTTCCATACGGGCGATTGGAAGATCGACGAGACACCGGTGATCGGCGAGGCGCCCAGCCCCGACACGTTGCGCGCGATCGGCGACCAGGGGGTGCTCGCTCTCGTCTGCGATTCGACGAACGTCTTCCAGGACAAGCCGTCGGGCTCCGAAGAAAGCGTTCACGCAGGCCTGTTGGCCAAAGTTGCCGAGGCCAAGGGGCGCGTGCTTGTCACCACGTTCGCGTCGAATGCCGCGCGGCTGCAGACGATCGGTCGCGTTGGCCTGGAGACCGGACGCAAGGTGTGTATCGCCGGCCGCTCGCTCGAACGAATCCTGCGTGTCGCTCAGGCGACCGGCTACCTCAAGGACTTCCCGCCACCGATCGGCTTCGACGAAGCGATGCGACTGCCGCGTCATGAAGTGCTGATCATCGCCACGGGAGGGCAGGGCGAACCCCGCGCCGCGCTCGGCCGAATTGCCGGCGGCACCCACGAACTCAAGCTCAGCGCCGGGGATACGGTCATCTTCTCGTCCCGGATCATTCCCGGCAACGAGGTCGCGATCGGACGCATCATGAACCAGTTGTCGGATCTCGGGGCCCGGATTGTCACGGAACGCCAGGCGCACGTCCATGTTTCTGGTCATCCTGGACGCCCCGAATTGGTCGAAATGTACGAGTGGGTTCGGCCCGATACCGTAGTTCCGGTCCACGGCGAGGCACGGCACCTTGCGGAACATGCCCGTCTGGCGCTTGGCCATGGCATTCGCCACGCCGTGGTGCAGAAGAACGGCGACGTGATCCGCCTGGCGCCGGGCGAACCGAAAAAGATCGATGAGGTGGGCGTCGGGCAGCTCGTGCTTGACGGCGACGTCATCCTTGCAGCGGGCGGTTCGACCGTCAACGAACGGCGCCGGATGGCCTTCGGTGGCCTGATCGCGGTGGCGCTTCCCATCGCCCAGAACGGTGCGCTCGCGGGCGCCCCCTCGATCCGGCCGTTCGGAGTGCCGGTCGAGGAAGACCGCGACGACTTCATCGCGGACGCGACCGATGCTGCCAGGCGTGCTTACAGCCCGGGAACCGATGAGGAGAAGGCTCGCGAATCGGTTCGGCTCGCCGTGCGGCGCTGCGCGACCCTATGGACCGGCAAAAAGCCGCTGGTCGAGGTTATGCTCCTGCAGGTGGCCTGATTCCCGATGCAATTCACGTCGATCGTTGCGATCTATTTCCTGTTCTTCGCGTTCAGCGCGTTCCTGCTGCTTCCGTTCGGCGTGATGACGGACGAGGAGGCGGGGACTCCCAAGGTCTCCGGCCAGGCCGATAGCGCGCCGCACCGATTCCATCTGAAGCGCCACCTGCTCAAGGCTGCGATCCTGGGCGCTTTATTGTTCGCCTTATATTATGCGAACTGGACCTACGGCTGGATCACGCCGGGCGACCTCGATTTCTATCATCGCGCCTAGCGCAGCTTGTCGATCGCCTGCGTGAGCGCCGCGTAGAGCTTGCCCATATCGGACGACATCAAGGTCACTGCGATCACGCCTCCGTCGCGTTCGGCGAGTACGCGACGAAGCATTGCTTCGAAATCGCCGATGTAGCGATTTACGGACCGCTGGAACTCCGTGTCGCTTTCGTAATGGGCTCGGATCGCGCGAGCCTCGCCGCCGCCGATCAGCCGCACCGCGCGGCTCGTGAACACGCCGCGGTTGCCCTTGAGGTACGAGCTCCAGGCCTTGTCGTCGATCTCGTCGGCCATGATCTTGCCGACGTCGATGGCCGCCGAATGCATCGAATCGATGAGCAGCGCGACGCGCTTGGCGAAAGCTTCGCTGTCCTTCTCGCGTTGCTCCTTGCCGGTCTGCTCGATGTGCGCTTCGAGCGCCGATGCGGTCTGGCCGAGGGTGATCATCTGGCCGGTCAGACGGTCCGAAGCCGCGCGGGCCGAGTCGACGGCACGCGCCGCGACCGTTTCGACGTTGCGAAGGCTGTCCTCGACGGCCTCGCGAATCGTGCGTTCGAGTGCTTGTGCGGCCGCATCCGAAAGCTTGCCGGCAGTTTCGGGAATGACTCCCTGAATCGCCTCGCGTGCACGGTCGGCGGCGTGGGCAGCGGCTTCCTTGACCTGGACCAAGGACGCAATCAGCGCAGGCCCGGTTTCCGAGCTGAGGTTGGTCGCTTCGCGCTCGACCTGGACCAGAGTCGACGCGAGGTCGGCGAGCTTGGACTGGGCGTCTTCCACCCCGCTGTCGACGCTCGACAGCATCGCCGCGAACCGCTCGTGCTGCTCGACGATCTCGGCGCCCGTTGCCGACAATTTCGCACTCGCCTCGACGGCGGCATCGCGTAGCCAGCCAATTTCCGGCCGCGCCGCCGCGGCGGCTTCGACCAGCCGGTCGGCGCTGCCCTGCGCTTCGCCGATCGCAATCCCGACATTGTCCCGGATCTCGCCGGCGAGCCGCTCGATGCTGCCGCGAAGTGCCTCGGTCCGCTCCGACAACGTGCCGATGGCATCGTCTTGCGCGCTCGTATGGGCGGACAGGGTGTCGAGCTCGGTCCGGGCGCGCGTCAGCGATTGGAGGAAACGGTTGGCGCGCTCGTCGCCATTTGCAGCAAGTTCGGTGAAGCGCTCGTCGATCAGCGCAAGACCGCGCTCGATCTCCGCAATCATGCGCTGGGAGGCGCGGTCCTGTTCCGCCACGCGGGCCGTCAGCCCGCCGAGAGAGCTGTTCGCATGGTCGATATTATTCGCGAGCGACTCGGCCGCGTCGGCTCCGGCCTTGCCGATGCCCGCGGACGCCTGAGAGACCAGGGCTGCGACAGCTGCTGCCTGAACGTCGATCCCGGTGCGAACCTGTTCAAGCGTTGTGGACGTCCGGTCGAGCAGCGCATCGAGGGTTCCCGAATAGGCCGCCTCGGCGTCGTTGACGCGCGCCGCGGCATTCGTGCCCGCCGCTTCGATCTCGGCGAGCCGGGCCGCGAGCCGATCCGTCGCCTCCGCGACAAGCTCGTCGGCGCCTCGCGTGCGGTCGGCAAGCTCGCTCACTTGTCGGCTGAAGTCCGCAGCCTTGTTCGTCGATTCGCTGCCGACCGCCCGAAGCTCGTCGGCCACGGCGCGTGCGGTTTGCTCGGCGCGCGGTAAATCCTCGAGGAGCACCGCGATATCGGTGCGCGCAGCTTCCGCGGCGCGGTCGAGCGCTTCGCCATGGCGCATGAGTTTCTCGCTGCTGGTATCGAACTCGCGCGTGATCCCTCCAAGCTTGCCTGTCGCCTCGTCCCCAAGCTTCATCAGATGTTGCGAGATCATGCCCAGTTCGGAGCGGCTGTCGTGAATCCGCTGCGACAGCACTTCCAGCAAGGCCTCGAGTGAACGCGTTTCGCTCCGCATCGCCACGACCGCCCGTGTGAACCGCTCTGCTTCCTTGCGCCGGGTGCGGCCGAACATCAGCCAGACAAGTCCCAGCAGCGCGAGTGGCCCGGCCGCAACCGCGACCCACTGCGCAAGCAGCGGCGACGATAACGGCTGTCCCGCCAGCGTCCGTCCGGCAGACCAGGCCGTATAGGCGAGCCAAAGCCCGGCGAGGATCGTCAATGCCGTCCCGAGGACCTGGCGCCCGCCGCTGCCGCGCTCTTCGGCGGCCTGCTCGCGCCACTGCTCCTCATCGAACGAGGGCTCGACGAAGTCCGCCGCCGCGCTCAACAGCTCGATGGGTTCTGCCGCGTCATGCGCCTTCGGCAAACGTTCGGCGCGCTGTGGTTTGGGTGTCATCGTAATCGGCAGTTTACCATCTTTGACGAAGCACGAAAGCGATTAGAGAGGATCTTACGATTCAGGGGAGGGACAGTTAGCAAATGGCGGTCGGGGCGCTGATCGGGGCCTATCAGGAAGATGACAGCGGAGGCCTGCGCGCGCTGCTGCCGCTCGCCGGCCGCACGCTGCTCGAATATCAGGTCCGTTGCGCGTCGGCCGCCGTCGCCGCGCCGATCGTCGTCGTCGTCGAGCGCGTGCCGCAGGCACTGCAGGACGCCTTCGAGCGCCTCCGCCTCGATGGCATCGGTGTGTTCCCCGTCAGCGACGTCAGCGAGGCGGTCAGCCGGTTCGAGGCCGGATCGGCGATCCTGCTGGTCGGCGATGGGATCGCGCCGCCCGTAGACCTGGTCGTGGGGCTGGTCGCCGAACCCGAATCCGCGGTCGCTACGGTGCCGGACGATGACCAGCATCAGGCGTTCGAGCGGATCGACGCCGAGTCGCGCTGGGCCGGGGTCGCGGTTGTCGATGCCCGCATCCTCGGTTCGACCGCCGCGATGCTCGGCGACTGGGACCTGCAATCCACCTTGCTCCGCCGAACCATTCAGGACGGCGCGCGCCGCATCGCGCTCCATGATCCGGCGAGCGAGCCCCTGCTGGTTGAAAGCGCCGACCAGCTGGGCGATTTCCAGCGCCGGCTGGTTCACGCTTCACGTGCCGGGCGCACCGACTGGGCAAGCCGCTTCCTGCTTCCCCTGGTCGAGGATTTCGCGACCGAGCAGCTGATGGAGACGGCGGTGCGGCCGTTCTGGCTGGTCTGGGGCGCGCTTGCGCTGACCATCGGCGGCGCGATTTGCTTCACCCGCGGTTGGCTCGGTGCAGGGTTGGTCATGTTGTTGCTGTCGACGCCGCTCGATCTGATCGCGGCACGGCTCGCGAGCATTCGGCTGAGACCTTTTGCGGCCCGCATGGTCAGCCGCCTCGCCTTGTGGCCTGCTGCTGGCCTCGCGTTGCTGGCGATCGGCCTGTGGGAGATGCGTCACGGAACCGGCTGGGGGGCGATGGTTGCGGCCGCTGCCGGCTGTGGCTTCGCCGAGGCGGCGCGGATCGAAAAGGCGGCGATGCCGCCCGGCGGGGAGTTATGGTTATTCTCGCGCCGCAATGCGATCTTCGCAGCCGTTCCGTTCGCGCTTGGCGGCGTGTGGACCGCCTATCTTCTGGCGATTCTGGTCTATGCGGCGCTGTCTTTTTTCATCGTGCAGCGAGTGCGCCATTCGCCTCCAGTTGACGCGAAGTTAACTGAAACCGGATAATCGCCGGCTGATGATGCCGGAAGAATGGCCGATTGCTGCTCCTGCAGCGGACGGGAACGTGGCTGCGCGCGGCGCAGGGCGCGGGCGGTTGTCCACGGTCCGCCGGGACTTCTTTCTCAATCCGGACAAGCGCCTGACCGAACAGGAACGCGCGCTGATGACCGCGATGCTCCACTGTCTCGTCGGGGACACCGCGGACGCCATCCGCGCCGAACTGCCGAACGGCCCTCTGGCGGCCAATGACGAAGGCGACGCCGCGCTGATTGCTTCGCTGACCGCATCGTCCTTGCTTGACGAAGCACGCCTCATGGCATTGCTCCTTCGGCGCGCCGACGAAGAGCGGATCGGGACCGCCGCGCGAGCGCGCAGCGGGCGCCGCGAGGCGCGTGTGCTGCAAGGTCTCGTCAGCCATGATTATGGAGCGGTGGCCGCAGCCGCGATGGCGCTTATCCTCGGCAGGGGCCGCCGCCGCGACCGCTTCGGTCAGTGCCTGATTGCCTTTGACGACCTTTCGGCGGTCAGCGCCGACGCGCTGGTCCATGCCATCGCCGCAAGTCTCAGGCGCGAGTTGGCTGTAGGCCGCGGCATTGCCGCCGCGGATCGGGAACTCGCCGAAGCTGCCGATCGCGTGCTCGAACGGCGCGACGAGGAGCGTGGCATCGACTCGCTGATTGCCGCGCTGGTGCATTTCCTCGACGAATCCGGCGGCCTCACCGACGAGCTGGTGCTTGCCGCGGCGCACGAGGGGGAAATCGCCTTCGTCGGCGAAGTCCTGGCGCGGCGGGCTGGCTTGCCAACCGATTGTGCGATCGACGAGTTGCTTTCAGGCGAAGCCGCGCACGTGATGGCGTTATTTCGTATGGTGGGCATGTCGCGCGATCTCGGCGCCGGGCTGCTGGCGGGAATTGGCGACCTGCTCGGCATCTCCGATCCTGGCGCGGCGATCGACCTGTTCGACCGCATGTCCGACGATCAAGTCGAGGCGGCGCGCTCATGGCTCGGCACTGCGCCGGCGTATCGGGCGGCATTGGACCGGCTCGGGCAGGCTCGTGGCTAGCGCGCCGGTCGAACCCAGGCCGGTCCTCGGCCGACTTGACGGCGCCGGTCGGCTGGTTGCCGCCGATCCCGACCTCGAAGCGCTGCAGCGCGAAGCGGGATCGAGCCTTGGCCAGCCGCTTGCACTGCCGCAGATCGCGGCAATTGCCGAGCTTGCGCGCAAGCTGCGCACGTCGGTCGCGCGTCCGGCGCTGGCCGCATCGGCCGATCACGACATCGAGCTGTGGGTCCAGGCGCGACCCGAAGGCGATGACATTGCCCTGTCGCTCGAAGGCTGGACGGTTCGCCCCCCCGCGGCGCCGCGCCTCGCGGCAATTCTCGGCGGCGGCGCAGAGGCTGATTCGGGCGGTGCGCGCAACGAATGGGCCGCCGACGAAGAGCTGCGCATCATTTCGCTCTCTTCCGACCTGGCCGACCTGCTGGGCGTGAACCCCGACGAGGTCGCCGGCCAGCCGCTGACCCGCGTCCTTCGCCTCGAAGAAGATGATGATGGTGAAATGCCGCTGATCAGCGCGCTCGCCGCAAGACGCAGCTTCACCGGGCAGCATGCGCGCAGCCGCTCGGAGGAAAGCCGCGCGGTGGTGCTCAGCGGTGAAGTCGTTAGCGGCGGGGATGGCGCTTTCGCCGGCTTCCGCGGGTCGGTGCAGGGCAATGGCGCGCCTGCGGCTACACCGCCCAATCGCACTGCGGCTTTCGACGCGGCGCTCGACGAAGTCCTTCGCTCACCGCTCGACCGGATCATCGAGAGCGCCGAGCGGATCGTCGAACGCGCCGACGGGCCGCTGCGCAGCGATTACGCGAGCTACGGCAGCGACATCGCAGCCGCCGCTCGCCACCTCTTGTCGGTCCTATCCTCGATGGGCGAGGAGCAATTGGTGCCCGGGCAACGATCGGTGGATCTGGCTGCGCTCGCCGCCGAGGCCGTGATCATGCTCGACTCGCCGGCGGAGGAGCGCGGCGTGCGGATCGAGCCGGCGGGGGCGGATACGCTTCCAGCAAGCGGCGAAGATCGCCCGGTGACACAAATTCTCGTCAACCTGATCGGAAACGCGATCCGTCATTCACCTCACGGCGGCACGATCCGTCTGATCTTCGACCGCACCGAGCAATGGGTTTCGGTTTCGGTCTGCGACGAGGGGCCTGGCATCGCCGAAGCCGACCAGGAACGCATTTTCGAGCGTTTCGAACGCGCTCATGACGAGGAAGGCGGCACCGGTCTTGGGCTCGCCATCTCGCGCCGGCTCGCCCGCTCGATGGGCGGCGATGTCACACTGCAAAGCGCGCCGGGTGAAGGCGCTCGCTTCACCCTTACGCTTCCCGCCGCTTAGCGTTTTTCGATCGGCACATAGTCGCGCTGTGTCGCGCCGACATAGAGCTGGCGCGGCCGGCCGATCTTCTGCTCGGGATCGGCGATCATCTCGTTCCACTGCGCGACCCAGCCGACGGTCCGCGCGAGCGCGAACAGTGCCGTGAACATGTCGGTCGGGAAGCCGATCGCGTTGAGGATTACCCCCGAATAGAAATCGACGTTTGGATAGAGCTTCTTCTCGATGAAATATTCGTCGTTGAGCGCAATATGCTCGAGTTCCTTGGCAACATCGAGCACCGGGTCGGAGATGTTGAGCTCTTTCAGCACCTCGTCGGCGGTCGCCTTCATCACCTTCGCCCGCGGGTCGAAATTCTTGTAGACCCGGTGGCCGAAGCCCATCAGGCGGAACGGGTCGTCCTTGTCCTTGGCGCGCGCGATATATTCGGGGATGCGCTTCACCGTGCCGATCTCGCGCAGCATGTTGAGCGCAGCTTCGTTGGCGCCGCCGTGCGCCGGGCCCCACAGGCAGGCGATGCCCGCTGCGATGCAAGCGAACGGATTGGCGCCGGACGATCCCGCCAGCCGCACCGTCGAGGTCGAGGCGTTCTGCTCGTGGTCGGCGTGGAGGATGAAGATCCGCCGCATCGCATTTTCGATGATCGGGTTTACCTCATAGGGCTCCGCCGGCACGCCGAAGGTCATGCGCAGGAAGTTGCCGGTGTAGCTGAGGCTGTTCTGGGGATACACGAACGGCTGCCCGAGCGTATATTTGTACGCCATCGCGACCAATGTCGGCATCTTGGCGATCAGCCGGTGCGACGCGATCATCCGCTGCATCGGATCGGTGATGTCCGTGCTGTCGTGATAGAAAGCTGACAATGCGCCAACCACGCCGCACATCACGGCCATCGGGTGCGCATCCCGCCGGAAGCCGCGGTAGAAAGTCGCCAGCTGCTCGTGGACCATCGTGTGCCGGCTGATGGTGTAGGTGAAGTCGTCGAGCTCTTTGCCTTTCGGCAGCTCGCCGCGCAGCAGCAAATAGGCCACTTCCATGAACGTCGATTGCTCGGCGAGTTGGTCGATCGGGTAGCCGCGGTGAAGCAGGATGCCCTTTTCGCCATCGATGTAGGTGATCGCGCTTTCGCAGCTGGCGGTCGAAGTGAAGCCCGGATCGTAGGTGAACATTCCGGTCTGCCCGTAGAATTTGCGGATATCGATCACCTCGGGGCCGACTGAACCGTCCAGCACCGGATATTCGACGTTTCCCCCGGGCGTGTTCATCGAGACAGTCTTGTCGGTCATGCGTTCGGCTCCATCTGGTCGGCGATGCGGGCGAGGCTCTCGTCGCGGCCGAGCAGCGCCAACACGTCAAATATTCCCGGAGAGGTCGTGCGCCCGGTTAGGGCGGCGCGAAGCGGCTGGGCAAGCTTGCCAAGCTTCACGCCATGGCCCTCCGCGACCTCGCGGATCGCTGCCTCTAGGGCTGCTGCGTCCCATTCTGCAAGAGCAGCAAGCTTGTCATGGGCGTGGCGCAGAGTCTGACGCGCTTCAGTTGTGAGCAGCGCCGCCGCCGGTTCAGCCATGTCGAGCGGGCGATGGGCGAACAGGAACGACGCGCCTTCAGCCAGCTCGTCGATCGTATGGGCTCGCGCCTTGAGCTCGGGCATCGCTTTGGCAAGCAGCGTCTGCTGCTTCTCTTGAAGGCCAATCCTGGACGCGACCAGCGCCGACAAGCGCGCATCGTCGGCTTCGCGTATATAGTGGCCGTTGAGATTTTCGAGTTTCTTGAAGTCGAACCGCGACGGCGACTTGCCGACCTGGGGCAAGTCGAACCATTCGATCGCCTGCTCGCGGCTGATGATTTCGTCGTCGCCGTGGCCCCATCCGAGCCGCAACAGATAATTGCCGACGGCCTCCGGCAGCATTCCAAGTTCGTCGCGATAGGCATCGACCCCCATCGCGCCGTGCCGCTTGCTGAGCTTGGCGCCATCCGGCCCGTGGATCAGGGGGACATGGGCATACGTCGGTTCCGGCCAGCCCATCGCCCGGATGATCGCCAGCTGGCGGAACGCGTTGTTGAGATGGTCGTCGCCGCGGATCACGTGAGTGACGCCCATGTCGTGATCGTCGACCACCACTGCCAGCATGTAGGTCGGCGTGCCGTCCGAGCGGAGCAGGACGAGGTCGTCGAGCTCGACATTCTGGACGGTGACACGGCCCTGGACCTGGTCCTCGATGACCGTCTCGCCCTCGCGCGGCGCCTTCAACCGGATCACGAACGGCTTGTCGGCCTGTTCTTCGGTGACGTCGCGCCACGGGCTGTTGATCCGGAATGGCTTGCGCTCCGCCTTGGCTTTCTCGCGCTCGGCGGCAAGCTCTTCCTGCGTCATGTAGCAGCGGTAGGCGGAACCGCGGTCGACCAGGCGGTGCGCGATCTCGGCATGACGCGCCCAGAATTGCGACTGGTAATATTCGTGTCCGTCCCAATCGAGCCCGAGCCAGCGCATCCCGTCGAGGATCGCGTCGATGGCCTCCTGCGTCGATCGCGCCCGGTCGGTGTCTTCGATGCGAAGCAGGAACTTGCCGCCGGTGTGGCGGGCATAGAGCCAGTTGAACAAGGCCGTGCGTGCGCCGCCGATGTGGAGGTACCCGGTCGGCGAAGGCGCGAAGCGAGTCACCACCGGCCGCGACGTATCACTTGCGCTCAACCGCGCTTTCCTCTTCTCTTCATGCTGCAATGCAACGGACGAGCGCCCCTAACATAGGGGAAGCGCCTCTTCCACAGCGTGCTCGGAGCTATTGGAAGACGCGGATTTCCGCGCTCCACGAGGGGCTGGAGAAGCTCCTCGAGGCTGAGCGCGCGCAGCTCCCGCCATGGTTCGTGGTCGGCTTCGGCGCCGGGATCGCCGCCTGGTTCGCGCTCGATTCGCCAACCGAATGGCGGGCGTTCTTGTGCCTTGCCGCCTCAATGTGCCTGCTCGGCTGTGCGCTGCGGGAGGGAAGGGCAAGTCGCGCTACTGCGTGGTTTGCGCTGGCGGCGGTGCTCGGCTGCACTCTGGTGTGGGCGCGCTCGGCCTGGGTGGCGCAGCCGCGGCTCGAGCGGCCGGCAGTCGTGCCGCTTGCAGGGACGGTCCGTACCGTCGAGCATCTCGCCGCACGCGACACCGTTCGTCTGCTGCTGAGTCCCGAGGATCCTGCACTCCCACCTCAGGTCCGCGTCTCGGTCGATGAAGACAAGTTCCCGGCCGGAGTCGCTCCCGGTGCCAAGGTGCAGCTCCGTGCGCGTCTCGCGCCGCCGCCGCCGATGGCGCTTCCGGGAACCTATGATTTCGCGCGCGACGCCTGGTTCCGGGGCATCGGCGCAGTGGGAAAAAGCTTCGGCACCGTCAGCGTTCAACAGGGCGCTCCGCGACACGGCCTCGACCGCGTGCGTGAAACACTCCGGCAGCACATCGGCGCTCGTCTGCCCGAAGACTCCGCCGGTATCGCCATTGCGCTCGTAACCGGCGATCAGAACGCGGTCGGGGAAGGCGATGCCGACGCGATGCGCCGCAGCGGTCTCACGCACCTGTTGTCGGTCAGCGGTCTGCACATCGCGGCGGTGGTTGCCTTTGCCATGCTCCTTACGCTGAAGCTGCTCGCCTTGAGCGAACGGCTGGCGCTGCGTTTCAACCTGGTTCTGGTCGCCGCTGCGGTCGCTGCGTTGGCGGGCATCGGCTACACCATCTTGACGGGAATGCAGGTGCCGACCGTACGCAGTTGCGTCGCCGCCGTGCTCGTATTGGCGGGGATCGGCCTTGGCCGTGAAGCGATCAGCATCCGCCTGATTGCGACCGGCGCGTTGATCGTGTTGCTGTTCCGGCCCGAAGCGCTAGCCGGGCCCAGCTTCCAGATGAGCTTTGCCGCCGTCACCGCGATCGTCGCCGTGCATTCCACCCGCTGGGCCAGGCACCTGCTGCAGCGGCGCGAGGAGGGGCCGATCGCGCGGACGCTGCGGGCCTTGCTCGGCATCGTGGCGACCGGCCTTGCGGTCGAGATCGCGCTGATGCCGATCGCGCTCTACCATTTCCATCGGTCGGGTCTTTACGGCGTCGGCGCGAACATCATTGCCATCCCGCTGACGACCTTCGTCATCATGCCGCTCGAGGCCGGCGCCCTGTTCCTCGATATCTTCGGCTGGGGCCGGCCCCTATGGTTCCTGTGCGGCCTGGCGATCGACGGCTTGCTGAAGCTCGCACACGAAGTCGCCTCGGCGCAGGGAGCCGTGGCGCTGATGCCGTCAATGCCGGCCTGGGCGTTCGCTGCCATGGTTGGCGGTGGCATCTGGCTGTGCCTTTGGGCAAGCCGGGTGCGGCTGTTCGGGCTGGCACTGGTGGGCATAGGCGCCGCCGGCGCATGGTTCTCGCCGTCGCCGGACCTGCTGGTAACCGGCGATGGCCGGCACCTGGCGGTGGTGGAGAACGGCAAACCACTGATCCTGCGCGACCGTGCGGGCGATTACGTCCGCAGCCTGTTTGCGGAAGCTTCGGGGTTCGATGGCGACCCCGATATCCTCGATGGGCAGCCGGCCAGCGCTTGCTCGCACGACGCTTGCGTTGCGTTGCTCCGCAAGGACGGCGCGGAATGGCGGCTGCTCGCCACGCGATCGGCCGAGCGCATCGACTTGGGAACGATCACCGCGGCCTGCAGCGAGTCCGACATTGTGGTCTCGGACCGCTGGCTTCCGCGCGGCTGCAAACCACGCTGGCTCAAGCTCGACAAAGAAGCGCTTGGCCGCACCGGAGGCCTCGCCATCTATCTCGGCGCCAGGCCGCGCATCGACAGCGTTGCGGATCAGGTCGGCGCGCATCCATGGGCACAAACCGCGGGCGATGCTCAGTAGCGGCGGATCAGTCCCGCGAGCTTGCCCTGGATCTGCACTCGCCGCGGGTCGTAGCGCTGCGGTTCGTAATTGCGGTTCGCAGGGTCGAGACGGACCATGCTGCCTTCGCGCCGGAAGGTCTTCAGGGTCGCTTCCTCATTATCGATAAGCGCCACGACAATTTCCCCGTCGCGCGCCGTATCGACCTTGCGGATCAGCGCGAAATCGCCGTCGAGGATCCCTTCGTCGACCATCGAATCGCCCGAAACTTCGAGCGCGTAATGTTCGCCTGCTCCGAGCAGGGCAGGGGGAACCGCGAAGCTTTCGGTGCCCTGAAGCGCTTCGATCGGGGTGCCCGCGGCGATCTTCCCGTGCAGCGGGATCTCCATCACATCGTTCGCCGGAGCCGCAGTGACGGGCCGGATCGGCGTGATCGTCGCCGAGGGTCGCGTTTCGGGAAACTTCACGACTTCGAGCGCGCGGGCCCGATTGGGCAGGCGGCGGATGAAGCCGCGCTCCTCGAGCGCTGAAATGAGCCGGTGCACGCCCGACTTCGATTTGAGCTCGAGCGCCTCGCGCATTTCGTCGAAGCTTGGGCTGATGCCGCCTTCCTTGAGGCGGCTGTCGATGAAGAGCAGCAATTCATGCTGCTTGGCGGTGAGCATCGGCAGTCACTCCCCCGAACAAGAACGGACAGGGAACTTTTAGGCAACAAATCTGCGAACGTCAAGCGCCGCGGCGGGCTCGCGATCAGCCGCCGCTGCTCAGCAACCGCGCCTTGAAGCTCTCGATCGCGCTGTCGTTGCGCTTGACCTTCAGCTCGCGCTTCAGATCTGCGACGAACTGCTCGGCATAATCTTGCGCTGCGGCCTGGTTGAGTTCGCTTTGCACCTGCCCGATCAGCGCCGGTGAATTCAGCGCATTCCCCGGCGTGACCTTGTTGTTCTTGATCACGAAAAATCCGCCGCCCTGCGGGTTTGGCGCCATCATCGCCTTGCCGGCAGCGACGGAGAACAGGATTTTCATCGCCGGCGGCACGTTGCCTTGCGCATCGGCGATCTGGATGCGCCGCGCGGCGATCGTCCGCGTCGGCGGAAGGGCGACGCCGACACTCTTCACCGCATCGGCAAGCGATCCGTTACCGCTCGCCCTGGACGCGATCTGGCTCGCAGCGGCGCGCGCGCGCTGCATTGCCTGGTCGTTGATCCAGTCGCCCGCCACGCGGTCGTGGATGCTTGCGAGCGGCGCCGGAGACGCTGCAACGACCTGTCCCGGCGAGACGACGGCGTAGCCCGCGTCGCCGGTGAGCGACACCACTTCCGGGGGATCGTTGGGGGCGATCTCAAATCCGGTCTTGAGCGCGGGCGCGAGCTCGGGCGGAAGCTTGTACGCCGGATCGGCGCGCGAGGTGCCGTTGGCGACGATCAGTGGGGTCGTGGTCACGGGGAGCTTGGCTGCTGCCGTCGCTTCGCTGAAATTGCTTCCATCGTCGAACGCCGTCTGGACCTTGTCGACCAGATCCTCGATCGCGCCCTTGCGCTTGTCGGACGTGAGCTTCGCGGCAATTTCGGCTTTGGCCTGCTCCAGCGTCTTGCCGCTGCCCGCCTTGATCGAATCCACCTTCACCACGACCCAGCCGAATTCCGACTGGATCGGGCCGACGACAGCGCCGTCCGCAGCAGCGAACACCGCATCGGCGGCCTTTTCGCCGGCAACGCTCGAATAGTTCTGGCGGTTCTGGTCCTTGAGCGTGGTCATCGCGGCGTTGGCGCCGGCCGGCGCTGCCGCGGCCGCCAGCGTGGCGCCGCCCCTGGCGCGCTGTGCGATTGCGTTCGCCGTCGCCTGGTCCTGGACTACGGCCTGGGTCAGTGAACGGGTGTCGCTTGGCGCATAAGTTCCCTTGTTCGAATTGTAATATGCCGCGACTTCCTGGTCTGACGCCGCGATGTTCGCGACCTGCTCCGGCCCGATTCGGGCGATTCGCAACGTCCGTTGCTCGGGGATCATGTAACGCGCGCGGTTGGCGGCATAATATTGCTGAACCTGCGCGTCGGTCGGCGTCAGTCCGGCCTTGAACGCATCGGCGGGAACGATCGCGGCTTCGCCTTCGCGCGCTTCAAGCAGGAGCGAAGCATAAGGCGTGGCCATGCCGACCGGAATCCGGGCGTTGGTTGCGATCGGCGTAAGCAGCAGGCGCTGGAGCAGCCCGCCCTTGAGTATCTGCCGGACCTCGGCGTCGGTGAGCCGCTGTTGATTCAGGAACTGCTGATAAGCCTGCGCGCTGAACTGGCCATTGAGACCTTTGGTGTTCGGCAACTGCGCGATCTCCGCGTCGATCAGCCGCTTCGACAGCGGGAATCCGTATTTGTCGGCGAACGCCATCAGCGTGCGCTGATCGAGCAACGCATCGAGCAGCGGGCCAAAGTCGCCAATGATGCTGGCATAGTCTGCGTCCGGGCGCTGCTGGCGCGCGTCCTGGAGCCGCCGCTGCAGCGCATCGCTCATTTCGCGCTCGGTGACTTCCTGGTCGCCGACTGTCGCCAGCGCCCCGCTGCTCATGCCGAACCCGATCTTCCCCGAACCGAAGTTCGAAAGGTCGGCAACCGCGAAGCCGGCGAGGATGGCGACCAACACGAACGCCATGACGCCAGTGCCGATCTTGGACTTGGAAACGCGGCGGAAAAAGGAAAGCATCGAAACCCGGTGCGGAATGGAAAGAGGTCGACGCTTTAGGGGCCGGGGTGGCGTGCATCAAGCCGCGCCGCTAGGGCGCCGACAATCGCAAGGCAGAGGGATTTCTATGGGTCTGAAGAAGCTGGTCGCGGGCAATTGGAAGATGCACGGCCTGTCGAACGATCTCGATGAGGTCAAAGCGATCGCGGCGGCCGCGGCCCTCTATCCGACGGTCGACGTCGCACTTTGCGTACCGGCGGTCCTGATTGACCGCGCGGCCCGCGCGGTACCGGGCTTCACGATTGGCGGGCAGGACGTGCACTACGCCGAGAAGGGCGCGCACACCGGCTGCACTTCGCCCCTGATGCTGCTCGATGCCGGCGCGAGCCTGACGATCGTCGGCCACAGCGAGCGGCGCGACTCCCAGCGCGAGAGCGACGCCGAGGTTAAGGCCAAGGCAGATGCCGCACTGTCTGCCGGGCTCGCGGTCATCCTGTGCGTCGGTGAGAGTCTCGAAGTCCGCGACGGTGGTGGCGCGCTTGCCGCGGTAATGCGGCAGCTCGACGGTTCATTGCCCGATTCCGTTGCAGCAGAAGTGGAGCTGGCGATCGCCTATGAACCGATATGGGCTATCGGGACGGGCAAGATCCCGAGCATCGATGAGATTGCGCAGATGCATGCTGCGATCCGCACGAAACTTCTCGAGCGCTACGGCGATGCGGGCGCTCATGTCCGAATCCTCTATGGCGGTTCGGTGAAATCCACGAACGCCCGGGAGATTTTTACTATTCCCAACGTGGATGGAGCGCTCGTTGGCGGCGCGAGCCTGAAAAATCAGGATTTCGTGCCGATTGTGGCTGCTGCGGCGAGTGCTTCCGCCGATTAGCCATTCAGTTTCGACTCACAATCGAGCGGTCATATTCCGTTGCAAACACAGGAAAGGACTTATGCGACTCATTCTCGGTACATTTGCAGCTCTAGTTTTGGCTGCGCCAGCAATCCCCGCCTTTGCTCAGGCTGCTCCCGCCGTCGGCATGCAGATCGTCGATACGGCCGGTGCTCCGGTCGGCACGGTCACGGCCATCAAGGGGGACAATCTCCAGGTAAAGACCGACAAGCACGAGGCGCTCCTGCCCAAGTCGAGCTTCACCGTGAACAAGGGCAAGCTGCTGTTCGGCATGACCCAGGCGCAGCTCGATTCGAGCATCGAGGCGAGCACCGCGGCGGCGCAGGCGTCGATCGTTGCCGGAGCGACCGTCAACGGTGCCGCAGGCACTGCGATCGGCAAGATCGAAAGCGTCGAGAGCGGCAAGGTCACCATCGCTCTGTCGTCGGGCAAGAAGATCCAGGTTCCCAGCACTGCCCTGCGCGGCAACGCGGACGGCACCGTGACGATCGGCTACACCGCCGAGCAGATCGACGCGTTGGTCAATGCTGCTCCTGCCGCGGACTCGACCAGCAAGTAAGCGCGGTTGAAAGGACGTGCGGCGCCGACTAAGTCGCGCCTCACGTCCTTTTTTTCGAAAGCCCCCCATGTTCGCATTCCTGCTCATCGTTCAGAGCCTGATCGCGCTTGCGCTCATCGCGGTAATCCTGATGCAGCGCTCCGAAGGCGGCGGCCTCGGCGTCGGCGGCAGCTCATCGGGTTTCATGACCGCGCGCGGGGCTGCGGATTTCCTCACCCGCTCGACCGCAGTGCTCGGTGCCCTGTTCATCGTCCTGTCGATCGTCATGGCGGCGATTGCCGGCGCGACCCGTGAGCCGGTCAAGATCGACACTTCACTTGCCGGCAAGGTGGCGCCGACCCAGCAATCGCAGCCAGCACCGGCCCAGACGTCGCCGGCGCAGCCCGCGTCGCCCAACCAGAACCAGCAGGCGCCCACGGTCCCGCTCGCCCAATAAGGCGTTGGACTGAAAATATTTTGCGCGGCGGGTTGCGCGTTCGTCGCTTCAACCCCTAAGCCCCAAATCCCATGGCGCGGTTCATATTTGTCACCGGCGGCGTGGTCTCATCGCTTGGGAAAGGTCTCCTTTCGGCGTCCCTCGGGGCGCTCCTCCAGGCGCGTGG
>Ga0207657_10003182_pt1 | contig 17565 bp, 19 predicted proteins | sample KBSC33metaG_FD_184316 | JGI IMG/M metagenome (GOLD analysis project Ga0207657, IMG submission 184316) | Corn rhizosphere microbial communities from Kellogg Biological Station, Michigan, USA - KBS C3-3 metaG (SPAdes) (version 2) | ecosystem: Host-associated > Plants > Roots > Rhizosphere > Soil ... | reverse complement strand
CAGCTCGACCTCCGGATCAGCGACGAGAGCCGCTACGTCGACGCGTCGATCCCGATGACGCAGATCAACGCCCAGCCCTATTCGGAGGCCGACTGGCACTGGCGTATCAACGTCGCCCATGGCTTCGGTCACGCCGCCGCCCCCGAGACCGTCTCCTGGGTCCTGCAGATGCTCGATCGCCAGGGCATCGACGGCGAGCTGATCGTCCGCGACCTCAACGAGGGCCGCGCCGAGGTCCAGCAGATGTGGGGTCGTCCCGAGAGCGTCCGCGCGGAGTTCCGTCGCCGCCGCTCGATCTGATGATCGTCTGCTGACGCTGTGGCCCGGGTCCTCGCCCTCGTCACCGACCTGATGCTCGCGAGCCGCGTCGAGGCGCCGCTGACCGCCGCCGGGCACGACGTGACGCTGCGCGGCGATCCCGGCGCCGACGCCGGCGACTTCGATGCGATCGTCGCCGACCTCGAGCTCGTCGATCCGCGGGCGGTTGCGTCGGCCGGGCCACCCTCGCTCGGCTTCTACTCCCACGTCGACGTCGCCACCCGTCGGCGCGCCGAGGCCGCCGGCATCGACGTCGTCGTGCCGCGTTCGCGGATGGCACGCGAGCTGCCGGACCTCGTCGCCGGCCTGCTCGAACGGACCCGCTGACTGCAACGAGGCGACGAAGCGGCGGTTTCGGGCGGCTCGGGTACTAGACTGGCGCCGCCCATCTGCGCCCCCGGTGCGGAAACGCCCTCAACAGGAGGTTTTTCAGAGTGCAGGATCGAGGATTGGCCGCGTACATCGCGGAGCTGATCGGGACGTTCTTCCTCGTCTTCGTCATCTGTACGGTCGTCAGCCTGTACGTCGCCGGCGGCGGCTCGGCGCAGTTCGGCTCTGACTTCGCGGTAGTCGGCTTCACGCAGGGCCTCGTCCTGTTCGCGCTGATCATGGCGTTCGGCGCCGTAAGCGGCGGGCACTTCAACCCGGCGGTGACGACGGCGGCCGCGTTCCTGCGGCGGATCGACCCGATCGATGCCGTCGTCTATGTGCTCGCGCAGCTCTCCGGCGCCGTGCTCGGCGCGCTCGCCGTCAAGGGCCTGCTGCTCGACGAGGGTCGCGCCGTCGATTGGGGCGCCGGCACGATCAGCCCGCTCCTCGGCTCCGACTTCGCGGGAATGGTCTGCGAGGGGATCGGGACGCTGCTGATCGTCCTCGGCGTCGTCGCCGTGGCGATGAACAAGCGCGCCCGCAACGAGTGGGGCCCGCTGACGATCGGCCTCACCTTCGCGTTCTGCGTGTTCATCTTCGGCCCGCTGACCGGCGGCTGCTTCAACCCGGCCCGCTGGTTCGGCCCGGCGCTGGTCAGCAACGAGTGGGGCGGCGTCTGGCCCTACATCGTCGGCCCGCTGCTCGGCGCTCTGATCGCGGCTTTGATCTACAAGTTCGTGATTACCGCAGGCGAGCCCGAGGCGGAGCTCGAGCTGGCCGAAGGGCCCTCGAAGGGGCCCGGACCGCGTCCGCAGAAGTAGGCCGGCCGGGACGGATCCTCAGCGGGGTGTCCTGCCGCCGGCTGGGCACCCCGCTTCGTTAGCGTGAGGTCGATGCGGCGCGTCACCTTCTCTCGCAACCTGACGCTCTCGCTCTCGCGGACCTGCCGCTGCTACTGCAAGTACTGCGCGTTCGCGACCCACCAGGCTCACGTCCATCCTCCCGAGGCCGTGATCGAACGGCTCGACGCGGCCGCCGTCCGCAACGTCAAGGAGCTGCTCGTCCTCACCGGCGAGCGTCCGGAAGTCAACCCGCTCGTCGCCGAGCGGCTCCGCGGCTGGGGCCACGACGACTTCACCTCCTACGTCCGCTGGGCCTGCGAGGAAGCGCTGGTGCGGGGGATCCTCCCGCACACGAACATCGGCGTCGCGAGCCGCGAGGACTACGAGCGGCTCCGCGAGGTGACCGCCTCGCAGGGGCTGATGCTGGAGTCGATCAGCGAGCGGCTGATGGAGACGGTCCACGCCGGCTCGCCGACCAAGCACCCGCGGGTCCGGCTCGACGCGATCGCGGCGGCCGGCGAGCTGCGCATCCCGTTCACGAGCGGCATCCTCGTCGGGATCGGCGAGAGCGAGGAGGAGCGGGTCGCCTCGCTCGAGGCGCTCGCTGAGCTGCAGCGGCGTCACGGCCACATCCAGGAGGTGATCCTCCAGAACTTCGTCGCACATCCGCGGTACTACGGGGCGGAGGTAGCCGACATCGCCGCCGAGGCGAGCGAGCGGCAGTGGGCTGGAGACGCTGGCAGCAGGCAGCAGGCAACAGACACCGCGCTGCCCGATTGGGCCTCGCCGGTGACGCTGGAGGAGATGACGCGGCTCGTCGCCGAGTGCCGGCGGCTGATGCCGGAGGTCGGCGTCCAGGTGCCGCCGAACCTCTCCGGCTGGTGGCTCGACCTCGTCGAGGCGGGGGCCACCGACCTCGGCGGCCTCTCGGCCAACGGCGACCACATCTCGCCCGAGCATCCCTTCCCGAGCCCGCTTCAGGTCCGCAAGCGGCTGCGTCCCCGCGGCTACGCGCTGACCGAGCGGCTCTGCGTCTACCCGCAGTACATGAACGGGGAGTGGCTCGATCCTGGCGTCCTCGACGTGCTTGCCGAGCGGTTCCCGACTTTCCTGCCCCGGCGGGTCGCGTTTCCGGCGGCGACGAACGGCAACGGCGCGCCGGTGATCGGCCCCGGCGACCCGGTCCGCCGCGCCGTCGAGCGCGGGCTCGAGGGACGCGAGCTGACCCCCGCGGAGCTGACGGCGCTGTTCGCCGAGACGCGGCCGGAGGCGGTCGAGGAGATCCGTGCCGCCGCCGACGAGCTTCGCGCCCGCCTCGCCGGCGACGTCGCGACCTTCGTCGTCAACCGCAACATCAACTTCACGAACGTCTGCACGGTCGGCTGCGCGTTCTGCGGCTTCGGGCAGACGAGCCGGAGCCCCGACGCCTACGAGATCGACCCCGACGAGTTCGCCGAGCGGATCCGCGAGGCGGTCGCCTTCGGGGCGACCGAGATCTGCATGCAGGGCGGCATCCACCCCGACTACACGCTCGACCACTACGGCCGCTGGCTGCGGCGGGCGAAGGAGGTGGCGCCGGAGATCCACCTCCACGCCTACTCGCCGATGGAGGTCCACTTCATGTGCGAGCGCTCCGGGCGCGATCCCGACTACGTGTTCGCCTACCTGCGCGACCAGGGCCTCGGCTCGACGCCGGGCACCGCGGCCGAGGTCCTCGAGGACGGGGTCCGCAACCGGATCTCGCCGAACAAGCTCCCGGCCGGCCGCTGGGTCGAGATCATCGAGGCCTCGCACCGGGCGGGACTGCGATCGACGTCGACGGTGATGTTCGGCCACATCGAGAGGCCGGAGGAGCTCGCCGAGCACATGCGGGTCATCCGCGCCGTCCAGGAGCGGACCGGCGGGATCACCGAGTTCGTGCCGCTCAGTTTCATCCCCTACCACACGATGCTCGGCCGCACCCACGGGATCGAGGAGATCTCCGACGCCGAGAACCTCAAGCACACCGCGGTCTTCCGGCTCGCTCTCGGGCAGGCGATCCCGAACCTGCAGGCGAGCTGGGTGAAGATGGGGCTCGGGGCGGCCACCGAGGCGCTCCGCTGGGGTGTCAACGACCTCGGCGGCACCCTGATGGAGGAGAGCATCTCGCGGATGGCGGGCTCGCAACACGGCTCGCGGCTCGAGCCCGAGGACCTGATCGGGGCCGCCCGCGCGGCCGGGCGGACGCCGGCGCAGCGGACGACGCTCTACGACGTCCTCGAGACCTACTGACGCTCAGCGGAAGAGATCGTCGGCGCGGTCGCGCCGGAGCGCCGCGGCGCCGGGCCCGTCGGCTGCGGTGACGAGGTCGGACCGGCCGCGCGCGACCGTGACCGGGACGCCGGCGGCCTTGTCGCGGACGAGGTCGGCCGCGGCGGCGAGCTCGTCGGCGAGGGCGATCTCGGTGGCGACGAGCTGACGGCCGTCGCGGTCGCTTCGGCCGCGCCAGTCGTCGAGCGGGTCGATCCCGGCGCAGCCGATCGCGACGTCGGTCTGCCCGATCCGCCACGGGCGGCCGAAGCTGTCGGCGACGATCACCGCGACGCGACAACCCGATGCGGCGGCGATCTCGGCCCGGAGCCGCCGCGCCGAGTTGTCCGGGTCGGCGGGGAGGAGCAGAACCTCGTCGGCGCCGGGGACGTTCGAGGAATCGATCCCGGCGTTGGCGCAGACCAGGCCGCTCGCGGTCTCGACGATCAGCACCCGCTCGTCGCGGACGATCGCGCGCGTCTCGCCGAGGATCAGCTCGACCAGCCGAGGGTCCTTGTCGAGACCGGCGGCGAGCTCGCGCGCACGGGGCGAGGGTGCGACGTCGGCGAGGCGGCGCTGCCGGCCCTCCGCCTTCGAGACGATCTTCTGGGCGATGACGACGACGTCGCCGTCGCGGAGCTCGGCGGCCGCAGCGATCAGCTCCCCGAGCCGGTCGCCGGGGCCGATCTCCGGCAGGCCGGGAACGGGCAGGAGCTCGACCGGGCCGGTCACCGGGGATCGTCGCCGAGCGCCGCGAGGACCGCGGAGGTCGCCGGAGCCCGCTTCGGGTCGATGCCGAGCGCGGCCCGCAGGGCATCGAGGTCGTCGGCCGTGTCGAGGTCGAGCGCCAACGAGGGGATCGTCGCGACCCGGCAGCGGAAGCCCGCTTCCTTGGCGAGCCGGTGGTGCCGCTTCCGGCTTCCGGGACCGAACGAGGGGGTGATGGCATCCGGAGGGGCGAGGATCAGCCCGTTGGTGCCGTCGCCGTGATGGTCGGGAACGACCGCTACCCCCGGCGCCTGTGCTTCGAGCTCGCGGTCGAGCTCGAAGCCCTCGACCAGCGGGCAGTCGCCCGGCAGGAGCGCGACGCACTCGGCGCCGCGCTCGATCGCATCGGCGATCCCGAGCATCGCGGCTTCGTTGTGCCCGGCGTCGTCCGGGTCGTCGAGGTGGTCGGCGCCGGCGCGAACCGCGATCTCGACCGCGTCCGGCTCGCCGCTGACGACGACGATCCGGTCGAGCAGCCGCGACTCCTCGAGGCCGAGCAGGACGTCGGCGAGCATCGCCTTCGCGAGCTCCGGGCGGTGGGCCGAGGCGGCGCTGGCGGTGAGCCGGCTCTTGGCACGCTCGAAGCGCTTGACAGGAACGATCGCGGTCGCTCGCACGGTGCCTTCAGACTCGCAGAGAGCGCGCGAGCTCGAGCGTGGCCGCGCCGACCCGCCGGCGGGCGCCGGCGTCGGTCATCAGCGTGTCGATCCGCGAGGTCGTGAGCCCGGCCGACACCGGGTCGCGGTCCGGATCGGCAGCATCGACGATCAGGCCGTCGATCAGTTCGCCGTAGATCGCAGCGACGCCGGCGACCGACGGCTCGTGCCCGGCCGCCGACATGAACTTGTCGGTCGGCCCCTTGACGACCTCGCCGGCGACGAACGGGCTGACCGCGACCACCGGAGCGTCGGCGCCGGCGATCGCTTCCCGGATCCCGGGCACGGCGAGGATCGGGCCGATCGAGATCACCGGGTTCGAGGGGCCGATGACGATCGCCTCGGCGGCCGCCAGCGCCGCAAGCGCCTCCGGGGTCGCCGTCGCCGCATCGATCCCGTCCAGCTCGATCTCCTCGATCTCCGGAAGCGCGCGCTCGCGGATGAAGTACTCCTGAAAGCCGTTCCAGCCGGCGGGCGTCCTGATCCGGGTCCGGACCGGCTCGTCGCACATCGGCAGGACTGTCGCCCGGGCGCCGAGGGCCTGAGCGAGGTCGCGAGCGATCGTCGTCGGGCGCTCGCCGGCATCGAGGCGGCGGCGGCGCTCGAGGCAGGTCGCGAGGTCGCGGTCGGTGAGCCCGAACCAGTCCGGCGCGCCGAGGCGCCGCAGCCGCTCGAAGACCGTGAAGGTGTCGTCGCGGATCCCCCAGCCGCGCTCCTCGTCGATCTCGTCACAGAGCCAATAGGTGCAGAGGTCGGGATCCGGCGAGACGTGGACGCCGAGCGCCTCGACGTCGTCGCCGGTGTTGGCGATCACCGTCAGCTCCTCGCCGGCGATCTCCTGAAGGCCGGCCGCGAGCTTCGCGCCGCCGGTCCCGCCGGCGAGCGCGACGACCCTCACGCCCAGGGGTCCGCGTCGGGCAGCCCGACGAGGCGGAGGCCGGCGTGCGCCTTGTAGCGGACGTTCACGGAGATCAGAAGCGGCGTCAGCTGCTCGACGATCCGCGCCATCTCGAGCGCTCCGGCGTTGACGGCGCGGAGGCCGTCGATCCGCTCGATCAGCCTCGCGACCGGCGCCTTGTGGCGCTTCTTGTCGGCGCAGACGAGGACGTCCTCGCCGAGCGTCGCATCGAGGTCGGCGAGGGTCGGAGCGCCGACCGTGTGCAGGGCGGAGACGACGGTGACGCCGTCGGGGACCATCTCCTGGGCCTGCTCGGCGGCCGATCCCTGCCAGACGCCCAGCGACCGCGTCGCCTTGCCGCTGACCGCCGCCGCGAGCGGCACCGTGCAGTCGACGAGGATCTGATCCGGTTGGAGCGACTCGCGGAGGTTGTTGAGCGTCTCCGACTGGGCGCGGAACGGCACGGTCAGAAAGACGATCGGCCCGCGCCGGGCGGCGGCGCCGTTGTCGAGCCCCTCGACCGATGCCTCCGGGACGGCGGCGCGGATCCGCTCGGCCGCCTCCTCGGCGCGCGCCGTCTCGCGCGATCCGATGACGACGTCGAGGCCGGCGTTCGCCCAGCGCACCGCGAGCCCGTAGCCGAGCGCCCCGGTGCCGCCGATGATCGGGATCGGTGGCACGTCAGGCTCGCCGGAGCCGGGTGGGGGCGGGGGGCGCATCGGGCGCGAGTCTATGCTCCCGTCCGATGAGCGGATCGGCCGACGTTCCCGACCTGCCGGAGCCGCAGCGGGGCGCCTCCCCGGCAGCGCCGCTCGAGGCCGGGGCCGAGCGCACCGACGAGTTCGAGGTTGCCGGGGCGCTGCTGACCGACGTCGGCGGGACGATCGGTGCCGCAGTTCTGTCGACCCCGGGGATGATCGCGATGATGGAGCGGACCGCTGCCGTCCTCGCCTACGAGGCGCTGCCCGAAGGGGCTGCCACGGTCGGCTTCGAGGTCTGCATCAAGCACGTCGGCCCCGCCGCCGCGGGTGCGACCTGCACCGTCCGCGCGAAGCTGACCGAGATCGTCGACGACCGCAAGCTCTACTTCGACGTCGCCGTCGCCGAGGGCGAGCGGACGATCGGCGTCGGCACCCACCAGCGTCGCGTGATCGCGGTGCCGGCGGGGTCCTGAGGTGGCCGGCTACCCCGACAGCGTCCGGATCCGCGAGGTCGGCCCTCGCGACGGCTTCCAGAACGAGCCGGAGGTGATCGCGACCGCCGACAAGGTCCGCCTGATCGAGATGCTGATCGCCGCCGGGCTGAAGCGGATCGAGGTGACCTCGTTCGTCCGCCCCGACGTGATCCCGCAGCTCGCCGACGGCGCCGAGGTGCTCGCAGCGCTCGAGCGGCCCGACGACGTCTCGTTCTCGGTCCTGATCCCGAACGAGCGCGGCCTCGAGAACGCCCTGCGCTGCCGCGAGCGCTTCGACGAGATCAGCGTCTTCCTGTCCGCCTCGGAGACCCACAACCGCAAGAACGTGAATCGCTCGATCGAGGAGTCGCTCGCGGGTCTCGAGCGCGTCGTCGCCACCGCGACCGCTGCCGGCCTGCGCTGCGAGGGCGTGATCGCGACCAGCTTCGGCTGCCCCTACGAGGGCGAGGTTCCGCCCGAGCGGGTCTTCGCGATCGCCGAGCGGCTCGTCGCCGCCGGCTGCGCGGAGATCGGCTTCGGCGACACGACCGGGATGGCGAACCCGCTCCAGGTCGACGGGTTCTTCGCCGGGATGAGCTCGCAGCTCCGCCCCGGCGACGAGGGCCCGGAGCTGACCGCGCACTTCCACAACACCCGCGGCCAGGGAATCGCCAACGCGGTCGCCGCGCTCGGCCGGGGGATCGACTCGTTCGAGTCGAGCTTCGGCGAGCTCGGCGGCTGTCCGGTGCCGCCCGGATCGACCGGCAACATCGCCTCCGAGGACCTCGTCTCGCTGCTCCACGAGATGGGGATCCCCACCGGGGTCGACCTCGAGGCGCTGCTCGCCGCCTCGCGCGAGGTCCAGGCCGTGCTGGGCCGCCCGCTCGGCGCCCACCTGCTGACCGCCGGTCCGGTCGAATGGGGCGGAGGGAGCGGCGGTTGATCGTCGCCGCGTTCCTGCGCGGGATGAATCTCGGCAACCGCCGGATCACGAACGCCGACCTCCGGGCGCAGTTCGAGCGGCTCGGCTTCGCGTCGGTAGCGACGTTCCAGGCCGCCGGCAACGTCGTCTTCGAGGCCGGTGAGGCGAGCGAGAGCGAGCTCGTCGCGACGATCGAAAGGGGGCTGGAGGAGGGCCTCGGCTACGCGGTGCCGACGCTGCTCCGCAGCGAGGAGGAGCTGCGGGCGATGGCCGCCGCCGCGCCCTTCCCCGCCGCCGACCTCGCCGCCGCCGGCAAGCTCCAGGTCCTATTGCTCGCCGAAGCGCCCAAGTCGGCGGCGCGCGACGCCGTCCTGGCACACGCGAGCGACGAGGATCGCCTCGCCCTCGGCTCGCGCGAGCTCTTCTGGCTGCCGAGCGGGCGCACCACCGACTCCGACCTCGACCTGCGGGCGATCGAGAAGCAGCTTCCGCCGGGGACGATGCGGACCCACGGCACGATCGAGCGCCTCGTCGCCAAGCACCTCGCCAGCGACTAGTCTGCGTCCGTGCGCTCGGACGCATTCATCGACGCCGTCCACTCGACCTCGAAGGAGAAGCTCGAGGCGGCGCTCCACCGCGATGTCCGGTTCTTCAGCCCGGTGACGTTCCGCTCCTACGACGGTCGCGACCTCGTCGTCACGATCCTCACCGAGGGGCCGATGAAGCTCTTCGAGGACTTCGAGTACGTCCACACGATCGAGGATCCCGGCGAGCCGGTCGCAGCGCTGATCTTCCGGACCCGGGTCGGCGATCGCTGGATGGATGGGCTCGACCTGCTCAGCTTCGACGACGACGGCCTGATCACGGAGTTGAAGGTGATGCTGCGCCCGAAGAGCGCCGTCGACGCGATGGCCGCGGCGATGGGCCGCCGCTTCGAGGAGCTCGGCCTGACCCAACCGCAGCCGAGCGCCTGAGCGCGGCTCGCCGCCGGAGTCCTGCGTCGTGCCGTTCACGCTCCGCAACCTCAAGCATGACCTCGAGGACGTCGGGTCCAACTTCGACGGTGCGCCGGATCTGGAGTTCCGAATGGCGACCGGGGCGCTCGGGCTCGAGCGATCCGGCCTGAGCTATCAGCGCGTTCCGCCCGGTTACCGGTTTCCGTACGGCCACACCCACGAGTCGCAGGAGGAGGTCTACGTGGTCGTGCGCGGGAGCGGGCGGATGAAGCTCGACGACGCGATCGTCGAGCTCGAGGAATGGGACGCGGTGCGGGTCCCGCCCGGCACCTGGCGAGGTTACGAGGCCGGGCCCGACGGCCTCGAGATCCTCGTCATCGGCGCCCCCAACCTCGGCGATGCTCCGCGCGAGGACGTGGAGGGCCGGCGCGACTGGTGGGCCGACTAGCGCCGAAGGGTGCTCGGGATCGATCATCTAGGGTCCGCGACCCCGGAAAACGAGCACCTCGAGGAGAACATGGCAATCAGCAAGGTTGGAGTCGTCGGCGGTGGCCTCATGGGCCACGGGATCACCCAGATCTGCGCGCAGGCGGGCTGGGACGTCGTGATGCGCGAAGTCGACGACGAGAAGGTCGGCGCGTGCGTCGGCAAGATCGACAAGCAGCTCTCGCGGGCGGTCGAGAAGGGCCGGATGGAGAGCGCCGACGCCGACGGGGTCCGCGACCGGATCGAGGCCACGACCGATTACGGGCAGCTCGCCGACTGCGACCTCGTCATCGAGGCGATCACCGAGGACCTCGGGATGAAGCTGGAGATGTGGGCGGCGGTCGATCCGATCGTCAAGGAGGACGCGTTCTTCGCCACCAACACCTCCTCGCTCGCGGTGATCGACCAGGCGGCGGCGACCTCGCGCCCCGACCGGTTCCTCGGCCTTCACTTCTTCAACCCCGCGCAGGTGATGCCGCTGCTCGAGGTGGTTCAGACGGTCACGACCTCCGACGAGGCGCTGAAGCTCGGCTTCGAGGTCGGCGAGAAGCTCGGCAAGAAGGTCGTCCACGCCAGGGACAAGACCGGCTTCATCGTCAACCGGCTGCTCGTCCCCTACATGCTCGACGCGATCCGCGCCTACGAGGAGGGGGTCGGCTCGATCGAGGAGATCGACGTCGCCATGAAGGCCGGCGCGAACCACCCGATGGGCCCGCTGACGCTCGCCGACTTCGTCGGGCTCGACACGCTCGTCTCGATCGGCGGCGTCATGTTCGACGAGTACCGCGAGCGCCGTTTCGCGGCGCCGCCGACGCTCCGCAAGATGGTCGCCGCCGGCTGGTACGGGCGCAAGTCCGGCAAGGGCTTCTACGACTACTCCGGCGACAAGCCGGTACCGACCGAGCTCGGCCTCTGACGGCAGCTCGCCGGGTTTCGGAGCGGGGGGCCGGGTAACTATCCTGGCTTCATGGCTTCCGATCGAATCGAAGAGCTGAAGACAGTCCAGTTCCCCACCGAGCGCCGCGGCGGCTACGACCGCCGGGCGGTCGACGCATTCCTCGCCGAGCTCGCCGACTGGCTCGAGAGCGGCGGCGAGGACGAGGCGCGCCGGGCCGTGATCCAGCGGGCGATGGGAGCGGTGGGCGACCGCACCGGCGCGATCCTCGCGGCCGCCCAGGAGAGCGCCGACCGGCTCACGACGGAGGCGGAGGCGGAGGCGGAGCGGATCCGCTCCGACGTCGACCGTGAGGCCGCGGAGGCGCGCTCCGACGCCGAGAGGGAAGCGGCGAAGACGCGCACCGAGGCCGACGAGTACGCGGCGAAGACCCGCTCGGAGGCCGACGCCTACGCGACCGAGACCCGCCAGGCGGCCGACGAGCACGCCCGCGTCACCGCCGAGACCGCGGCCGCCGAAGCGAAGTCGATGACCAAGGGGGCGGAGGAGCGGCTCGCCGAGGCCGAAGCCGAGGCCGCCGAGCGGACGCGCGGGATCGAGGAGGAGATCGCCGGCCTCGTCCGCAAGCGCCGCGATGTCGTCGCCAACCTCGAGCAGCTCAACGCCGAGATGCGACTTGCGATCGAAGGGCCCGGCGAGAAGGACCTCGGACTGCCCGAGCGCGTCTCCGATGCGGTCGATACCCCGGAGGAGGCGCCGACGACGGTCTCGGATGCGGTCGAGCGCCCCGCCGGTGCCGGCGAGCCCGATACCGACGAGCGTGACGAGCCCGGCGCCGACGAGCGCGGTGAGCCCGACACCGACGAGCGGGAGCGGCGCCGGCGGTCGGTCGACTCCGTCGATCCGCCGACCGACGAGACGAAGCTGACGGAGCTGCTCTGACCGCCCCCGCAGCGGCCGCCGCTCTGTGGTTGGCTACCGGCGATGAGTGAGAAGACCGACCGGGGCGGCCTCGGCGAGGCACGCGAAGCTGCGCTCGCCGGCGGTCCCGCACGCCATCACGACAAGACCGCCGAGCAGGGCAAGCTTCCCGTCCGCGAGCGGGTCGGGATGCTGCTCGACGCCGGCAGCTTCTCGGAGGAGGCCCAGCTCGCCAACTGGGACGTCGAGGGGCTCGGCGCCGACGGGGTCGTCACCGGCCTTGGCACGATCGGCGGCCGCCGGATCGCGCTGATGGCGAACGACCCGACCGTCAAGGCCGGCTCGTGGGGCGCGAAGACCGTCGAGAAGATCATCCGGATCCAGGAGCGGGCGCTGAGCCTCGAGCTGCCGATGATCTACCTCGTCGACTCCGCGGGCGCCCGGATCACCGACCAGGTGCAGATGTTCCCGGGCCGCCGCGGCGCCGGCCGGATCTTCCACAACGAGGTGAAGATGTCGGGCCGGGTCCCGCAGGTCTGCGTCCTCTTCGGACCGTCGGCGGCCGGCGGCGCCTACATCCCGGCCTTCTGCGACGTCGTGATCATGCGCGACGGCAACGCCTCGATGTACCTCGGCTCGCCGCGGATGGCGGAGATGGTGATCGGCGAGCAGGTGACGCTCGACGAGATGGGTGGAGCGCGGATGCACACCGGCGTCTCCGGCTGCGGTCACTTCCTCGCCGCCGACGACGAGGAGGCGATCGCCCTCGCCAAGGACTACCTGGCGTTCATGCCGACGAGCTTCCGCGAGGAGCCGCCGACGGTCGCTCCCGGCGAGCCCGATCCCGACGCGCTGCCCTCCCGGGTCGTGCCCGGCGACGAGAAGACGCCGTTCGACATCCGCCGCCTGATCGAGGGCGTCTGCGACGCCGGCACGTTCCTCGAGGTCCATGCCCGCTGGGCGAAGGAGCTGGTCGTCGGCTACGCCCGGCTCGACGGGCGCGCGATCGGAATCGTCGCCAACCAGCCGAAGCAGAAGGGCGGCGTGCTGTTCGTCGACTCCTCCGACAAGGCGGCCCGCTTCATCAACACCTGCAACGCGTTCAACGTCCCGCTGCTGTTCCTCGCCGATGTCCCCGGCTTCATGATCGGCAAGGCGGTCGAGCGCCAGGGGATCATCCGCCACGGCGCGAAGATGGTCAGCGCCGTCAGCTCGGCGACGGTCCCGAAGATCTCGGTGATCGTCCGCAAGGCCTACGGCGCCGGCCTCTACGCGATGGCGGGGCCGGCGTTCGAGCCGGACGCATGCATCGCGCTGCCTGGTGCCCAGATCGCCGTTATGGGGCCCGAGGCGGCGATCAACGCGGTCTACTACAACCAGATCCAGGCGATCGCCGACGAAGCCGAGCGCGAGGAGTTCGTGGCGGCCAAGCGAACCGAGTACGCGGAGGACATCGACATTCTCCACCTCGCCTCCGAGCTCGTCGTCGATTCGGTCATCGAGCCGGACGAGCTGCGCGCCGAGCTGATCCGCCGCTACGCGGAGGCGGCCGGCAAGGACCGGCGCTTCACCGAGCGCCACAACCCGATCACGCCGGCCTGAGCGGCCGGTGGCGTCGGGCCGCGCCCCCCTTCAGCGGTACTCGGGATTCGGATGGTCGAAGCGGGCGCCGGCGTCCCACTCCCGGCGCTGGTTGCCGTAGGCGGGGATGCCGCCGCTGCGCTTGAGCATCGCCGCGGCGTGCATCAGATTCCAGGTCATGAACGTGGTGTTGCGCTGCGTGAACTCGTTCTCGACCCCGCCGCTGCCAGGGTCGGCGTAGCTCGGCCCCGGCCCGGCTTCACCGATCCAGCCGGCGTCGGCCTGCGGGGGAATCGTGTAGCCGAGGTGCTGCAGCGAGTAGAGCGTGTTCATCGCGACGTGTTTGATGCCGTCCTCGTTGCCGGTGACGATCACCCCGCCGACGCGGCCGTAGTAGATCCACTGCCCCTGCTCGTTGACGCGCCCCGAGTAGCCGTAGAGACGCTCGATCACCCGGGTGCAGATGCTCGACTTCTCCCCGAGCCAGATCGGCGTGCCGATGACGAGGATCTCGGCGTCGAAGACGCGCTGCTGGATCGCAGGCCAATCGTCGCGGTCGAACCCGTGCTCGGTCATGTCCTCCTCGACGCCCGGCGGGACGACCTGGTCGGCGATCCGGATCGTGTCGACCGAGACGCCGTTCGCATCCATGATCGCGACCGAGTTGTCCATCAGCGCCTGGGTGTTGGAGGGCTCGGCTACGGACCGCTTCAGGCTGCAGTTGAGAAACAGCGCGCGGAGGTCCGAGAAGTCGTGGTCGGGCATGCGATTCGCCTTTCGGGTCGTTGCGTTCGGGTGGCGGTCAGTCAATCCGGTCGGCGCGCTCGTGACAAGTCGATAGATTCCGGGTTCCACGACTGGCTGGTCGACCAACCCGAGCTGGAGGAGCGATGGCGAAGCAGCAGCAGGCCACGGCGAGCGGGGGCGAGGTGGCGTCGGGCGTTCCGATCGAGTCCGTCCAGATCGCCGACGACGAGTTCTGGGCCGACGGGCCGCCGTACGAGCTCTTCAAGCGGATGCGGAGCGAGTGCCCGATCCATTGGAGCCCGGCGATCGAGCAGTATCCCGACGAGGAGGGCTTCTGGTCGGTGACGCAGGCCGACGACGTCCATACGGTCAGCCACGACTGGAAGACGTACTCGTCCGCACAGGGGATCACGGCGCTGACCCACTCGGTGCTGCCGCTCGAGCTCCAGCAGGCGATGTTCATCGGCATGGACCCGCCCAAGCACGATCGCCTCAAGGCGCTCTTCCAGCGCGGGTTCACGCCGAAGCGGATCGCCGCCCACGAGGACGCGATCCGGGCGATCACCGTCGACGTCCTCGACGGGCTCGGCGACCGCGACACCTGTGACCTCGTCAGCGAGGTCGCCCAGCCGGTCGTCTCGCGGGTGATCCACAGCTTCATGGGGATCCCGCCCGAGGACGACGCCGACTGGGCGCGGCTGATGAACTCGGTGCTCGCCGTCAACGACCCCGACCTGAACCCGGGCGGGCAGCAGGCGATCATGGAAAAGGACGTCCCGGAGATCTTCGAGCGCTGCGGGAAGCTGATCGCGGACCGGCGCGAGAACCCGACCGATGATCTGACCAGCGTCCTCGTCCACGCCGAGATCGACGGCGAGCGGCTCGAGGAGCACGAGATCGTCATGGGGTTCTTCCTGCTCGTCGCCGCCGGCAACGACAGCACGAAGGCGACCTACTGCAGTGGGATGCAGGCGATCCTCCAGGACCCGGCGCAGAAGCGGATGCTGCTCGACGATCCGGGGCTGATCGGTGACGCGGTCGAGGAGTCGCTGCGGATGTTCCCGGCCTTCGCGCACTTCCGGCGGACGGCGACCGGGGACACCGAGCTGAGCGGGCAGACGATCCGTGCCGGCGAGAAGGTGGTCATGTGGTACGTGTCGTCGAACCGCGACGAGACGCGTTATGAGGACGCCGACGAGTTCGACCTGACCCGCCGTGCCGAGCACCAGGCGTTCGGCGCCGGCGGCCGCCACTTCTGCCTCGGGACCGCGCTGGCGCGGCTCGAGCTTCGGATCCTGATCGAGGAGACGCTGAAGCGCTATCCCGAGATCGCCCTCGACGGGCGGCCGGCGCACGCGGCGACGCAGTTCGTCAACCAGCTGAAGTCGCTGCCGGTCCGGCTGCGCCCGTAGGCGTCTTCTCGCGGCCGAGATCCCGATCGAGGAGCCGGATCGCCTCGACCGCGAAGCGGGCGGCGCGCTCGACCGCCTCCGAATCGACGGAGGCGGGGACGTCGGCCGGCGTGTGGTGGCCGGCGGGGAGCGCCTCGCCCGGCTCCCTGCAGGTGATCGCGATCGCCGGGTAGCGATAGGCGCGGGCGACGATCGCCGCCGTCGCGCGGGCGTCGCGAAGCGGCTCGGCGTCGTAGGCGTCCTCGCCGCTGTCGTGGGCGATCGCGACGGCCGCGCAGAGCTCGGCGAGCTTCGGGTCGAGCGGGAGGCTGACCGCGAGGCCCCCGGAGAGAGCGAAGCGCGGCTCGCCGCCGCCGACCGACTCGAAGGAGACGAATCGGGTCGTCGCCCGGTCGAGCTCCTTGCGGTGTGAGCGGACGAACGAGCGGAAGCCCTGCATCGTCGTCTCGCCGCCGCCGCTGAGGACGACGTCGACGCGGAGGTGCGCGGGCGGGTCCTGATCGAGCATCCGCGCCGCGGCGAGGACGGCAGCGACGCCCGACGCGTTCGAGTTCGCACCCGGGGAGGCGGGGGAGAGGGCGATCTCGCCGAGCGCGAAGCAGGCGACGATCAGGACCAGCGTGGGCACGATCTGCACGTAGTCGAGCCAGCCGGCGTCGAGCCCCGCCATCCGGGCGCCGATCGGAAGCAGCAGGATCGCGATCGACCAGAACCAGATCCGGGTCGGCGAGGAGACGACCGGCAGGCGCCGCGCCGCCGCTTCGTAGAGGCGCATCGGCAGGCCGACGTAGACGGCCCCGGTTCGCGGCGCATCGACGTTCGCGCAGAGGATCACCCGGGACGCGCCGGCGGCGCCGGCCGGCGGCGTTGCGATCAGGTTCTGTGACGCGCGGCGGAAGAGCAGCCTCCGCAGCACGTACCAGCGTGCCGACAGGTCCAGGTAGGCGGACGTCGCGGCGGCAAGGACCAGCGCGAAGCCGACAACCGGCTCGCTCGGCGCGATGACGCTGCCGACGATCGCGACCAGGCAGTGCAGGAGGTGCACGATCGGCCACTGCGGATGGACCCAGACCGGCTCGACCTCGGTCCGGCGCCCGCCGGCCTCGAGGTCGGCCGCGAGCGCGTTTGTCAGCCGCCGCTCGGCGTCGGTCCCGGGCAGCCGGCTCACGTGCCCGCAGATCGCCTCGATCCGCTCGCTGGTCGTCCCCGCGCTCACCGCCAGAGCATTACCGAGATCGCGGCGGCCGACGCCCGATGCTCCGCCGCGGCTCCTAGACTCGTGATCGAGCCCCCGTAGCTCAGCTGGATAGAGCGCCGGCCTTCTAAGCCGGATGTCGCAGGTTCGAATCCTGCCGGGGGTATCGTCGACGCCATCGGTCGGCTTCGGCCCGGCGGTAACGGTCTAGCGGAACAGCCGCGCGAGGATGGGATGCCGCCGGCGACGGTGTTGGGGCCGGGTTCGATGCAGCGTGTCGACGCAGTCGACGTAGAGGTGGACGAGGATGCTGGAGCGCTCTCGACGCGGTGAGGATCGCGCCATCACGGAAGGCTGTAGTCGTCGAAGTACCAGAGCGCGCTCGTGTACCAGAGCACGGCGACGAGCGCGACCAACGTGCCTCCAGCAAGCGGCAGCGCCCAGCCCGGCAGCCGCCGGGAACGCACGACGATCAGCTTGGCGGCAACCGCGCCGTAGAAGAAGCAGCCGGCCAGGGAGTGAACGGCGACCCGGGCGTCGATGTTCGTCTGGACGCCGTAGGCGAAGGCGCAGTGATATGCGATCGGCAGCGTGACGAGCACGGCCACGATCCCGACAGCGCGATGAACGTTGGCCGTCCGTAGACCGGCGGCGCCTGCACCCGGGAGCCTGCCGTACATCCACAAGGCCAATCCGAGCTGCAATCCGGCCAGCGCCAGTACGCCCGTCGCCAGCCAGGACTTGAGCGACAGGGTGTCTGTCGCCGTCCGCCCGAACAGGGCCGTGCCCGAGTAGTCGGGAACGTGCTGGGTGCCGAAGGCGTAAAGGGCCGCCGCGATGGCCAGAGCGGCGCCGAGGGGAAGCAGGAGCCCGGCGCGGGATTTCGCGAAGCTCGTTGCGTTCACTCGTTCACCGTAGCCGACGCCCTCCGCCGGCAAGCTAGATTGGGGCTCAAGCGCGGTGGGCGTAGCTCAGTTGGTAGAGCTCCTGGTTGTGGTCCAGGCGGTCGCGGGTTCGAGTCCCGTCGCTCACCTCTCAGGAATCCGCGCTAGGTAGCGACGCTCGCACCTTGCTCCCGGTTGAGTCGGCGCCGGACGGGGTCCATTTGGGGTCCAAGTTTGCCTCTCGCCGTGCCC